>Ga0163144_10003983_pt1 | contig 33558 bp, 30 predicted proteins | sample OliLak19BULKMAT1_FD_123175 | JGI IMG/M metagenome (GOLD analysis project Ga0163144, IMG submission 123175) | Freshwater microbial mat bacterial communities from Lake Vanda, McMurdo Dry Valleys, Antarctica - Oligotrophic Lake LV.19.BULKMAT1 | ecosystem: Environmental > Aquatic > Freshwater >... | reverse complement strand
TTCCTTAAAATAGGAGCATTGGCAAGAATTTTTATCTTCCAAATTTTAGGAAGAGGGGAGCTTGCCAAAGTTTATGCTAAAGCTTTTAAAGTGGCTTGACGATCACATATTAGAATATGTCGCTCTTTTTCTGCTGATCCTTATTCCCTTATATCCAAAGATTCCACTTACTGACATTTTGCCAGGATATATAGTCAGAATCAGAGTAGACGACCTACTTGTTGGTGGGGCAGCCCTTTTATGGGTAATATGGGTAATTCGAGGCAAGGCGACTCTCAAAAATAATCCACTACTTCTGCCCATCCTGGCATACATCGCAATTGGATTTATTTCTTCACTTTCCGCAATTTATATAACCAAAACAGTGCCCGCCGAGCCCGTACATATTGGAAAATTATTCCTTCATTGGGCAAGAAGAATCGAATACTTTTCTGTATTTTTCATATTCTTCTCGTCTATTAAATCTCTGGGCCAAATAAAAAAGTACGTTTATCTATCAGCATTCGTCCTGCTTGCAGTGTCTATATACGGCTTTGGACAGAAGTATTTATATTGGCCAGCATTTTCCACGATGAACCGCGAATTCTCGAAGGGAATCAGGCTTTATCTTACAGAAAATGCAAGAGTACTTTCAACCTTTGGAGGCCACTACGATTTGGCCGCATATCTCATGATGGTCTTAACTCTTTTTATCCCACTTATAATGGTGGTCAAAAAGTGGATACATAAACTCTTATTTTTGACTGTTTCCCTGGCTGGTTTTTGGCTCATGATCCTAACCGTTTCGAGAACTTCATTTCTGGCCTATCTTGTCTCGATAACCGTAGTATTTGGCATGCTTATTCTAAAGAAAGGCTGGATCTGGGCACTCTCAAGATGGTTCGTCGTTATCTTCTTGTCACTTTTTGTAATGCTATTTTTTGGTGATTTATCAGACAGATTTGCGCACGTTCTAAAAGTAGATGGTATTAAAAATTTAGTACTCAAACCTCTGGCAAAAGCCCCTCCTCCAGGTGCACAAAATGCCTACCTGGAAGTCGGTTCGAAATCTGACACGCCCCCCTCTTATGCCAAGCCGTCAGACCAAACTACAAAGCCGCCAGATGTCACCGTAGACGTTCCAGAATTCGGTATCGATGGAGTGCCTGCGTCTCTTGCGGCACGCCCACGTGTTTATTCCCAAAACGCAATTCAATACGATCTTTCAACAGGTATTAGGCTGGATTATACTTGGCCAAAAGCAATCGAAGGTTTTACCAGAAACCCACTTCTTGGATCCGGCTATTCAACGCTAACCAAAGCGAACATAGAGGATTTTACTGAGGCAGAATCCACAGACAACGACTTCTTGCGTGCACTAGGTGAAACCGGACTACTGGGCTTCCTGACCTTTTACGGGATCATCGCAGTAGTTTGTTATCAAGTAATAGTCTCATTTAAAAAAATAAAAGACATTTTCAACGCCACAGTCGTTGCGGCGCTTTTTGCGGCCACAATAGGTCTTTTAGTCAATGCGTTCTATATAGATGTATTCGTTGCCTCTAAAGTTGCCTACTCGTTTTGGATATTGGTTGCCATCCTTTTGGCGACAATCAAACTATCAACGACAAAAACCACTAAGTGAAAAAGCTCGAAATAATAATAGTTTCTTCAATTGTTCTTCTCGCTCTTATTTTACGACTTTATAAAATTGACAGACCTTTGGCCGATTGGCATTCTTGGAGACAAGCCGATACAGCAGCAGTCTCCAGAAACTTCATCAAGGAAGGCTTTACGCCATTTGTTCCAAAGTTCGATGACATGTCCAAGCAGGCAAATGGGCTAGACAATCCCAACCGTTATCGTTTTGTCGAATTTCCAATCTACAACGCACTCATTGCACTGGTGTGGAAATTCACCGGCGTTTCCATGATGTACGCAAGGTTAACAACAGTTTTTGTAACACTATTTTCAACTGTGTTTGTTTTTCTCATCGTCCGCAAGTTTTCTTCTCTTCTAACCGCGTCGCTGGCCGCATTTTTCTTTGCAACTATTCCATACAACATTTTCTACTCGTCCACTATTTTGCCAGCGCCATTCATGGTTTTCTCAGTACTTGGGCTTTACCTGTTCTTTATCAAATATTTGGATGGCGAAAAGTTAATATTTTTGGCACTTTCTATAATTTTTGCAAATATGGCTCTTTTGTCGTGGCCTGTGGCAGCATTTTTCTTCCTGCCAGTTTTATATTTGGCCGCGGACAAGTACAAACTAGGAATATTCAAAAATACCAAACTTTGGCTTTTTGCATTGGCCTCTGTCGCACCACTTTTGGCCTGGAGAATTTGGATCCTAAACTTTCCATCAGGAATCCCAAATTGGCGATTCTTAATAAACGAAGGGAATATTAGGTTCAAGGGCGCATTTTTCCGTTGGATTTTTGCGGAACGTCTGGGGAGTTTAATTCTAACCTTCGGAGGAGTCCCAATGTTTATTCTAGGTGTTGTATTGAAACAAGGTAGAGAAAAGCTTTTTTATTATTCAATCCTTTTATCATGCATTCTATACATTAGTGTCTTTGCGTCAGGTAATGTACGTCACGACTATTATCAGATACCTCTGATCCCGGCACTATCAATTTTCATGGCCAAAGGCGCATCCACGCTTCTTAATCTAAAGTCACAAACCTTCAATAAATATGCGGGCACAGCAACAGTGGGACTGCTTACTCTCTTCATGTTCGCATTCGGCTATTATCAGGTGCGTGGGTATTATTGGATCAATAGACCTCAAATTGTGGAAGCCGGGGAGGCAGTCGACAGACTACTACCAAAAGACGCAACAGTAATCGCGCCCTACAATGGCGATGCGGCTTTTTTGTACCAAACAAATCGCCATGGATATCCAATAACCGATAGGCCACTCGAAGAATTTGTAAGCCACGGTACCAAGTATCTAGTGTCTGTAGAACCAAACGATGCAGGAATAAAAAACTTAAGCGAAAAATGCAAAGTATTGGAGCAAACCGAAAATTACGTAATTATCGAAATGAGCCTCGAGTGCCTTTCTAAATGAAGATTTTAATGATTACGCCATATCTGCCGTACCCTTTGGTTTCAGGCGGTCAAATAAGAACATACAATCTTCTTAAAAACCTTTCGACAAAACACAAGATCACGCTCGTTTCATTCGTCAGGGACCCTCAAGAAAAACAGCACCTCAAAGACCTAAAACCTTTTTGCGAAGAAATTCTAATTTACCAAAGAAGAAAAGCTTGGTCGCCCCTGAACATTTTTATTGCAGCAACAACACCATATCCCTTCTTAGTCTCCATATATCTAAGCCTGTCCCTGCGTCGCGATATTAAAGAACTCCTGCAAAAAGAAAAATTTGACTTGATCCACGCAGAGACTTTCTATGTAATGCCAAATATTCCGACGACAAATGTGCCTATTATTCTAGTCGAGCAGGTCATAGAATATTTGGTATACCAAAGATACGTAGAAGGCATGCCTTTGTGGCTAATCTTAACAAAACCATTTCTCCTGTTCGATGTAGCAAAGATCAAATTTTGGGAAAAGTATTATTGGAGAAGAGCCAAGAGGCTTGCGGCCATGTCTGGAGAGGACAAAGAATTTATCGAAGAGATCGATAAGAAACTCAAAGTCGATGTCATAGCAAACGGAGTAGATATCGACTATTTTCGGCAAACAAAAAAAACTAAGCCAAAAGTTCCAACGATTCTGTTTATTGGAAACTTTAAGTGGTTACCAAATCGTGATGCTGCCAAATTTTTAGTAAAAGAGGTTTGGCCAAAAATTAAGAAAGGTATTCCAAGCGCAAAACTATGGATTGTTGGTAAAAGTCCAACAAAAGATCTAAAAAGTTATGAATCGGAAAGTGTCACAGTAGATGAGAATGTGGAAGATATTAGGACAGCCTATGGCAATAGCGACGTCTTGGTTGCACCAATCAGAAACGGTAGGGGAACTAAGTATAAAATTTTAGAAGCAATGGCCACAAAAACTCCAATTGCGGGGACACACTTGGCAACTGAGGGAATAAATGTAAAAAACAAAGTTCACGCTTATGTGTCAGACACTGCAGAGGAGATTGCGCAAGACACAATACTACTTTTGCAAAACAAGAAAAAAAGTAGCGCGATTGCTCAAAATGCCTACGAACTTGTAAAAACCGATTACAGTTGGGTAAAAATATCAGCCAATCTCGACAAGGTCTATCAAGAACTAGGCAAAAGAGAATGAAGCTTTCAATTGTCATAGTTTCATATAACGTCAAGGAGTTATTGGATCAGTGTCTAAAGTCCATTAAAAAATCAGCAAAAAATATAGATCACGAAATTTTTGTTGTAGACAACAACTCGCACGATGGTTCCCCAGAACTTGTTGGCGCAAGTTATAAAAACGTAAAACTAATTGCAAATAGCCAGAACTTGGGTTTTTCAAAAGCAAACAATCTGGCTCTAAAGCTAGCAAAAGGGGAATATGCCCTGATACTAAACCCCGACACAGAAGTTTTGCCAGATACTCTCCCTAAAATGGTTGGCTACATGGACTCAGCCTCAACAAATATCGCGATGGCAACATGTAAAATTGAACTTCCATCTGGTGGACTTGATAGGGATGCCAGAAGAAGTTTTCCTACCCCCGCAAGAGCTCTGTTTCATTTCTCTGGCTTATCCAAAATCTTCAAGGGATCAAAGATTTTTGACAGCTATTATATGGGTCACGTTTCTCCAAAAACAGAAACAGAGTTAGATGCGTGTGTTGGAGCATTCATGCTACTCAGAGGCAACGTGCTTGGAGAAGTAGGCTACTTTGACGAAGACTATTTTTTCTACGGAGAAGATCTTGATCTTTGTTTTAAAATCAAAGAAAAAGGATACAAAATTATGTACACGCCAATTACAAAAATAATTCACCACAAGGGCGCGTCCAGTGGCATAAAAAAACACTCAGAAGAAATCTCAAAAGCGACAAAAGAATCAAAAAAAAGAGCAATTGTAGAATCTACACGCGCCATGGAGCTATTCTACAAAAAACACTACATTTCAAAGTACCCGAAGCTGGTCACGATGTCTGTCATTTTCGCAATTAATTTAATTAAAGTTATTCGCCTTGTAAAACTAAAATGAACATCGGCATAGACGCAAGATTTGTAGGACCTCAAGGAACAGGGCTTGGTAAATACACCGAAAAACTCGTCGAAAATCTTGTTGCTCTCGACAAAAAAAACACGTACAAAATTTTCCTGCGGCAAAGCAACTGGTCATATCTCAAATTTGTTGCAAAAAACTTTACAAAAGTACTTGCGGACGTACCGTGGTACAGCATGGAAGAGCAACTAAAGATGCCAGGAATTTACAATACACAAAATCTAGACTTGCTACATATCCCCCACTTCAACGTGCCAATTCTCTACCGAGGTAAATTTATAGTCACAATCCACGATCTGATACATCACAAATTCTCGCAAGAATCGGCAACCACAAAAAATCCACTAATTTTCAAAACAAAAAGGTTTGCCTACAAAAGAATAATAAAAAATGCAGTTTTAAAATCTACAAAAATAATTACGCCATCAAACTATGTCAAAAGAGAGATAGTCAAAACTTTTGGTTTAAATGAAAATAAAATAGTTGTCACCTACGAAGCAGCAGAAGAAGAATACGCAAGCAACTGTAAACCTGCCTTGCCGGCAGGCAGGCTAGAAACTATAAACGATAAACAAGCAAAAAAGGAATCTTTTTTGCTCTATGTTGGTAACACGTATCCGCACAAGAACATTACAAAACTCCTAGAAGCAATATTGCTGTTACCAAAGAATGTAACACTTTCAATCGTTTGCCCAAGAGACGTTTTTAAAGATAGGCTAGAAAATGAAATTTTAGCCAAAGATCTCAAAGATAGGGTATCGGTCCTTCCTTATCAAAACGTGAATAGTCTTACCAAAATATTTGCTCAGTCAAACGCTTATGTATTTCCGTCTCTCGAAGAAGGTTTTGGAATCCCGGGGCTCAATGCTATGGCGGCTGGCCTCCCTCTCGTCGCTTCAAATATTCCAACACTCAAAGAGGTATATGGTGATGCTGCATTATATTTCGACCCAAAGAATTCAAAAGACATCGCAGAAAAAATAAACAAAGTTATCTCGTCACAAAAACTCTCCGGTGAACTTTCGACAAAAGGAAAAGCCCAAGCGCTAAAATATTCCTGGCAAAAAATGGCAAAGGAGACCCTAAAAGTTTATGAAAATTGCATCAGTTAATGACGACTTCAATCTCGAAACCAAAATAGCACTTGCAACTTTTCTGTCAATCATCTAAAAAGGTGCAAGGTTTAATATAGTTTCAATATGCAAGAAAGATTTGAAAGAAGACAAACTAGGTCGGTCCAAGTAGGGGATATTGCCATTGGTGGAGATAATCCCATTGCAGTCCAGTCAATGGTAACTAAAGAAACACGAGATATTCGAGGAGTAGCTGAGCAAATAAAGCAACTCCACTTAGCTGGAGCAGAAATAGTAAGGGTAACTACACCTACTTTGCAAGACGCACAATGCTTAGCAGAAATTAAATCTGAACTTAAAAGGCAATACAGAGATGTTCCACTCGCAGCAGACGTGCATCATCAGGGTACAAACATTGGTATCGAGGCTTCAAAGCACGTAGAAAAAGTTCGTATAAATCCTGGGCTATTTGTTTACCACAAAAGTTCCGCTAGGCGAGAAGAATATAGCGAAGCTGAAATTGAAAACCAAAAAGAAGAGATAGATCAGGCTTTGTCGCCTCTTATTATGGCGTGTAAAGAGCGAGGTGTTGCACTTAGAGTAGGGGTTAACCATGGGAGCTTAGCAGAAAGACTTATAGTGATGTATGGAGACACCCCAGAAGGCATGGTTCAATCGGCTATGGAGTATCTACGAATTTGCGAGTCCAACGGATACAAAGATGTTGTTGTGTCATTAAAAGCAAGTAGAGTTCCCGTAATGGTAGCTGCCAATAGACTGATGGTTCAAAGAATGGAGACCGAAGAGATGCATTATCCAATCCATTTAGGAGTTACCGAAGCAGGGAAAGACCAATACGCAAGAGTAAAGAGCTCTTATGGAATAGGGACATTACTCTCAGAAGGCATAGGGGATACGATTAGAGTTTCTTTAGCAGAAGATCCAATTAAAGAATTAACAGTCTGCTACGATATTTTACAAGCTGGAGGGTTAAGGCATACAAAAGCTGAGTTGATAGCTTGTCCCAGCTGCGGTAGGACAAAGTTTGACCTTGAAACTGTGACAGACGAGATATTCGGGGCGACAGAACATTTGAAAGGATTAAGCATTGCAGTAATGGGTTGCATTGTGAACGGGCCTGGTGAAATGGCAGATGCCGACTATGGATTCGTAGGCCTAGGAGGCGGCAAAATAGCCCTGTATCGTGGCAAGGAAGTTGTCAACACAGTTCAACAAGAAACAGCAAGGGACTCCTTGATCGCTTTGATAAAAGAGGACGGGAAATGGATTAATCCGCCTACGTTTAGTTAACCCGAAAATCATCCTCAGCTAAATATACTTCACCTTGTATAATCAAATAGTAAGAATTGCTTTAGTCCACGATGACTTCACCCAAATAGGAGGGGCCGAGTATTTATTTGCAGACAGTGCAAAAATCTAGCCAAGCACGCCTATAAACAAGATTTTATGTAATTGACAAATTGTACATATACTTGTACAATTTTTATATTATGAATAATTTTATACCTGTATCTGATGCCAGAGCTAACTTACCAAGTTTAGTAAATAAAGTAGAAAAGAATCTTGAGAGAGTTGTGATATCCGTTAACGGAAAGCCCAAAGTTGTCATGCTCAGCATGGAGGAACTTGAATCGCTGGAGGAAACAGCAGAGGTTTTAGCAATTCCAAATATAAAAAAAGATATCGCAAAAAGCAAGAAACAAATTAAAAAGGATCAATATATTCCTCTTTCAAATTTGAAATAATTTCTCAATGGATGTAGTTCTCTCAAAAAGTGCCCAAAGAGAGTACGAGCGATTGCCCAAGAATATCCAGGTAAAATTAAAGAAGAAGCTCAAGACACTGGAAGCAAATCCGTATCAAGCAAAAAAACTAACAGGTGATTTTAAAGGACTATTTTCATTAAGAGCTTGGCCATATCGTATTCTGTATGAAATAAATGGAAGTGAGCAAAGAGTCGAAGTTCTCAAAATCGCCCACAGACAAGGTGTTTATAAATGAGAATTGCCCTCGTCCATGATGATTTCACGCAAATAGGTGGGGCAGAAAGGTTGTTTGGGCAAATCGCCAAAATTTATCCAGAGGCGCCGATTTACACTTCGCTTGTTAACTACAGTAAGCTCCCAAATTCTATCGATCCAAAAAGAGTCACGACTTCTTTTATGCAAAAAATCCCATTTGCCCAAAATTTTTACAAACTTCTACTCCCCTTTTACCCAATAGCATTCGAGACCTTTAATCTCGACGAATACGATTTGGTAATTTCATCAACTACACGTTTTGCAAAATCCATAGTTACGAAACCAAAAACAGTTCACATTAGCTACCTAAATAGCGTGCCAAGGTTTTTATATTCACAAAATCAAAAAGAAGATCACCTGCCACGCGCGATCCAAATTATTCTCACGCCATATTTTAAGTGGCTCAAAAAGTGGGATATGGCAAGCGCACAGAGAGCAGACCTATTTTTAGCAAACTCTCAAAACGTCCGGCATAAAATAAAAAAGATTTATAAGCGAGATTCTGCAGTTGTTTACCCCTTCGCCGACACAGCCTTCTTCAAGCCAAGCAATATAGCAATTCAACAATCTAACAATAATGCCTACTACCTCGTCGTCACCAGGCTGGTTAAATGGAAAAAAATTGAAATTGCAATCAATGCGGCAAAGGAACTAGATCTAAAATTAATAGTAGTAGGGAAGGGCTCAGACAGAACGAGACTCGAAAGTTTGGCATCTGACACAATTAAATTTGTCGGCAATCTAGCACGCAAGGAACTCAGAGAATACTACCAAAACGCCAAAGCGTTAATCATGACCCAAGACGAAGATTTTGGAATATCTTCAGTCGAAGCCCAAGCCACTGGTACATCCGTAATTGCCTTCAAGGCTGGTGGGGCACGGGAAACTGTAATAGATGGCAAAACAGGTTTGTTCTTCGAAGAACAAACTATAAAAAGCCTAAAAGATGCAATTGTTGCCCATTCTAAGTTAAAATGGGAAAAAGAGGTTTGTGTAGCAAACGCCAAAAGGTTTTCCAAGAGTGCGTTTGTCAAAAATCTCAAACAAACAATAGACAATGCCTGCAAACTCCAACGATCTTAAAATAGCTCTTTTTTGTGGTGGAACTGGTACGCGTATGTGGCCGATGAGCCGCAAAAGTCTCCCCAAGCAATTCCAACCTTTAATCGAAAACGAGTCGACTTTTGAGATGATGATAAAAAGACTCACCAAAAAATACCCGTTTCACAACATCTTCCCTGTGACTACTCGCGATAACGTCCAATGGATAGTAAAACTAGCTCCACAAATTCCACTGGAAAACATAATCATAGAACCCGAAATGCGAGACACTGCAGCAGCGGTTGGTCTTGCGGCGGCAGTACTCGATAAAAAATTCGAGAACCCCAATGTTCTGGGACTTTGGAGTGACCATGTTGTAAGAAACGAAGATGAGTTTATAAAGGCCATCGAACTTGCTAACGACACATCAACAGAAATGGGTAAGTTTGTAGAAATAGGTGTTCGTCCGACCTTTCCAAGCATCGCACTCGGCTACTTAAAAGTTGGCAAAATGATCAAGAAATCCAATGGCATGGGAATTTTTGAATTTGTCTCCCAAATTGAAAAACCAGAATATAAAGATGCCAAAAAGTTTGTTGAATCTTGGGAATACCTCTGGCACATAGGCTATTCAGTTTGGTCGGCCGCCCAAATGCTCAAACATTTAGAAAAATATTTTAGAGATGGTTACGAACCTATCATCAAGATTCAGAAAGCATGGGGGACGCCGGATCAAGCGGAAGTACTCAACCGCGAATATGTAAAAATTCCTAAAAATTCCATCGACTTTGCAGTTAATTCTCATCTTTCAGGAGAAGATCAGGCCGTAGTTTCTGCAGATTTGGGTTGGCGTGATGTTGGCACTTGGAACGAGCTCAAAGACGAAATGTCCCAAAGTCCCGCAGACAATATTTCTCAAGGTCATGTGATCAACTTAGATCTAAAAGATTGTCTTATCTACTCAACAAAAAAAGGCAAAGTAATCGCGGCAATTGGGCTCGAGAGTCTGATAATTGTAGACACAGAAGATGCTTTACTGATTTGTCCCAAAGACAGGACACAAGACGTAAAAAAAATAATAGAAGAGTTGAAGGCGAGCAAAAAAGAAGAATATCTTTGATTTCCCTATGCTTTACGATTTCACCAAGCGTGTAATTGATATCATTGGAAGTGCCATTGCACTTCTTATTGCTCTTCCCGTTGTCATAATCTTCGCTCTTCTTGTCAAAATTACATCTGCGGGCCCAATTTTTTATACGCCAATTAGAGTGGGCAAAGGTGGTAAGCCATTTAAGATGCTCAAATTTCGTAGTATGAAAATGTACGAAATAGATGGAAAACTTGTGCATGCTCAAAAATATTTAGATACAAATCCAAAATTAAAAAAAGAATACCAAAAAAATAGTTTTAAACTGACCAACGACCCAAGAACCACGCCGATTGGCAAAATTCTCAGAAGACTCTCGATTGATGAACTCCCACAGCTTTTTAATATTTTAATTGGAGACATGTCTCTTGTGGGCCCTAGAGCATATCAAAAGGATGAACTTACACACCAGCAAAAAGTCTATCCACAAACGATCAAGTACGTTAAGATTATTTTAAGGGCCAGACCAGGAGCGTCTGGTCCATGGCAAGTTTCGGGTCGTTCTTTTATCAACTTCGACACGCGGGTTGAAATGGACGCCAGATATGTAGTCAGGAGGTCAGTAATTTACGATTTATGGATTATCGCAAAAACTCCAATAGCAATGGTACTAGGGACAGGGGCAATTTAATGAAAAAGTACAAAAAACTATTTTTTTTTGTAATCGCCATTTTTGCTATTTGTGGAATTATTTCCATATTCATGCTCGCAAAAGCTGCAATGTCCACAAAAGCGATTGTCAAATCTTTGCAAAGTCAGGACTTAGATACGACCAAAAAGTCTGTACAAACGGCCAAAGCAGATTTTAGGCGAGCGCACACTGTACTCATGGTATTTACCCCACTTAGAATCGTGCCTGTTCTAGGTTGGTATGTAGCAGATGCGCAAAGAGCAACATCGGCAGCCACAGCAGGTCTAAACGCGGCAGAAATATTAACAGAAGCAATAACGCCATATGCAGACGTTTTGGGTCTAAAAGGCGAAGGGACATTCCTAGGGGGAACTGCCCAGGAGCGTATAGCAAGTGTTGTCGCAACACTCTCAAAAGTCTCACCTCAACTAGAAGAAGTTGGAAAAGATCTTGAAACAACTCAAGATCAGTTGAATAAAATCCAGTCTTGGAGATACCCAAACTTTTTGCCTGGCAAGCCCGGCGAAAAAATAGACGCCGCAAAAACTGGCATAACACAGGTAGAGACATTAATCGTAGATGCAAAGCCGTTTATAGAAGTGCTTCCGCAAATTTTAGGACAGGACAAAGAAAAAACATACCTCGTGCTATTGCAAAATGACAAGGAATTAAGGCCAACAGGGGGGTTTATAACAGCATACGCTGTACTCAAAGTAAACAAAGGCAACATAGAAAGCGTTCTCTCAGAAGATATTTATAAACTTGACGAAACATTAACCAAGAAAATTGCAGCCCCAGAGCACATCAGGGCGTATCTAGAGGTTCAATCTTTAAATATTAGAGACTCAAACATCTCCCCAGACTATCTTTCGTCCATAAGGTTGTTTGAAGATTTGTATGCGCATACAACATCTAAAGTGGACTATGACGGCATAATTTCGCTAGACACCAACTTTGTTTTAAAAATGCTCGAAGCCTTAGGCCCAATCGAAACCGGCGGTACGAAATACACAACAGAACAAGTAGACGAATGTGCTTGTCCTCAGATAATTTACGAACTAGAAAAATACACTGGTCAACCAACCCCATTTGAGCGAGAAAACAGGAAAGGGATCATTGGTGTGCTAATGGAGGCGATGATGATCAAAACCTTCCAAGCGCCTAAAACGGCTTGGCCAAACATATTAAGTGCCGTAGTTACCTCCCTTAAAGAAAAGAATATGCTCTTATATTTCGAAGATGCGAAAACCCAAGAGGCAATAGAAAAAGTAAATTTTGCAGGTCGAATCTACCAGTACGAAGGAGATTATCTCCACATCAACGAAAGTAATCTTGGTGGAGCAAAATCAAATTTATACATACAAGAAAAAGTAAAGCAAGAAATTAAAAAAGACAAAGACAAGATAATCAAAAAAGTTACTGTCGAATACAAATATCCCAAAAAGGGAGACAATTGCAGCTTAGAAAGACAAGCAGGTCTTTGTTTGGCTGGTATATACCGCGACTGGATTCGCTTCTATGTTCCAGAAGGGTCTGCGGTTATTTCTTCAACAGGTAGCGAAACACCACTCAAAACATATGACGAGTTGGGCAAAACCGTATTTCAAGGATTTCTAACAGTAAAGCCAGAAGGTGTTGCAAAAATAGAAATAGAGTATAGTCTACCAATAAAAATTTCAGGGGATTACAAATTGCTAATCCAAAAACAGCCTGGCACTCCAGCCAATGAATACGAAATAAACGCGTTTGGCAAAAAAACAAGCTTTCTGCTACAAGAAGACAAAGAATTTATAACCAAAATTTAAAAACCATAAAATGAATTTCAAATCCGAAGGAGTTGTACTTGCTAGGAAAAATTTTCAAGAGGCAGATAGACTTGTTACTTTTTACACAAAAGACTTTGGCAAGATAACGTGCATCGCAAAAGGTGTAAAAAAACCAACATCCAGAAAAAGTGGCCACATAGAGCTAGCCACTCACTGCACACTCTTTATAGCCAAAGGCAAAAATTTAGACATATTAACTGAAGTAGAAACTAAACGAGCTTACGGCCTAGAAAATCTCGCAGGTCAAAAAACCCTCGAAGTTTATCAGCTACTGGAACTAATAGATCACCTAACGCCAGTAGGCCAAAAGAATAGGGAGGTTTTCTCTCTTTTAGTCGATTTTCTGGATTGTGTAAAAGCCCAAAACAACTACAATTTGCTTATTGCCGCCTTCAAAATAAAATTACTGTCCACGCTAGGGTTCTTTTCTGCAACAAATATAAAAAATTCTGCGTCTCAGCAACTGATCGCAGGTTTCGAGTCAAAAAGCCTAAAAGAACTCGAAGAGTCGCTCAAAGAAAACAATACCTATTTGAAACTTTTAGCGTTTCTTGATAGCATAATTGAGAAGATCACAGACAGAAAACTTAAGACCAACCGCTTTATTCATGCCCAAATCTAAACGAAATCTTTACATACTAGCAGGCGCAGCTCTTCTGTTTATGGTTGCAACGACATATTTTTTATTCGTTTTTCAAAAGAGTCCAAAATCCCTCAAAGTTGACAGGACTGCCCAAGAAATTAAACCGATTACAGACGTTGAGCTTTCAAAAAGACCGTTTATCACCTTAACCCCAACTTCAACTGGTTCAGAGATCATAATTTCAATAGAAAACATGGCGGAATTTGAAAACATCGAATACGAACTCACTTACATGGCAGACAATCCACAGATTCCAAACGAGAAAATTCAAAGAGGGTCAACAGGCACCGACGTAGACACCAAAGCCGAGAAGTACAAAAAATCAATGCTTTTGGGTACGGCCTCTCGCGGCGCCGCTAGTCCAGACAGAGGCATAGAAGACGGTAAGTTAACGTTGCACATGTTCAAAGGAAATATAGAATATCAATCGGAAACGCCATGGTATATGTCTCAGGTTGGGCTTACAACAAAAGAAATTTCAACACCTGATGGAGCATTTGTTGTAAAAACACCAAAACTCACAAAAGATTATTTCGTAATAATAACCGATGTTTTGGGGTTGCCTCCAAGATATGAGTTCAATATCACAGCAGCACAAACACCAATTTACGGCGTATTTTCTACAGCACCAAAGTTTATTGGACAAAAAGCCGATTTGTCCATAAAAACAGCAAACACTAATTCAAAACTCTATGTTTTCTATCACCAAGACAATATTTGGGGCACAATAGACTCAAGTAAAACTGAAGACACAGTAAAAGCAAAAATTGAATCGCTAGCCACATATGTGGTAGTCTCCCAAGAATGACACAAGACGATATAGTCTCTCTCGCCAAAAGAAGAGGCTTTATATACCCAGGTTCCGAAATCTATGGTGGACTCGCAAATACCTATGATTATGGTCCTGCAGGAGTAGAACTCCTACGCAACATCAAAAATTTATGGTGGAATAAATTTGTAACACTTCGCGATGATGTTGTAGGTTTAGATGCTAGCATCATATCCTCGCACAAAGTTTGGGATGCCTCAGGTCATATATCTGGTTTCGCAGACGCAATGATCGATTGTAAAAATTGCAAATCTAGGTTTCGGGCAGACCACTTGATTGAAGATTTTATTGAAGCAAGCAGCGACCAGCTCAAAAAAGAGCAATCCTCAAAAAATCTCGTAAAGATAATAGAAACAGGGAAAGTAGAAGGTATTCCACCTCAAGAACTAACGTCAATTATCAAACAGCTGAAAATTAAATGTTCAAAATGCAAGAAAGAAAGCTGGACAGAAGTTCGCAAATTCAACCTCCTCTTCCCATTAAATCTTGGGATAGTAGAAGGAGATGGTTCGCTCGCATATCTACGCGGAGAAACTGCCCAAGGAATTTTTATCAATTTCAAAAATGTTGCAGACACAACACGCGTAAAATTACCGTTCAGCATAGCCCAAGTTGGCAAAAGTTTCCGCAACGAAATCACCCTCGGCAACTTGGTTTTCCGTACGATAGAATTTGAACAAGGGGAAATAGAATCCTTCTTTAACCCAGAACTAGACAATTGGGAAGAAATTTACGAAAACTGGAAAAAAGCTATGTGGGCTTTTGCAGTAGAAGACCTAGGCATAAGTAAAGATAACCTAAGATGGAGGGTTCACACAGATGAAGAAAGGTCGTTCTATAGCAAAAAGACTGAAGACTTGGAATATAAATTTCCATTCGGTTTTAAAGAACTTTGGGGCTTGGCATATAGAACTGATTACGATTTAAAACAACATAGTGAGCATTCTGGTCAAGATCTATCAATTGTAGACACCAGGAATAACAAGAAAGTTCTGCCTCACGTAATTGAACCAGCGGTGGGAATAAACCGACTATTTTTGATGATCCTCTCAGATGCCTTAACACAAGACGGAGACAGGACGATTCTGAAAATTAAACCATCACTCGCCCCATCAAAAGTTGCTGTTTTTCCACTTCTTGCGAATAAAGATGAATTAATTACAAAAGCCAAAAAAATCTACAATGGCCTTCAAAAATCAGATATCGGACACGTAGCCTGGGACGATCGTGGCAATATTGGAAAGCGCTATCTAAGTCAAGATGAAGTAGGTACGCCATTTTGCGTCACAATCGACTTCCAGTCACTCGAAGATGACACAGTTACCATTCGTGATCGCGACACTGCAAAACAAGAACGAGTAAAAGCCACAGAACTCGCAGAAATCGTAAGAGAAAAACTCAAACAATTAGGGCAAACTTGACTATAAATTTGCAACTGGGCATACTTAGACAAAGGAAATCCCATCTTGTCAGAATTTGACCAGTTAGACGACAGACCATATGATCATTGTGGCCTTGCTGGTGCTTTGGTGCCCAAAGGTATAAATGCAACCAATATTGTGGTTGAAATGGGAAAAGCACTTCAGCATCGTGGTCAAAATGGTGGAGGAGTAGCGGTCAAATCTAATGGTAAACTTCTCAAAATCTATAAAAAAAATCGGCCATTCAACGAAATATTTCGTTCTGTCGAAGTAATTGAAGACCACTCGCTTCGAGGAGAAATAGCAATATCGCACCAACGCTACCCAACAGAAGGTCAAAGTCGCGAAAATTGTGATGCACAGCCATTTTTCGCATCTTACGGAGGTTGGGAGATTGCACTCGGTCATAATGGAAGCATTGTGGAGGTTAAAAAACATCGCAATAGATTAAAAAAATTTAATATAATCATGGAGTCAGACTCGGATAGTGAAATTCTGGCTTGGCTCATCGTGACTGCTCCTGGTGTCACCTGGAAGCAGAAAATCTCAACAGCTCTGGCAGGCGTTAAAGGTGCGTACTCCCTTGTAATGTTAACCAACGACGACAAGCTTCTGGCCCTTCGAGACCCATGGGGAATTAGACCCCTCGTTTGGACGCAGGACAATGGTCACGTGTTTGTTGCATCCGAAACTTGTGCTCTAGACAGAATTAATATTAGAAAAAGTCAAAAATTAGAATCAGGCAAATTACTAATTGCAGACCGTGAAGGCGTTACAATCACAGATTACGTCAAGCCAGAAAAACAAAGCTTTTGTGTGTTCGAAAAGCTATATTTTTCAAACGAAACATCCAGTTGGGATGGAGTAATTGGAGAAAACAGAGAGGCCTTGGGTCGTGAGCTCGCAAGACAAGAGATAGATTTAGTCAAAACAGGCCAAATGCAAAAGAAAACTCTGCAAAATATCAACTACGTTGTAGCAGTTCCAGATACAGCTCGCCCAGGCGCTTTTGCTTTCTATGAAACACTAAAAGCTGAACTTCCTCACAAAGTAAAATTCAGGTACTTTAGGGGGCTCGTCAAAGAAAGATACGATTATGCCAAAAGAACATTCATCGAAGACGATCCGTACTTGCGCAAGCGTCACATAGAAAAAAAGTTTTACGTTTCACCTTCAATTGTCGGCAAATCAATTTATCTAATTGATGACACAGCCGTACGTCTCAACACTTACAAAATATTAGTGGAACATTTGTTAAAAATTGGTATCAAAGAAATTCACTGTCGGTTCCTAGCACCAAAATTTATAAACCCGTGCTATTTAGGTGTAAATATTGGATCGCGTGACGAACTTGGTGCCGTTAAAAAAGACGAAAGCGGAAATTATAAAGTTATGAGTGAGGAAGAAATCAGAAAAGTTTTGAATGTTGCCTCTGTCCGCTACCTTTCGATGGAAGGACTGGCAAAATCTCTTGGACTTTCCAAAAAACAATTAAAGGAATCGCATTGCACAGGCTGTCTTGACTATAACAATCCATTCGACATGCGCACTTACGATCGTGATTTTGCCAACACACCCTACGTTCAAAACTCAAGCGTGCCAAGTAAGCCATCTCACTATAACCAACCACTCGCGCGCGATTAAGACTCTTGTCTAAACTTCATAAGTAGCATCTCATAAGCTTGACTCCAATATGCCTATTGACAAGAATTTAAAAATGGTGAAAAATGGTTATAGATGGTGAGAAATGGTGAATCACCATCGGTACTCCTGAAAGCATTGCTGCCCAGGAGTTTTTAATCCTCAAAAGGGGAAAGGTTGTAAGGAATGTATTTGGGCAGCTATGTAACTTCGTTCGATTTTAAAACGAGACGAATTGCTTTGCCGAAAAAAATACGTGACTATCTTGCGACAAATGAGCTTATATTATCGTACGGCTTCGAAAGATGTTTATTTGGCTTTGATACCAAATCTTGGGAAATTGAGGCAAAGAAACAAATGGACCTACCGCTTACCGACAAGCGCGCACGCGATATTCGCAGATTCTTTTTCTCAAGCGCAATCCGTATCTCAATTGATGACCAAGGTCGTTTTGTCATACCTCTTACTCTATTGGGGTATGCGCAGATAAAGACGCCGATAATTACCGGCGCTGGTGATCATTTCGAAATATGGGATCACGAAATTTGGGAAAAGGAATTAAAAGGGTTGGAAGGAAAAAGGCATGAGTAAGTATCACGAAAGTGTGCTCTTGGATGAGGTAATTGAATATCTAAAACCAGAGCCAGGAAAAACGTACATAGACGCAACAGCTGGTGGTGGAGGGCACAGCAAGGAACTGGTAAGAAAAGGCGCAAAGGTACTGGCTTTAGATCAAGATCCGGAAGCAATAGAAGAGTTAACCAGAGAAAGCTTAGAAAACCTGGTTGTCGCAAAATCAAACTTTGCGCACATCGACAAAATAGCGCAAGAAAATGGATTCGATAAAGTTGATGGCATACTTTTTGATTTGGGAGTTTCGTCCCATCAACTAGATACGGCAAGTCGCGGGTTCAGCTTTACAAACAGCGGACCGCTTGATATGCGAATGAATCCAGACTTGGCGCTACAAGCGGGAGACATTGTTAATAATTTTGATAAAAGGAGGTTAAATGAAATCTTTAAAGTTTATGGTCAAGAAAAGTTTGGTTTGGCAATTGCTGAGGCTGTTCTCAGCGCCCGTGAAGTAAAGTCAATCGAAACGACAGAAGAACTAGGAGAAGTTGTACGCGAGGTGTACAGAAGAAAAAGAATAAATACCAAGTTGCATCCTGCAACAAAAGTATTTCAGGCACTACGAATAGTAGTAAATAGCGAACTTTTAAATTTAGAAGAAGCGCTGGAGCAGACTATAAAGTTACTTGGAAGTGGCGGCCGATTGGTAATTATAAGTTTTCATTCGCTTGAAGATGGAATAGTCAAACGATTCTTTAAGCAAGCGACAGAGTTGGAAACGCTCACAAAATTACCAATTGGTCCAGGTAACTCAGAATTAAAAAGAAATCCGAGGTCGAGGAGCGCGAAACTTAGGGCAGCACAGAAGCTATAAAGTCTGGAAAAAATATGCCAGACAGGTCACAAAAAGTGACAACAATATGCTGCCTTATAACGATTACAAACATAGCAGAGCCATCGCTGGACAAACAAAAACAAGCATTCTTCCAAATGTTGCCGGATCAATCAGGCTAAAGGTGATATTTTTATCGCTGTTTCTACTTGTCGGTCTTGTTTTTACGCAACTGGTATTTGCAAATAATCTTGCAACTGGTGGCGAAAAATTGTCGCAAGTGCAAAATGAAATAAGCTCTTTAGAGAGAGAAAATATGTCACTAAAAACAGAAATAGCAAAAGCGTCAGCTCTAACAAAACTCTCAGAAAAAGCAAAACAGAGCGGCTTCATAAAGCCAGCGGTAGTCAAAGTCGTCGATTAATTTTGTTAAACTGAACTTGTGGACAGGCTTAAATTCGTACAGGGAATTATTTATTTCGTAGCGCTGGCCGTTGTCTTAAGACTGGCTTATTGGCAATTTATAGCCGATGTAAAATCAGCGCCAAGTGTAGTACCACAAGAAACACGAGTTCCTGCGGCGCGCGGCGACTTATACACCGCAGATATGTTCCCGATTGTGGCCAATCAAGAGGCTTTCACGCTCTATGCCAGACCGCAAGAAGTTACCGCAGATAAAAAAATCGTCGCCGAAAAAATTGCTCCATATCTAATTTCAGAAAAATATGCAACCCAAGAAGCACAACTTCCAGACGACCAAAAAAAGCAGAAAGAAGAAGAGATAAAAAAAGAGGAAGAGCAAGTTGTGCAAAAGCTTTCAGACAAGAAACTGTTTTGGGTTCAGCTTGCCAGAAAAGTAACAAAACAGACGAAAGAAAAATTAGAAAACTTGGAACTTACTGGAATAGGATTCCATGATGATTCAAAACGGGTTTATCCAGAAGCATCAATGGCAGCACATATTTTAGGTTTTGTCGGTTCAAACGATTTCGGAGAAGACACAGGATATTTTGGTCTAGAAGGGTATTACGATAGTCGACTCAAAGGTAAAGATGGACGTGCAGGGGAGGTAAAAGATCCTTTTGGCTTGCCCATTTTGGTTTCTAAATTTAAACCAATTCAGCCAAAGAAGGGAAGTTCGCTGTATCTTTCGATAGATCGCACAGTTCAATTCATTGTAGAGGATAAACTGAGGACAGCTGTCGAAAAGTACGGCGCCAAAGAAGGAAGTGTAATCATCTCAGACGTAAAAACTGGAAAGATTTTGTCTATGGCGTCTTATCCAACTTATAACCCAAATTTGTATCAAGAGTTTTCACAGGATTCATACAGAAATCCGGCCGTTGCAGATACATACGAACCAGGCTCTACGTTCAAGATTGTCACTATGGCTTCAGCGCTCGACGCTGGTGTCGTAGAGCCAAGCACAAAATGTACAGTTTGTGATGGACCAAGACCAATAGGAGGCTATGATATTTCTACTTGGAACAAGAAATATTACCCGAATTCAACCATGACAGAAGTAATACAACATTCAGACAATGTCGGCATGACATTTGTCGCTGAAAAGTTAGGCTTAGATAAATTTATGGACTATATCGATAAATTCGGTTTTGGGAAGAAAACCAAAATCGATCTACAAGAAGAAGGAACAGGTGTAATTAGGCCGAAAGAAGAATGGAGAGATATAGATTTGGCAACCGCCTCTTTTGGTCAAGGAATCGCGGTAACTCCACTGCAAATGATTCAAGCAGTTCAGTCAATTGCCAACGGTGGGAAACAAATATCACCAAAAATTGTCGATAAAATATTATCAGATGGTAAAGAACAAAACCTCTCCGAGTCAAAGAGTGAGCAAGTAATTTCTCTACGTGCAGCAACTCAAATGACAGAAATGATGGTCAATGCCGTGGAACAAGGTGAAGCAAAAGCCTTTGTTCCCAAAGGTTACAGAATTGCAGGGAAGACAGGCACGGCTCAGATTCCTGTGGCCGGCCACTATGATCCCAATAAAACCATTGCAAGTTTTATCGGCTTTGCCCCTGCTGACAAACCAAAATTCGTAATGCTAGTCAGGTTCACTGAGCCAACTTCATCAATCTTCGGATCAGAAACAGCAGCGCCAACGTTCTTTGCCATCGCAAAGGAACTCTTCAACTATTGGGGGATATCGCCAAGTAAACAATAAAATGTTATTATCTGGCCGTGGACTCTTTCATAATCAACAGTTTAACGACACCCCAAACCAGCCTAACAGCGCTCCAAAGCACTTTTCTTACTCTTATGTTCATATGGTCTATGATTTGGAAAGGAATCGCTCTTTGGTATGCAACAAAAAACAATGACAAGTTATGGTTTGTCGCTTTACTTATCCTCAACACTGTTGGGCTGGTCGAGATTGTTTATCTTTTCTTCATTGCTAAAAACAGGTTAACCCCGGCCAAAATACAGGAATCGTTAAAAACAATAAATATTCTCAAAATAAAAGGACTATCTACTCATAGGCCAACCAAAATAGCGAAGTTAAACAACAAAAAAGGATAGGCCGCTAGCATTTCCTCTGAACACCAGAACATATGTAGATTTTTCCAGATAGATTGCAAGGTTCACCAAGTTAAAAAGGGTTAAGGCAAATAGTTTTATTCAACCAAAAGCTAAATTGGCAGTAACTCGCACCAAGTGATAGCGACTCACGAGACAGTTTTACGCCTGTGCACAGACCTTTTCGACTCACAGAAAATATATTTACTTTTGAATTGATTAGCCACAATGCGGCAATGCGTTGACCCTCTTTGTGACCTGAAATGGCTCTTGCGCCAAGTCTAACAATCTATGCAGTCAAGCCACCAGGGTTTAAGAAACTATACGACACAAGCTATCAAAAACCCATAACATTTGATACGATAAACAGATTTTTGTATATAATTAACATAAATGTTCCAAAGAATAAAAAACACTTATCATCTATTGCAAGCTTTTTGCTCTGCATTGTACTTTGATTTTCCGTCAAAAACTCTAACCGTAATTGCAGTAACCGGAACAGATGGCAAAACAACAACTGTAAACATGATCTTCCACGCACTTCAAAATTCTGACAAAAAAGTTTCAATGGTGTCGTCAGTTGGCGCATCAATCGGGGGTAAGATTCTAGACACAGGTTTCCATGTATCTACACCTAGCCCGTTTCAAGTACAAAAACTTCTGAGTCAAGCAAATAAAGCTGGGAGTGAATATTTTATCCTGGAGGCAACTTCTCATGGTTTGGATCAAAATCGCCTTGCCTTTGTAAAAATCAACACTGCAGTCCTTACAAACATTACCAGCGAACATTTGGACTACCACAAAACGTGGCAAAACTATGCAAATGCAAAGGCAAAACTTTTCAAAAATGTCAATTTTTCTGTACTAAACATGGACGACACAAAATCGTACGAATTTATAAGGAAAAGAGCAGAAGGTACGATTCTAACTTACTCAAAATCTCAAAAGTCCAACGTAAACCTCGAAAACACGCCAATCTCCATAAAAATTGCCGGAGACTTCAACATTTCAAACGCACTAGCCTCAGCATCATCAATGATTTGTCTAGGCCTTTCAAAGCCAAAAATTCTTAAAGCACTCCATTCTTTTGCTGGTGTACCAGGCAGAATGCAAGAGGTGAGTTTAGGTCAAAAATTCACAGCAATCGTCGATTTTGCCCACACACCAAATGCTTTAGAGTCAATACTCTCAACCCTCAAACAGCAGTACCCAAAGTCAAAGATAATAAGCGTGTTCGGGGTGGCAGGTGAAAGAGACAAAAGTAAGCGCTTCAACATGGGTGCTGTATCTGCAAAGTTTTCAGATATTACAATTATCACCTCTGAGGATCCAAGGGACGAATCACCAGAGAGCATTGCAAAAGACATTGAAAAAGGTCTTTTAAAGCACTCCAAGAAAATCAACGCAGATTACTTCATCGAGACTGACAGGTCAACCGCGATTGGTCTTGCCGTCAAACTTGCAAAATCAGGCGATGTCGTGGGCTTTTTTGGCAAAGGACACGAAAAAAGTATGTGTATTGGCGAAAAAGAGTATCCCTACGATGAAGTCAAAGAAGTTGAAAAGGCAATAAAAAAATATGACAAATAACAAAGAATTTTCAGCGATTATTTTAGCGGCTGGCGTCGGGCGCAGAATGAATAGCCAGAAATCTAAAATATTACACACCATTGGCGGCAAGCCTATGATTTTAAGAACAATAGAAACGCTGAAACAGATAAAACCAAATGAAATTATCCTAGTTGCAAACGAATTTAACCAAACAGAACTAAAACAGCTAGCAGAAGGTTGTAGAGTTGTACTCCAGAGCAAACCTTTAGGCACAGGACACGCAACAGAGACAGGCCTTGGGGTTGTGAGTGAAAAATCAGATGTGGTTGCTGTTTTATATGGAGATGACACTGCCTTTTATAGCACAGAGACAATCAAAGCAGTACTCAAACATCACATAAATACAAACGCAGATATAACTTTCGTGACTGTCTTAAAAGATAGTCCCAACGGACTAGGTAGAATCGTACGTAGTCATGGCAAATTGATTGCAATAATAGAGGAAAAGGATGCGACACAGGAACAGAAAAAAATCAAAGAAGTCAACGATGGTCTTTATTTTTTCAACAAAAAACATTTGATAGAAAATATTGCGAATTTAACTCCCTCAGCCGCAACTGGTGAGCTATATCTTACAGATTTAATAGAATTAGCCCTCAAAAACAAGCGCAACGTCCAAACTTTCGCCCTCGGCGACGACAGTCAGTGGCATGGAATAAACACCCAAGTGGAACTTGCGAGTGCAAACTTCAAGCTCAATAAAAAAATCCACATAATGGGTATTTGCGGATCAGGCACGTCTGCCATAGCAGGCATTGCAAAGAGTGTCGATTACACTGTGACAGGTTGCGATCTTCATCCCAATAATTTGTACTTAGCAAGCTCTGGGGTAAAAATTTCAAAAGGTCATTCTCCTTCACACATTTCTAATACCGCCTGTTTGATAATTTCTCCATCAATTTCGATCCTAGAATCAAATAACTCAGAAATTCGGGAAGCAAAGAACAAAGGAATTCCAGTTTTAACATGGCAAGAGTTCCAAGGTTCTGTGCTTGCAAACGACAAATTCACAGTAGCAATAGCAGGTGGCTACGGCAAATCAACTACAACAGCAATGATCGGGAAAATACTCGAAGATCAAGATCTAGACCCGACCGTTATGGTTGGGGCAAAAGTGCTATCCTGGGGTAAGAATTATAGAGTTGGACAGTCAAAATATTACGTACTAGAGGCAGACGAATACAATAATAATTTCCTAAGCTACTACCCTGATATAGCCATTATTCTCAATATGTCTTGGGATCATCCAGATTTTTTTGAAAATGAAGGTAATTTAATAAAATCTTACATCGATTTTGCAAACCAAATAAAAAGCGGCGGAACGCTTATTTCTACATCAGAGGTGTTGGCTAAAATCAGGCAAAACGTAAAAAAAGAAATTAAACTTGTAACTATAGAAAATTTCGCAGACGTAAAACTATCCTTAATTGGTGATTTTCGCAGTGAAAATGCCGATGCAGCGCTATCTGTTGCAAAAACTTTAAATCTAGACCACTCAAAAGCAAAAAAAACATTAACCAAATTTGATGGTCTTGGCAGGAGACTAGAGTACAAAGGAATCATAAAAGGAGTAAAGTTTTACGATGACTATGCGGTTCAGCCTTTCACAGTAGGAAAAACCATAAATGCCTTAAAAGAAGTTTATAAGAACAAAAAAGTTACTCTAGTCCTAGAGCCACATACTTTCAGTAGAGTAAACAAATACTTCGATAAATTTGTTGAAGAAATATCGAACACAAAAATAGAACAAATTTATTTGACAGAGGTTTACGGCGCAAGAGAAAAAGGTAAAAAAAGTGATCTCTCGTTAAAACTTGCCAAAAGCATTGGAAGTCGAGCAACATTCACCGGATCAATAGAGAAAACAGCATCATACTTAAAAGATAATTTAGAGCAATGTGAAATAGTCTGTACAATGGGAGCCGGCGATGTATATAAGATTTTTGATTTGATAAAAAATGGATAAAGATAAAGTTGACGAAATAAAAAACATTCTCGGACCACTGAGAGTTTATGAGAACGAGTTACTATCAAAGCACTCCTATTTTAAAATCGGTGGACCCGCAGATTTGTTTTTTGAGGCAAAAAGCGTAGAAGATCTAACGCTTGCAATGAAATCTGCAGCTGCTCTAGACATCCCATTTATAGTTTTGGGGGGAGGGGCAAATGTGCTTGTTGCAGATGATGGTTTTAGAGGAATAGTAATAAAGAATAAAACAGATGGCGTAAAATTAGTCGGCATAAAAGGAACAGCAAGCAGGCAAGGCACTGGTGTTAGAGAAGCGCTTATATGGGCTGCTTCTGGAACACTAATGAATAGACTTGCCAGGTTTACAATCGATCAAGAACTAGAAGGTCTTGAATTTCTTCTATCTGTTCCCGGAACCGTAGGTGGCGGAGTCAAAATTAACTCTCATTACGAAGTTGACAAAGGAGAGTTTATTGGCAACGCTTTGGTGCTAGCCACACTTTTTGATCCCAGATCCAAAGAGACAAGACAAGTTTCCGGGAGTTATTTCGAATTTACATATGATCACTCAAAAATACAAGAAACGGGAGAAATTGTCCTCGACGCCACCTTTAAACTTAAACGCACAGCAAACAAAGACAGCTTGTGGCAAAAAGCAACAGAAGATGTGAAAAGAAGAAATGAAGAGCAACCAATTGGTGTTGCGTGTTCCGGTTGTGTCTTCAGAAACATAGACCATAGTGACGCTATGCGCCTTGCGACCCCAAACATGACAACTTCAACGGGCTACATAATAGAAAGTCTCGGTTTCAAAGGCATGAAAGTTGGTGGAGCGCAAGTATCCGACCGGCATGCCAACTACATACTAAATGTTAACGAAGCGAGAGCCAAAGATGTTCGTACTTTGATAGACTTAATCAAAGAAAAAGCAAGAAAAACCTACAGCTTAGACCTTGTCGAAGAAATTTTTTACGTAGGTAATTTTTAGGTTCTTTCAAATGTTATGGCAAAATTTTTGGTAAAAGGTTCAGCAAAGCTAGCAGGAAAAATCAATGTAGCGGGGAACAAAAACTCCGTTTTGCCAATTATGGCGGCAGCACTTCTTGCAAAAGATCCCAGTACACTGGAAAACGTACCCCAAATCTCTGATGTCCAAACTATGGCAGAGTTACTCACACTTTGTGGGGTCGAACTAAAGTTTCACAGCCCAAACAGACTCACAATAAATCCAGCCAAGATAAACAAAGTAGAGTTCCCAACCCATTTAACAGAAAAATTAAGGGCATCCGTCACACTTCTTGGTCCAATGGTAGCAAGAATAGGTTATATAAAAATGGGTTACCCTGGTGGTGACGTCATTGGAAGAAGGCCACTCGACACGCACTTTCAAGTGTTGGAAGCATTGGGCGCCAAAGTAAAAAAAGAAAATAACTACTTTGAAGTCACATCGTCAGGCTTAAAAGGTGCAGAGATTTTTCTACAAGAAGCATCAGTAACTGCCACAGAAAATGCAATTGTGGCAGCAGCAGCGGCCGAAGGCACAACAGTCATAAAAAGAGCCGCTTCAGAGCCACATGTTGTTGATCTTTGTGAGTTTCTTATCAAGCTTGGTGCTCAAATCGAAGGAGTCGGAAGTAACATTTTAAAAATAAAAGGCAAACAAAAGTTTTACGGCGCTACCCATTCAATAAGGCCAGATCACATTGAAGTCGGAACATTCGCAATCCTTGCCGCTGTCACAAAAAGTAGGGTTTCAATCTCTCCTGCCATCAAAAGTGATTTAGACATGACACTTCTAACCCTCAAAAAATTTGGTGTGAACTTCGAACTCGCGGGCAACGTGCTGAAAGTGTCGCCATCTAAACTAAATGCCGTGGAAAAAGTTGTGACAGACGTATGGCCAGGTTTTCCCACAGATTTGATGGCGCCAATGATTGTTCTTGCAACGCAAGCAGAAGGGGTGACAATTCTCCACGACTGGATGTACGAATCACGTATGTTTTTTGTCGACAAACTGCTTTCTATGGGCGCAAAAGTAGAAATTGCAGACCCGCATCGGGTTTTTGTTTACGGGCCAACAAAGCTGCGCGGGCAAAAATTGGACACCCCAGACATTCGTGCAGGCATTGCACTTGTTATTGCCGCACTCGCGGCAACAGGCAAGAGCGAGATAGACAAAGTAGAACTCATTGAGCGAGGGTACGAAAATATTGTCGACAGATTGTCGAAGTTAGGTGCAAAAATAGAGAGAGTAGATTAGCGTTGGCAAGAAAAATAAACGTTCCCAATGGGCTATCGATAAAAAAGGGTAATGTCGAAGTATGACCCAAAACTAAGTGACGAAATTTGTCCTGCGAGAATCTCTAGTAAAATGACAAAACAAGCTAAACAAATTGCACTCTCCGTATACAGAAAGTTAGGCTGCAAATCTTTTGCAAGGGTAGACATGATAATCAAAAAAATAAGATCTATGTTTTAGAAATAAATACGATCCCTGGCCTAACTCCCGTTTCGCTATTTCCAAAAGCAGCGGCAAAGGCCGGAATTATCTACACAAAATTGCTCGACCTTATCCTGCAAGAATCTTTACCCCATAGTTTGCCTGATTGAGTCATCTGGGTTATAATTTCGAAGGAATTACATCAGTGAGCGAAGCGAAGCTGATATAATTACACTTCGGTTATGAATCTCTCACTTTACGATGAGGTAAAAAACTGGAAGAAGCCCATTCACAGGTCAAAGAGTGCACTTGCAAAAGTTTATATTAAGCTTCTCAGTCGCACGGAAGTGATTGGTATTGCGGGCAGTGTAGGTAAAACTACAACTCAAAACTCAGTATTTTCCGTGCTATCTCAAAAACATTCAGTCGTTGTCGGAAACGAAAATCTTGATCCAACATTCAGGATTCCACAAACCGTGTTAAAGGCAAAACCTTGGCATAAGTATTTAATTCTCGAGTACGGCATAGAGCATCCGGGAGAAATGGATTACTACACAAGTCTAGTTCCACCAAAATATGTAATTATGACCGCAATATCCACCGAACACACAAAATATTTCAAAGACATTGCTGGGGTACTTGAGGAAGAGTCGAGAATTGTCTCAAACTTGTCAAAGAACGGTTATGTGCTGTTAAACCAAAGCGATCCATATTCAGAAAAATTAGCAAAATTAGCCAAGTCAACAATTGTTTACTATGGTCCTAACGCAAAAAATGGTGTCAAGATATCGCACTTCACGCAAAACCTTCACGGCTCAAAATACCGAATCCACTATAAGGGTGAGGTTGCGGTTGTAAACAGTAAGATAGTTGGGAAGCATCAGCTTATATCCGCATATGCGGCCTCCACTATGGGAATACTTGCAGGGTTAACAGTCAAACAAATAGCAAAAGGTTTGTCTAGGGTAAAGCCACCAGAAAAAAGACTAAATATTAAATTAACCGACCACGTCAATATAATAGACGACACATACAACTCTTCCCCAAAAGCTGTCGAAGAATCTATAAAAACTTTAATAGATCTTGGCAAAGGTAAGAAAAAAATTGCAGTGCTTGGAGAAATGAGAGATCTTGGTCAGTTGTCAGACACTGCACATCAAGAGATTGGTGTGTTGGTCGCCAGAACGCGAATAAATTTTTTAGTCACAGTCGGTAAAGTTGCACAAACAATAGCAACATCTGCAAAAAAAGCGAGCTACAGAGGCAAAATAATAAAAGTAAAAAATACCAAAGATGCACTTGTCGCCCTAAAACCCCTCTCAAACAAAAAAACGCTCATACTGATCAAAGGTTCAAGGCACGAACATCTTGAAAGAATAGTGCTTGGGCTAATGCATAAATCTACAGCCATTGAATGTTACCACTGCGCAAAGCTAAAATAGACTTAGAAACCATTTCCGGCACAAAGTTCCCGGAAGATTTTAAATGACTCAAATCTTAGGCTTAATCCTTCTCTCTTTTTTTGTAATAAGTATTCTTTTGGTTCCATTTATCAACCTCCTTTACAAAATAAAATTTCAAAGACAACACCAAAAAACCAAAGATATGTTCGAGTCGCGCACATTAATTTTTGACAGACTTCATGCACACAAAGCAGGTACGCCAGTAGGCGGAGGGGCTTTAATTATTTTTGTAGTTTCCATACTTTATTTTTTCGTTGTTTGGGCAATGCCTTTTTTTGGCATAGTCAGAACTGCTATCTACAACTTCGACAAAGAAGTTCAAATTATTCTTTTCACCTTTTTGTCTTTTGGAATACTTGGCCTCTACGATGATTTGAGGAAAACATTTGGCTTCAGAAAAACAAATTTTTGGGGCCTAAGGCTTCGTTTTAAATTACTGGCTCAATGCTTACTATCACTAATTGTTGCCTCAGCGCTTTACTTTTCTTTAGGAATTTCTATATTAAACGTCCCGTATTTATTCGTCTGGGATATGGGTTATTGGTATATTCCATTTGCCACCTTTGTTATTGTTGCTTTCACAAACGCAGTAAACATTTCAGATGGGTTAGACGGTCTAACTTCGGGGCTACTGCTTATTTGTATAAGCGCACTTCTGGCACTTTCTAGCACAATCTTAGACACTACCCTTTCGGCGTTTTTGGGATTGTGGATTGGCGCAATTATTGCCTTTTTATACTTCAACGTTTGGCCGGCTAGAATTTTTCTTGGGGATGTTGGGGCATTGTCTTTCGGGGCAACACTTGCAGTTATTGGGTTACTTCTGGGCAAGCCCGTAGCGCTGGGCATCATTGGAGGAATATTTGTCGTAGAAGTTGCATCATCTGCACTACAAATTGCTTCCAAAAAGTTGCGCAAAAAGAAGCTTTTTGAAGTCGCGCCCCTACATCTGTGGTTTCAAAACAAAGGCTGGGAAGAACCAAAGATTGTATTTCGTTTTTGGTTGGCCGCAATTATTTTGGCGCTTTCTGGACTTTGGCTTTCGTTTTTATGATAAACAATAACCCTGTAGGGTATTTTGACTCGGGCGTTGGTGGACTATCAATCTTAAAAGAAGTAAAAAAACTTCTACCGCTTGAAAATTCAATATTTTTGGCAGACCAAAAAAATATTCCCTATGGAAAAAAAAATAAGCAAGAATTAAACAAAATAACAACACAGATAACTTCTTTCCTTATTTCACAAAAAATAAAATTATTAGTAGTCGCATGCAACACAGCTACCTGTTATTGCATAGATCACCTAAGACGAGAATTTAAAATACCAATTGTTGGCGTGGTTCCGGCCATCAAAACAGCAGCGTCAATTTCCAAAAAATCTAAAATTACTATTTTGTCTACGCCAGCAACAACAAAAAGTGATTACCTTAATAAACTCATAGAAGCTCATGCAAGCAAAACCAAAGTAAAAAAAATTGCGTGCACTGGCCTGGAAGAGGCAGTAGAGACTCTTGATAAAAACAGAATCGACAAATTACTGAATCTCTACGCTAAAAACATTATTGATTTTGGTTCGGATGTTACCGTGCTAGGTTGTACGCATTATCCAGTCATAAAAGATAGTTTTCAAAAAAAGCTCGGGCCAACAATTAAGATTGTAGATTCTGGTGCAGCAATAGCAAAAAGAGTAAAGCATATCCTTAAAACGGAAGACCTGCTTGCAAATAAAAAAACAAAAGATGTTTACTACACGACAGCTGACGAAAAAATATTTTCCCAGATAACTTCCAAAATCCTTAATTCGAAAATCACCGCACAAAAAGCAACTTTATGATTTCAGGAAAAAGTATAGCGATTTTTGGGTTGGGCCAGGAGGGGATATCCTCACTGACTTACCTTTCACCAAAAAACCAAGTTTCAATAATTGACGACAAAAAAGCACAAGATTTAGATCCGAAATATATAGAAATGACAAAATATTTAAATGCAAAAATTTACAATTCAAACGACGAGCTTCCGAACTTCGATCTTATTGTCCGCTCTCCAGGGGTAAGACCAGATCATAAAACAATATTAAAATTAAAAGCGCTTGGCTCAAAACTCACAAGCTCAACAAATATATTCTTCGGCGAGTGTAGGGGAGAGATAATTGGTGTGACAGGAACAAAAGGAAAAGGAACAACATCAACGCTAATTTACGAGTTATTAAAAACGGAGTACAAAAGTGTTTTTCTTGCAGGCAATATTGGTACGCCAATGTTGGACATGTTAGCAAGTATAAAAAAGGAATCAAAAGTTGTTCTAGAACTTTCAAGTTTTCAGCTCATGGATCTTACAAAAAGTCCGCATGTGGCAGTTGTTTTAATGATAACATCTGAACACTTGGATTGGCATAAGAATCAAAATGACTACGTAAGCGCAAAAGCCAACATCACATCGCACCAAGGATCAAAAGACTATTGCATAGTAAATTGTGATTACCCGAACTCTATCGCCCTAGCCAAAGCATCGCTTGCCCAAAAATACTTGGTATCGGCGACGACAGAAGCAAGTGGGGTTTACATAAAGAGATCCGAAATCCACTCACAAATAAATAAGCTGGAAACAGTTGCAAAAATAAGCGATGTGAAACTACCCGGTCATCACAATTTAGAAAATGTGGCGGCTGCAATCGCTGTTGCAAAAATTTACGGCGTATCTAGCATCAACATTCAAAAAACACTAAAAGCCTTCAAAGGACTCCCGCATCGTCTTGAATATGTTGGCACAATAAATGGTGCAAAATACTATAACGACTCCTTTTCAACAACACCAGAAACAACCATTGCGGCAATCAACGCGTTTGTAGACCCCAAAATCGTGATCATAGGTGGCTCTTCTAAAAACTCCGATTTTCAAGATCTAGTCAAAAAAATTGAAAACGACATTACAATCAAATCCTTAATCTTAATTGGCAAAGAAGGTAAAAAAATAGGAGGCCTCATAAAAAGTGAATCTGTAAAAAACAAGATTATTTACGGACAAAACACGATGAGGCAGATTGTAGAAAAGTCTGTTCAAATAGCGCAAAAATCCGATATCGTTTTGCTCTCCCCTGCCTGTGCGTCTTTCGACATGTTTAAAAATTACAAAGAACGTGGTGATCAATTTAAGGAAGAAGTAAAAAAACATGAGAACCCTTAACGAAAAAAGTATTCATCTAAGGCCTCAACATCAAAAAACAGATATTCCGCTCGTTTTAACCACAGTCGCCTTGATAATAATCGGTCTTATCGTCATCTATGACGCGTCTGTAGTTGCAGCCTATCGTGACTTTAACGACAAATTCCACTTTTTTACAAACCAACTAATTTGGGCAGTGGTAGGGTTATTTTCAATGACATTTTTTACTTTTTTTGACTATAAACGAATCCTACGTTTCTCACCTCAAATATTTTTAGTAAGTATCGCCGTTCTCTTGGCAGTTCTTTTGCCATTTATTGGAACAGAAGTGCTGGGTGCACGCCGTTGGATAAATATTGCCGGTTTTACCTTCCAGCCATCAGAATTTGCAAAGCTCGCAGTTGTCTTTTATGCAACCTACATTATGTCAAAGTTTGAAAATTTTAAAATGCGCCTTAAAGACACTTTCGTCGTTTATTTCTTGCCAATTCTAATAGTTGTTTTACTCGTAGTGGTGCAACCAGATCTTGGTACTGGTCTGGTTTTTTTTGGAATTACAGGAATAATTTATTTTGTCGCTCGTGCGCCCATAATGCATTTCTTGCTGGCCATTCCTCCACTGATTTTGGGTGTAATCGGCGCGATTATGCTTCACCCGTATCGTATGGAAAGAATAAAAGCTTTCTTAGACCCAAGTTACGACCCTCAGGGATCGTCGTATCACATCAATCAAATAATTATTGCCCTTAAGTCTGGGGGGTTGTTTGGTGTGGGCATAGGTTCATCGCGGAGTAAGTTCGAGTTTATCCCAGAAGTACACAGCGATGCAATATTTGCGGTAGTGGTAGAAGAACTCGGCTTTGTAGGTGCACTTGTTCTAATTTCTATTTTTATATATTTGATTACCAGAGCACTGAGAATTGCTAGGAACGCACCAGATTTTCAAAGTAAAATTCTCGCCAGCGGTATTGTTGCGCTTGTTGCAACGCAAACCCTTTTTAATCTAGCCGCAATTGTTGCGCTTGTACCACTAACAGGTATTCCTTTGCCCTTTATTTCTTATGGAGGGTCATCCCTGCTTGTAACACTAACCGCACTTGGAATACTCTTGAACATAAAACGCCAATCATGAAAGTATTAATTACCGGAGGCCACCTTACCCCAGCACTTGCCCTGATCGATGAGCTCAAAGACAAAAAAGTAGAAATAATATTTCTGGGAAGAAAACATGCAATAGAAGGCTCACGCAGTCTCTCGATGGAATATCAAAAAATAAGTGAGTTAAAAATAAAACTCATAACAACAGTAGCAGGTAGATTGCACAGAAAATTTACAATACATACGATTCCGTCCCTCCTAAAAATTCCGCTGGGTTTTGCACAAACTTTTTTTCACTTATTATTCCTTAGGCCAAATATTGTCGTTTCATTTGGCGGTTATCTCTCAACACCAGCCGTATTTGCGGCGTGGTTGCTGGGCATTCCATCCGTCACTCACGAACAAGCTGCAAGAACAGGTC
>Ga0163144_10003979_pt1 | contig 33571 bp, 32 predicted proteins | sample OliLak19BULKMAT1_FD_123175 | JGI IMG/M metagenome (GOLD analysis project Ga0163144, IMG submission 123175) | Freshwater microbial mat bacterial communities from Lake Vanda, McMurdo Dry Valleys, Antarctica - Oligotrophic Lake LV.19.BULKMAT1 | ecosystem: Environmental > Aquatic > Freshwater >... | reverse complement strand
TTCTTGCTCCTGCACCAGCAACTCTCGGATCACCGCCATCCGCACCGCCACGCCGTTCGACACTTGCTCCATGATCACCGACTGCGGGCCGTCGGCGACTTCATCGCTGATTTCAACGCCGCGGTTCATTGGGCCTGGGTGCATCACGATGGCGTCGGGTTTGGCGCGGCGCAGGCGCTCCGGCGTGAGCCCGTAACGCTGGAAATACAGCTCAAGCGAGTCTACCAGGCCTTCTTCCATGCGTTCGCGCTGCAGGCGCAGCGTGATCACCGCATCGACGCCATCGAGTGCGGCATCGAGATCGTGAAGCACGCGGCAGCCGGCCAGCGTTTGATCATCGGGTAACAGCGCCGCCGGACCGCAAACGCGTATCTCGCCAGTGGCAAGCGCACGCAGGGCGTGCAGGTCGGATCTGGCAACGCGGGAATGCATCACGTCGCCAACGATGGCCACCGTCAACCGCGAAAAATCTGCGCCCTTGCGCTGGCGCAAAGTCAGCATATCCAGCAAGCCCTGGGTCGGATGGGCGCTGCGGCCGTCGCCGGCATTGATGAAGTGCGTCGAGGCTTTCGCACCAGCCGCCAGCGCCGCGACCGCACCATTGTCGGCATGACGAACGACGAAGCAGTCCACGCCCATGGCTTCGAGGTTGCGCATGGTATCGAGCGCGGTCTCGCCCTTCTTGGCCGAAGACGCCAGCATGTCGAAGCCCAGAGTATCGGCGCCGAGGCGGGTCGCCGCCAGCTGGAAAGAGCTGCGCGTGCGCGTCGATGGTTCGAAGAACAGCGTGCTCACGGTCTTGCCGGCCAGCGTCGCGCGCAGCGCGTTGCCGCCATGTGCATGCATCCGCAGAGATTCGGCGGCATCCAGCAAACCGGTGATGGTCGCAGCGGACAGGCCGTCAAGCGTCAGAAGGTGCCGCAGTTTGCCGTCGACAAACTGCGGAGTGCTGGCTTCGCTCATGAGTTTTCCAATGTGATGCGGGTATGCGGTTGCGTAAGCCAGCGTTCGAGGATGACCACGGCAGCGAGCGCGTCGAGTTTCGCGGCCTGGCTGCGCTTGCGCGCGCCGGCGGCGCGTCCGGCGGCGAAACGCTGGGCGGCTTCGATCGAACTGTTGCGTTCATCCACTTGCTCGACTGGCAATGAATAGCGCTGCTCGAGATGGCGGGCAAAGGCGCGGGCGCGCTTGCGGATCGGCTGGTCGCCGCCGTCGAGCGTGGCAGGATCACCGACCACCAGTCGCGCCGGCATCCATTCCTTCACCCAGCGATCCAGCGCCGGCCAGTCCGGTCCGGCCTCGAAAACATCGATTACGCCAACTTCGCGCGCGCTCATGGAAATCGTGTTGCCCACCGCCACGCCAATACGACGGGCGCCAACGTCAAAACCCAGCAAGGTCAGCGTCAGCGGGGCATCGCCGGCCATCAGGCATGGCCCACGCTGTCGGAGAGATTGGCCAGATTGACGCCCAACGATTTAGCCGCCGCCTGCCAACGCGCCTCCAGCGGCTGTTCGAACACGATGGCGTGGTCGGCCGGCACGGTGAGCCAGTCGTTGCGAGTTAGTTCTGCCTCCAGTTGCCCGGCATCCCAGCCGGCGTAGCCGAGCGTGACCAGGGCGCGCTTCGGGCCTTCGCCCCTGGCCATCGCGGCGATGATGTCGCGCGAGGTAGACACCGCCAAACCCTTGCCGAACCGCAGGGTGGAACTCCATTCGCGCTCGTCGTCGTGCAGCACGAAACCGCGCTCGGGTTGCACCGGCCCGCCGAGCAACACCGGCGTTGCCCGCAGTACGACATCGGTGCATTCCATCTGCATCTGGTCGAACAGCTCGCCCATCGTGTAATCGGACACCCGGTTGATCATCAGGCCCATGGCACCGTCGTCATCGTGCTGGCACAGCAGGGTGACGCCGCGGGCGAAATTCGGGTCCTCCATCGCCGGCATGGCGATGAGGAAATGTTCGGTCAGGAAGCGTGGGGCGTGCATGCTGGCATTGTACCGCGCCCGCGCAGGATGCCTGAACGACAAATCAGGGCACCTGCTTGATCGCCGCCGGCACGGCAGTTGCCAGCCGCGCCTTCAGTTCCTCGTCGCGGGATTCGTTCGCATTCACGTACATTTGCAGCAGGAAAGCTTGGACGTTGTGCCGGCAGGCCAATGCCGCCTGAGAGCAAAATACCTGATCGGCCTGGAAGCCTTCCGGCAGTTTCGCCACGACCGTGAACCAGGCTGTCCATTCATCCGCCGCATGCAGGTTTTTTTGCGATGTAGAGCACCGGCGCCGCCAGCCGTTCGGATTCGCCGTGGATGCAGCCATGGCAGTCGCGCGAGGGCAACTGCGCGGCGATGGCCGCGAGCAACTGGTGCAACTGCGCCTTGTCCAAGGCTGGATTGAGCGAAAGCTGCAGCATTACGTCGGCGCTGTGCGCGACGCCGTGGCGCCAGCCGTGGCCACCGCTGAAGCCACGGTAGTCACGGATGGCCGCGAGGCAGGCCGTGGCACTGCCGATCAGTTGCCCGCGCTTTCCCGGCGACTTAGCCGCACGGGAGGGTTTCTATGTGCCGTCGCCCAACCGCTTCGCAAGTTTTGCCTGGCTCGACACCGTGCTCGGCTTCGTCCAACTGCGCAGCAACGGGCCCGACCTAGAACTCAAACCGCTGCAGTCACCGGCTGTGACGCTGCAGCCGGCCGGCGCGCACCTGTTCAAGGCTGCCGAACGCGTCACGGCATCGCATGCACTGCTGACCTCAGTGGATGGCAAGCGCACGATCAGCACCGGAATGCAAACTTACCACCAGGTGTCGTTGTTGATGCTGCTGCCGCTCTGGACGAGCCTGATTGCGAGTGTGCAGGGGTGCGTGCATATCCTTCGCCCTGTTCGATGCCATGGCCATGCTCGGGGTACTGCAAGGCGCCGCCGTGCTGGCGGCATGGGGATTGCTGCCCTTGCGGCTGTGGGCCAAGATTTTCGTCCAGGCCGGGGATAAATATCAGCGGGAACCCCCAACCACTGCGTAATGGCTCGGCCAAACGCGCATCTCCTCCGACGTGTGTACCTTCGCCGGCAACTTGTTTGACAGCGGATGCCCGGAGAAACAAGATCAGACTAGGCAACACCTGCTGCCGGAGCCGGCCATGACCATCGACACACTGAACCGCAGCGCGCGACTTGCCGTTTTCCTGATTGCGACCATCGGCTTTGGCCTGCGTGGCGCTGCTGCCTGCGTGATCGCGGAAACCGAAGACAACAATAGCGTTGCCACGGCCAATTTCCCGCTGTGTTCGGACATCGGTGTTACCGGAAGCCTGGGCGCTCTCAACGATGTCGACTGGGTTCGATTCAACGTCACCAGCGCTGGCGTTGTTGCCATCACCCTGCACCACACCCGAGCGCACAATCTTGACTGGCATCTGTACAACTCCGATGGCGCCCGCGTGGCCGCTTCGATCGGCACTGCCAATCCCGCCGCCAGCCGGTATTTTGCTTCCAGCGTTGGCAGCTATCGCCTGAAGATCGTGCGAAACATGATGGCCGACGGCGAAGCCAGGATTCCCGCCAATGCCTCAAGGTCAACGCCGCCGTCCCGAAACCCGGCCTGGAGCCTCAAGGTAGTCCTGCCTGCGCCGGATGTGCCGGCTGTCACCGGCAAGGTCTGGCTGAACGGCGGAGGGATCCTGCAATCGAACACGGCGATTTTTGTCGATGGCCTGCGCCAGGCCACGGGCAGGAACTTCAACACACCCAACATCAACTCAACGGCCAACTGCGACGAGAACTGGGACACGACGCCATGCCCGCGCGTGGCCGTGATCACCGCCGCCGCCCTGAACCAGGCCGAGGGCGTCGACAAGTTTGCCAATGACCTCGGTGGCCTCTGGTCTTACGGCAACCTGTTCCGCCGCCATGGCTTCGCGCCGAAACACATCCTCAGTCACTGGGATACCTACGCGAGCAACTCCAGCGCCACGACAGCCCAGGGCCAGGCCAACATCGCGATCATCCAGCAGGCCGACCTGGTCTACGTCATTGGTGGCGATCAATCGCGGCTTGCCCGGACTTTCCTCAAGGATGATGGCAGCGATGGCGCGCTGCTGGCGGCCATTCGCGCCCGTTACCGGTCCGGCCATTTCATCTATGCCGGCGACTCCGCCGGAACCGCGATAGCCTCATCAATGACGTATGGCGATGGCATCAGCATCGGCTACCTGAATCAGGGCACATTGCGCGAGATAACCCCGGCCGATTGCCCTTACGACGCCAGCGGATCGAGCTGCCTGCGCAATCCCGATGCCGCGCATCCCGACCATGGCAGCAAGATCAAAGGTTTCGGTTTTGTCGTCAACGCCAACATCGACACCCATTTCGACAATCGCAGCAACCGCAGCGGCCGACTGGGCCGCCTGCTGGTCGCGCTGAAGGATATCGGCCCAACGGTGGCTTATGGCATCGACCAGGACACAGCCTTCTACCTTGATGGCGACCTTGGCACGGTGTTCGGATCTGGCGCCGTGTATGTTGCCGAGGCCGACATCCGTCATTTCCCATCCGGCTCGAGCTTCAGCGCCAGGGGCGTACGTTTGTCCTACCTGACTCAAGGCGACAGCTATCGGCGCAGTGACGGCCACATCGGCACGACAAAACCACCAATCAGCCTGCCGCGATTCAACGGCCATGCGGATTCAACAAATATCTTTGCAGTCAATGCCTCGGGGCTGGGCAACACCACCCGGACGTTCACCCGGATGATCGACCAGACCGACCTTTCCAACATTGGCATTGCGCCTGCCGATAGCGCCAACGGCAATCCGCTTTCCTTCGAACTGGTGTTCAGCCGGGACGCAGCCACTCTGGGCTATCGGGTCGGCACATCGGGGTCTTACACCATCGCCAGGGCCGTGCTGGATGTCGAGCAGGCCAGCCCACGATAGGCACCTTGCTTGTTTCGTGGCAAGGCGCAAGTGTTCCTGATCGAACTCGTACGGGCACTTGCCTGCGGAACAGGAAGGCGATTTAACGGCGAAAGTGCTGTCCCTAATCAACTTGCTCCAGCATCGGCGGCAACGGGCACTGCAATGATGCGCAGATGGTGCGCAGCAACTCAGCTTCGGCGACCGAGACCTGGTGGTCGTGGCTGATCGCCGACACCAGCGCCTCGATCAGCAGCTCCTTGCCAACCGGTTCCAGCGTCTCCAGCGCCGGCCACGCCGATTCCAGTGCGGCGATGAAATCCGCCGGCGGCACATAGGCGGCATTGATGCGTGGAAACACCCGCGCAAGACCGGCGACGTAGGCGCGATTGGCATCGGTCGGATGGCCATGGCCATGATGTGCAACCACGGCAAGCAGGCTGATGACCTCCTTCTGGGAATCACGCAGGCGCCGGTTTCCGGGACGCCAGTGCGCCGCGGGATCCAGCGCCCAGCTGACCTGGGTCTGCAGCAGCCGTCCCAGACAATACTCAAAAAGGCTGACCTGTCCGTCGGCGTGCACCAGCGGATACATGGTGTCCATGAACAGCTGCAATTCCGGGCGCGGGCGGCGGCGCAGCACCGGAAATGCCAGCGATGCCAGAGGCAAGCGCAGGATCGGATGCAGATCGACCATGCGTTCGGCATAGTCGAGCGACTGCTGCGCCATGCGTTGGCCCATGCGCACTTTCAGCTCGTATTGCTGGTGGTCGCGTGCGGCGCCGGCAGGAGCATGCAGGAGGCCGAACAGCAGCGGCTGCACTTCTTCGCTGTCGCGGGCGCCGCGCTGGAGAATTTCCGGAATCGCTTCGTTGATCGCGGCGGCGCGTCGGTAGTCGTCGGACTTCGGCGCGGCAATCTGGGCGATCACCGCAGGCGGCGTCAGCACCACCGGCATATCCTGCACTGGCAGCGTCGCGCTGCTGGCGTCGGCAAACCCCAGCGCCGCATCCTCATCCAGCCCAACCGGCGGTCGCATGCTCCAGCGCGCCGCCAGTTCGGTGAGGTCATGCGGCTTGAAGTTCGGTTCCAGTGCCTGGATGCGCTGCAGCAGGGGCGGATGCGTGGCCATCATGGATGAATAGCCGATGCCGTCGCCGAAAAGCATGTGGCTGACTTCCTCGCCGTCGCTGCTGGAAAGTTTCGAGCCGGCGCCCAGGCCGCCGATTTTTTTCAGCGCGCCGGCGATGCCGCGGGTTTGCCGGGTGAACTGCACCGCCGAGGCATCGGCCAGGTATTCGCGCTGACGGCTGACGCCAGCCTTGATCAGGCGACCGAAGAACAAGCCGATATAGCCAACAATGACCAGCCCCAGCGCGATCATGAACACCGGCGCGCCGTCCTTGCCGCGGAAGCGGCCGTGTTCGAGGATTTTCCGGCCGATCAAGGCCAGCACCATGATGCCGAACAGCAGTCCAATCAGGCGGATGTTCAGGCGCATGTCGCCATTGAGGATGTGGCTGAACTCGTGCGCGATCACGCCCTGAAGTTCGTCGCGGTTGAGTCGATCGAGCGCGCCACGGGTCACGGTGACTGCGGCATCGGCGGTGGAATAACCGGCGGCAAAGGCGTTGATTGCCTCCTCTTCTTCAAGCACGAAAATCTGCGGCACCGGCACGCCGGAGGCGATGGCGATTTCCTCGACCACGTTGCGCAGGCGACGCAAGCGGAAGTCCGTGGTGTTCTCCGGCACCAGGGTGGCGCCCATCTGCTGCGCCACGGCGGCGCCACCGCCGCGCAGGCTGGCGCCGCGATACAGGCTGGCGCAGGCGATCACCGCCAAGGTGCCTACGCTGAAGACCGCCAGCAGGACCAGCGTCTTTTCTGCGCTCACGTCGCTGCCGAAACCTCCCGCGAGGATCAACAACAGGATATCCACCGCCGCGACAACGCCGAAAACGGCCACGGCGAACAGCAGCACCAGACGTTTGCTCTGCTTGCGGGCTTTGTCCTGACGTTCGAAGAAATTCATGCGGCTACGCTGTCGAACTTCCGGCGCAGGCGGCCGAATCGCAAACCCTCGGCGGTTGTCTGGTCATTCCCGATCATCGTCAATGCGGCGGGTCTTGCGGGGCGCAAAGGTTGATCGATTGCGCCCGGCAGTGCCGATCAGAACGCCACCTTGGGCGCTTCGCGCTTGGCCGGATCGGTGATTTCCAGCAGGGCGGCGGCGACGAAATTGAACATGCCGGCGAGGATGCTGGACGGAAACACTTCGCGCCGGTTGTTATAGGCCATCACGCTGTCGTTGTAAGCCTGGCGGGCGAAGGCGATGCGATTTTCAGTAGACGCAAGCTCCTCGGAGAGCTGCATCATGTTTTGGTTGGCCTTGAGGTCCGGGTAAGCCTCGGACACCACCATCAGCCGCGACAGTGCGCCGGCCAGGCCCTGCTCGGAACCCGAGAGCTGCTGCATCGCGGCGGGATCGCCGGGATTGGCCTTGGCCGCGGCCAAACCGCTGACGGCAGCGGCGCGCGCCTGGATCACCGCTTCCAGCGTATCGCGTTCGTGCGCCATGTAGCCCTTGGCCACTTCCACCAAGTTCGGGATCAGGTCGTGCCGGCGCGTCAGCTGCACGTCGATCTGCGCAAAGGCGTTCTTGAAAGCATTGCGCGCCGTGACCAGCCCGTTGTAGATGCCGACGCCCCACAGGCCCGCCACGACGACGAGCGCGACAAGGATCAGGAAGATCATGGCTTTTCCCCGGTTCAGGCCCGTGCGCGGATCGCACGCTAAGATAGCCCCTCGCCATCAGCATACGTGGGCCATGCCAGACAAGAAAGCCAGTCCCTTGCTCGCCATCGCCATCGCGTCCGCGCTGATCGGCGGCCTGCCGCTCACCGCGACGCTGATGGCTTCCACACCGGCTGCGACGACGGTGGCCAGCGAAGCCGATACGGTGGCGATACCGTCACCGGCAAAACGCAAACCCGGCACGCTGCAGCGCAGCCTCAAGCCCGAAGCGCGACAGATGGAAATACTGGCGGCGCGACTGGTCCAGGAAAAAAAACTGACCGGCTTGGCCATGGCCATCGTCCAGAACGGCGAAGTGATTTCACTGCAAGGTTATGGCGTCACCAACGTACAATCACCGCAGCCGGTGACCGCCGACACCGTGTTCCGGCTCGCGTCCTTGTCCAAGGGTTTCGCCAGCACGGTCAGCGGCCAGTTGGTTGCCGAAGGCGCCATGGACTGGGACAGCCTGATCGCCAACCAGCTGCCGGCCTTCAAGCTGCGCAATATCGAAAGCGCCCAGAAAGTTACCGTGCGCGACCTGCTCAGCCATCGCGTCGGCCTGACCCGCAACACCTACGACCGCGACCTGGAAGGCAATACGCCCTATCCACTGCTCGCCGAACGCCTGTCCAATGCGCCGATGTCGTGCGAACCCGGCGACTGCTACGCCTACCAGAACATCGCCTTCAGCCTGATCGGCGACGTGGTGTTCGCGGTCACCGGTGATTTCTATGCGCACCAGGTCGAGAAACGCATCTTCCACCCGCTCGGGATGAGCAGCGCCACCTATGGCCGCGACGAGTTGATGTCCAGCCCGAACTGGGCTCGTCCGCATGTCCGCGCCGGAAAAAGCTGGCGCTCGCTGACGCCGAAGGAAAACTACTACCACCTGCCGCCGGCCGCCGGCGTCAACGCCAGCATCCGCGACATGTCGCACTGGCTCAACGCGCAACTGGGCCACTACCCCGACGTCCTGCCAATCGAACTGCTCAACAAGATCCACACACCACAGGTGTCATCACCCGGCGAATTGCGCAGCTCGCCATGGCGGCGCGAACGCCTCCGCAGCGCCTATTACGGACTCGGCTGGCGAATATTCGATTATCAGGGCCACAACTTGATTTTCCACGGCGGTGCCGTGCAGGGCTATCGCGGCCTGATCGCTTTCTTGCCGGACGAGGACACCGGGATCGTGGTGCTGTGGAATTCCGAAAGTGCCGCGCCATCGGGCTTGCTGCCCGCCTTCATGGATCGCGTGCTGGGCCTGCCGGACCGGCACTGGCTGGGCATCGAGGAAGACGACACAGCACCCGCGCAGGATTGACCGATACCGCCCGCACGTAAAAAAACACGCCTCGCGGCGTGTTTTTCATCGTGCCTTTGAAAATCTCTCTCCTCGCCTGGGCAAACACGAGGAGAGAGCCTGATTACAGCAATCGGGTACCGCTGATTACATCGCCGGAGCGGCGGGAGCCGCTGGAGCCGGTGCGGCCTTCTTTTTCGCCGGCTTCTTGGCTGCCTTCTTGGCAGCCTTCTTCGCGGCTGGCTTCTTGGCAACTTTCTTTGCAGCCTTCTTGGCGGCCGGCTTCTTGGCTACCTTCTTGGTGGCTTTCTTCACTGCCTTTTTCGCGGCCTTTTTGGCCGGCTTCTTGGCTACTTTCTTCGCAGCCTTCTTGGCCGGCTTCTTTACAGCCTTCTTTGCAGTCTTTTTTGCCGCTTTCTTGGCCGGCTTGGCGGTTTTCTTCACAGTTTTCTTAGCGGCCTTCTTGGCCGGTTTTTTCGCAGCTTTTTTGGTAGCCATGGTCAACTCCTCGTCAGTTGTCTTGGGTAACGCTTGGGTAAAGCCCAGTTACAAAGGCACCGCAGCGGGAATGCATCCCGGAGCGAACCGCCGCGACGCCAAAGGCGCTGCAGACGGATGGGTGGGCGTCGCGCCGGGCGCGGTCGCAAACAAAAACGCACGGGCCGACACGGCACGTGCGTGGAAATTCTTCTGGAGGGTGCTGCGTTTCGCGGAGGGAAGTTTGCCGTTATCCACCGTGGAGAGATCTCGGGTGGATTGCTGCGAGGTGAAGCATGTTGTCGGCTTGACTTTGATCACTCGATTCCGCAAAGGGGTTGTTGCTGAGCGGAAGCTAATCATGTGTTTTTACGATGTCAACCACTTTGCAAAAAAAATATTTCCGGCACGCCTCCGCAGCGGGTTTTGCCTGGCGAATATTCGGCCGTGGATGCGCCGCGTAATTTCGGCGACAACCCAACGCAGATGAAAAAAATGCCGCGTTTTTGCGGCTCGTGGCGCGAACGTCCGCGCAAAAACAAATTTCATGGCTGCATTCAAAATCCGTTTCCGTGGCTTTTCCAAGGTCGATTTCCGGGTCGCGCAACAATGCGCGACGCAACCGGATAATTGCGCTGCAACATGGATTTTGCGCAAAACTGCGCAAGCTTTTTTTACCGATGCGTCAGGAAAACTGCAGCCGGAAAAAGAAAATCCGCCGAATGCGGCGGCGGATTTTCGCCATCGATGACCGCAAACGCGGCGCGGGCGTCAGGCTAACGCCGCCTCAAGCGCGACGGCGAATGCCTCGATATCGGCGGCCGACTTGGTTTCGGTGGCGCACACCAGCAGCGAATTTTCCTGCCCGCTGAAGTCACGACCGAGGGCAACGCCAGCCAGGATGCGCTGCCTGGCGAGCTGTTCGATCACCTGCTGCGCGGACCTTGGCAGCACGAACGCGGCTTCATGGAAATGCGTTTGGCCATCATGCAGCGCATGCACGCCGGGAATTTTCAGCAGCCGGCTGGACAGCGCCGACAGGTTGGCTGCCGATGCAGCGGCGGCGCGACGCAGCCCTTCCGGCCCGGTGATCGCCATGTAAATCGTGGCGGCCGTCACCAGCAAACCTTGGTTGGTGCAGATGTTGGAGGTCGCCTTGGCGCGGCGGATGTGCTGCTCGCGCGCCTGCAGGGTGAGCGCGTAACCGGTCTTGCCGTCGAGGTCGGTGGTGCGGCCAACGATGCGACCGGGCATGTTGCGCACGATGTCCTTGCGGCAGGCGAGGAAGCCGAAATACGGGCCGCCCGAAGACATCGGCACACCCAGCGGCTGGCCGTCGCCGCAGGTGATGTCCACGCCTTTCGCGCCCCAACGTCCAGGCGCCTTGAGCAAGGCCAGCGACATCGGATTGACCACGGCGATGGCCAGCGCGCCGCGCGCCTGCGCCCAGTCGGTGAGTGCATCGACGTCTTCGAGCACACCGAAATAGTTCGGCTGTGGAATCACCAGCGAAGTGAATTCGCCCTGCACCGCTTCCAGCGTGGACAGCTCCAGCACGCCGTTCGGGCACGGCAACGTGACTATCTCGATGGCCTGAAGGTCGATGATCGCCTTGAGCGTGCGACGGTAGCCCGGGTGCAAGGATTCGGGCACCAGCACGCGGCGGGCGCCGCCCTTCTTCTGGCTGCGCTCGGCCATCAGCACGGCTTCGGCGACGGAGGTCGCTCCGTCGTAGAGCGAGGCATTCGAGATGTCCATGCCGGTCAGGCGGGTCATCATCGTCTGGTACTCGTAGATCAGCTGCAGCGTGCCTTGGCTGGCCTCGGCCTGGTAAGGCGTATAGGCCGAATAGAACTCGCCGCGGCCAACGATCTGCCAGACCGCCGCCGGGATGTGGTGCTCATAGGCGCCGGCGCCGGCGAAATTCAGCAACACCTCATCTTGCTTCGCGCGCACCTTCATCAGCCGCACCACGTCCATCTCGTTGGCGGTTTCCGGCACCCGGGTCAGCGACTGGATCTTGAGTTCGGCAGGAATCTCGTCGAACAGATCGTCGATGCTGTTGGCGCCAATCGCCTTGAGCATGGCCTGGACGTCGGCTTCGGTGTGCGGCAGGAAGGGCATGGCGCGGTTGCCTCGGGTGCGATGGGATTTTTTTCAGGATGGCGGAAAACGCACCGGCCGCACGCGGCGGCCGGATGGCAGGATCAGCGACGCCAATCAGTGATCGTCGTCTTCCAGCAGTTCGGCGTAGTCGTCGGGCGCCAGCAGTTCGTTGAATTGTTCCAAGTCGTCAACTTCGACGACATAGATCCAGCCTTCGCCGTAGGCGTCTTCGTTGATGGTCTCAGGCTTGTCGGCAAGCGCGTCGTTGACCGCGACCACCTTGCCCGTGACCGGGCTGTAGACGTCGGACGCGGCCTTCACCGATTCCACCACCGCGCAGGCATTGCCAGCGGTGACGCTGTCACCGACGTTGGGCAGCTCGACGTAGACCAAATCACCCAGCAGGCCTTGGGCATGATCGGAGATGCCAACGGTGATGTGGCCACTGTCTTCAACGCGGGCCCACTCGTGGGACTTGAGGAATTTCAGATCGCCGGGAATCTCGCTCATGGTTGTACTCGCGTTGGCTGGGTGGGGGGATGACGGCAGGAATAGTCTAGCGGGAGCGGACGCAGGTTTCAGCTTCGAAACATGTAATTCCCGAATATGGCATGCGACGGACATCGCATCGCGACAAAGCCTTCACACGCCCGGCTGCGCGAGGCCATCGCGCACGAAGGGATATTTGACCACGCGAAGCGGCAGACGTTTGCCGCGCATGTCGACCTCGACCGCGCCAACCTCGCCGGCCGGAACGCGCGCCAGCGCGATCGCCTTGCCCAGAGTGGGCGAAAAGGTGCCGGACAGGATTTCGCCCTCGCCCGCAGCTGTGAACACGCTCTGTCCGTGACGCAGCACGCCTTTTTCATCGAGCACCAGACCGACCATTTGGCGCGGGACACCGGCGGCCTTCTGTTTTTCCAGCGCGCCGCGGCCGTTGTAATCGCGGCCTTCGTCGAAGGCGACGGTCCAGGCCAGCCCGGCCTCCAGCGGCGAGACGCTTTCATCCATGTCCTGGCCGTACAGCGCCATGCCGGCTTCCAGCCGCAGCGTGTCGCGGGCGCCGAGACCGGCCGGCTTGACGCCAACGGCGAGCAGGCGATTCCAAAAATCCACCGCCTGTGTTTCCGGCACCATTATCTCGAAGCCGTCCTCGCCGGTATACCCGGTGCGCGCCACGAACATGCCGTCGGCCTCGACGGCGACGAACTTGCCCAGCTTGCCGGCGGCAACGGCGGCGGCCGACGTCAGCAGTTCGAGCACCTTGGCACGGGCGTTCGGGCCCTGCACGGCGACCATGGCCAGGTCGCGGCGCTCGCGAATGTCGATGGTGAACGGCGCGGCCTGCGCCGTGATCCAGGCCATATCCTTGTCGCGGGTGGCGGCGTTGACCACGACGCGGAAGAAGGATTCATCCATGTAATAGATGATCAGGTCGTCGATCACGCCGCCGTTCTCATCGAGCATGCATGAGTACAGCGCCTTGCCCGGCTTGGACAACTTGTCGACCGAGTTGGCGACCAGCTTGCGCAGGAAAGGACGCACCTGGCTGCCGTGCAGGTCGAGTACGGTCATGTGGGAAACATCGAACATGCCGGCATCGCGACGCACCTGGTGGTGCTCCTCGATCTGCGAACCATAGTGGATGGGCATGTCCCAACCACCGAAGTCGACCATCTTGGCGCCGAGGGCGCGATGGGTATCGTTGTAGATGGTCTTCAGGCTCATCGGCGGTTCCGGTCATGGCGGGAAAGACGCGCATTATCGCAGAGCGCAAAAGTACGCGGGGCGCCGAAGCGCCCCCGCAGTTGGATACCCATTGGTACGGTTGTGGCTTATTCGGCCGGATTGACCTTGAGGGTCATGCTGTCGACGGCGATCACCCGCACCTTGCTGCCGACCGGCAGGTCTGGACCGGCGACCGTCCAGAAGGCATCGCCGATCCTGACTCGGCCGATGCCGTCGATGATCGCCGACTCCAGCACCTGCACCTGGCCGATCATCTGTTCGCCGCGGCGGTTGAGCAGGGGCTGGTCGCTGGTCCGCTCCTTGCCGCGGAAAAAGCGCATGTACAGCAGCACCGAAATAAAACTGAGCACCACGAACGCCAACGCCTGCCACAGCGGCGACAGCGGCAGCAGCCAGACCACCAGGAAGGTGCCAGCGGCGGCAAAGCCCAGCCAGAGCATGAAGGCGCCGGGCGCGAACGTCTCGGCCGCCATCAGCAGCAGGGCGGCGCAGGCCCAGAAGATCATCGCCTTGGTCATGTCAGTCTCCCCGCACCCGCGGCGGCTTGGCGGCGATGGCATCCTGCTGCCGGCTGAGGCTTTCCTTGGCCAGTTCGGCGATACCGGCAATGGAACCCATCACGCCGGTGATCTCGGTCGGCAGGATCATCAGCTTCTGGTTTGGCGAGTGCGCGAATTCCTTCAGCGCCTCAACGTATTTCTGCGCCACGAAATAATTGATCGCCTGCACATCGCCGGCGGCGATGGCGTTGCTGACCATTTCGGTAGCCTTGGCTTCTGCCTCAGCCAAGCGCTCGCGCGCCTCGGCTTCCCGGAAGGCCGCCTCGCGCTTGCCTTCGGCGGACAGGATGGTGGCCTGCTTCTCGCCTTCGGCCTTGAGGATCTCGGCTTGGCGGAAACCCTCGGCTTCCAGGATGTTGGCGCGCTTTTCGCGCTCAGCCTTCATCTGGCGCGCCATCGAATCGATCAGGTCGCGCGGCGGCTGGATATCCTTGAGCTCGATGCGGTTGACCTTCAGACCCCAGGGATGAGTGGCCTGGTCGACCGCCAGCAGCACCTTGGTGTTGATCTCGTCGCGCTTGGACAGCGATTCGTCCAGATCCATCGAACCGATCGAGGTGCGGATATTGGTCATCACCAGGTTGAGGATGGCGATTTCCAGCGTCGCCACTTCATACGAGGCCTTGGCGGCGTCCAGCACCTGGAAGAACACCACGCCGTCAACCTTCACCACCGCGTTGTCCTTGGTGATCACGTCCTGGCTGGGCACGTCCAAAACCTGCTCCATCATGTTGACCTTGCGTCCGACGCCCTGGTAGATCGGCATCAGGAAATGCAGACCCGGGTCCAGCGTGTGGGTGTATTTTCCGAAGGCCTCGACCGTCCAGGCATACCCCTGTGGAACCATGCGCACGGCTTTCGCGACCAGCACCACGCCCGCGAACAGCACCACCAAAACGAGAAATCCACCACCACCCATGACCTACTCCTTGCCTGCGTTCAGTCCAGTATAGACCGATGCACGAGCCAGCCAAGGCGCCTGCGACGCTTTTTCCATTCCGTGCATCCCTGTTAGACGTGAGCCAAGCTTCGTCCTTCGCAATCGATGTGCCCGACTCCCTGCTCGTCCGCGCCCGCGACGGCGAGGCGGCGGCTTTCGAGCAGTTGTACCGGTGGTTTGAACGACCGGTGTTCACCCTTGCGCTGCGCCTGTGCGGCGAGCGCGAGGCGGCCCAGGACGTGCTGCAGGACACCATGCTCAAGATGATCGACCGAATGCAGGATTTTCGCGGCGAATCGCCGTTCTGGGGCTGGCTGCGCCAGATCGCGGTCAACGAGGCGCTGATGCGTTTACGCCGGCGCGGGAAGTTGCAGCACGAGGATGAATTCGACGAGGCCGACCTGCCCGCGCAGGACTGCCTGCTGCCGCCGCGCGCTGCCGATGCCGCGACCCTGACTGCAGCCTTGCACTTGCTGCCGGACGCCACCCGCAGCGTGATCTGGCTGTACCACGCCGAAGGTTATACCCACGAAGAGATCGCCACCCAGATGGGCAAGACCATTTCTTTCTCCAAATCACAGCTGGCGCGCGGCACCCGCAAGTTGCGCCAGCTGTTGAATATCGACGTTGAGGTGATTGCCCATGGCTGACACAAACTTCCGCGAGCCGGCTTCCATCCCGCTGGCCGAGGCGCTGGCGCAATTGCCGGTGGCGATGCCCGACCGCAGCGCATGGCCGATGCTGGCGACGCGGCTTGCCGGCAATGCCCCGCCTGAAGTCGCGGGCAAGTCCGCACCGCGACGCTGGCTGCTGCCTGCCGCGCTGGCCGCCAGCCTGCTGGCTTTGGCGCTGCTGCCGCGCGGCGTCGCTGTTGTCCCCGGCATCCAGCCAGGCGCGACAGGTGCAGTGGCAAATACGAGTTCACTCACTCAGCTTATGGCCGAATCCGCGCGTCTGGAATCGCTGATCTCGGCCAGCGATGCCAACACCAGCAGCGCCTCGGCCGCCGTGCTCAGTCTGGAACTGGAAGAACGCCTGCAGCAGCTGGATGCAAGTCTGACCGCCAACACCTTGGCTGATACCGAACGGCAATCGCTCATGCAACAGCGCGTGGCCCTGCTGCGCGATTACGCCGGCTTCGAATCCACCCGTCGCTGGTACGCCGCCGAGGGCCGCAACCTCGACGTTGCCCTGGTGGCTGCGTATTGAAGTGCATTGCAAAAACACGGGACGCCACCCGAACCCGTCATAACACCAGTCACACAAACCACCACATGACCAGTCACATGAAAGGATCAACCATGAAACTTCGCCTGCTTGCACTGATGATCGGCGCGGCGCTGCTGAGTCCCGCTTTGGCGGCGGAACCCGCAAAAACCGATGACGGCAAATCCGCCGCCGCCCGCGCGGAGATCGAGCTTTTGGTGGCGCGCATCAAGGAGCTTTCGCCGCAATTGGGCGATGGCAATGACGTCCGCATCATCGTCCGCCGCGGCCATGAAGACGGCACGCCGCCCGAGCACGGTGGCATACGCATCGAACGATTCCAGCACGGCACGCCGGGCGCGGAAATGCCCGGAATGTCGCGCTCCGGCATCGGCGTGGTGCTGGCGCCGAATCCAGCCGCCAAGGGCGTGCGTATCGCCGGCGTCACGCCCAATGGCCCGGCTTCCAAGGCCGGCCTGCGCAGTGGCGATATCCTGCTCAAGATCAATGGCCAGGCCATCGCCGGCAGTGATCGCCAGGCGGTGGATGCGGCCCGCGAACAGCTCAGCGCGCTCAAGATCGGCGATACCGTCAAGCTGGTCGCGGCCCGCGAAGGCAAGACCATGGATGCGTCCGTAAAGGTCGACCAGATTGCTCGCGTCATGATGTTCAGCAGCGATGGCGGCGGTGATTTCCCCGGCATGGCGCCGATGGCCCCAATGCCGCGCACGCATGGCGAACCGGGTGGCCAACGGCACCTGCGCGTGGTCGCCCCGCAGGTGGAAATGGACCTTGAGCGCATCGGCATGGATCGCGACTGCAGGCCGGGTCAGGATGATTGCCGGCTTCCGGCCCTGCACGAGGCGTTCCGCTGGCAGGGGCTCAACTTGTCTTCGCTGGACGCAGGGCTTGGCCGCTATTTCGGCGCCGACAAGGGCGTGCTGGTGCTCAGCACCGGTTCGGAACTTGCTGGCTTGCAGGCGGGCGACGTGATCCAGCGCGTGGCCGGCAACGAAGTGAAATCGCCGCGCGAGGTGATGCGCGCCCTGCGTGAAAAAGACGTCGGCAGCCAGCTCAGGATCGACCTGCTGCGTGACCGCAAGGCGGCGACGGTGGACATCACCGTACCCAAGGCCAGGCCGCTGCCGTTCATGACGCCGCCACCCGCACCACCGGCACCGCCTATGCCGCCCGGCGGACCGGGGCATGCCGCACCGCCCGCAGCGCCAGCGCCGCCGGCACCACCACCGAAGGGCCGCGTCGCGATCATCGAGATCGATGGCGGCAACGGCGAGGTCGTTCAAATGGCTGAGCACCAGCAGATGTGGGTCGGTGACGGTGGCGATACGCGCATCGTTGAAATCGTGACGTCGAATTCGGACTAAACGCGCCTGCATAGGCAATGGCGGGAGCCACGACGCCCGCATTCGCCGCACCGCGGCAAGCTGCGATGCCCGAGTTGTCATCGTCCGCTTTTGCCGCTTCGGCTATCATCGTGGCCATCCCATCGGGGAGTAGCCGCCCGCTCACGCGGAGGCCTGCGTCAACATACTTGGCCAACCCGGCCATGGTGCAGGCGGTGATGCTGTACGCAGCGATCACCAGGCAAGACCTTTGGTTATCGAAGCGCGCCCTGCCGGGCCGAGCGTCGATAACCATTGTCTTTCCGCCCGGCCTTGGAGTGTCCCGATGCAGGCCTTGCTCATTTCCACCGTCACCGTTGCGCTCGCTGAAATCGGCGACAAGACGCAGCTGCTCGCCCTCGTTATGGCAGCACGCTACCGCAAGCCTTGGCCGATCATCGCTGGAATCTTGATTGCCACTTTGGTCAATCACGCGGTATCGGCGTGGCTGGGCGCCTGGGCCGCGGGCCTGGTCTCGCCGCAAGTGCTGCGCTGGCTGGTGGTGTTTTGCTTTCTTGCCGTCGCGCTATGGGCGCTGGTACCCGACAAACTCGACGATGGCGACGTCAAACCGCCGCGTTTTGGCGCCTTCGTCGCCACGCTTATTGCGTTCTTCCTGGTCGAGATCGGCGACAAGACGCAGGTCGCGACAGTCGTGTTGGCCGCCAAGTACACGCCGCTGTGGCAAGTCATCACCGGCACCACCGTAGGCATGATGCTGGCCAATGCGCCGGTGGTGCTGCTGGGCGCGAAGTTCGCCCACCGGCTTCCGCTGAAGGCGGCACGCATGGCCGCGGCCGCGTTGTTCGCAACGATGGCGCTTTGGGTGGCGTGGTTCGGCCTTTGAGCCAGTAACAATCCAGCCGACGATTTGTGTTCCATGCGAGTGGCTTCAGCCGCGACTCTCCTGCAAGCGCTGTCGGGTCTGGAGCCCCTCCAACAGGAACCATGCCGGCAGCGGCAAGCGCCCATGAACACAGGCCGCTCGCCAGCGGCTATGCTCCCGACGTCCCCGTAACGGCCATCACCAAGCTTGAGCACCCTGCGCGAAACTTTTGCCGACCTCAGCCGATCCGTGCGCGAGCCGGCCGACGAAATCATGCTCGAGCTGGCTTCGGGGGGCGAACTGCTGCTGGCCCGGCTGCGCGTGCTGGTGTGCTGCCTGCTGTTGATGATGCCGATCGGCAATTTACTGATGGGCGGTGACACCTACGAATCACTCGTCGGCTTCGTGGCCCTGCTGTTGTTGCTGGCGATCAGCCTGCTGTGGCTGCATGTCTCTTCGCAGCCAGTGCGCAACACCTGGTTGCCCGCCGTGTCGGCGACGTTCGATGTCAGCGCCGTCACCTCGGCGCTGTTGATGATGGCGCTCAACTCTCCCGCCGCCGGGTTGAACAGCGTCGTGGTCTGGAGCTGCTATCCGCTGGCCATCCTGGCCACGGTACTGCGAAACCAATTGCGCATCACCGTGTTCTCCGGGGCGCTGGCGGCGGTGCAATTCCTGCTGCTGTCCTCATGGTTCCTGCTGGCCGGTGACACGCTGCCGGCATCGATCGACTACGGCACGGCGTCGTGGTCGAGCATGCTGCAGCGAATCCTGCTGATCCTCGTCGCGACCCTCATTTGCGCCACCATCGTGCACCGACTGCAGTGTCAGCTGCTGCTGGCCGGCACCGACGGCCTGACCGGCCTGCCCAATCGCCTCTACCTGCACCATCGCGTGCCTCAACTGCTGCAGGCCGGACGCTCTGAGGGACGGCCTCTGTGCCTGGTGCTGATCGACCTGGACCACTTCCGCGTCGTCAATCGGGAACTGGGCCATGCCATGGGCGACCTCGCGTTGCGCCATGTGGTCAAGACCCTGCGGCATGGCCTTGCTGGCGACCAGCCGCTGATGCGCATCGGCGGCGACGAATTTGTTCTGCTGCTGCCGCTGCCGCACGGCGCCGCTTGGGAAAAGGTGGAAGCACTGCGCCGCCGCGTCCAGGCGCAGCCATTCGAACCGGAACCCGGCGCAGAACCGCGCGCGATCACCTTCAGCGCCGGGCTCGCCTGCTGCCCACAGGATGCAATCGACCTGTCGGACTTGATGCGCCGCGCCGACCTGCGCCTGCACCACGCCAAGGACGCCGGCCGCAACCGGGTGATCTGCCGGGACGACTAGGCACTCGCCGGCATCCTTGCCGCTGGCATCGCCCTGAACTACCCTGCCCCATCGCTCCGGGGAGTCCATCGCACCATGACCAGCATCCTGTTCGGCCTGTTCGGCCTTGCCGTCCTCATCGGCATCGCCTGGCTGTTTTCCAACAACCGCAGGGCTGTCGACTGGCGCTTGGTAATGACCGGCCTGAGCCTGCAGATCGGCTTCGCGGCCCTGGTGCTGCTGGTGCCTGGCGGCAAGGACGTGTTCGACCAACTCGGCAACGGTTTCGTCAAGGTCCTGAGCTTCGTCGCCGCCGGCTCCAACTTCATCTTCGGTGGCCTGATGGACATCCCGAAGTACGGCTTTATCTTCGCTTTCCAAGTACTGCCGACCATCATCTTCTTCGCGGCCCTGATGAGCGTGCTCTACCACCTCGGCGTGATGCAGGCGATCGTGCGCGCCATGGCTTGGGCAATCACCAAGGTGATGAGGGTCTCGGGCGCGGAAACCACGTCGGTCTGCGCCAGCGTGTTCATCGGCCAGACCGAAGCGCCGCTCACCGTGCGTCCCTATATCTCGAAGATGACCGAATCCGAACTGATCACCATGATGATCGGCGGCATGGCGCATATCGCCGGCGGCGTGCTGGCCGCCTACGTCGGCATGCTCGGCGGCGGCGATCCGGCGCAGCAGGCCTTCTACGCCAAGCACCTGCTGGCCGCGTCAATCATGGCCGCCCCGGCCACACTCGTTGTCGCCAAGCTGCTGATTCCGGAAACCGGCAATCCGCTCACGCGCGGCACGGTCAAGATGGAAATCGAAAAGACCACCAGCAACGTCATCGATGCCGCTGCAGCCGGTGCCGCCGACGGCCTGCGCCTGGCACTCAATATCGGCGCCATGCTGCTGGCCTTCATCGCCCTGATCGCCCTGCTCAACTGGCCGCTGACCTGGATCGGCGAAGTTACCGGCCTGCAGGCCGCGCTCGGCAAGCCCACCGACATGGCCACCCTGCTCGGCTACCTGCTGGCGCCGCTGGCCTGGGTGATCGGCGTGCCGTGGTCGGATGCCGACGTCGTCGGCGGCCTGATCGGCACCAAGGTCGTGCTCAACGAATTCGTCGCCTACCTGCAGCTGGCCGACATCGTCAACGGCAACGTGGCCGGCGTGGTGCTGACCGAAAAAGGCAAGCTGATCGCCACCTACGCGCTGTGCGGATTCGCCAATTTCAGCTCGATCGCCATCCAGATCGGCGGCATCGGCGGACTGGCACCGGACCGCCGTGCCGACCTGGCCAGATTTGGCCTGCGTGCGGTACTCGGTGGCTCCATCGCCACGTTCATGACCGCCACCATCGCCGGCGTGCTGACCAGCCTCGGCGGTTGACCTGATCATGCAAGTGCAGCGCGAGCCGAGACATATCTAAATAACGATCTCGGCTCGCGCCGCTCCAATATGGTTTTCAAGGTTTTCGATGAACCCATCCCGCGTCCTCGTCATCGGCTCCTACAACCACGACCATGTCTGGACCAGCGAAGCGCTGCCGGCACCGGGCGCCACGCGGCTGGGCAGCTACGCCCACGGCCCCGGCGGCAAGGGCTTCAATCAAGCCGTGGCCTGCGCTCGCTCCGGCGCCTATGCCATCTTCCTCACGTCCCTTGGCAATGACGCCGCTGCGGCATTTGCGCGCACGCTGGCTACCGGCGAAGGCATTGAGCTTCGTGATGAGATCCACGGCCAGCTGCCGTCGGGCTCGGCGGGTATTTTTGTCGATGGCGAAGGCCGCAACGTGATCGTGGTGGCGCCGGGCGCCAATGCCGCGTTGACGCCGTCGTTTGTCTCGGCGCAGGCCGAAGCCTTCGCGTCGGCAAAGGCCGTGCTGGCGCAACTGGAAGTAGCGCCTGAAGCCGTGTTGCGCGCCCTGCAACTCGGCCGCGAACACGGCGCCACCACCCTCCTCAACCCGGCGCCGGCCAATGCCGCCACCAGCGATGCACTGCTGGCCGCCGCCGATATCCTCACCCCCAACGAAACCGAATTCTCCGCTCTGCTTGAGCGCCACCATGAGGTCATCATCGAGGCCGACAGCGTGGCGCAACAACCTGATGCCGACCTGCATGCGCTGTGCCGGATACTGGGCGATGCCACCTGCATCATCACGCTGGGCGCGCACGGTGTTTTCGTGTCCCATGCCGAGGCCGCGCACCGTGGCGATGCCGCCGCCTTCTATCGCATCGGCGCAGAGCCGGTGCAGGCCATCGACACCACTGGCGCCGGCGATGCCTTCAACGGCGCGCTGGCAGCAGCGCTGGCGCTGCGGCCAAATGCGGCTTTCATCGAAGCGGTGCGCTACGCCAACCGCTACGCCGCCCTGTCCACCGAGCGCCCCGGAGCCGCGCTGGCGATGCCTTTCGCCGCTGAACTGGACCTGGCGGATTGATGCCGCATAGCCGGCCACGATGCCCGCAACACCAACCACGCGCTGGAGCCTGATCCATGCCGCCCGCGGCGACAGCCGGGAAGCGCGTGGCGCCCTGGAAGCACTGTGCGCGGTATATCGCCCGGTGGTGCTTGCCTACTTCCGTCGCCACGGCCGTCCCGCGTGGGCGGAAGACAGCACTCAGGGTTTTTTCCTGCACTTTCTGGAGCATCAACTCGGCGAACGCGTCGACCGTGCCCGCGGCTCTTTCCGCGCCTTCCTCTTCACCGCCGTGGAAAACCACCGGCGCGAATGCCTTCGGGCCGAGCATGCGGCAAAACGCCAAGCCGATTTAATCTGCGGCCAAGACATCATCGAGCGCATCGCCGATGACAACGCCGATCTGCCGCGCCTGTTCGACCGCGACTGGGCGTTGCTGGTGGTCTCCCGTGCCCGCGACCGACTGCGCGAGGAGGCGGTGCGTACCGGCAAATCCAGCCTGTTCGATGCCCTGCAGGAATTCCTTGGCGAAGCGCCGGAAGGCCGCGATTACACTGGCATCGGCCTGCGCTTCAACATGCCCGCCAATACCGTCGCGGTAGCAGTCAAGCGGATGCGCGAACGATTGCGTTCACTGCTGCGGCGCGAACTGGCCGACACCCTGGCCCCCGGCGTCGACGTCGACGCCGAGCTCGACTGGCTGAAGCAGGCGCTGCGCAGCCCCTAGGAGGCTGTTGAAAAACAGCCTGCTAGTGCAATCCATGAATGGATTGCCCGCAAATCAAACACGCAAGTGTTTGTTTTGTCGGAGCCGAGTCCGGGCATGCGCCGGACTCGGCGAGTTGAAAAAGGGCAGGACAGCCCTCCTCAACAAGCGGCGAGGGGCCTGTAAAGGACAAAGCAGCCACGCCGGCACAAGGGGGAGGTCATAAACCTGACTGTCATAAAATTAATTGGTCATAAAATTAATTGTCATAGTTCTCGGCAACCGGCATAGCCATGGATGGACTTCCCGGAAAACGCCGCCATGACCAAGCCTGTCGAGCCCCCAGAAAATCCTGCCGGAAAATATCCGCGTCGCAGTGAACCGGCGCACCTGCGCAGACTGAACCTGCTGCATGCCAGCTTCGATGGCTGGCTCGCCACGTGTCAGCTAGCGGCCACAACGCAGCAACAGTGCCTGCGCGCCGTGGGGCCGGCAATCGATGCTTGGCCACCAGCGAAGACGATGGCATTGGCCGATGATTTCCTGCCCGGATACACCCGCCTGCTGGCGGAAAGTTTGAACGGACTCGACCTGCCGCAACAACCGACCCTGGCCACCGTCACGGCCGCCTTTGCCCGCAGCCTCGTCGCACTGGCGGCGACAGAAGTGGAACGGGAAGCACGGCGAGCCGGACATGACGACATCTTCCAAGCGCTGCGGCCATTCCTGGAACAACAACTGGCCAACGACGACACCGCCCGACTCTGTGTCAAGACCGGACTGGGTACAGCCGCCCTGAACAAGGCGCTTGCCCGCCTGCGCCTGCGCTTCCGTCAGCGCATCGACTCCGGATTGGCGCTATGGTCTTCCCCATCGACGCGCGCTGACCTGCGTCGCCGACTGCATGCCGCACTCATCTACAAGGAGACGACAGCATGACTGCCTCCCCGCAACCTCCCTCCGGCGCCACCCGCGCCATGGCCGACTTCGCCTTCGGCAGCCACACCCGCATCGCGGACACCTCGCGACCTCTGGCCTGGCTCTCGCCCGAGGAAATGGCCATCGACCTGTCCGATCCGGCCCAGCGCCGCTTCGGCGACTACGAGTTGCTCGAGAAGATCGGCCAGGGCGGCATGGGCGTGGTCTATCGGGCCCGCCAGCATGGTCTGGAGCGCGACGTGGCGATCAAGCTGCTCGCTGCCGGGCCGTGGGCCTCGGAGGAGTTCGTGGCGCGGTTCCGCCGCGAGGCCAAAAGCGCCGCACGCATGCAGCATCCAAACATCGTCGAGATCTACGAGTTCGGCCATCGCGATGGACTGAATTACTTTTCGATGCGCTTGATCGAGGGCCAGACCCTGGCCCAGCGGATGGCTGAAAAAGGACCCATGGCCCCGACCGAAGCCGCCAAGCTGCTGCGCATCCTGGCCGAGGCCATGGACTACGCCCATCGCCTGGGCGTGCTGCATCTCGACCTGAAACCCGCCAACGTGCTGTTGACGCAAACTGGTGAGCCGCTGATTGCCGACTTCGGCCTGGCAAGGCGCATCGATGCCGGCCACGAGGGCGGCACCGAAATCTCAGGCACGCCCAGTTACATGGCGCCGGAACAGGCGCAACTGGAATCACACCCGTTGGCCGCCAGCACCGACATCTACGGGCTCGGTGCGATTCTGTACGAACTGCTCACCGGGCGACCTCCCTTCCTCAGCGGCAACGCCCAGAGCACGCTCGAGCGCGTCATTGCCGATGCACCCGTCGCGCTGCGGCAGATCGACAAGCGCCTCCCCGCCGACCTCGAGGCGATCTGCCTGAAGTGCCTGGAGAAGCAGCCTGCCAGTCGCTATGCCTCCGCCCGCGAACTGGCCGAGGACCTGCGGCGCTTTGGCGAAGGTGAGCCGGTCTCGGTGCGACGACTCAATCCGTTCCAGCGCCTGCGCAGCTGGACGCACAGGAAACCCGCGGAAGCGACCGTCTGGATCGTGCTGCTGGGCGGAATCGTGACGACGACAAATGAAATGAAACGCGCGAACGAGCAAAGCCAGATCGCCGAGGCGCAAAGCGAGTCAGCACAACAACAATCCACACGCAGTGAGCGACTGGCGGTGCTGATTGCACAGGCTTTTCCTATCCCCAAGGACAACGAAACCCAATCCGCGGTCGAACAGGCATCGACTCGGGTCGTCACTTGGCTGAGCGGCAGCTTGGCCGGCGACCGTATGCAGCAACAGGAGCTCTTGCTGAAACTGGTCGATGAGCTTGATCGCGCCGACAATCCTGGCGCGGCGCAGTCCCTGCTCCAGCCGGTGGTCGCGAAGCTGGGCGAGGAGTTCCGGCTCCTGGCCGCCGAAGCGCAGGTTGCCAAGGGTCATGCCCGCGGCAAGATGTTGGGTGCACTGCTCATGGAATCCGAGGGCATGTCGCCAGAAACAGCGCAGCGGCAGCAGGCACTGCTGGCAGAAGCCGTGCTCGAGGCCCCGGAGGACATCGATGTCCTGGCCGCGGCGGCCTACTACTGCAAGGGCGAGGCGTCGCCCTGTGACCAGCTGAACCCGGGACTGCGACTTGCGATGATGCAGCCCAACAATGCAGCAAACTGGGTGTACGCCATGCGCAGTGGCCACGATGCAGCGACGCACAGGGAGCACCTGCTGCGCGCTGGAACCGCCACGGGCATCGACGACCACTTCAAGCGCGTGATGCGCTTGAACACAGAGGCAGTCGCATCGTCGGGAATCGCGCTGCCACCGCTGCTGGTGGCTATCACTGCCAAGCTTTCACCTGAAGTTACACCAATGCAGTCCATCGCCCACTTTCAGGCCTTGGCCATGCCAATACCACACTGGAACCTGGCAATGAAGGACTGCCGGCCGGACCAAGCGCGCGCCCGACTGGTGGCCGTCCGCACCTACTGCCTGAGCTTCGGGCGGCTGGCGGCGTTCAAGGGCGACTCACTGCTCGTCAACATGATTGGCTCGGCCGTCGTCCGCCACATGTTGCCAGGCACCGACGAAGTAGCACAGGCACGTGAGCTGCGCCGACACTACATGTACGTCAATTCGATGCTTGCTTCCCGCACTCCGGCACAGATCCGCGCCTCCCGCGACGGCTTGATCGGCCAGGACAGCGCGCACTTCACCGAGATCGAAGCCAACAAGCGCGCCCTCGATCGCGCCGGTATTCCGCGCGACCCTCCTGACAACTGGAAGCCCGATCGACCTGACGCGCTCATGACGGCGATGGAACGGGAGGTCTTCCGGCGGCGCCAAGCCGCCCTGGTTCGGGAAAACCTGGTACCGGAGGCTGCCGCCGAGTAGAGCGCCCTGTGCGGATAGAATCGGCGCATGCATCGTCGCCGCTTGATCAAGGGTCTGGCCTATGGCACCGGTGCGCTGGCGCTCGGCGCCGGTGCGGGCACGTGGTGGCTAACGGGCCCCAAATCGCCGGTGGTTGGCCTTGCCGATCTCGGCGCGGGTAGACGTTGGCTGACGGCACTGGCGACGAGTTCTTCGGCGCACTCGCTGACGGAATGGCCGCTGCCCCAGGTGCTGGAACACTGCGCGCAGAGTATCGAGTTCTCCCTGCACGGTTTCCCGCAGGCCAAACCGGAGTGGTTCCAGTCCAGCGCCGGCGCCCTCGCCTTCGCGGCATCCAATCGCTGCGGGCAGATGTCGCATTCGCTGACCGAACCCATCCCGGGCGCGCCCGAGTTGCAGGCGCTCGACCTCGCCCGTGGCGCCGGGCGGCTGGAACGCGCCTTCATCGAATTCGAGGCGCATCGCGGCCCGCTGGCTCCGCACTTCGCCTACGGCGCGCTCGACAAGGCGCACTACACACGCGCCCACCTGATGCACCTGGCCAACCACGCAGAAAAAATACGGTTGTCCTGACATGCACATTGGCCCCTATTGCATCGAACCAAACCTGATTCTTGCGCCGATGGCCGGTGTCACCGACAAGCCGTTCCGGATGCTGTGCAAGCGCATGGGCGCGGGCCTGTGTGTTTCCGAGATGACCACCTCGGAAGCGCGCCTGTGGCACACCAGCAAGTCGCTGCACCGCATGGACCATGTCGGCGAGCCGGCGCCGATCAGCGTGCAGATCGCCGGCACCGTCCCTGAAGTGATGGCAGAAGCAGCTCGCTACAACGTCGACCATGGCGCGCAGATCATCGACATCAACATGGGCTGCCCGGCCAAAAAAGTGTGCAATGCCTGGGCCGGTTCGGCGCTGATGCGTGACGAGGCACTGGTGGCGCGCATTCTTTCTGCGGTGGTAACGGCGGTGCCGGTGCCGGTGACGCTGAAGATCCGCACCGGCTGGAACCGTGAGAACCGCAATGCCTTGGCCATCGCCCGCATCGCCGAGGACTGCGGCATCGCCGCGCTCGCCGTGCATGGCCGCACCCGCGACCAGCAGTACAACGGACTGGCCGAGTACGACACCGTCGCCGCCGTGAAAGCCGCGCTGACCATTCCGGTGCTGGCCAATGGCGATATCGATACAGCGGAGAAGGCGGCCTTCGTGCTCCGGCACACCGGCTGCGACGGCCTGCTCATCGGTCGCGCCGCGCAGGGCCGTCCGTGGATATTCCGCGAGATCGCCCACTACCTCGCCACCGGCGAAAAACTGCCCGAGCCTTCGCTCGCCGAGATACGCGACATCCTGCTCGGCCACCTGCGTCACTTGCATGCGTTTTACGGCGAGCTGTCCGGCCTGCGCATCGCCCGCAAGCATCTGGGCTGGTATGCCAAGGATCGCCCGGAACATAGCGTTGAACAGCGGGAAGCCTTCCGCGCCGTGGTCAATCGCGCCGAAACCGCCGAAACACAAATCGCGCTCACTCGCGATTATTTCGACGCCCTGATCGCTGGCGTGGCGCCGGAATTGCCGGCAGCCGCTTGAGGGTAATGGCTGTTCGCAAGCGGGCTTCGCAGGCTGGGCTGTATTTGCATTGCAGGCTGGGCTGGCAAGCCCGGCTTCGTGGTGTGGACAGCTGGGCTTGTCAGCCTGGCCTACCAAGCTGCAAAGCCGGCAAGGCTGTCAACCGGTCAGAAGCCGGTCCGCGCCAAGGCAACGATTATTGGCTGAACAAATAGGCCGCGCCGGCCAGCGTGGCAAGCACCAGCATCCAACTGCGCAGGCTGAACCGATCGCCAGGCATCACCGTGTTGTTGTACTGCCCGCGAGAATTCAGATGGACGGCTGGTGGCGTGGCGCGTGCCATAGAAACACCGGCAGCCCCGGCCTTGGCCTTGGCGCGGGCGATGGCTCTTTCCAGCATTGGCGAGCCTTCTTCGAGCAGTTGCTTGCGCGCCTCGGGCGACAGTTTCGCCAGCCCGGCTTCGACCTGCTGGCGAACGACGGGCGGCAGCGAATCAAGGTCGATGGCGGGCTTGTGTGAACTCATGGTCGGGCTCCCTTGGCCGGCGGATAGGCCGCGTCCTGATGCCAGACTCTGCGCCAAAGCGCCGGCAGCCGTCGAGTGGCCTGCCAGGGCCACTTCAACTGCTCAACCGGAATTTCACGCCAGTCGTCGCCATCACGTTCGGCCACGGCAAACCGGAATGAATAATCCGGCTCGACGCCCATGCGCAGGTCGGACAGGACGAGCTTTCCGTCGCGCTGCTCGGCCTTCATGAAGCCGCGGTTGAACCACGCCAACCGCACAACGGCGGGGAAGCCGCGAACGCTCTCAAGTACTTCGACGTCGGATCGATAGGAACGAAATCGCATCGGCCCTTTGTCGGCCACCAGCGAACGCTCGCCTTCGAGAAAACCTTCCGGCGTGCTCACCACCACGCGCCAGAGCAGGGTATTGAACGGCATCGGCACCGAAAAACGCGGCGCAGCCTGCAGTCCAAGCCCAGCCAGTGATTGATCCGCTACACGCTCGACCATGGCCTTCGCTGTCAACGACCAGCCCAGGTAAACGGTGGACAGGGCCAGCCCGGCGACCAGCGCCTGTTTCGCCAGCGGGCGTTCGCGCGCCGCCCAGGCGATCACGCAGGCCAAGACCAGCGGCAGCGTGAACAGTGGGTCGATGATGAACAGGCTCGCCCACATCGCCGGCGGCATCGGCATCGGCCAGAACAGCTGCGTGCCGTAGATCGTGAAGGCATCGACCAGCGGATGCGCCAGCAAGGTCACCTGGATCAGCCAAAGCCAGCGTCGCGGCTGCTCGCGCACCGGCGCCCAACGTGACTTCAGCAGCCACCACAGCAGCAGGCCGATCAAGGGCAGCACCAGCAGTGAATGGGTGCCGCCGCGGTGGAGCGTCATGTTGGCCACTGGATCCGGCGCCCACAGCGCCAATGGAATCACATCGATATCCGGCAGCGAATTGATCAGCGCACCCGCCAGTATTGCGGCGCGGCGCCGGTTGGCCGGCGCCATGGCGGCAGCAATGGCGCCGCCGAGGAACAGGTGGGTGATGGAATCCATGACCGAATGCTAGCAGGCTGTCGGATCTCAGCCGAGATCGAAATCCGATGCAAGAAAACGCCAGCGAAATTCAGGCTGGCTGCGCCAGAGGCAATGGCAATGGCGGCAGTGCGGTGATTTCACGGCCATCGTGATGCAACGAGCGCAGCTGCCCGATGGCATCCTCGACCAGCAGCGTCAGGTTTTCCACGCGGTCGCCATTATTTTTCATGCTTGCCACCTGGGTCAGGCATACCTGGCGCCGAATGACTCAGATAACGCGCGCGTTTTTTCGGCCGGATACGCTGCAGGTCCACTTCGATCAGGCCATCGACGGCATTGTTGAAATCCGGATCGACGCCAAAAGCCAGGAAGCGCGCGCCGCCGGGCTCGCACAACTCGGTGTACTGCTTGTACAGCGTCGGGACCCGACTGCCGAGGGCGTCCAGGTTGGCCTTGAGCACCCGGAAACTGGCCTCCGCATCCAGTTCGCCAAAACTCGGCGGGACCGACAGGAAATGGAACGGTCGGTTGGCGCTGACGCCAGCGTTGCTGCTGCCGAAATAATGCGCGTAGTACGCCACCAGCTGCTCGCGCGCGGCAATCGGCAGTTCGGCGCTGATCGATACCGGCCCGAACAAATAGCGTATCTCCGGGTAAGCGCGCAGATAGGCGCCAATGCCCAGCCACAGGTAGTCAAGGCTGCGTGTCCCCCAGTATTTCGGAGCAACGAAACTGCGGCCAAGCTCCATGCCCACGACGAGTTTCGCCAGCGCGCTGCATGGATAGCGGAACAGTGAGCTGGTGTAGAAACCCTCGACGCCACGTTCGGCCAGCACTTGCTCGCCTCGGGCCACGCGATAGGCACCGGCGACTTCCAGCGCCTCGTGGTCCCAGAGCACGATGTGCTCGTACCAGCTGTCGTAGGCGTCCACGTCGAGACGCTTGCCGGTGCCTTCCCCGACGGCCCGGAAGCTCATTTCCCGCAGGCGGCCAATCTCGCGCAGCAACAGCGAATCCGCATGCAGCGCTCCGCAGTGAATGCGTTTTCCGTCGGGCGTTTGTCCCAGCAGTCGCAGGCCGGCCAGTTCCGCCAACAGCGCGGCCCGATCAACGGCATGCACCAGCGACTGCGGGCCTTGCGGCACAGTCTCGCGGCGCGAACCAATGGCATACAGCGCCTGCCTGATCGAATGCAGCGCCGAAGCATCGTCCCTCGCGGCCGGCAGCGGCTGCGCCGAGCCAATGCGCAGTTCGATGCGTGCGCCCTTTCGCGCCAAAACCTCACGCGGCAGCAGCGCGGTACCCGCGGGCTTCCACAGCGCCGATGCGCCATAGAACAGCGCCGAATTGCGCGTCTCTATTTTCACCGGCAGCACTGGCGCACTGGCGCGGCGGGCAAAGCGCAGGAAACCACGACGCCAGCGGGTGTCGGTGATGCCGCGCCAGCCAAGGCGTGACACTTCACCGGCAGGAAAGACGATCACGCATTGTTCATTCGCCAGGGCTTGCTCGATGATGGCGATGCTGTCGGGCGCAGGCTTACCCCCGAGTACGCGCAACGGCAAAATCAGGTCGCGCAAGCCATCGATGCCGCACAGCAAATCGTTGGCGACTATTTTCACGTCGCGGCGCACGCTGCCGACAAAATGCAGCAGGGCCAAGGCATCGACGGCTCCCGCAGGATGGTTGGCCACCAGCAACAGCCGCCCGGTCTGCGGGATGCGTTCGCGTTCGACGTGATCGACGGTGTAGCGAGCCTGCAGGAAGTCCAGCGCTGATTCGACGAAGGCAAAGCCGGCCAGATGACGGTTGGCGGCGAGGAAATCGCCGGCCTCGGCGAGCCGGGAGAAACGGCTGTAGCCACGCCACAAGGGCCTCGTGATGGCCGCCCGCGAGCCACTGAACCAGTGCGGGAAACGTTCGGTGATCTGGCGTTCGATCTCAAGCATGCTGTGTACCGGCCTCCGCGATGCGCGCAGCTTGCCGATGGCCGGCAACAGGACGATGGCAGTCTGGCGACAGCCGGGTGACAGTCCGGGCTGCGCTCGATAAGACAATGTGACTACGGCATGGATAGGCCGAACCACGATCAAACGGGCGATTTTTTCCTTAACATCCGGCAAACGCCGACAGGCTCAGGATGCACGTCCGGGTCGGGCCGTGTATCATTCCCCACCCGAAAGCATCCTTTCATCCGAATCAAAGGATATAACCTCACGATGAGTAGCTACCTCTTCACCTCCGAATCCGTTTCCGAAGGGCATCCGGACAAGATCGCCGACCAGATCTCCGACGCCGTCCTTGACGCGATTCTCGCGCAGGACAAGCGCGCCCGCGTGGCCTGCGAAACCATGGTGAAGACAGGTGCCGCGATTGTTGCCGGCGAAGTCACCACCAGTGCGTGGGTGGACATTGAAGACATCGCGCGCAAGGTCATCAACGACATCGGCTACAACAATTCCGCAGTCGGCTTCGACGGTCACACCTGCGCGATCATCAACATGCTCGGCAAGCAGTCGCCGGACATCAACCAGGGCGTGGACCGCAAGAGCCCGGAAGAACAAGGCGCTGGCGACCAGGGCCTGATGTTCGGCTTTGCCTGCGACGAAGCGCCGGAATACATGCCCGCGCCGTTGTTCTATTCGCATCGGCTCGTTGAACAGCAGGCGAAGGTTCGCAAGTCCGGCAAGCTCAAGTGGCTGCGCCCCGACGCCAAGTCGCAGGTGACCCTGCGCTACACCGCCGACGGCCACAATATCGAAGGTCTGGACGCCGTGGTGCTGTCCACCCAGCACGACCCGGACGTGAAGCAGAAGCATCTGGTTGAAGCCGTACGCGAGTTGATCCTGAAGCCGGTGCTGCCGAAGAAGTGGTACGCCGCACTGCCCAAGAACAAGGTGCACATCAACCCGACCGGCAAGTTCGTGATCGGCGGCCCCGTGGGCGACTGCGGCCTGACCGGGCGCAAGATCATCGTGGATAGCTACGGCGGCATGGCGCGCCATGGTGGTGGTGCGTTCTCGGGCAAGGATCCGTCCAAGGTGGATCGCAGCGCCGCGTACGCTGCACGCTACGTCGCCAAGAACCTCGTCGCAGCCGGCATCGCGCGCCGCTGCGAGGTGCAGGTTTCTTACGCGATCGGCGTTGCTGAGCCTACGTCCATCTCGGTTACTACTTTCGGCACCGGCGTGATCAGCGACGACAAGATCGAGAAGCTGATCCGCGCGCACTTCGACCTGCGTCCGTTTGGCATTACCAAGATGCTCGACCTGCTGCACCCGATCTACCAGCCCACGGCGAGCTACGGCCACTTTGGTCGCGAGCCGGCGGAGCTGATCTACGTCGGCGCCGACGGCAAGAAGCAGAAAGCGACCGCGTTCTCCTGGGAAAAGACCGACCGCGCCGACGTCCTGCGCAAAGCCGCCGGCATCAAAAAGTAAAGTGGGAGCGGCCTCGGCCGCGATAGCTCCAATCAAAAAACGGGCCGCCCTCAGCGGCCCGTTTTTCATTACACCCCAGCCTCTTCCGGCGCGAACAGGACCGAGTAGCTCACGCTTTTCCTGATCCCGCCCGGCTACGCCGCTTCGTCGCCAATTGTTCGCGGACCTGCCCGGGGATAGGTGAGCGGTACAATGCGTCCAGTATCACAGACCTAAGCGCAGCCCCACCCGCGGAGACCTGCAATGCGGCTCTTGATAATCGCCGTCCTGCTGCTTGCCAGCTGCGGACGACCCGACAGTCCGGTTGCCCCGGAATCGAGCGTTCTGGTCGCGCCGGAAACGAGCAATCCGCCCGCCGCCAATCCGGCGCAGTGGGACATGCAATCCAGTGGCGAAGGCACCGCGTTGGTGGTCAACGACAATGCCGGCAAGACGGTGCTGCGGATATTCTGTCCGGCCGGCACCGGCAAGCTGCTGGTCAACGTGCCGGGGTTCGAGCCGGTCGGCAGCGAAGAGCGGCTGTCGTTCGGCCAGGGCGGCGAAGCGGAGGCGCTGGTAGCCGATTCTTCCGGCGATTCCACACGCGGCGGCGTTACCGGTGAAGGCCCCGTCCCTCAGACTCTCGGCACGCTGCTGTCGGGTGAGGTGTCTGCAAGCTACGGCTCCCAGGTCAGCGGCCCCCACCCGGCGCCACCGGCGAATCTGGTCGCGGCTTTCGTCGGCGCCTGTCTGGATGGCGCTTCGGACGAAAAATAGGTGGTCGCGATCAGTATGTGCAGCCACAGCGCCATCGCCTAGGCGTTGCGCTGGACCCGGGGCGGCAACCGGGCGCGCAGGCCCCAGGTGTAGGCCAGCGCATAGCCCAGCAACACGCCGGCGATCGCCAACAGGCCACTTGCATCGAGGAGCGCCGTCGGCGCATCCGGGCCTGTGCCGATGCGTTGCCACCCGACAACAAATCCGGCGACGATGCGCGCCGCAAGCAAC
>Ga0163144_10003978_pt1 | contig 33573 bp, 37 predicted proteins | sample OliLak19BULKMAT1_FD_123175 | JGI IMG/M metagenome (GOLD analysis project Ga0163144, IMG submission 123175) | Freshwater microbial mat bacterial communities from Lake Vanda, McMurdo Dry Valleys, Antarctica - Oligotrophic Lake LV.19.BULKMAT1 | ecosystem: Environmental > Aquatic > Freshwater >... | reverse complement strand
GGACATTATGGAAATCAAGAACATTAACGGGGTGTGGTACGTCTACTCCTGGACGACGGGGTGGGTGCGGGCAAAAATCCCGCTGAAGTAGAAGTCCGTGAGAAAGCCACGTTACGGCGCTGCTCTTTAGAGAGCGGGAAACAGAATCTCTACGTGTTCGAGAGTACATGCTAAATACTCCCTCTGTCCACGAGTATGTCTCGTGCTGATGAGTCCAAGAGGACGAAACAGAAGCTCTTTGAACTGTTGGATTGGGAGCAGAGAAAGCAAATATTGTTGTCTCTGTTCCCAGTCTAGCTTAGGAGAAATACCATGAATATACCAAAGATGTCAGAAAAGTTTATAGGCATCGACTTCATGAAAGTCGATGCTGAGGTATACTTCGCTGGCTCACCTCTCGTGGTGCGAGCTGTACGAAAGAATAAGAAAGAGATCAGTAGTCTCTTTGTCATCCTGGCATTCAAAAATGAGCGCAATCTCATGAAATTGCCAGGAATGGGCCCAAAGACGATAGTGCAGATGAAGAAGCACTTGGGTCGTGACGGTCTTCGTATCCACGATTGGGTATATAGTGATAGGGGGATACGATGACGATGCAGGGGAGGTTTAGCTTTCCCTGCAGGCTGTATTGAATACAGGTAGGGCAGCCATTTGAGTTGCCTTTTTAATAATAAAAATATCCAGAAAGGATTTAGTGAGTGATTGCGGCAAAGTAAAAGCCCCATGGCTGTATAGGGCCTTTACCAAATGTGATGGGAAATAGCAGAAATTTTCTGTATATCTCCACATAGCGTATTACCTCCGCTACCTAAATATAATACCACATACATTTATGTGGTAGTGGTGGATAAGCTTGGGGATATGAAAAGGTGCTGATTTATGAAAATAAATCAGCACCTTTTCGAAATAGATTAGAATCTATTTTACAGAGTCTTTCAAAGCTTTAGCAGCTCGGAATTTTGGTACTCGCATAGCTGGCACATTAACAGTCTCACCAGTACGTGGGTTTCGAGCTTCTCGCTTTGCCCGCATCTTTGCCTCGAAGATTCCGAAACCAGCAACTGATACTTGGGTACCGTCTTTCATAGCTGCTTCGATACTACCGAAGACTGTTTCTACTGCTCGTTCAGCGTCAGCTTTAGTTGTTCCTAAAACTTCGTGTACTTTGCTGATGATATCTGCTTTATTCATAGATTTGAAACTTATGTGTAAGAGTGATTAAAATGTGGTGAGTTGATGACTCAGGCACAGTGCCGTTTAAAATGGCTTAACAACATTATATAGCAAGCTACATCAGCTGCAACATCTTTCGCTTCATATATTTTGTGGTATAATAAATTTAGCGTCAAACAAAAACCTCGTACATTTTGTACGAGGTTTTTGTTTTGGTCTACTTAAATTCTTATTACCTGGCGTAACTGACAACTCTAGTCTCACGGATCACGTGGACTTTAATCTCACCAGGATAACGAATCTTGGCTTCGATAGTGGTGGCGATGGTACGTGCTAGCGTATGGCTTTCTAAATCATTCAGAGTCTCGGGATTTACTAATACTCTAATCTCGCGACCAGCAGCAATAGCAAAGGCTCGATCAACCCCCTTAATTGTGGTGGCGATGGCTTCTAGGTCAGCCAGCCGTTTAATGTAGTTTTCAATTGAATCTCTTCTGGCTCCGGGACGACCGCCAGAAATAGCGTCAGCTACCTGGACGATAATTGATTCTGGAGTTTCGTAAGGATATTCCTCGTGGTGGGCTCGCATGGCTAAGATAACTTGCTGATCAACACCATATTTCTCAAGAATTCTAATCCCAATCTCGACGTGGGTTCCAGCCACTTCATGACTAACACACTTACCAATATCATGTAGTAGGGCGCCAGCACGAGCGATTGCAACATTGGCGCCGACTTCCTCAGCGATAATAGCTGCCATCTGAGACATTTCCACTGAGTGCCACAAAACATTCTGCCCATAACTGGTTCGGAAATGTAGACGGCCTAGGATACTAATGAGGTCAGGATGTAAGTTTGGTACACCAGCTTCATAGGCGGCTTTTTCTCCCATTTTACGAACCATGGCTGCCACTTCTTTGCGGGCAGCTTCAACCATTTCTTCAATCTTGGCTGGTTGTATGCGTCCGTCTTTTAGTAGAGCTTCAAGCGCGACACGAGCAACTTCGCGTCGAATCGGATCAAAAGAAGAGAGGACAATAAAGCCGGGGGTTTCATCAATCATCACGTCCACACCAGTAGCATGTTCAAAAGCGCGAACGTTACGCCCTTCCTTACCAATCACCTTACCCTTCATGTCGTCGCTTGGAATCTCTACGTGCGTAGTCATCGCGTTTGGTGGAATGTTATTACCAACTCGGTGAATGGCGGCCATTAGGATATTTTGTGCCTGACTCTCAAAAGCATCAGCACCTTGGCGGTCAAGTTTTTCTAGGCGGCCACGTAGATCGTTTTCATAATCTACTTCAACTTTGGCAGTCAAACGTAACAGAGCTTCTTCTACGGTCAGACCACAAACAACTTCTAGTTTCCTATCAATTTCTCCCTTGCGTTCGTCTAGTTGAATTTTGATTTGCTTGATCTCAGTAATCTTTTCTTGGACCATTTCTTTTTGTGAATCCAAATCAATTTGTCTATTATCAAGTAGTTCCTCCCGTTTTAAGAGATGGGTTTCTTTCTGTGATAATTTTTCTTCTTGGGTCTTTCTTTCCTGTTTAGCTTCGTGCAAGGTAGCGGTCGCTTTGGCTTCCGCCTTTTCAATTAGCTCGATAATTTTTTTCTCTGCGGCAATCTCTCGTTCTTTGATGTCGAGCTCCAAGGAGCGTTTCTTTGAGAGGGCGTGTAGATATCTAAAATAGTATCCAGTAGCTGCACCAAGCACGAGCATTGCGACGGCAACGGCAAGTGTTGTGGCCATATATCTTCAATAATCCAATAATTAAATCTTCAATCGTAACGGTGACTTTTCTGTGCGTACCATACCAGAAGTATACCAGGTTGACAAACCATCAAGCCACGCTGTAAGAGAGGTGAGGTCTCTTTAAAAAAATAATAAAACAAACCGCCCCGACTTTGGGGGCGGTTCCTTTGTCAGTGAACGGGTAGTTTATTTATAGATTTTGTCGACAAGCCCGTACTTTTTAGATTCTTCGGCATCCATAAAGAAGTCTCGTTCGACATCGGCCTCGATTTTACTGATTTTTTGACCTGTGGCCTTCGCTAAAAGATTATTTAGCCTTGATCTAGTCTTTAAAATGTGTCTGGCGGTAATATCGATATCAGTTGCTTGCCCGTAAGCCCCACCCATTGGTTGATGAATCATTACTTCGGCATTTGGCAGTATTGCTCGTTTACCCTTAGCTCCTTGAGACAGAATCATAGCTCCCATGGAGGCAGCGATACCGACACAGACAGTCGACACATCAGGCTTGATGTGATGCATGGTGTCGATAACCGCCATTCCTGCAGTAACACTACCGCCTGGAGAGTTAACATAAATGAAAATGTCTTTCTTAGGATCTTCAGCTTCGAGAAATAAAAGCTGTGCCACTACTAAATTAGCCATATGATCTTCGATTGCTCCAGTGATAAAGACAATTCTCTCTTTTAGTAAGCGTGAAAAAATGTCAAAAGCGCGTTCTCCACCATGAGTTTTTTCAATAACCATGGGGACTAAGTAGTTGCTGGTCGGTAGGGTTTCTTTTTGTGAATTATTTTGCATAAAATTTAAAATGAAGTTTATCGTGACTGTAAGTGTGAATGGTAGCAGATTTGACCCGAAAACAAAAACTGCCCGGTAGCCTAAGGGCTACCGGGCAGTTTTTAGAGTAAGTATTATTTAAGCTTTTCCAAATTTTTCATCACTGCTTCATTTTGTAGAATTGAGGAAACATAAGTACGGACACGGGTTTCGTCGGCATCTTTGTATTGGTTGAGGAGTTCTTTGACTTGGTCAGATACTAATTTTTCATCAGCAACGATTTTTTCTTTTTTGGCAATCTCGTTTAAGATGAGTTGTAGTTTGGCTCGCTTTTCCGCTGCTGGTGACCATTCTTTTCTAAGGTCGTCTTGAGTCTTCTTGATGTGTTCTAGATAATCAGGCATTTTTAGATTTGAGCGCTTGAGGTCTTCTTCCATTTGTGCAAACATTTGGCTCAATTCTGAATCGATTAAGATTTCTGGTAGTTCTATCTTGCTCTCGTCAATAATTCCATCTGTAATAGTGGCCCGATGGTTGGCGGTGACATCTCGTTTCTTCTCAATCTCGAGATGTTCACGGAGCATGGTTTTAAATTGCTCCACTGTTTCAAATTGTCCTGGTTGTCCGAGGGCTTTTACAGTTTCATCAGTTAGTTCCGGTAACGCTTCTTTTACTTTTTCTACGGTCTCTGGTGTAGGAAGATCACTGACTTCGCCTGGGACCGCTGCTTTTTGTTGCAATTTTTCGTAAGCCGCTTTTTGACGGAGAATATCTTTGATTTTATCTTCTAGTTCAGTCTCACTCACTTCCTGACTTGGCTTTTGGGCATTGGCTTTCTTGGCAATTGCTTGATAGTCAGGTAGTCCTATCTCCGGTACGACTGCTACGGTGGCGGTAAAACCCAAAGGGTTATCAGGAGCAATTTTTGTAATTTCAATTTTTGGATAACCGATTGAATCAATTTTATGCGCTTCCAATATGTGTGGGTACACATGAGAGATGGCTCTTTCTGCCATTTCAGTTAAAATAGCCATTTCACCGATGTGTTTTGCAAGGACAACTGCCGGGATATGGCCTTGGCGGAAACCGTCAAGATTAATCTTGCTACCAAGCGCTTTAACAGCACTCTTTCGCTCAGTCTCTAGTTCTTCGTAAGGAATCTCGCCGCTAATTTTTACCTGTGATTTTTCCTCCTCAGTTACAGTAAAGGCCTTTTTAAAATCAATATTGTGACGGTGTGAATGTGTAGTCATAGTACCGGCTAGTTTACGGATATATGAGATAATTGCAACCACGAATTCGACAGATATTTTACCTGCTTAAGATTAATTGGCATTTTTCGCTTAGTACGGGGTAGGTACTGATTTTAGGTACTCTTAGTTGAATAGAATAAATTTTCTTAAGAGTACTTTTCATAAGGATAATTAATAAATTTAGATAGGTAGCGGTCTTGGTCAATATTCATCAGCTCTCTCCACGACGTAGGTCTGTCGCAGAGAGAGTTTCTCGTGATGCGAGGATGAGCTAAACAAAAAACCGTCACCCAAGTGAAGGTTTTTATAAATAAAGCCAGCGACCCAGCAGGAATGAGGTTTATTTTTTAACACCTAATCTGTTACAGCTTGCAGCTCCGCTTCTATTTGCATTAGTTCCGCATCAAGATTGTCGAGATTTGTACTTTCCAAATCAGCTTCGATAGTGGTAATTTCATCTGAAGTACTCATAGCACCGAAACTTTCGACTTCGGATACAGCGTTAGTGGTCTCAGGCTCTTGATTCATTTCTGCAGTAGGTCGACCTGGTACAGGATCTGCGACAGTGACTTCTGTTGCGAGATAATACCAGTAGACGAGACCGACTAAAATTAAAGACAATAAGACAAGGAGTAAGACCAGAACCCAAGGGCTACCTGTAGCCTTTGGATTTTCAGACTCTAAATACTGCTCATCATTTTCTGGTAATTTCATTTCCTCACCCTCAAAGTTTGGTTCTTGCGCCATGGTATTTGTTATTAAATATAATAAACTTTTACTCAGTCGTTTCTGTTTCTGCAGTCTCTGCTTCTGTACCTGGGTTCTGACGCTGATTGGCAGTAGCTACTTTCAAAAGCACGATAGTTTCACGTATTGCTAGGTGGGCACTACGAATCAGACGAGCAGTTTCGGCATAAACAGTTCGTACATTTTGCCAACCGACTCTCGGTTCTGGTGAAGTGGTGGCGCCATAAACCAAGTTATCAATATTGGCTAGATTTGCTCGAGCCTGGGTTAGGTAAACATTTGCCTCTCGTAGCTTACTACTGGCTGCGGTGGTTTCGATTCCAGCGGCGGTTAATTTTTCGATTCTGGCAGAAAGTCGTTCGCTGATGATAAACAATCTAGCGATAGCGGCTTCCATGCGGTTACTAATATTCGCAGATAGGTTTAAAACTCTCTTTTGTCGGACTTCTGCTAAAGCGCCAGCTCTTTCAGCTCTTACTTCTTGTCGCGCTTCAGTATTTCCAGCCCTTGTTTCTTGTCGTATTTCAATCGCTTCAGCGCGGTCTTCTCGTTTTGTTTCTAATCCCTCAGCTCTCATTTCTTGTCGTTCCTCAATATTTTCAGCTCTGATCTCTTGTCTCTCGGCCCGTACTTCTTGTCGTTCCTCAGTACTACCTCGTTGTTCTTGAAGAGTTGCTTCTCTGGGAACTTCTTCGTTTGTCACTGGGCCACCCTCTTGTGCTCCAGCGGCAAAAAAGATGCCAAAAAAACTCAGTAAGATCAAACTATTAATACCAATAAATTTGATTATTTTTAAAGATTGCATACTCGAAATTAACATTAGCCAATAAGTCTAAATAGTATAACCCCCGATCCAATAAAGGAGTCGGGGGTTATGCTCAGTTCGTTTAGTCGCGAATACTTATTTTGAGACGTTTGCTTGGTATAAAGCACAGCTTTTATCAAACTCTTCTTTAGCTCCTTTAGCACCATGCCATTCACCAATCTTTACTTCCTTGTTTTGGATCTTTTTGTAAGTTTCAAAGAAGTGAGTCATTTCTTTGGCGAAGTGTGAGTTTAGATTGGACAGGTCCTTGATGTCGCTCATACGAGGATCATCGACAGGAACGGCGACAATCTTGTTGTCTTGTTCGCCGCCATCAATCATTTCCATCATCGCTACTGGACGAGCCTTGACCAAGACGCCAAGCGCTAGTGGGTATGTGGTGAAAAGCACTACATCAAGCGCGTCACCGTCGTCACAAAGGGTTTGTGGAACAAAACCATAATCAAAAGGATAGTCCTGAGCTGAGTGCATCACTCGGTCTAGAGCAATAAGTCCAGTTTCTTTATCAATCTCGTACTTGTTTTTTGAGAATTTTGGGATTTCAACAATGACGTTCATTTCATCTCTAGTTCCCGGCGCTATATCGTGTAGTAAGTTCATAGATATTTTATTTTAATATTTAATCAACTTAAGTTTTTGATTCTTCCTTAGCTAGTTCAGCCTCGGCTTCTTCTGGGGTGTCGATTTCGTTTTCTTCTTCAGTGTCAGGATTAGTATTTCGGTCATTAGTTGGCTCATCTTCATCTTGCGGGATAGGATTTGTGGTGGTAGCATCTTCATTTTCTAGAGCGTCAATCTCATTGCCTACTGGGGTCGTGTCAGCAGCTACAATGTCTGCGGTACCAGCGGCGTTAGCGACAGCTAATGGTTCACCAGTCTGAGCGGAAACAATATCAATCTTCCAGCCAGTGAGCTTTGCTGCTAGTCTCACGTTTTGCCCACCGCGGCCAATTGCGAGTGATTGCTGGTCACTGGCAACTTCTGCAATAGCATGCCCTCGTTCATTATTATCAGCATTTGGTTCAGTGACAATTTTAACATTAATTACCTGGGCTGGTGAAAGTGAGTCTTCAATAAATTCCGCTTGATCGGCGGACCATTCTATAATGTCAATTTTTTCACCACCTAGTTCACTCATGACGGTGGAGACACGAACACCGCGTTGCCCCACGAGTGACCCAACAGGATCAATGTGTTGTTCGTTAGCATAAACAGCAATTTTTGAGCGGGCGCCGGCTTCGCGGGCGACGGCTTTAATTACCACTGCACCGCTCTGAACCTCAGGTGCTTCAATAGCAAATAATTCTGAAAGAAAGTCAGCGTGTGAACGTGATAGTTTGAGAAAAATTCCACGGGAAGTTTCTTCTACGGCTAGTAGAATAGCTCGAATTCGTTCACCTGGTTTGTAGCGTTCGCCAGGAATTTGTTCGTCGTAAGGCATAATCGCTGTCACTCGACCCAAATCAACATACAAATTTCCGCGTTCAAAACGCTGGACGTGACCAATGACAATATCACCAGCCTTCTGGCCAAATTCGGTTAACGCAGCTTCTTTTTCTGCTTCACGAATCTTTTGTACAATTACTTGTTTGGCAGTCTGGGCGGCAATACGACCAAAGTCGTCTTTTGGTTCTAGTGGGAAAATTAATTCTTCACCAACCCGAACATCTTTTTTGATCATTTTGGCATTGTTCACCATGATGTGCTTTTCCTCGTCAAAACGGACTTTTTGGCCATCTTCCGTAGCGACTTCGTCGACCATTTCTTCTCTCTCCCCTTTATCGGTTCCAGCTTTAAGCATACTTTCATCAACCACAATTTTTATTTGGTTGAAATTAGTGGTTCCGCTATTGAGATCAAATTTAGCCGTAATAATTTGACCACGCTTACCGAATTCCTTTTTATAGGCAGTAGCTAGAGATTGTTCAATCGCATCAAGCATTTTTTCACGAGAGATACCCCGCTCTTCCTCCATTTCTGCCAAAACGGCATTAATAACTTTTAAATCGAACATAATGGTCTTTTTAATAAATTTAATAATTTTCTCAACTACTATCACTGTTATAAAGAAAGCCCGGCGCAAGCCGAGCATTCAATCAGATAGAATCTATCATAGTACTTATTCCTCTGGCTGGCAAGTTGTTTTACAATTTTGATTGACTTCCGGTTTAGATACTAAAGTTATGGGAATTAACTCACAAATAATTCTTGGTTGGTGTTATAATTTAATTTAAGAAGCTCTTATTAGCTCATTTCCATATTGTTGTGCGAATACAAGATGAACAATTGAAGCGTTTTATTCTTGATGCCGGCTTAGTTAAGAAGGCGGATATTATTGCTGTCGAAAAAGTTGCTAAAGATGAGCGACGTACCTTATCTGAGGCTCTAATTGCCCAGGGTCACATGACTGAAGACGATATGCGACGTGTGGAGTCTTATATTTTAGGTATCCCTTTTGTTTCGCTCAAAAATTTGAAAATCGATTTTGAATTATTGACGCTAATTCCTGAGCCAGTTGCCCGTACGCACAACATCATTGCATTTAAGAAAAATGACAAGGAGCTTGAGGTGGCCATGCTCGATACTGCGGACTTGCCAGCTATCGACTTTGTTAAGAAAAAGGTTGGATTAAAGATATTACCTAGATTGACTGATACCGAGTCAATGCGTATTGCTCTACGACAGTACCAAAAAACTCTCAAAGACGAGTTTGGGGAAATCATTATGAAGGACGCTTCAGCGCTTAAGGTGATAGCCGAAGAGAATGGCGAGGAGATGTCAGAGAAGGATCTAAAAAAAATGGCTGAAGATTTACCGGTGGTTCGTATTGTGGATACTTTACTAAGACACGCCATCATTCAAGGTGCTTCAGATATCCATATCGAACCAATGGAAGAGGAGGTGGTTGTTCGGTATCGTATCGACGGAATCTTAAATGACGCGATGAAATTGCCAAAGCATGCCTCAAGCACTTTGGTTGCCAGAATAAAGGTATTGTCAAATCTAAAATTAGATCAAAAGCGACTGCCTCAAGATGGGCGTTTCAAGATGGAAATGGATGGTCAGAAAGTGGCTTTCCGAGTATCAATGTTACCGGTTTTTTTTGGTGAGAAAATTGTTATGCGGTTACTTCGTGAGAATCGTAGCGGCTTTTCGCTTGAAGGTATTGGTTTCCACGGTTCTACTTTGGAGCGTATCCACAAAGCTACACGCGCTACTACTGGGATAATCTTGGTAACTGGGCCTACTGGTTCTGGTAAATCAACTACCCTATATACGATTCTGGACTTACTAAATTCTCCGGAAGTAAACATCTCTACTATTGAAGACCCAATTGAGTATCAAATGCCTAGGGTAAATCAAAGTCAGGTTAAGCCAGAAATTGGTTTTACCTTTGCGGCCGGCTTGCGGTCCCTGATGCGGCAGGACCCCGACATTATTATGGTCGGAGAGGTGCGCGATCAAGAGACTGCCAGTTTGGCAATCAATGCAGCGCTTACAGGACACTTGGTTTTAGCTACTGTTCACACCAACTCGGCTTCAGGGACCATTGCTCGTCTGGCAGATATGGGTGTGGAATCATTTTTGTTAGTTTCTACTTTGCGAGTCGCTATTGGACAACGATTGGTGCGAAAATTAGCTGATGATAAATTACCCTACACACTGTCAAAAGCAGAGAGAGAAGAATTGGCATCCCGCGTTGATCTCGATGCTGTCATGGGTTCACTTAAGGAAGAAAAAGTCGTTAAAGATGACGCGACTTGGAATGATATTCAGTTCTATCATCCAAAAGAGAAGGGTGAGACTGAAGACGGCTACAAGGGCCGTATGGGTATCCATGAAGTACTCCAAGTTTCGCTAACTATCAAAGAAATGGTGATGTCACAAAAGACTGGTGACGATATTGAGGCTCAGGCGCGCAAGGAGGGAATGCTAACGATGCTCGAAGATGGAATCTATAAAGCGGCTAAGGGTCTCACTAGTATCGAAGAGGTCCTTCGAGTAATTAATGAATAGTCTTGCCTTGTTATGTCTAAATTTACTTACAGCGGAGAAGACCAAGAAGGAAAGAAAGTTACCAAAACGGTAACCGCTGCCGACCGCTACGCTGTCTACGATATCGCCAGACGAGATGGGGATACTGTCACTAGTATCGAAGAAGTGACTGGGCGTAATCTGGGCAAGTTCTTTAGTATGGACAAGATCAACATCATGCTCAGTCGCGTCAAGGATGACGAGTTGGTGATGATGACTCGAAACCTCGGCTCAATGCTCAAGGCCGGACTCACAATCACTAGAGCTTTGTCGGTAATGGAGCGCCAAAGTAGCAATGCAAAACTAAAAGCTATTTTGGTAAGAATTGGTGAAAAAATAAATAACGGGGAGCAATTTTATGAATCTCTGAAAGAATCTCCAGAAGTGTTTAGTGACTTATATGTTGCCATGATCAAGTCTGGAGAAGAAAGTGGAAATTTATCTGAGTCACTTCAGACTCTGGCAATCCAGATGGAGCGATCTAGTAGCTTGACCAAGAAAATCAAAGGAGCGATGATTTATCCAGGAATCGTTATGAGCGTGATGGTAATCATTGGCATTTTGATGATGATTTTCGTGTTACCAGAAATCACTGGAGTGTTTAAAGATATGGAGATTGACCTACCAATTACGACAGTTATACTTATTAATACTAGTGATTTCTTTGCGAACAACACTATTTTTGCGTTGATTGGGTTGATTGGGGTGGTGTTTGGAACTATCACTTTCCTTAAATCAAAAATCGGTAAAGTATTTTCTTCTTGGACCGTCACTCGTCTACCGGTGATTGGAGCTTTGGCCAAAGAAACCAACTCAGCTCGTACTGCTAGGACCTTGTCTTCACTGCTAAATTCAGGAGTAGATGTGATTCAAGCAATCGGTATAACAGGGGAGGTGGTACAAAATGTTTATTATAAAAAAGTTTTAGCTGAAGCGCAGCTAAGGGTAGAAAAAGGAACACCTTTGTCTGAAATCTTTGTGGAGCGGACTGACCTCTACCCTATCTTGGTAGGTGAGATGATTTTAGTCGGAGAGGAGACTGGACAGATCTCAGGCATGCTCGGCGAACTCGCTATCTTTTACGAAACTGAAGTAGAGCGTAAGACTAAGGACTTATCGACAATCATTGAGCCAATCATGATGGTGGTCATCGGAGTAGTAGTGGGATTCTTTGCTCTAGCGATGATCTCACCAATCTACTCTATCTCAGACGGTCTAAAATAAAATGTTAAATACCAAATACCAAAAAAACTCCGCCGGCATTTCTCTCATTGAGGTGGTGGTGGTTTCTGCCCTGATTCTGATTATTTTTGGTGGTTTGTTTGCTTCGTTTGATTTTTCGTTAAAACTGATTGCAGAGTCTCGAGCCAAGCTGTCGGCTATTTCGCTTGCTAATGAGCGCATGGAGTATTTTAGGTCACTGCCGTACAACGACGTTGGTACATTGTTTGATATTCCCCCTGGAATTATTCCGCAAAACAGTACCACTACATTAAATGGAATTGAGTTTAGTGAAAGAGTTAAGATAGATTATGTTGACGATCCGGGTGACGGGCTGATGACCGCTACTACAACTGATAGTAATAATATTTCCTCGGACTATAAACGTATCAGGTTGGAATACAAATGGAACTTTTCTAATCAAACAGGTGAAATTTTTATGATCAGTTATATCGTGCCACCATCAATCGAGACAGACATAGGCGGTGGGACAGTGCGAATAAATGTCTTTGGTCCAGATGTCTTACCACTCCAGGGAGCTAGTGTTCGTATAGTAAATAATCTTTTATCGCCGTCAATTGATACTGTCCGTATAAGTGACGTCTCTGGTGTGGTCTTATTTTCCGGAGCGCCAGCAGGTAGTGAATATGAAGTGACTGTGACCGGTCCGATTGGCGGTAACCAGTATTCAACTACCGGTACTGTACTGCCGTCAGTGGTCAATCAGCCCTCTTCACCACCTTTTTCTGTGGTGGAAGCCGGTATCTCGACTTTAAATTATCAAATCGGTGCCTTAAGTGATTTAGCTATTGTTCTAAATTCTAGTATGAGTGAAGGAGAGTTTTTAGATGACTTTTCTATTTTGGTAACAGCGTCTAGTTCTGATGTTGAGGTAAGTGCTGGCACCCTTACTCTTGAAAATACTTTAGGAGTTTATGACAACTCAGGTTTTGCCTACTTGGGACCGATTACTCCAGTCACAATAGATCGTTGGAGCACTTTGCGGATAGCTGGTGACAGGCCGGCCAATACTGATTACCGCTTACGTTTCTATACAAGCCCTAGTGTCGCAGTTTACACTTTGGTGCCAGACTCGGAGCTTCCAGGGAATAGCGCGGGCTTTAGCGGCACTATAGTAGACATCTCGGCAATGGATAGTTCTTTTCCTTCAGTTTATTTAGGTATTACTTTGACTACTAGCGACACAGCCGTTGCGCCTGTCATTGATGAAGTGGCCGTATACTATCGTGAGTCGGCGATACCTCTTTCGAGTTACGCTTTTAGTGTGCGTGGTAACAAAGTATTGGGAACGATGAACGATAGTTCTCCGGTTTATAAATTTGCTAGTACTACTACCTCTAACGGTAGCGGAGAGGTTAGTTTTCCCGATTTGGAATTTGATAATTACACTTTTACTTTTCCAGGTCGGAACATAACTTCACTATGCCGGGCTTACCCGATTGTTCAAACAGCGGGTGTTGATGGGGAAGCAGAGTTTCTTTTGGGTGGGGCGGCTGCAGACTACCTTCGAGCAGTTGTAAGAGACAGCTCTGGCCGCCCCGTTCCTGGCGCTAGTGTCAGGCTGCGCCGTGCTGGCTTTGCCTATGATGAAACCAGGTCTACAGACACTTGTGGGAATGCTTATTTTGGCACTGGTTTGACTACTGACCCAGATTATACTTTAGATATTACGGCTACTGGCTATACCAGTATCAGCCTGACAAATATTTTCTTAGGTGGTGGCTTGGTGGATGATTACGTTTTGACTCCTTGATAAATATGTCAGCTTACTTTGAAAAAATAAATAAAGGTATGACCTTGGTTGAGGTGGTAGTCGTAGTTGGTATTTACACTGTCCTGAGTATCGTTATTATGACTAGTATCACTAATTTTTACCGTATTAATTCATACGCTATTGAACAGGCTGAAGAAATTGAGAATGCTCGCCGGGGGATAACCCAATGGAACCGGGATGCCAAAGAAATGATAGGTGCTGAAGATGGAAATTACCCTGTGGTAGTGATTGATAGGCATCGTTTTGGCTATTACAGTGATACTGACCAAGACGAGTCAATTGAATATGTAGAATATATTTTAGCTTCGACTACCTTGCGTAAATTTACTTATGAAGCTACAGGCAACCCTCCGGTGTATAATTTAGTCACCCCAAACAAAGAAGAAATTTTGTCATTGTTCGTACAAAACATTGTCCAGGGCACATCGACATTTATGTATTTTGACAATGCCGGTATACAAATGAGTTCGACATCACCAAGAATTAATGTTCGTTATATTAAGGCGCAAGTAATTGTTAATATAGATCCCTTTCGTTCACCAGGAGAGTTTATGCTTCGGTCAAGTATTGCCCCGCGCAACCTAAAGGATAACCTATAAAATATGTTTAATATCGCTAAAAATAAACAGTCTTTCAACCAAGGTCACTTATTGATTTTAGTTTTAGTTTTTGGTGGAATCTTTTTTGTTCTTATAACTTCATTTATTGGTTACATTATTACGCAAAACCAAGTTGTTAATTTTAGGTACGAGCAGCAAAGGGCTACCGAAATAGCGGAGGCGGGACTTAATTACTACAAATGGTACTTAGCGCACCATCCTGATGATGTGACGAATGGGACTGGTTTACCTGGGCCTTACGTCCATCAATTTAAAGATCCGGAAGGGGATTTTATTGGTGAATTTTCTTTAGATATCGCCAGTACTTCATATTGCGGTAGTGTGGCTTCTATTGATATTGCTTCGACTGGTTTTACTTATGATAAACCAGAAGCTAAAAGTACCGTACGCGCTAGATACAGTAGACCAACTGTCGCAGATTATTCTTTTATAACTAATGGTGCCGTGTGGTACGGAGCCGACCGAGTTATTACGGGCCCCGTACACTCAAATCAAGGTATTAGAATGGACGGCTATCACAATTCTTTTGTCGGAAGTGGTCAAACAGATTGGACCTGCACGGGTTCTTTCGGCTGTAGTCCAAATGCCACAGTAAATGGTGTCCATACCACTGGTAGTCACGCTACTCCAGGACTATTTACTTACCCTATTTCACCAGTTGATTTTGCCGGACTAACTTTAGATCTTAATGAAATGAAGACCCGAGCAATAAATAATAATGGACGATATTTTGGGCCTACCAGCTCAAGTTTTTATGGTTATTTGGTAACCTTTAATCCAGACGGTACTTTTTCTGTTCGGAGAGTCAGAAATAATGCCATAAATTATTGGGCCTTCGACTCTACTCAGAGTTGGCATCAAGACGAAAGGAATGTAATAAACGGGACAGAAGACGTTGGCACTTATACTATTGATAGTAGCTGCCCGCTTCTCTATTTTGAAGATAAGGTTTGGGTTGAAGGAGTCATCAATCAAAAAGTAACTTTAGCGGCCGCTAATTTGTCTTCTTCCGCGCAAACCAACATCGTAATTAACGGTAATATTACCTATACCGCCGGTACAAATGCTGGTCTTTTAGCTATTGCTGAAGATGATGTAGACGTTGGTCTAGCCGTCCCGTTCAATCTAACCGCCAATGGAATTTTCATCGCTCAAAACGGTCGCTTTGGAAGAAACCACTACAGGCAAGATACCAGTTATGGTTTGCCAAACAGTTTAGACCCATTTGTACTTAGGGGTACCTTAACCAGATTCGGTAGTGTAGTTTCAAATGGTCGGGTGGGGACTCAGTGGTCTTCTGGTGGGACTACAGTGTCTGGTTTTGCTAATCGTATTACCTCCTTTGATCAAGACCAGGTCGATAACCCGCCGCCGCTAACTCCCGAAACTTCAGACGTTTATACTTTAGATAATTGGCAGCAGGACGGGTAGAACTTATAGGAAGAGAGAAAAAGAGGGCCGGGCAAAGCCCGGCCCTCTTTTTCTATATGCTACAATTTTCTCATATGAAACATAAACGAGCCCTAGTTATTGGAAATTGGAAATTGAATCCCGGTACCAAAGTAGAAGCCAAGACATTATTTAGCAATATTAAAAAAGGCCTGAAGAAAGATCTGGACGCAACAGTTGTAGTAACTCCACCATTTTTATTTATTCCTGAAGTTGAGAAATCAGCTAATACCCAATTAATCTTAGGCGCTCAAGATGCCCACTATGAAGAAAGAGGCGCTATTACCGGTGAGATAGGTCCAGCCATGCTGGCGGACTACGGCGTCCAGTACGTTATAGTTGGACACTCAGAAAGACGAGCACTCGGCGAGACAGATATTCAAGTCAATAAAAAAGTCCACGCTCTTTTGAAGCGAAAACTGACTCCGGTAGTTTGTATTGGTGAAAGAAATCGTGATGGACAAGGGCAGTTCTTCAATCACTTAGCTACACAAATAAAAGATTTGACTAGCGGTTTGATTTCCGCTCAACTGGCTAAAGTCGTTATTGCTTACGAGCCAATCTGGGCTATTGGTACTGGTAAAACTGCTACTCCAGAAGACGTCAAAGAAATTCAGATATTTATCATTAGTACTCTAACTAAACTATTTGATCGGAAAACGGCTGAGAAGGTGCAGCTGATTTACGGTGGTTCAGTCAAAGAAAGTAATGCGGAGTTACTTTACAAAAATAGTGGCATGACAGGCTTCTTGGTTGGTGGAGCAAGTTTGGAAGCGGCCCAATTTATTTCAATCATAAAAGCGACTCAAAAATAATCTATGGATCTAAAATTAATTACGCAAGCTGGTGACCTCAAAGGGAAGAAAGTTTTAGTCCGTTCGTCTTGCAACGTACCTTTAGTAAATGGAGAAGTACGCAATTCTTTTCGCCTGCGGCGAGCCGTCCCAACTCTTAAGTTCTTAAGTGAGCAAGGCGCGAAAACGATAGTTGTCTCGCATATCGGTCGCGACACTACGGACACTCTACTTCCAGTCTTTACTGAACTAAATATAATGATCCCTTTAACCTGGGCTGGAACTATCGGATCTACTGAGTACGATACCGCTTTAGTAGATATGAAAGATGGTGAAATTCTTTTTTGTGAAAATTTGAGACAGGACGCGCGTGAAGAAGACAACGATCCAGGTTTGGTAGAAATACTAAAGAGGGGTATGGACCTCTATGTGAACGACGCTTTTGCCGAAGCACATAGAAATCACGCTTCTACTTTTGGTGTAGCTCAAAAATTGCCAGCTTACGCTGGACTAACCTTAGCCGAAGAAGTATCCGGGGTAAATAAAGTAATGAATCCAGAAAAGCCATCTCTCTTCTTGCTCGGTGGCGCCAAGTTTGAAACCAAAATGCCTTTGGTGGAAAAATATTTAGAACTCTATGACCATGTGTTTGTTGGAGGCGCTCTGACCAATGACGTACTAAAGGCCCGAGGCTTTGAAGTGGGTCAATCCTTGGTTTCTGGTATCTCTCTTGTTGACGCACCATTCCTAAATAATAAAAAACTACTTTTACCAATTGACTTGGTTGTTAATGGGCCTAATGGTAAGCAGGTAAAAAAAGTTGATGCGGTATTGCCTGAAGAAAAAATATTTGATCTTGGTCCGGAAACAGTAGCGATGTTATCTAGATATGTCACTGAGGCCAAAACTATTTTATGGAATGGTCCTTTTGGAAATTATGAAGCGGGATATGTAGAGGGAACCGAAGAGATAGCAAAAGTAATTGCTAAGGCTTCTGGCTATAGTGTGATTGGCGGCGGAGACACGGTGGCGGCTGTAGAAAAACTGGGTCTAAATGACCAGTTTGGTTTCGTCTCTATTGGCGGTGGCTCCATGCTGACTCTGCTCGAGCACGGCACCACTAATGTGCTTGATACACTAAAATAATTCATAGAGCCGCAATAATTTTTGCGCGGGACGATGCAAAATCTTCAGCCGAAGCAGCAATATGCTTCGGTTTTTTATATGGGGGATTACAATCATCTTTCAGTCGAGGCACTACGTGAAGATGAGAGTGCCACACCTCTTGTCCGGCTTCCTCGCCATTATTCATCACTAAGTTTACCCCTTCAGCCAGTCCTGCTTTCTTAAGAGCTAAGGCAATTTTTTGTCCAACTTTCATCATGTGAGCTAGGGTCTCAGGGTCACCGTCAAAAATATTCACAAAGTGTTTTTTAGGAATCACTAGAGTATGTCCATGATTGTTGGGGGCAATAGTTAAAAAAGCCAAGACTACCTCATCCTCATAAACAAAGTCAGCCGGTATCTCACGAGCTATAATTTTGGCAAAAATATTATCTTTCATAGAAAATAGTATACCCCAAATTAGCCTCGTGGTAACATGACCTTATGTCTAAATTTGAGTTAATGCCACCACCAAATGCTGAAACTAGGAAGGCTTTGGGAGAATATTCAGATTTTCTTGTGAGTTTGCTCCATAACCGAAATATCGAAACTGCCAAGGCGGCCGAGGCTTTCTTAAACCCTTCCTACGAAAACCACATGCATGATCCTTTTCTCCTGCACCAAATGGACGTGGCTGTCTGGCGTATTTTGCAAGCGATTAAAGCCAATGAAAAAATAATTATTTATAGTGATTATGACTGTGATGGTATCCCTGGGGCTGTGGTCCTGCACGACTTTTTCAAAGCGATTAGTTTTTCAAATTTTTATAACCACATTCCCCACCGGCACTTTGATGGCTTTGGTTTGACTGAAAAAGCTGTCTTGAAACTAAAGGGAGAACAAGATCCTCAGCTCCTCATTACCATCGATTGTGGAACCACAAATATTGAAGCAGTAGCTTTAGCTAAGAAAAATAACATTGACGTCATTATCACTGATCACCACGAACCAAAAGTAAAGTTGCCTGAGGCAGTGGCAGTGGTTAATCCAAAAGTAGGCGACACTTATCCGTTTAACGGGCTTTGTGGGTCAGGGGTGATTTTTAAATTGATTCAAGCCCTGATTTTGAAAGGTGATTTTAAGTTGTCCCCAGGTCAGGAGAAATGGTGGCTCGACATGGTGGGTCTGGCTACTATCGCTGACTTGGTGCCGCTGACTGGTGAGAACCGTGTATTGGCGTATTTTGGCCTCAAGGTGCTACGTAAGTCACGACGTCCAGGTATTTATCAGCTGCTCAAAAAACAAGGAGTAAATCAAGCACTAGTTAGTGAAGATGATATTGGCTTTACCATTGGCCCAAGAATCAACGCTGCCTCTAGGATGGATACCCCAGAAGACGCGTTTCACTTGCTCTCAACAACTGACGAAACCGAAGCCAAGACTCGTCTGACACATCTTGAGAAACTTAATACAGAGCGTAAGTCAGCTGTTGCGCAAATAACTAAAGAAGTCCATGTCCGCATTAAAGCCAAAGAGGCCATTCCTTCAGTTATAGTTTTGGGTAATCCCGACTGGCGTCCATCTTTAGTGGGTTTAGCTGCCGGTAAGTTAGCCGACGAACAAAAGCGTCCGACTTTTCTCTGGGGCAGGGATGGCAACGGAATAATTAAAGGCTCATGTCGGTCAGGTGGGGGGGTTAGTGTGTTGAAACTGATGAATGAAATTCCAGAATTTTTTTCTGAGTTTGGTGGTCATCACGCTGCTGGGGGTTTCTCAGTTGCGGAAGATAAGATTCACAAACTGCCTACTGGCCTAGAAAATGCTTTTGTAAAATTGGGCGAAGCGGCTGTCGTCAGTGATCCGCACTTAGTTGATATGGAGTTGCTGCTAGACGAGATTTCGACAGAGCATCTAAAGGCGCAAAACCGGTGCGCGCCGTATGGTGTCGACAACAGAAAACCTTTGTATTTAATTAAAAATGCTTTGGTTAAGGAAGTGGTGCCATTTGGTAAAGCTAAAGAGCACACTAAGTTGATTTTTAAAACTACTGGCTCGGCCAAAGAAGCAGTTGCCTTTTTCAAAAAGCCGGAAGATTTTGCCTTAACCACTGACGAGAATCAAACGTTGTCTGTATTAGCCCATTTAGAAGAAAGTTTTTTTATGGGGCGGCGTCAGACACGGCTACGCTTGGTCGCGGTGGTTTAGTCAATCTAGGTATTTTTTGTTACAATGGAACAAATGAAAAAAATAATTACTTATACGGCTGGTGGAGCTAAAGGTAGCCCGGGGCCAGCGGCTGCTGGAGTTTATATAACCGACGCCGCTGGAAAAGTAATAAAAGAAGAAAAAAAGCATCTAGGCAACGCCTACAGTGACTTTGCTGCCTACTACGCCGTCATGCATGCTCTCCAAACTCTAGTCCAGCTGTACAGTCAGAAAACCAAAACGATGGACTTTGAAATTCGTCTTGATAATGAGCTGGTCCAAAAGCAACTAAGTGCTGTATCCCAGATTACAGAGCCTGGCCTAGTGTCAATGTTTATCGAGATTCATAATATGCGGGTTGATAGTTTCCCAAATATTTCTTTTGTTCACGTTACTCAAGCCCAAAACAAAGATGCTGACAGATTAGTCAGTGAAGCTTTCGACAAGAAGTAATTTTTTTACATTAGACTTTATTTCAAATCAAATTTTGCATTTTAAGACAGCTTTTCTACAGTCTTATTTGTAGCAGTGCAACTCACATTGTATTAGTGGTGTGACCAATAATAAAGAATCTACAGCTAGCGGTAGATCTAACGTAGCTGGTAAAAGTGCTCTGTTGTTTTATTAAACAAACAGGGAGGGCTAAAAAATGATTTACCACTGCGGTGTGGAAGTAATCAAGAAAGAATTCTTATGGGTTCTGGAGAAAATGGGTTTCACTTGGTATAACCTTAATAGGTTAATGGGTGACGTTCTTGAGCGTGCCTTTGAGGATTTGAGGGGAGTTGAGGAGGTAAATTTAGATGTTGCTTAAATCCGGGTACCTTTAGAGAAGTATAATCAACTGGTGTCGGCAGTCTGGACAAGATGATTAAACGTTTCAGCGAAGAGTAAATTTGTTAACCTTGCAGCAATAAACTTTACACTCTCAGTTAAACTGAGAAGATGAATTCTTATGATTCAAGATACATGTTTCTCAAAGAAGAAAAATTAAAAGAAATAATAAACAAGCGAAAAACAGTCGTTGGCGTAGCCAGCGACCTAAACGTGTCGAGACAAACTATTCACAAATGGTTGAGTCGGTACAAAAGATTTGGACCGGACGGATTATTTGAAAGAAGACGTATAGGCTTGCTATCAAAAATAAGATTGTGTCTCTCCAAAAAAGAGGGGTCAAACGGAATCGGCAAATGATAGGCGAAGTTTAAGCTGGTTGTAGCTTTTGAATATTGGACATAGCGGAGTAGCTCGCAGCACAATAAACACAAATATGAGAAGTACCGTAGAATGTCACAATACATCGTGACGTTCTTGTTTTATAATAAAAGCTCATCTTCTCATACTTATGGTTTATTTTTATTTAACAATATTTAGTTTTTCTATCGGAGTGCTGATTGCCACTTTTTACAATTTTTCTTTAGCCATTATTGTGTGGCTATTATTTTTAGGTTTGTGTCTGGCTCTAATCAACAGCAGACAAAACAAAAGACCGTCACTTGGCGGTCTTTTGTTTTTTTCTTTAACCATCCTGGCATTTTCGCTTGGGACACTCCGTTTAGAGGTGGCCAGTTGGTCTTTAGGACAATCACCTCTAAAGCCTTTGGTAGGACAGACAGTTACTTTGGTGGGGCAGATAATGTCAGCGCCAGAGCCTCGAGAAAACAATATTATGCTCGAAGTTAAAACCACTACTGATAAAATCTTGGTCTCTGTTAATCGATACGACGTTGTTTCTTATGGGGATGTGGTTGAGGTCAGCGGTAAGTTAAGTCAGCCGGAAAGTTTTGTTACTGATTTGGGTCGCACCTTTGATTATCCAGGCTACTTAAAAGCTAAAGGGATTGAATACCGCATTTCATTTGCCCAGGTAAAAGTTTTGGAACCAGCAAAGAGCAATTGGTTCCTTTCGGGTTTGTTTAATTTCAAAACGGAGTTTATGGAAAACGTGACGGAACATATACCTGACCCAGCGGCCGCGCTTGGTGGCGGTCTGCTCCTAGGTATTAAACAGGCCTTGGGGGAAGAATTAGAGAATGCTTTTCGGCGCACCGGTATTATCCATATCGTTGTTCTCTCTGGTTACAACGTGATGCTAGTTGTTATCTTTGTGATGTTTGTCTTAGGCTATTTTTTACCAAAAAAACCCCGAATTATTTTTGGCATCGTGGCTATCGCCACTTTTGCTTTATTGGTCGGTCTTTCGGCCACCGTCTTAAGAGCTAGTATTATGGCAAGTCTACTTTTATTAATTCAGGCCACTGGCCGTACTTATGACGTCTTGCGAGGTTTGTTAGTAGCTGCGACCATTATGGTTTTAATTAACCCGTACATTTTGGTTTACGATGTCGGTTTCCAGCTCTCATTTTTAGCAACAGCTGGATTAATATTACTGGCTCCGCATATAGAAAAAGTATTTCTCAAGGTAACAAATTTTCTAGGAGCTAGATCTTTTATTGTCGCAACAATAGCGACACAAATAGCCGTTTTACCACTTTTGCTTTACAAAATTGGTGAATTCTCTGTAGTAGCGGTCATAGTTAATGTTCTGGTTTTACCGATGGTAGCCGCGGCAATGCTGCTAACTTTTTTAACAGGCCTGCTAGCCTTTATCTCGCCACTACTGGCTTCCGTCGTCGCTGTGCCAGCTTACTGGTCACTACAATATATCAATGAGATTGCTCTTTGGTTTTCGGCGTTACCCTTTGCCGCTTTTATCGTTCCTCCGTTTCCATTTTATCTTGTTCCCCTGCTATACATAGTCTTAGGTTTTTTACTTTGGCGTTTTTACGACCCCTCATTAGGTAGTGGATATGGTGATATGGCAGAGAAGTTTCTCCACACTGACAAAGATAAAAATATCACAGCTGAGTTAGCTGCGTGGGAGATTGTCGAAGAACCTGATGATGAACTTAAGACTTCACTAAAGAGTAAACAAAAACCAGAACCCCAAAAGGATTCTGATTCTGATGGCGTACCAATATTTTTTCGCTAAGTGACTCGAGCGGAAACTACTTTCCAGTTTAGGTTTCGGAAAAAAGCATCAACATACTCTTTCTTTTTACTAGCCGGATAATCCCTCATGTAGGAGTGTTCCCACATATCAAGGGCTAAGACAATGTTTAGGTCTGCTAGTTGTCCTAGGTGTTGTTCATCAACCCAGGTTTCAACTAGTTGGTCAGTTTGCCGGTCAATATAGAGCATCGCCCAACCGACTCCCCTGGTCATGGCAATTCTCGTAAATCTTTCATACCAATCGTCAACATTACCCCATTGACTCTCAATCATAGTTTTTAGTTTTCCCTCAGGTAGAGCTTTGGCCCCACCTTCAAATTGAGTGAAGTAGTATTCATGATTTCGCATGCCGCCAAACTCAAAGCCAAATCGTCGCTGCATCTCCCCGATGGCGTAAGTATTATTGTCAGGGTCGCTGCTATAGGAGTCAATTTTTTCACGGATTAGATTAACATGTTTAACGTAGCCATTATAAAGACCGATATGCTCGTCAATAGTCTCGCGACTAATACCGTCTAATTCAGGAACATTAAATTTTTGTGGGGTGTAGTGCATGGAATTAATTAAGCTATTATTACTTTTAGTATAACAGATTAATATTTCTGTTTAATAGCAAATGCTAATGATGTAGGCTTATAATAGTTAGGTGACCGATTTTGTTTTTAAATTACGTTTAATTATCCTTATAACATTCCTGGTCACTGCGTTGTTATTAATTTTTCCAGTAGTTACTGGGCAGCAAAGTGCTTTACTCTCGGACTCCAAGGAGAACAATCTCCTAGCGGTTGCTTTCCTTGATGTTGGTCAAGGTGATGCAATTTATATTGAGACGTTTGATGGAGTGCAGCTTTTAATTGACGGGGGCGCCAATAGTGCAGTGGTGCGTGAGCTTGGTAAGTACATGCCTAGGTTGGATCGCACCATTGACATAGTTTTGGCGACACATCCAGATAAAGATCATATTGGCGGTTTAGTGGATGTTCTTGGGCGTTACCAAGTTGATAATATTATTTTAACTGAAAATATTAATGACACCGCTGTTGCGAGGTCTTTTTCCGCTGCTGTAGAAACAGAGGGTGCTACGACTTTAATGGCTCGGGCAGGACAAGAAATTATTATCGGGGCGTCAACCAGTTTGATGATTTATTCGCCAGCAACAAATCCGCAAGTTTGGGAAAGTAATACTGCGTCCATCGTGGTGCAGCTTCGGTATGGGGATGTAGAATTTATGCTGACCGGGGATGCATCAGTTAATATAGAAGAGTACTTAACAAAAAAATATGGTGACATTTTAGAGAGTGAGGTGTTGAAACTGGGGCACCACGGATCACGCACTTCGACGGCTGATTTATTTCTTGATACAGTCGCTCCACTTTATGCAGTTGCCTCAGCCGGTAAAGATAATAGTTATGGACATCCGCATACCGAAGTTTTAGATAAGCTTACAAAGCGAAGCATTAAGCTGGTCTCAACAGCTGAGTCGGGAACCATTGTTTTTAAAAGTGATGGACAGAGAGTCTGGGTGGACTAACAAAAAAGACCGGCGCTTTTGGCGCCGGTCTTTTTTAACTAAATTAGTTTAGCTTCCCGCAACGTTTTGTAGGCGCCGTTCTTGGCAATTGTTCGTAAACCTTTAGTAGAAACTTTTACAGTGACACTCTTGCCTAGTTCAGCGACAAAAACTCGCTTCTTTTGTAGGTTTGGTGCGCGGCGAGTTTTTCCACAAGGATTGAACTGCGTCGCACGAGTGCGGTTACTATATCGTCCCCCTATTTGGGTCTTCTTGCCGGTTATGTCGCATTGTTTAGCCATATCATTGATTTAAGTCCCGATATACTAGCATGCATGCTTGATATTGCAAGCTTTTCTCAGTACTATAGTCGCATATGGATCCCTTAGATATAGCAATGATTATTGCCCTGATTTTTTCGGTCGTGCTTCATGAAATGGCTCATGGTTACGCCGCTAATTGGCTTGGTGACCCTACAGCTCGTCTACAAGGCAGGCTGACAGCCAACCCATTGGTCCACATGGATCCTCTTATGTCGGTTATTTTGCCCGGACTTTTGATTTTTAGTGGTTCACCAATCCTTTTTGGTGCCGCTAAGCCAGTACCTTATAATCCCTACAATTTTACCAACCAAAAGTGGGGTGAAGCAATCGTTGCCGCCGCTGGCCCAGCCGCTAATATCTTCATTGCCCTAGTCTTTGCTATCTTGGTTCGTAGTGCGGATGTCTTGCAGTTGTCAGCCACATTCGTTGAGTTGGCCACAGGTATTATTGTTCTAAATATTTTCCTGGCCATATTTAACTTAGTACCAATTCCACCGCTTGATGGATCAAAGATCTTGCCAAAGTTTCTACCGTACGGATTAGCTATTAAATATAGTCGTTTGCGTCAGGTAATGGAGCAAAACATAGCTCTTTCATTCACTGTCGTGATTGTTACCTTTGTACTTTTTTTGGGACAACCGCTCTATGCTCTAACCAATAGCATAGCCAGATTGTTTATTGGTATGTAGGCAAGTCTTCATTTTAGGTTGCAAAAAAAGCTGGTTATAGTATTGTAGGCGGGCTTTATGGCAACAATACAACAATTAACAAAACGAAAGCGACGCGATCCAGCGCGGAAGAGTAAGACTGGGGCTTTGCATACTGGATTTAACAAAATCGAGAATCATCCCAACGCTTACAATTCCCCATTTAAACGTGGCGTTTGTACTCGTGTAACCACCAAGACTCCGAGAAAGCCGAACTCAGCGATTCGAAAGATTGCTCGTGTTCGGTTAAGTAACGGTCAAGAAATCACTGCTTATATTCCTGGTATCAAGCATACCCTGCAAGAACACTCTGTGGTTTTAGTTCGTGGCGGACGCGTGAAGGACATCGGTGTGCAATACACTATTGTTCGTGGAAAGTACGATGCAACTGGAGTAGCAGAGCGACGGATGGGACGATCACGCTACGGCGCGAAAAAGCCTAAGTAATATTTAGCAAATATACCCTGCCTGCTGTGTCGCACCTCATAAATTTTTGTTCACCGTACGTTTAGTGTGGCTCACAAAAATTTAATCGTGCACCTCGCACCTGAGGTAGCTTGCTCACTATTCTTAAGAAGAAAGTATGTTTTGTCCAAAGTGACTAAGATGCCCGAAGTAACAAAATTTTGGAGGTAGTGGTAGAAAAATACCATGAATGAAAAAATTAAAGTTACGAAAAAGCAGATTAGCCACAGTTGAACAGAACGAAATAGTTTATATTCGCTACAGATATTGGATGAGATTCAAGTCAGAAATGACTGCGGAATCAAATTATGCGAAGAATGAGAATGTCATAACACTCCTCATTCTTGATGTCGTAGCAAGGCCTTTAAGAATTAATTAATCAAAATATGCGACGTCCAATTAAAAAGCGACCAGTCGTCAATCCTGACATTATTTACAAGTCAGTTGACGTTGAGCGCTTGATAAACTACATCATGCTTCGTGGTCAAAAGGAAACTTCTCGTAAAATAGTCTACGCGGCTTTTGCTGAAATCAAAGATGCAAAAGATGGTGGTGATCCGCTCGAAATCTTTAACAGCGCCGTGCGCAACGCTGGGCCAATGATGGAAGTTCGTTCCCGCCGTGTTGGTGGAGCTAACTATCAGGTACCACGTGAAGTTCGACCTGAGCGCCGGATGGCGCTAGCCCTACGTTGGATCATTAATGGAGCTCGTAACCAAAAAGGTGTGCCAATGCACAAAGCTCTTGCCCAAGAACTTAAACTAGCAGCTAAGGAAGAAGGAAATGCTGTCAAGAAGAAGGAAGATACCCACAAGATGGCAGAAGCAAACCGAGCTTTTGCTCATTTCGCTTGGTAGTCGTCAGTTTTGACACACTATTTAGTCAGAAGCCCAGAAAATTCTCTCACCGTACCCATATACGGCTCCAGAATTTTCTGGGCTTCTTTCGTGCAGCGCACTTGAAACTGACGACTACCTTAGGGATTAAGTTATTGTCCATGATATAATTAAAATTATTATCATAATAGCTCTATTATGGAAGAAATAAAGGGAGAAATAAAAAAATCTGTCGAAAAACAAGAACGTATTTCTTGGGAAGCGTTCCGAGCTGAATCCATAGCTAAAGCGGAAATAATGATAAGTAGTATTTTGGGCTACGAAGAAATGAGTTTGGCTGATAAAAGTTCTGCCCTACGTTTTTTACTCCTTAACTTAATTGGAGACAACGCGAACCGCGTTGTGGCTGAGATTGTCTCCAAGCAACTATCAGAATTAGAGGAGACAAATAGGCATTCTAATAGGATGGCAGAGTTAAAAGCGTTCGTATAGCTTATTTAATTAATAGTTCTTTTGTTCTTACATGTCTTCATTCGATTTTGATAATGAAATAAAAAAACACCTCGATGTTGTCCGGTCTCTACAAAAGTCATCTGGGGTTTTTACCGCTTCTGCCCATGATGTGGCAACCGGCTACGATAAGGCTTGGCTTCGTGATATTTATTTTATGACGCTGGGCTTCTTAGAAACCGGCGAACTGCCCGTGGTTCAAAAAGCCGCCAAAGCTTTACTGACCATTTTTGTAAAGCACAAGGATAAAATAAACTGGGCTATCGAAAATAAGCCTCATGAAGCCTGGCAATATATTCACGCTCGCTTTCACCCAGAGTCTTTTGAGGAGTACTGGGAAGAGTGGGGTAATAGTCAAAATGACGCTGTTGGTGAAGTTTTAAATATCTTAATTGAACTGGAGATTAGAGGTGCTGGAGTTATCGAGACTGACGATGAAAGAGCTATGGTGCAAAAAATTATCGACTACTTGGTGGCGATTGAATACTGGCACGACGATGATAATGGTATCTGGGAAGAAAATATGGAAGTCCATGCCTCTTCGATTGGCTCTTGTATTGCAGCTTTAAAAAAGGCGGCTACTCAAGACTGGCTGATTGTCCCTGAGACGGCTATTACTTTGGGTGAACAGGCCTTACGAGAACTACTACCGCGAGAATCCCTTTCTAAATTTGCCGACCTGGCCTTACTAACCCTGATTTATCCTTTCGCTGTGACAACTGAAGATGAGACCAAAGAAATTTTGAGTAACGTCGAATACCACCTAGTCAAAGATAAAGGTGTAATTCGCTACAAGCTGGATCGCTACTACAATGACAACGCCGACGGCTACAGTGAAGAAGCCGAATGGTGTTTTGGTCTATCGTGGCTAGCTATTATTTATGCTGATCGGGGTGATCGCGAGAAAGCCTATTACTACTTGCGGCGTGCGGAGAAGACCGTGACTCCATCAGGACTTATTCCAGAGCTCTATTATTCCCACACTGACAAAGCTAATGAAAACACCCCACTAGGCTGGGCTGAAAGTATGTATGTCGTCGCTTTAAAGAAAGTAAGGGATTTAGAATAGCTATTAAAAGAAATGGAGAGTAGTAGGTGGGAAAAACGGGGCTGGTGGCCAAATGGCCTCTAGGTCCGCCCGTACTTTTGGCTTTCGTTTAGCTTCGTGGTATTAACTAAGGATAAAATTATGTCAGAAAAAGCAGTAGTTATTTTTTACCATAAACACTGTACTGATGGCACGTCTGCTGCCGCTGTTGTGTTGCGCAAGTTTGGAGAGGCAAAATCAATTCCACTTAGCTTCAGTGACAAAGAGGCTGATTTAGAAATTGCCAAAGCGGCACTTTCACCATCCACCAAAATTATTTTTGTAGACACTACCTTAGGCTTGGAAGAGCTTGTCGATTATGGTAGTGAGATTTTGGTCATTGACCACCACATTTCCGAGAAAGCTGGAGTGGAGGAATTAGCAAAAGTGAACGCAAAAATTACTTATATTTTTGATAATGATGAGTCTGGGGCCACTCTCGCATTTAAACACTTCTTTCCCAAGGAAACACTTCCGACCTTTTTGGCCTATGTGAGAGATATTGATCTTTGGAAAAAGGAACTGACACCAGAGTCAGATTGGCTACATCAATATTTGTCGACCAAGCGTAATCGACCAGAAACATTATTGTTACTATTCCAGCCAGAGACAAGTTTGGAAAATTATTTGACTCTCGGAAAAACTCTAACTGAGTACGTGGATTTGGAATTAGCTCATACAACTAAGATTAATCCCCGTTATATCAAGATTGCAGACGCTAAGGTGCCAGCTTTTAATATTACTAACCACCAATCAAAAGCCGGCAAAATCTTAGCGCTGAAACACAATAGTGCAGTTATTCTGTACGTGATTTTAGGTGAGCAGACTAGGATGAGTATTCGCTCAGTGGAAGGTTGCCAGCCAAATGCCAGAGAGATAGCTGAAGTGTTCAAGGACGGTGGCGGGCACGATCACGCTGCTGGAGCTACTATAGCCACTTCAGAATTTTTGCAGCTATTTTTGGTATAATAGACAGATGTTAAAAATTATTTATGTTTTGGTGGCCGTTGTGGTTGTTATCACCCTCGCGCAGTTATTTATCAAACCAGGAATGTTAGTGCCGATAGTAATAGTGCCTGAGGATGGGGTGGTAGCTTGTACGATGGACGCTACGATGTGCCCTGATGGCTCTTACGTCGGTCGTAGCGGTTCAGATTGTCAGTTTGTTTGTCCAGACCTACCTGAGGTTCCAGCGGATATTCAGGCGCACATGGCTGATAAGGCCGATATGATTGTCTTGACTACTCCAGCACCAAACACGGTAATGACAAAACCGCAGGTTTTGTCAGGTGAAGCCCGCGGAAATTGGTTTTTTGAAGCTAGTTTCCCGCTAGTTTTGACTAATTGGGATGGTTTAATCATTGCTGAAGGTTTTGCCACTGCTGGGAGCGAATGGATGACTAAAGAATTTGTCCCGTTCACAGCGACTTTGGAGTACGAAAATCCTTATAAAGCAGGTGACCCTGAATTTATGAAGCGGGGCTTTCTCATCTTGAAGAGAGATAATCCTTCTGGACTACCAGAACATGATGACGCTCTAGAAATACCCATCTTCTTTGCCTTAGAGTAGCGGACCTTTGGTATAATATAAAGAGAGTTAAGAAAAAAATAATTTAGACCAATGTTAAAATAAGAAAAAAGTTTTTATTTAGTAGTTAAGAAAAGAATATATGGCCAAAGGACAAGATATGCGTAAGGAGAAGAAGAAACCAAAGAAAGATAAAGAAGAAAAGAAGTAAGTAAAAAAGATGCGTCCCTTTGGGGGCGCATCTTTTTTATTTAAATATTCGTACATGAAACGCATACTTATAATGTGAAAATCACCGAAGACCATATTGATTGCTTTGAAGATAATCCTAGAGGTTATTGGTTTAAACGTAAGTTGTACGGCCGGGGATGGATGCCGACCAGGCTACATGGGTGGGCAGTAATTATTATTTTTATAATCATTACTGTGTTCCTAATTTCACGTATTAGTGAGAGTCTGGAGGTTTTGGTTAAGGAGCTTTTAGTCCCTTTCTTTCTACTTACTCTAGGCCTAATTTATGTTTCTTACGCTAAAGGTGAAAAACTGCGCTGGCATTGGGGTAGGCGAAACCTGGACTAAAAAGACTTACAACTATTAAAAAAATAGTGTATGGTACTGTCTTATGTCACGCGGCGATGGAATTATTGTTTTCAAAAATGTTTCGTATGAGTACGATGCGACTCGGCCTATTTTAAAAGAGGCTAATTTTGTAGTGCGTCGTGGCGCCAAGCTAACTTTAATGGGACAAAACGGTGCTGGTAAAAGTACCATTTTTTCACTTATCAACCGAGAACTGCATCCAGACGAAGGCGATATCAATATTGAGCCTCGAACCAGTATTGCGATTTCTAGACAAATAATTCCACGAGACGAACTAACTCTTACAGTCACGCAGTTTTTTGAGCAGTGTTTTCCCGAGAAGGTTTATGATATTGATCCAAAAATTGCAGCAGTTTTGGAAGTAGTTAATCTGACACCAACCGAAAAACAGCGAGATACTTTTAAAGACAGAATTGTCGGCAGCTTTTCTGGAGGTCAACAAGCCCGCTTACTCCTCGCTCAAGCATTAATACAAAACCCGGATGTCCTACTACTTGATGAGCCGACCAACAACCTTGATACGGCCGGAATAGAACACTTGACTCAATTCCTGAAAGATTATAATAAAACAGTTTTGGTTATTTCTCACGAGGCTGACTTTTTGAATTCCTTTACTCAAGGGGTATTGTATTTAAATATACAACGACGACAGATAGAGCAGTACAATGGCAACTACCATACTGTAATTAAGGATATAGCCGCTCAGGTAGATAAAGAGCAACGTGAAAATGCCCGTCTAGCTAAAGAGATTCAAGCCAATAAAGATAAGATTAACTATTTCTCCAACAAGGGAGGGAAGATGCGTTTGGTTGCTAAGCGCATGCGTGACGAAGTTGAAGAGGCGGAAGACAATAAGGTGGAAGTGCGTAAAGAAGACAAGACCATTCGTCCCTTTACTATCGAGCCTCATGCTGACATTCCGCTTGAAGTAGTGAAACTGACTTCATACCAAGTAATTAAAAACCACGAACCAAAAGAAGTGGAATGCGACTTAGTTTTAAAGCGTGGTATGCACCTTCAGATTATAGGTCCAAATGGTATTGGTAAAACTACCCTTTTGGAAAGATTAGCTTCCGGCCACGCTAAAGGAGAGCATACTGCTCCTGGAGTAAAGATTGGCTATTACCGGCAAGACTTCTCTAATCTCGAGTTTGATAAAACAGTTTTTGAAACTTTGATGGATTCGATGCAACGCAAAGTAGAAGAAGAAATGCGTAGTATCGCTGCGGGCTTCCTACTTTTTGGTGACGTGATGAAGACTAAAGTCGGTAATCTTTCTGAAGGCCAAAAAGGTTTGGTTGCTTTCACTAAACTAACGATGGAAAAACCGGGACTTTTGATTTTAGACGAACCAACCAACCACATAAACTTCCGTCACATTCCGGTCATTGCCTCTGCCCTAAACGAATACAAGGGTGCAATGATCCTAGTTTCCCACGTTCCAGAGTTTGTGGAACAAATCCGCATTGATGTGGTGTTGGATCTGGCTAAGAAGAAATAAACAAATGCCGGAAGGACATTTGTTTATTTCGTTCCCGATTTTATATCCTTGAGAAAATCGCCGGAACTCGAAGCATCAAATCTAAGCTGAAAAATGTATTTCTCATAAAATTTTATTTCCAAATTTATTCTTAAGTAAAAAATATTAAAAGAAAACCCCCGTAAGTTCCGGGGGCCTGCATCGCGGCGTGGGTAAAGAAAGATCAGATGCCTACTGCTTTTTTAGCTAGTTTGTATTCGCTGCTCCACATACGTTGACGTAAGCAGTAGAAGATGGTACCGATCAAAGTGATTGAGATGGTTAGACACCCTATGGTGCTTGGTTCTGTTGGTAGAAATACCAAGCTGTGCCAGAAGGAGTTGATTGCAAAGCCACCCAATATCACTGATTGAATCAAATTACCCGCAATCGCAAATCGTGTCAGCTTGTTAGCCGAAACAAACTTAATTGACTTCAACGCGTTTGCTGCAGCGACCGCGCCAATAGTAAACAAGGCAATTGTCAGTCCCATTGTCATTAAGCCGAATACGAGTAAGTCATCTTCTTGATACTGATGTGTGTTTGTAAACACACTAGGCGCGCTAAGTGGAGCGTCCCAAGACACAGCGAGAGCTTGAGTATTGATGATCACCCACTTGCCCCGGTTGAAAAAATTATCAACCACTTCTGTGATGGCAATCTTAGGTTTAATTTCAGTATTTTCGCAAATGCTCTGGTAGATCAAGCAGGATATCAGTATCCCACCAACAAGTCCGACAGTTACTTTGATCGCATCACTCTGTCCGACTTGAAGTAGGGTTAGATACACTGCCGCAAACAAGATAATGTGAAACAAAGTTACTGGAACTACCCAGTTAAGAAAAGACAATTTTGAATCACGAAATTTGAATATCGTGAACACGCAAACATCGACAACCAACCCGAAACCAATCGAGGAGGCCAAGAACGCAACTGATGTGAAATCTGACACTTCGGTCTCCTTTCAAGGAACAAGTTATTTATATATGAACATACTTTTTTACATAAGTACAGAAAACACCCCGGCGGACCGAAGGCCCGCCGGGGTGTTTAAAAATATTTTGAATGCGTGTCTAACTAAAAATCTTCCCGTCGACTTTGTTGATTTGGATTGAATCTTGGTCAAAATCTTCTAGACAGTTTAGATTGAGCATTACTTGATCACCACCACTGCCAAAACTCTGTACGCCACAAGTCTGACAAAACGTGTGATTGATAATGTGTTTGTTGAATTGGCAAGTAGTGAGATTGTCCTCGCCACTTAGTAAAGTAAATTGTTCTTTCGGTACAAAAGTCACCACGAAACCTTTGCGGCTGCAGTGACTAGAATTGCAATTCACGCCTTGCGTAAAATCTGCTTCAACTTCATATTTGACCGTCTAATAGTGGCAACTGCCGTGATATTTTTTATAATAAAGATCACAGTTATTTAATTTATTTTAATAATCTTTGTTGCTCTCTGACTCACCACTTTTGATACAATAATAGAAACAATAAAAACTAAGATAGATAGCAGGATGAACTTACCGTCAATAGCCTCGACCGTAATACCATCTTTAGCAAATTCCTCCACACTAATTGAGGTACCAATTAGAACAAAAGTAGTAATGCCCAAAATAGTTCCAGCGAAGGTGGCTAAGACATAAGGTAGGTAAGGCAGTCTTAACAAACCAGCTCCGTAGTTAATCAAATCAAAAGGTATAAATGTTAGACGC
>Ga0163144_10003976_pt1 | contig 33576 bp, 31 predicted proteins | sample OliLak19BULKMAT1_FD_123175 | JGI IMG/M metagenome (GOLD analysis project Ga0163144, IMG submission 123175) | Freshwater microbial mat bacterial communities from Lake Vanda, McMurdo Dry Valleys, Antarctica - Oligotrophic Lake LV.19.BULKMAT1 | ecosystem: Environmental > Aquatic > Freshwater >... | reverse complement strand
TCTGCTCGGTTGCGCCCACCACGCCCACCGAATCATCCTCAGCGAGATGCGACCACATCCGGCGCTACATATACACGCGCTGAATCACATCCGGCCCCAGCAGCAATTCTTCGCGGCGGGTGGACGATTGTTCGAGGTCGAACGCCGGGAAGATACGGCGCTCTTGCAGGCGGCGATTGAGGTGGAGTTCCATATTGCCCGTGCCTTTGAACTCCTCATAAATCAAGTCGTCCATCTTGCTGCCGGTGTTGACGAGGCAGGTGGCGACGATGGTCAGGCTACCGCCTTCTTCCACATTACGCGCCGCACCGAAAAAGCGCTTGGGCGGCTGAATCGCCATCGGGTCAAGGCCGCCGGACAGCGTGCGCCCGCTGGTCGGGACGACGAGGTTATACGCACGCGCCAACCGCGTGATGGAGTCCACCAGCAACACGACATCGCGCTTCATCTCGACCAGCCGCTTGGCGCGTTCGAGCGCCATTTCAGCCACTTGGACGTGATGATGCACCGGATCGTCGAATGTACTGGCGATCACCTCAGCATCGACGGAGCGATCCATGTCGGTGACTTCTTCTGGACGCTCACCAATCAAGACGATCATCAGGTGGACTTCGGGGTAATTTTCGCTGATGGCGTTGGCGATGTCTTTAAGGATGGTGGTCTTACCGGCCTTCGGCGGGCTGACAATCATGCCGCGCTGACCTTTACCAACGGGGGCGATCAGGTTCAGGATGCGCGTCGAGAGGACGCGGGCGTTGGTTTCGAGGTCAAAGCGCTGGAGCGGGAAAATTGGCGTCAGGTCTTCAAAGTTGGGGCGGTCTTTAGCCTCATCGGGGTGGACGCCATTCACTGCATCGACGCGCAATAATCCGTGATATTTTTCGCTATCTTTGGGCGGGCGCACCTGCCCGATGACCATATCACCAGTGCGGAGGGCAAAACGTTTGATTTGCGCCTGCGCCACGTAAATATCGTTCGGCCCCGGCAAATATTTATCGGCGCGGAGAAAGCCTACGCCGTCGTGCATGATTTCTAAGACGCCACCACGCAGCTTCAGGCCGCGTTTTTCGGCGTCGGCGCGCATGATTTCGAGGATTAAATCCTGCTTCTTCATACGGCTCAGGCGTGCGATGCCAAATTCACGGGCGAGTTGGCGCAATTGGTCAAGCGTTTTTTGTTCTAGTTGTGTGATGTCCATGGGGGGATTTCAAATTTGGTTATACGGAAAGGGGAGGTGCTGCACGGCAGCGCGGCTGGAACGAGGGAGAATAGCGTTCGTTCAAGGCTCAATCAAACAGCATGACGGAAAGAAGGACTTCATCCCCGTTGGTGGCAGCGCGCCGGGGGATAAATTTCACCGGATGGGGTAGGCGGTGAATGTGAAGGAAAACATCCCAAGCATTATAGGGCATGTTCTCTTTGGGAATATATCAGAGAACGGTTAGGCTGTCAAACAGGACGAAAGGTTGATCGCAATTAAGGGCTAACCCGTTGAGTGAATCAAAACCCCGACTGTCTATTGCCCCGTCTCTGTGAATCGGCGCGGGGATGCTATAATCGCGTCCATCTGAAAGAGGATAGTGACCTTATGCAGCGGATTGACGGCGCGGTTCCGTATTATCAGTTTTCAGGGTGGGATGGCCTGACGCACGGCATTTTCACCCGGCATGGCGGCGTCAGCGATGCCCCGTTCGGCACGCTGAATACCGGCGGCCTGATTGGGGACGCGCCGGAAAACGTCCGCCATAACCACGAGATTATGTACGGGGCGCTGGGCGTCGATGCGGGGCGAGTGGTCAGCGCATGGCAAGTCCACGGCGTTGATGTGGTCTATGCCGGTGCGCCGATTCAGAATCGCCGTTGGGCTGCCCCCGCCGACGCGCTCATCACCGATAAACCCGGACTCGCGCTGGTCATGCGCTATGCCGATTGCACGCCAGTCTTGGCCTATGACCCGGTGAAAGGCGCGGTAGGCATCGCCCATGCCGGGTGGCGCGGCACGGTAGACGGCATGGCCTCACAGTTGATTAAAGCGATGGTGACGGCGTTTGATTGTCGCCCATCAGATATTTTGGCTGGGGTCGGCCCCGCCATCGGCCCGAATCAGTATCAGGTCGGTGAAGAGGTGGTCGCGGCGGTGCTGGCGTGTTTTGGCACAACCGACGGCCTGATTATCCGCGATCCATCAGACGGGACGGCCTATTTTAATTTATGGGAGGCCAACCGCCGCGACTTGCTCCGCGCCGGAGTTGAACAGGTCGAGGTGATGGGGATTTGCACTGCCAGTCGCGCCGATGAGTTCTTCAGCCATCGCGCCGAGAAGGGCAAAACTGGGCGATTCAGCGCCGTGGTGCAGCTATGATATTCTCCCTAGACGCCGCCGCCGCTTTTCGGGATGAATTGCGCGCCGCCGGAAAAACCCTCGTGTTCACCAACGGCCATTTTGACCTGCTACACGTCGGCCACCTTGATTACCTCGAAAAAGCCCGCGCATTAGGCGACGCGCTCATCATTGGATTGAACGGCGACCCGTCCAGCGAACGACTCAAGGGGACAGGCCGCCCCATCGTCCCAGACCACGAACGCGCCCGGTTGCTATCGGCCTTGCGCTGCGTGGACGGCGTGATTATTTTTTATGACGATACCGCCCATGCGCTCATCGAGGCGCTACGCCCAGATATTTACGTCAAAGGCGGGGATTATCACGACAAACCATTGCCAGAGCGTCCCGCCGTCGAATCGTATGGCGGGCGCGTCATCCTCATAAATTTGCTCCCCGGCCACAGCACGTCTAATCTCATCCGCCGCGTAAAGGCTTTGCCATGACCACTGATTCACCTTCTCAATCCGGGGTTGCGCGGGCGTCGGCGCTGTTAGCGCTGGGGAATATCGTCAGCCGCGCCCTCGGACTCGCCCGTGAGGTCGTCCTCAGCAACATTTTCGGGGCGTCCCGCGCCCTAGAAGCGTTCAATAACGCGGTCTTGGTCAGCCGGTCTGTGTTTGACCTGATTATCGCTGGGCATGTCAGTAGCGCCCTCGTACCCGTCCTCAGTGAGATTGAAGCGACGCAAGGGCGCGACGCCTTCAATCGCGTGCTAAAGGCGCTGGCGGGTCTCATCCTTGTGGCCGTCGGCGCGTTCGCCCTGCTGATTTTCCCGCTGGCTGACCCCATCGCCCATCTCATCGGCGGCACTGACTGGCGCACGCTGAATCTGACCGCCGAACTGCTCCGCCTGACCAGCCCAGCCGTGGTATTGCTGTGTCTGTTTGGGCTGTATAGCGGAGCGCTCTACGCCCTCGGCAATTTTCGTTATCCAGCGATAGCGGCCTCAGTTTTTAACGGCACGATGGTCATATTAACCCTGTTGAGCGGGCAATTATTCAGCGGCGAAATCGTGGTTCGGGTCGTCGCTATCGCGTGGATTATCGCGGCGGCGGCACAATTGGGATTGCAACTGTGGGGATTGCGCGGCAGGAATCTCTGGCCGAATTTGGCGCTAAATGACCCGGTAGTCCGCCCCGCGTTGAGAAAAATCGGGCGGCTGTATATCCCAGTCATCGGCGTGACGATATTCGACATCTTGACCACGCGCTTCTTGACCTATGCGCTGGCCGCGATGGCCGTCATCCAACACGGCAACACCTATATGAACTGGGCGACCACGCTGGTGCAATTCCCGCAGGGATTGGTCGCTACCGCGATTTCGGCTGCGGTATTGCCGACCCTGAGCCGAATCGCGGCGCTCATCAAAAATGAGCCGGAAGGCGACCACGAACAGGGATTCGTCGATACGCTAGGATACGGTCTGCGCCTGACCACGGCGCTGATTCTTCCGGCGGCCATCGGCTTGGCTGTCTTGGCCGAGCCAACCATACGACTGCTGTTCGAGCATGGGCGGTTCACTCCGGCGGATACGGCCATCACCGCGATTGCATTACGGTTGTATCTGATTGGCTTGCCGTTCGCGGCGTGGGATTTGCTGCTCATCTATGGCTTCTACGCCAAACAAGATACCGTCACGCCAGCCTCAATTGGGGTGGTCAGTTTGATTGTATACGCGGCGGCGGCCTTGATATTGACCGGGGTTTTTGGCTTGTATGCGCTGATGATGGCCGACTCGATTAAGCACATCACGCACGCGCTAATATCCGGCGTACTGATTTGGCGTCGTACCGGAAATATGGTCGGTCAACAGATTTTCCAGACGCTCCTCAAATCTGCGGCGGCTTGCGCCGTAATGGTCGGCGTGGCGTGGCTGATGTTGCCGCGTTTGGAATGGGCGTTTGGCTATGGCAACACGTTCAACGAACTCCTGACGGTGGGGATAGTCGGGGTAGCCTGTGTTGTGGCTTATTTTGCGACGGCCTATGCCTTGCGAATTGACGATTTACGCGGCTTGGCGGGGTCGATTTTACGTCGGAAATAGTCTTGCGAAACCTTAACAATTAGATATTAAGTCCTGTGCTATTATTAGCAAATTGGCGCACTAGTTGGCGCATCTATCGCATTTATGAGGACATCATCCGTGAAATCTCCATACTTTAAGGCAATTTCGTTATTTATCGCAGTTAATCTTCTGCTTATATCCAGTGTCTGGATGTCGGCTGCACAACCGTCCAACACGTTGACGGGCATCTTAGGTGTTGAATTCCAAGACGCGCAAGGTTTCTCAGGCGAGTCGAACGCCCGCTATTTCATCGCAGATGGATCAGGCCGCAATGTCGAATTGGACATCACGCCAGAAGTTTTGAGCGCGGCGGGTGGTTACTTTGCTGTGTATGGCAAGACCGTACAGGTGACTTTGAGCGGCGTAAGTGGGCGTAACGGCGGTGCGTTGGTTTCTGCATTAACACCGCTTAGCGACACCCGTTGGTTTACGATTGACCCCCAAGGTGCTGAACACTGGGATAACCTGTTGTGCAAGTTCAATGGCAACACCACCACACCGTCTACCCGCGACTTTATTGTCGCTATGATGGATGATGTGACCGTTGGGATGGGTGATTTCTGGGCGGATATGGGGCGCGGCGGTTCGTCATTCACCCACACCACCACCGAATGGAAAACCATGCCAGCCGGTATCTCCAACGGCAGTAGCTTGGACAGTATCCTTAATGCTTGTCTGACACTCCACGGGATTAACCCCAACGGGTCATATCAGGTCAATACCTTCTATAACGATGCGCTACAGGGCGCTGCCGTCGGCGGTTCTGACTTCTCTACCCCCGGTATTGAGCGTCGCTACACATGGATGCCCGATTGGTCATATGACTGGGGCTATCCGACGCTGGCTCACGAGATGGGTCACGCCTATGGAATGCCCCACAGCAACAATAGCGACGGCGACACCAGTCCGTATGACAACCCATGGGATGTGATGGGTGGCCCCGCCCCTTTCACCGAATGGTATTGGGACGGAACCAATAACTTCGTCATCGGCAAGCCGATGAATAACTACTACGCCAACCAACTAGGCTTCATCCAAAACTCGGATGTCTATACGTACAGCGGTTTTGGGACACAAGAAGTCATCATCGACCATGTAGGCTTGTCCAGCACCGATAACTATTTCAACGCCTATATCCCGACCACGGGCAATAAGTTGTTCAGCCTTGAGACTCGGATGCAATCCAAGGGCGGTTATCAGTCTGGGTTTTGGGACGAAAAAGGCACTGGCACACAAGTCGATGATGTATCGCTAAACGGCGTCGTGATTTACAGCATCGACCCCGCCCGGTCTGAACCGGCTTGGCAAGCGATGGCAACCAGTGACGCGATCACATATGGCGAGGATGCTATCCTTCAAGTTGGTGAGACATTCACCAGCGCGGCCAACAATCTGAGCATCACAGTATTGGAACAAACCGCTGAGGGCTTCCGCGTTTCTATCACCAAGACCGAGCCATTCGGCCAAATTAGCCCTGCCAAGAACGCCACCGTTCAAGCCGTCTTTCCGACCTTTGAGTGGCGCGTGGTTGAAACCGCGACCCAATACACCCTGACGATGGTGAGCAAGACCGAAGGCGTCATTCTCAACTACAATATGACTGTTGCGGCAGTTGAGGCTTGTACAACGACCTGCACCTTCACCCCATCAGACGCCGCGTGGAAGGTCAAAACCGGCGCGACATATAAATGGTCGGTCAAGGCAAAAGACGCAGCTAGCGCAGTGTTGGCTTCCAGCCCGAAATGGTTCATCTATTTCCAAGCCTTGCCACAGACCATCGTCATCAATGCGCCTGACGCTAATGGCACGGTCAGCGGTCAGACCCAATTTAGCTGGAACGATGACTTCCGCGTTGAATCATGGCAACTGGTTTTGAAGAATAACGCTGGCATTATCAAGTTCAAACAGACCTACCTTGATGGAGACATCTGCGACGGCACGACCTGCACCGCCACAGTTGACCTGACCGCCTTCAAGAAGGGTGCGTATACGTGGCGGGTGACGGCTAAACATACCAATGTCCTCGGCAAGAAGAACAGCGTGTGGCGTGCGGTGAAAATCCAGCCCGTGGTCGCCCCGCCGACTGTCAGCGCTGAGACCGACTCGTTCCGCGCACCATAAACAGCAGTCTGAATCAAAGTCAAAAAAAGAGGGCGCAACGTTGCGCCCTCTTTTATATCTCTAAAGAGGCCGTTTGAATATTCATCGGGCGGACAAGTCTCGCCCCTACAAGACATTCGATGACGCGATTTTGAACACACATCACGAGAAATTTTGTAGGGGCGACGCTTGCGCACCCGCCCATGAATACCGGATATCTTCCGATGATTCGCATCATTTGTTATATAAGTCGATTACGGCGCCAACAAAGTCGGTGAGACGATTTTACTCGCTGACCCACGTCCTGCTGGTGATGCGGAAGCCGAGGTCGTGGCGGTGCAGGTGCGGATAATACCGCGCCCGTGAGGTCGTGCGGGCGTGCTTCATACGCTCCTCAAACGAGCCGCCGCGCAACGCCGGGGAGGTGATTTGTAGCGCCGCGTCTTTATCTGGGCTGTCAAATTCGCTGCGCGTCCACTCCCATACGTTGCCGGACATATCTTGCACCCCAAACGGGCTGATTCCCCCGTCAAAGCGCGTGACCGGAGTCGTCCCGCCCACACCACTCTCTTTGATATTGCAGCGCGACAGGTCGAAAATATCGCCCCACGGATAATAGGTACGCGCTTCCCCATGTGACGCCCATTGCCATTGCACCTCGGTAGGTAGCATCAAGTCAAGGCCGGTATGATGGCTCAACCAGCGACAATACGCGATGGATTCAAACCATGTCAGGCTGACCATCGGATGGTGAGGGTTTTGTGTGTTGGGGACTTGCACATCACGCGGGTAAATCAGGCCATCCCACCACCGACTGTCAGAATAGCCCGCATCGTCGATGAAAGCACGGAATTGTTCCCGCGTGACCGGATAGCGCGAGATGGCGAAGGCTGGGACATCGAACGCCCCGACGATGGTGTGCATGGTCAGATGTCCGGCTGGGATGTTCACCCATTCCAATAACGGAAGCGTATGGTGCGCGTGCGCGGACACAGGCGCCCCGTTGAGGCTAAAACTCGCCGCCGAATCCATCCCCACCCCAGCCCCGACCCCAGCTAAGGCGACCTCGCGCTGGCGACGCGGCACGCCGACTTGAAGCGCCAGCATGTGGGATAATTTGTCGAGGCCGGTGCTATAGGAAGTGGCGGAAAAATTGACGCCCTCCGCCCACGCAATCGGGCGGATGTCCTCTGGCAAGTTATAACGCGGGCGCGTGCCATCGACATACACAGGGAATACCGGGCGGCGGGCGGCTAAGGCGGCGTTGAGGATACGGCGCACGCGGTCATCGGTGCGCTTGATGCGCTCGTCTTCAAAGGTCTGCGCGGTGATGACGATGACCACCGCCGCCGATTGTTTGACTTGTGGAAGCAACTGTTGCTCAACCGAGTCGGCGTCAATGTTGCGGTCATCCATCAGCGCGGATACTTCAAGCTGTGATTCGAGGTCGCGGGCGATAAGTTGCGCCAGCGCCCAATCTTTGCGTCGGTAGCAGATGAAAACAGTTTCGACCATGTGGCGAATTCTCCAGCCAATTCTTTTAAGGGAAGTATCGCACAGCAAGGTGAAGGGCTGTTTGTCCGCAGGTTAACACATATCCTAAGCAAAGCCCGCCGTATCCGCTATACTATGGGTTAGGGTGCATTTCGATGTTTTGGCAAATCGGGCGGGGACGTAGCCCCACCTCTACAGGGTCACGGTGATTCGTAGCGCCCGCCTAAGATATTCGGGCGTATTTAGGGGGACAAGACAATATGACAGACCAAGCCCCACAGTTCATTGATGAAGGGGTGCGCCCATCGCGCACAGCCTCGTCAGAGACTCATGCGCCGCGCAGTACCGAACGCGCCCTGACCTTCTGGCAGACGATGGACAAGCCGATGCTGGTGATTGTCGGCATCTTAATCGCCATCGGCCTGATTATGGTCTATAGCACGACCTTTGACTGGAGTTTTGCCGTCAGCGGCAACGCCACCACCAAAGTTTTGGAGCAGGCGCGTAACATCGGGATTGGCCTCGGTCTGGCCTTCATCACGCTACTGGTTGACCATCGGCGCTTCCGGCGGCTGGCGCTGTTGATTCTGATTGGCATGGTTGGCACGCTCATCGCGGTGCTGTTGTTCGGCGATGATGTGTTCAACGCCCGTCGTTCGCTGATTGGCGGGCGCTTCCAGCCGGGCGAGTTGGCCGAATTGACCATGATTATCTATATGGCGGCGTGGCTCTCCAGCAAGAATGCCCGGATTCGCAGTTTGACCTATGGGCTGCTGCCGTTCGCGGTGCTGATTGGTCTGGTGTGCGGCCTCGTGATTTTGCAGCCGGACATCTCGACGGCGGTCATCATTTTCGTCGTGTGCGGCACGATGTTCTTCTTGGCCGGCGCAGACCTCGTACAACTTGGCACGGTGACAGGGATTGCGGCTTTGGCGGGCGTCTTGTTAGTCCTCAGCGGCAATCTGTTGTATGCTCAGAATCGCGTCGGCCCGTTTTTGGCGTCGCTCACCGATATCACCCGCGCCGACTATCATGTGTTCCAAGCCTATGTCGCGTTTAGCAATGGTGGTTTGTTTGGGGTTGGGTTGGGGTTGAGCCAACAGAAGTTCAATAACGCGCTGCCCGCGCCGCACACAGACTCGATTTTCGCCATCGTCGGAGAAGAATTTGGCATCGTCGGCGCGACGGTGGTCGTCCTCTTGTTCGTCTTGTTCGTCGCACGCGGTTTGACGATTGCGCGGCGGGCGGGTGACCCGTTTGGGGCGCTATTGGCGGCGGGTCTGACGATTTGGATTATCAGCAAGGCGCTGTTGAACATCGCGGTTATGTTGGGGCTTGTCCCCCCCACGGGGATTGCGTTGCCGTTCATCAGTTTCGGCGGCTCATCGATGGTGACGGTTTTGATTGGGACAGCTTTAATTTTGAGCGTGCAGCGCGCCAATATCTTGCGCGAACACGCCGTAGACCGAAGGGGGACCCGTGCGACTCCTGATCGCAGCCGGGGGAACGGGCGGACACGTCTACCCGGCGCTAGCCATCGCTGAGTCACTCTATGCCCAAGACCCAGCCGCCTATGCCGTATTCGTTGGCACGGTGGGGGGCATGGAACGCCCGATGATTGAAAAATCGGGGGTTGGGTTTGCCGCGTACCATGAGGTACAAGCGGGGCCATTGCACGGCGTCAGTTTTTTGACCGCGATAGGCAGCCTATTTAAGCTATTGCGCGGCATGGTCACGGCATGGGGCATCCTCAGCACACATAAACCCGATGTCGTGGTCAACACGGGCGGGTGGGCGGCTGTGCCGGTCACAGTCGTGGCATGGTTGCGCCGCGTGCCGGTGGTGGTTTATCTGCCGGATATTGAGCCGGGCTTGACCATCCGCAGCACCCGCCGATTAGCGACTCGCGTGGCCGTCACCACGGCGGAAAGCGCCCCATATATCCCGTCTGGTAAGATGGTCGTGACCGGCTATCCGTTGCGCCGTAATGTCATGGAATCCACACGCGAGGCCGGCATCGCGCATTTCGGACTCGACTCGGCCAAAAAGACGCTACTGGTGTTTGGCGGCAGCCGGGGCGCACGCAGCATCAATATCGCCGTGATTGACGCCCTCCCGAAACTCTTGGCGGGCGGCGACGTACAAATTATTCATGTCACCGGTGAATTGGATGCAGACCGCGCCGAAGCGGTCAAAAACACCCCCGGTTATCACCCGTTCGCTTATCTGCATGACGATATGGGTTTGGCGATGGCCGCCGCCGATTTATGCGTATGCCGCAGCGGGGCGAGTACGTTGGGCGAATTGCCGTATTTTGGGCTACCATCCATCCTCGTGCCGTATCCGCACGCATGGCGCTATCAGAAGGTCAACGCCGATTATCTGGCCTCACGCGGGGCGGCGATTGTGCTGCCCGATGAGCAAATGTCGGATAAACTGGCAGACGAAATCGCCATGCTGTTAAACTCACCGGACACGCTGGCGACGATGCAAGCGGCGGCGAAAGCATTGGCACAAGGCGACGCGGCGGCCAATTTGGTCACGCTATTACGACAAGTTAGTCGCGCCGATTATCTGGTTACTGAAGGAGGGACGCGCCCATGATGCAGTTGAACCTGCTGTTCTTCCTGCTGGTGCTGGTATTCGGCTTGGTCGGCTACGCACGCGGTTGGAGCAAAGAAATCATCTCGACAGCCGGTATCGTGCTGGCGCTGTTCGCGATTTACAACTTCGATTCGATGCTGCGCTCGATGGTCAACGCCGACCCACCCGGCGGCGCACCTTTGACGCTGGAATACATCACCAATCGCCAATCACTGTTCTGGCTGCAATCGGCGATCTTCGCGCTCATCGTGTTTTTCGCCTATCAGACGCGGGCGCTGGTCGGGGAAGATGTGCGGCGCGGCCAAAACCGCCCCGGCGCCCGTGACCGTGACCGCGACGGCCAGAATGACGACTTCCAAGTCCGCATCATGGGGTTCATCTTTGGGCTGGTCAACGGCTACCTGATTTGGGGATCGTTGTGGTATTTCATGGATCGGGCGGGTTATCCGCTTGCGCCGTATGTGAGCGCCCCGCCAGCGGGCAGCGACAGTTTTGCCCTGATTGGCGTCTTGCCCCTGAATATCCTCGCCCCAGGCGGCATTGATACCCTGCTGACGCTGATGGTGATTATCGCCTTTCTCATCGTCCTAATCCTGATTTAAGGGGGACGAGATGATTTTCGATGTATGGGCAAACCTATCTTGTCATAAATTTCATGCCCGGACACGTCAGTGCCGTGTCCCTACAAACTCCTTGATGTACCGTCTCATCACGCATCACGCATCACTCATCACTGCTTTCGAGGGTGTTTGCGATGATTGAACTGTCCTCAGTGCTGTGGCTGGCGATGGTGTTGAGCGCCTTGTTGGGATTCTTACGCGGCTGGCGTGCCGAGGTGCGCGTGCTGTTCATCCCCATCGCTTATATCTATGTGCTGCTCCAATTTGACGCCCTCATCCGCGCCTTCACGGTTCTGACGGGCATCAGTAGTTATGTCTGGTTCATCCTGCATACCGTTGGATTTTTCACCGCTGTCTGGTATTTTGGCTATCGCGGACGCCAACTCATCGACACCGAAAACGGGCGCTATTACGTCCGCCTGAACTCGTCGTCGAGTTGGTTGGGGGCATTGTTTGGCGGAGTCAACGGCTGGCTGATGATGGGGACGTTCTGGTATTTGATGGATGTCCACGGCTACCCCCTCGCGCCCTATATCACCGCCCCCGGCCTCAACTCCCCCAGTGTTCAAGCGCTGTGGTCGCTGCCGCCGGTCTTATTCACAGGGGGATTGTCGGCAGGCAACCCAGATTTCTTATTGGTGGCTGCGCTGTTCGTGCTGGTACTGCGTCTGCGTTCTGATTAAGCATTATTTTCAACCCTATGTCCTACCAAACCCGGATATGTGACATCCTATATTTTTGTGCCAGTCTTCATCTGTAGAGGGGGTATATTGTGCCAAAGCAGGTTAAGAAGCTGACCGCCGAAACCCGTGTGCATCTGGTCGGGATTGGGGGGACGGGCTTATCGGCGATTGCCCGCGTACTGTTGCAGCGGGGTATCCCTGTCAGCGGCAGTGACCGCGCCATGAATCCCGTCACCGAGCAGCTAGAGAAATTGGGCGCGACGGTTTTCCTCGGTCATCAGGCCGAAAACATCACAGGGGCGAGCCTACTGCTCATCACCTCTGCGGCCAAAGCCGATAACCCCGAAATCGTCGCTGCTCACGAGGCTGGCCTATCGGTCATGAAACGGCGCGACTTTTTGCCGTTGCTATTGGGCGATGACAAGGTGATTGGGATTGCGGGGACGCACGGCAAGACCACAACCACCGCCATGACCACCCATATCTTGCGCGAGGCGGGGCTGAAGCCCGGCTATATCGTCGGGTCGGTGATGCAAAACACCGGCACGAATGCCAGCGGCGGCGGGGATAACTCGCCGTTCGTAATTGAGGCCGACGAATACGATGATATGTACCTCGGCCTGACCCCGCACACGGCGGTCATCACCAGCATCGAGTGGGATCACCCAGATTTTTTCATCACCGAAAACGATATGGTGCGCTCGTTTACCGCCTTCATCAGTCAGATTCAACCCGGCGGCGTCCTCATCGCCAGCACCGACACGCTCTACAGCCGCGCCCTCGCCCGTGCAACGCGGGAGAACGGCTTGACGACTCTGCTGTATGGGCGTGACCGCCGCGAATCGGATTGGTTCATCCATAATCTGACGACTACCGCAGACGGCCTGACCTGTTTTGAGGTGATTGACCGCGCCACTTTGAGCGCGTGCGTGTTTAAGCTGAAAGTGCCGGGGGCGCACAACGCCCTCAATGCGCTGGCGGCGGCATTGGCGGCGGCGTCATGCGGAGTCCCCCTCAAGACATCCGCTAAGGCGCTCGAATCGTTTGAAAGCACCGGGCGGCGCTTTCAGGTGATGGGCGAAGTCAAAAAGATGATTGTGGTGGACGATTACGGCCATCACCCCTCAGCCATCCGCGTGACGCTAGAGGCCACCCGCCAACGCTATCCCGACCATACGTTATGGGCGGTCTGGCAGCCGCACACCTTCAGCCGGACATTAGCGCTCATGCCCGATTACGTCCGCTGTTTTAGTGCTGCCGACGGGGTGGCGGTCATGGATATTTACGCCTCGCGTGAGCAGCCCGTCCCAGAGGTCAGCGGCAAAATCGCCGCCGCCCAAGTCGCCTCACATCACCCCAACGCGCACTATACTGGCGACATCCCGTCCACCATCAGCGCCCTCAAAAAGCGTGTGAAGGGGAAGTCGGTGGTGGTTGTGTTCAGCGCCGGGGATGCTACCGCCGTCAGCGCGGGATTGTTGGCGGACGCATGAGCCTTTCAGAACTGGCATTAGGCGACGCCCTCCAAAAAGATGCGCCGTTGGGCAAATATACCGCCGCACGGTTGGGCGGGGCAGCAGATTGGCTGTATATCGCCAAAAGCGACGAATCCGAATTATGCCGGGTGGTTCAGGCCGCGTGGTCAGATGGTTTGCCGGTGCGAGTCATCGGCGGCGGAGCGAATATCTTGGTGGCTGATTCTGGCGTGCGCGGATTGGTCGTCATCAACCGACTCAGCGAGATAACCCCTCACCCCCCACCCCCCTCTCAGCCTTCGGCGGCTTCGCGCACAAGGGGCGAGGGGGAGTCTGGGTTGTATGTCACGGCTGGCACATCGTTGACCGCCATCAGCCGTAAATGCCAGAGCCTCAGCCTCAAAGGGTTTGAGTGGGCAGTGGCCGTGCCGGGGACGCTGGGCGGGGCGGTCATCAACAATGCGGGCGCACATGGCGGGGATACCGCCGCGTGCGTGGTCGATGTGCGCGTCTTAGAGCCAGACGGCGTGCGGGTCTATGCCCATGTCGATTTAGAGTATGATTATCGCCACTCGGCGCTGAAATCCCGCGCTGACCGGCGTTTCGTCGTCCTGAGCGCGACGCTACGGTTTGAGTCGGATGACCCCGCCGCGATTCAAGCCCGAATGGACGAGTACAACGCCTACCGCAAACGGACTCAGCCCGTCGGGGCGAGTCTGGGCAGTGTGTTCAAAAATCCGCTGGGGGATTATGCTGGTCGGCTCATCGAATCCGCTGGGCTGAAAGGTCTGCGGGTTGGGTCTGCGGCGGTGTCTGATAAACACGCCAACTTCATCGTCAACGATGATGCGGCGGGGTCGGCGGGGGATTATCACCGGCTGGTTCGGCAGGTTCAGGCCGAGGTCTTAGCGCGATTCGGCGTACAACTAGAGACCGAAATCGAATTTATCGGCGAGTTTGAGGGATAGGTGCGTATGGCGACATGGCCGCATGACGATGGGGTGCTGATTTTTCTGCATCTGGGTAAAACGGCGGGGTCTACGCTCGGCCCAGTGATGGATAAACAGGTGAAGCGTGATGAACTATACGCGATTCACATTTTCAAAGAGAATGACCAACTCATCGCGCAGCCGGAATCGGTACGCGCTAAATTGCGTTTGGTGCGCGGCCTGACCTATTATGGGATTCACGCGCATTTGCCGCGTCCGGCTACCTATTTCACCATGCTGCGCCACCCGATAGACCGGATTATCAGCCAATATTTTTATAACTTCCGGCGGGCAGAGCGCGAAGGCAAGCACAAAAAAGACCGCCCTATCGAGGTGGAAATCGAGAAAACCCCGATGATGCCGCGTTCGCAAATCTCCAAAATCATCGGCGGCACGACCATCTGGGAAGTCTCACAAAATCCGTTGCCCGATAATGCGGTAGACCTCGCCAAACAACGCCTAGAATCGTTCCCCGTGGTTGGGTTTCAGGAATATTTCGATGAATCGCTGTTGATGATGGCGAAGGCTTTCGGCTGGGGTGAGGTGACTTACGCGGCGCGGAATGTCGCGCCAGACAAATCGCAACGGAGCAAAATCTCTGCGGAGTCGCTCAAATTTGTCGAACAGGCCGCTATGCCGGAAATCGAAATGTATACATGGGCGCGGGCGCGATTCGAGGCGGAACTCAAAGACCAGCCGCCCGCCTTTCAGCGCGATTTGGAGGCCATGCGTGAACGCAGCCGCCGTTACGGGGCGCTCTATAACCAGACAGCATGGCTTCGCAATACCCCGGTCTATAAGACGTTCCGGCGAATCTTCTGGCCGGGTTGGACTCCCCCAGAGTTGGATGAGGAGTAATTTTTGCCTAGTATTGGTTTTCGTACAAACGATTCGCATCCAAATCTCCCCGTCATCCCGTACCTATAGACTATCGGATACCGGCAGGACTGTGTGAAGTCGTGTTGTTGCATCCGCGTAAATCGGGTTACAATACAAAAACACAAAGTAGTGGGGAGTAGCTTATTTTATGGATATCAGCGTCGTAATCCTGATTGGCTCCATCGTGTTGGCCGTCGGTGTACTGATAATCGGCCTGAGCAGTTCACGCCGTCAACAGGCGTTGGTAGATGCACGCCTCGGCACGCTAAACGAGCGCCAGCTTGAACCTATCTCTGTGCAAGAGACAGAGGGGGAAGGCCGCAAAAAGCGCCGTGAACAAAATGAACTGATTCGCCGCCTTGATAAACGGCTTGAAGGCGGCGGCTTTGGTAAGAAATGGCGCACCCAATTGGCGCGTGCCGACCTCAAACTGACGGTAGGTGAGTTTTTGGGGCTGCACTTCGTCGCTATGGCGGCGGTATTCGCGGCGGGGTTCATCATTATCTTCAAGGGCGACATCATCATGTCCAGCATCGCTGGCCTACTCGGATTTTTCGTCCCCCGCATGGTCGTCAGCAATCGCATTTCCAGTCGCCTCAAGAAGTTTGAGCAGCAGCTTCCTGACATCCTCGGCCTATGGGTCAACGCCATGCGTTCTGGCTATAGTGTGGCACAAGCGATGGAAGCGATTGGTCGTGACGCGGCGGAACCCAGCAAGACCGAGTTCAAGCGCGTCGTGCAGGAACTTCAACTGGGTATCGCTATGCCGGAAGCATTGGGACACATGCTTGAGCGCGTTGAGTCGCAAGACTTTGACCTCGTGGTCACGGCAGTCAACATCCAGCGTGAGGTCGGCGGCGGCTTGGCGGAAATCCTCGAAATCTTGGCGACCACCGTCCGTGAGCGCATCAAGCTCAAGGGTGAAATCGGCGTCTTGACCTCGCAAGGGCGTCTGACGGGAAAAATCATCAGCGTCCTACCGATTGGCCTCGCGTTATACCTACGTGTTGCTAACCCGACCTACATTAACACGATGTTTGAAGATCGTAACTGTGGCTGGCCGATGGTTGGCATTGGTTTAACGATGATTGGGGCTGGGTATGCCGTCATCATGAAGATTGTAGACATCGACATCTAAAAGCGTTTTGAGGCTGCACACATGGATACAACATTCATCACAATCATCGTCATCGCCGCCGTGGTGATTATTGCGGCGATTTTCGCCTATAATGCCACCCGTGACGACCAAGGCAATGACCCGCTGCAAGAACGTCTGGCGCGTTACGCCTCTGAGGACATCCCAGACTCGCTGGAGAAAATCGAACTCTCGCTGTCCTTCAAAGACCGTATCGGCGTCCCCGTCTTGCGTTGGATTGGCAACCTGATCGCCCGCTTTACCCCTCAGCAACAGCTTGACCAAGCGCGTAAACTGCTCGAACAAGCCACTAGCACGCAAGAGCCGGGCGTTTTTGTGCTAACCCGCATCATCTATACGATTGTGGCCTTCGTCGCAGCGATTTTCGCCTTCTTCGTCATGAAAATCACCGACCCGACGCCGACCAATGCCCTGCTCTATACCGCCGGCTTGACCTATCTGGGCTACATGCAGCCGGTCAGCACGCTTAAGGGTAAGATTCGCAAACGCCAAGAGGCCTTCCTACGCGCCCTCCCCGACGCGCTCGACCTATTGGTCATCTGCGTTGAGGCCGGTCTGGGCTTCGATCAAGCGCTCGGTAAGGTGTATGAGAAGTGGGATAACGACCTCGCGCTGGCCTTTGGCCGCGTGCTGAAGGAAATCCAACTCGGCAAACCGCGCCGCGATGCGCTACGCGATATGGCGGATCGTATCGACGTGGCAGATGTTAACGCCTTCACCGCCGCCGTCATCCAAGCCGACCAACTGGGCGTGAGCATGGGGCGCATTCTGCGCGTGCAGTCTGACCAGATGCGGATTAAGCGCCGCCAACGCGCCCAAGAGAAAGCCCAACAAGCGCCGGTAAAAATCATGATCCCGATGGTTTTGCTGATTTTCCCGTCGATTTGGATCGTGCTTTTGGGGCCAGCCATCATCAAGGTCAAGAACACCTTTAATCTATAAACCATTGAGGTTATTTCGCTGACGTGAAATAACCTCATGATACCGAATATCAGTTATGGTGTAAGCTTTAAATAGTTTAATCAATACACGCGGAGGTGAATTGTGACCACTCTTGGCCGAGATATCACAACCCCTGCGCGCACTGTAACCGCAGCAGGGGCGACTCGTGAAGAGGACGCCCCTTTGCGTTTTGCCGGTGGATTACTGGGCAGCCTGTTCCGCGCCCGGTGCGCCCATTGCGGCAAGCAGCGCGGCGCATGGTGTTCTGAATGTCATTCCCTTTTACACGACCTCCCCACCTCGCTCACCCTCCGCACCGCCCCAGAAGTTGATATGGTGGTCGGCAGCGGCGCGTATGAAACCCTGTTGCGCGACGCCATCCGCGCCCTCAAATACCAAGAGATACGGGCGCTGGCCGCCCCGCTGGGAGACCGGTTGACGCACGCCCTCAAGTTGGCGGGCTGGCAATTCGATGTCGTCATCCCCGTCCCGCTACATCCCTCACGTCAGAACGAGCGCGGTTACAATCAGGCGGCCTTGATTGGGGCGCGAGTGGCGTCGGCTTTCGGCGTCCCGTTGCTGGCCGACGGCCTGATTCGTCAGCGCGAGACCGTGGCGCAGGTCGGCCTTGATGCCGAAGCCCGCCACGTCAACTTAGAGGGTGCTTTCACTGTGCGATCCGCCCCTATCGGTCAGCGCGTACTGCTGGTCGATGATGTCATGACGACAGGGGCTACGCTGTCTGGGTGTGCGGCTGCACTGCACCAGGTGGCTCCTACTGCCATCTACGGGGCGGTGGTCGCCAGCACAGCCCAGCCATAAAAAGGCCAGAACGATTTCGCGGCAATTTTATCTCAATATTCCATTGTAAGGAGTCAGCCATGGAAGTCTCGATTCAGACCCAGAACTTCAAACTACAGGAGTTCACGGAGGAATACGCGACCAAAAAGCTAGAGGCACTTCAGCGATACCTGCCAAACATACGCGAAGTCCGGCTTGACTTGAACCATCAGACCAACCGAGGCGAAGACCACATCATCGCTCAAGTGACGGTCATCCATGCACGCGGGGCATTGCTCCGCACTGAGGAGCGCGCTAATGGTTTCAGCAAAGATACGCTAGAAAGCGCCATCGCAGCCGCGCTGGACAAGATGTACAGCCGCATCCAGCGCTTTAAGGGCAAACGCGAGGCCACCAATCGCCGCGCCCTGCGCGATGTGTATGTCGTCAGCCCAGAAGAGTTGGCGGCCTCTGAGGAAATGTTGGGGACAGACGCCGATGAGGAATACGTCAACCCGGAAATCGTCAAGCGCAAGCAAGTCCCCATCATGGCGATGAATGAGCGCGAGGCGATTGAGCAGATGGAGTTGCTCGGTCACACCTTCTTCTTGTTCCGCGACATGATTACCGGGAAGGTCAATGTCCTCTACCGCCGCCGTGACGGGGCGTATGGCGTCCTCGCGCCGTATGACGCATAAGGCGCATGATTGGACAAATCCCCCGGTGTAGGGACGCCCTTCTGGGCATCCGCCGGTTCTGAAAACGGACGGCAAGAATACCGTCCCTACAAGTGTGGGGTATGTGGGGCGGCCACCAGCGACAGGTGGTCGCCTTTTGTTTGGACGATGGTGAGCGCGGTATTCGGTATGGACGGGTGACTGTTGGGGGTGGAGAACATCTCTGGGAATAGGTGCGCCAACAGCACGCGCACCGTCGTCCCGTGGGTGAAAATGGCGACATGGCCGCCGCGCCCATCCGCCAGCAACTCTGCAAAAGCCGCCGCCGCCCGCACTTGCAATTGAAGGCGCGATTCGCCGCCGGGGAAGATTTGGCCGTACCAATCGGCGTGCATCCCCTCTATGACTTCTGGGTATTGGATGTTCATCTCCTGCCACGTCTTGCCTTCCAATTGTCCGGCATTGAACTCACGCCAGCGCGGGTCGGATTCAATCGTCAGGGTGTGACCGACAGTGGCGAATTGTGCGGTCTGGTAAGCGCGGCTGAGGTCGGATGATATAGCGCGATCAATCGGCAGCGTCCGCATATATTCGCCCAGCGCCGTGGCTTGGCGTTGACCGAGGTCATTGAGGGGGATGTCAGTTTGGCCTTGCCAGCGCCCTGTCGCGTTCCAGTCGGTTTCACCGTGCCGGACAATGTAGAATGTACGATGGGTCATATGTGTGAAAAATCCTGTGTTTTAGGGGAGAAGTTCGAGATAATCGGGATGGGACGGGCGGAAGTACCGATTCTTTACAGTAGCAGAGGCATCAGAAATATCAACATCAATCATCCCAATAAAATCCTGCAAAGGCTCAAGTTGGCTTTTTGTGGGGACGTGATACATTTTCAGAAACTCCGAGAGCATATCCTCGATGTTGCTGTTTTCGCGTTTGGCTAGTGCGTTGATACGCGCTGCGATTTCATCTGAGACCGTGATTTGCGCCATAATAATTCACCCCTTCCCTTTTCCACCATTATAACCCGTAAAAGGATGGCCGAGACTCCAATGATTTCAAGTGTATTGGCCTGCCTGAATCCCTGTCACGTAGCGGGGTTTGGGACTATGATGGGGGCGATAGATTAAGCTCACCTCACCCAAAAGGAAACAACCATGCGACTGCGCTCGGTTATCATCCTCTGTATGGCGATGCTGGTGGCCTCGGCTACTGCGCTGGCGATGGGCGACTCGCCCGATATCGCCCTCACGCCGACGCTCCCCCCGACTCACACCGCGACCCCTCCCGCTATTGCCGTGACTCCTACCCCGATGCCTGACCCGCAATTGTTCATCCCAGAAGTCATCGAGTCCTATCCGCACGACGCCGACAGTTTCATACAAGGATTGGTCTGGAACGGCGAAACCTTCTATGAGAGCGCTGGCTTATATGGCGAATCCGACCTGCGTGAGGTTGACCCCATCACTGGCGAAGTCTTGCGTCAGGTTGATCTCGCGCCGGAGTTTTTCGCTGAGGGGTTGACGCTGGTTGATGACAAGCTGATTCAAATCACATGGCAAGAGCATATCGCGTTCGTTTATGACGCCGAAACCTTCGAACAAGTCGGGACGTTTGAGTACGACACCGACGGCTGGGGGCTGTGTTATGACGGCGAAGTCCTTTATATGAGCGACGGCACGCCCAACCTCTATACCCGTGACCCACAGACATTTGAACTGTTGAGCCAAGTCCCGCTGACCTTTCAAGGCGAACTCGTCCCCAACCTAAACGAGTTGGAGTGTGTAGACGGCAAGGTCTGGGGCAACATCTGGCAGACCGATGTGATCGTCCGCATCGAACCGTCTACTGGCGAAATCGACGGGCTGGTTGATGCCCGCAATTTACTCAGTGCGGAAGAAGTCGCGGGGTTGGCGGGCGGCGCGGTGCTAAACGGTATCGCCTATGACCCAGAGGCGGAAGTGTTCTATATCACCGGCAAGAAGTGGCCGCGCCTGTTCAAGGTCACGTTCACAGAATTCGAACGGTAGGTCGCCCGTGGCCGCCATCTCGCACCAACACCTCAGCCCCGGTCAGCGACTCCGCGCCAGTATCCGCGATACTCGTTGTCTGCTGCGTGAATTTCGCGGCACGCTACTTTTGTTTTTCATGACCACGCTAGGCGCGGGCGCGTTATACGGGCTGATGCAGAGTGTCTATACCATCCCGCCGGAGGCATTCGTCCCCATTATCGACCTGCCCTATCACATGGGGCAGATGATGACGCTTCAGGCCGCGCCGCCGCCGGTAGGGACTCCGGCGCTGATGGTGGTGTTTTGGTATGTCATGCCATTTGTCGGGCTGTTCGTCTTGGGGCAGATCGTCACATTCATCCAATTATTTTTTGACCGTAGCGGACGCGCAGCCGCATGGCAGGAGGCCGTGGCATCGACCATGAAAGACCATACGATTGTGATTGGGATGGGGCATGTCGGCCTCGGCGTGGTACGTTCGCTGATCGACTTGCAAGCGCCGGTAGTTGCGGTCAATACGGGGTTTGATCCGGCCACAGCCAAAACCTTGATGGAGATGAATGTCGTGACCATCGACGGCGATGGGCGTATGGCCGATACGCTCGCCCGCGCCAACCTTGATACCGCCCAATCGTTGGTCGTGACCACCTCTGATGATGCGGTGAATTTCGAGATCATCATGCGTGCGCGTGATCTCAACCCCAAGGTGCGAATCGTCGCCCGTACATGGGATAACCAGTATGCTAAGCAACTGCGCGAGTTCTTGGGCGTGGAGCGCATCGTCAGTTCCGCTGAGGTGTCCGCGCCGGTTTTCGCGGGGGCAGCCGTGGGCGCAGACATCACCCAGACCATCCATGTGAAGGGGCGGGCATACGTGCTGGCACGTCTGACCGTGGTCGAGGGCGGGCAGTTCTGCGGGCGTACCGTCGGCAACATCCAAGACCGTTATGATGTCGATATTGTGCTGCTGGTGAAGGACGGCGATACCGAGGCCGATGTCCACCCACCTACGGATCAGGTGGTTAACGCGGGCGATTCCATCACGGTCTTTTTGGCTTTTAGTGCGCTGGCCGAATTGTTGACCAAAAATCGTCCGGTCAACGGCAAACGATAAGGGACACGACAAGCGTCGTATCCCTTATGTTAAGTTCACTTCACGTACAAGAAGCCTTGCGCGAGACGAGTCACACGCGGCATCCAGATATAACTGGCGATCCAGAGCAGAACACCGAGGTTGAGGACGCTATGAATCAGCGGCATATCGGGGAATACCTGCCGGAAAAACGGTAGCGTGGTGAGTGACAGCAGATAGGATAGCGGCGCAAGCCCAACCCAACTCACAATCAATTGACGCCAACGCTTGGGCGCGGGGTGCGCCGCTGAACTTCCGGCGGGGGGCGTAAACCAATATTCGAGGCCGGTGATTTCCTCATATTGCGGCGGCTCGGCCATGAACGACTGACTACGGTGTAGCCATTCTTGTCGTTCTTCGGACTCGTGCCAAGCGTTTAGACGGTCATAATCGACAAATCGGTAGATATAAGTGTATTCTGGGCTGCCGGGATGTGGGCGGATGACCTCAACGCCCAATGCGCCGGGGAAGTTCCCCAACACATCGCTGACGCCGTGCATCCATTCCTCAGCAGCGGCGGCTTGACCCGGCTTAATCTTACGGTGAACAATGACAGTGACTGGTTGACTCATGATTGAAGCGCCTCCTGTAGGCGTGTGAGCAATCCCGAATAACGCTCGGTGACTTTGTTGTTACTGACGGCGATTCGCACCGCCTTTCGCTGCCGATCCCCGACCAATACGACGGCTTTCTTGGCGCGGGTGATGGCGGTATACAGCAAGTTGCGCTGGAGCATCATGTAATGTTGGGTGACGACGGGCATCACGACGATGGGGTATTCTGACCCCTGACTCTTGTGTGTGCTGATGCAGTAGGCCAATACGAGGTCTTCGGTGTGTTCGCGCTCATAGAACACCATCCGCCCCTCATAATCGACTTCTAGCACGTTCTCGACGGTATCAATATGGGTGATGCGCCCGATGTCTCCGTTATAGACATCAAGGTCATAATTGTTGCGAGTCTGCATCACCTTATCGTTGATGAGGAACAAGCGATCACCGATTTTCTTGTGAGGGCGCTGGAATCCAAGCGGATTGAGCGCCTTCTGCAAGGCGATATTCAGCGCATCAACGCCCACCGGCCCTCGGTACATTGGCGCAAGCACTTGGACATCGCGGCTGGCATCCTCTCCGAAACGGGACGGGATGCGCTTGGTGACGATTTCGACCACCAAATCGGCGGCGTGCGCCATGTCGCCTTCATCAATGCTGAAGAAGAACACGTCTTTAGACTGATTTTGCAGCGCGGGCATCTCGCCCTGATTGATTTGGTGAGCAATCAGCGTGATATGGCTGCCCTCATCTTGCCGGAAGATGGTTTGCAGGCGGGTGACGAAGGCCATGCCGCTGTTAATCACATCGCGCAGGACGTTGCCCGCCCCGACGCTGGGCAATTGGTCGATGTCCCCGACCAGCATCAGATGTGCCTCTTGCGGCAATGCTTTGAGCAAAGAGGAGAACAATTGCACGTCAAGCATTGAGGATTCATCAACGATGATGATGTCGGTTTTCAGTGGCGAGTCTTCATCCATCCCGAAACCGCCCTCAGCCATGAATCCCAGCAACCTGTGGATGGTCGAGGCTTCTTCGCCGGTTGCTTCCGCAAGGCGTTTGGCGGCGCGTCCGGTGGGGGAACACAGCGAAACCTTGTATTTGCCGCCCTCTTTCAGCGCCCCAATCACCATCTTGAGGGTGGTGGTCTTGCCCGTGCCGGGGCCGCCGGTCAGGACGGAGAGTTTTTCGGTGATGGCCGCTTGTACCGCGCCTTTTTGCTGGTCGGTCAGCCCGACTTTATCGCGCTGCGTGAGTTTTTCCAGCAGTTTCGGCCAATCGGTTTTCTCGTGGTCTTTTTGGATTTTGGAGCGCGTCAGCCGCATCAGCTTGAGTCGGCGGGTGATGCCGCGTTCCGCCCCGATATAGACCGGCAGATAGACCAATTCGGTATCCACCCCGTCCATCTTTAAGACATCGGTTTCGAGGTCGCCAAAACGGATTTGCGCCTCAAGCGCATTCTCAATTTGCGGCTGGTGAAATTCACTCAGGCCGAGCAATTCTTGGGCGGCCTTGAGCAAGAGCGCACGCGGATAACAAGTGTTGCCGTCGTTGGCGAGTTGATTCAGCGTATAGTTCAGCCCCGCCCTGATACGCTCCGCCGACTCGACGCCAAAACCCATATTGCGCGCCACTTGGTCGGCTTTGAGGAATCCGATTCCGAATACCTCATCGGCCAATGTGTACGGATTCTTTTGCACCGTGCCAATCGACTCGCCGCCGTAGTGGTCGTGGATGCGCTTCGCCATCTTGGGGCTGACGCCATAATTTTGCAAGAAAATATAGGTCTGGCGCGTGCCGACGTTTTCCTCCCACGCCTTAACCAGTTTTTCGGCCAATTGAGGCTTCATGCCGGGGATTTCTAAAAGTTTGGTCGGCTGGCGGTTGAGGATGTCCAGCGTCTCGCGCCCAAAATGCTTGACGATTCTATCGGCGGTAGCTTCACCGATGCCGGAGACGATTCCGCTGGACAAATAGCGCCGAATGCCGTCTAGCGAGTCCGGCTGCACGGGCGTGATAGTCTCGGCGCGGAATTGGCGGCCATATTTGCTGTCTTCAATCCATGTGCCGGTCATCTCTAAGGATTCACCCGGCGCGAGTTCCGGCATACTACCGATGACCGTCACCGTGCCGTCTTTGGCCTCGGCATCGCGGACGCGCTTATCGGGCTTCAGCTTGAGGACGGTATAGCCGTTGTCCTCATTGCGGTAGGTGATGCGCTCGACAAGGCCGGTTAAAGTATCTGGCATGGGACGATTATTCCGGTGATAAGTTAAAAGGTAGGCGCTGACCGTAATCGGTCAACCCGCACGGTTATTTTACCATCATTCGCTGCTTACGTCGCACAAACGAGATAAGCCTATGACGAGTAGCGAGATGGATTGTGACATTTGTCACAATAGTGATTTTCTATGGTGCTAATGGTCTGTTGTGATAGAGCTTAACCCCCTCTATTGTTGATTTTATCGTAGGCGTGAACACGCTCTTAGGGGAACTTGATGACCGATTTTCCAAAAACACCGCTAAACCACGTCCGCCGCATTGCTGAACGGGGTCAATATGACACAGCGACGATTTACCCCATCATTGATGAGGCCAAAATCTGCCATGTCGGGTTTTCTATAGACGGACAACCGTATGTTATCCCGACCATTCATGCCCGCGAGGGGGATACGCTATATCTGCACGGAGCGAAGGCCAGCCGATTGCTAAAACATATCGAAGAAGGTCATCCGGTCTGTATCACCATCACGTTGTTAGACGGGTTGGTGTTGGCGCGTTCGGTTTTCCATAGTTCGATGAATTATCGCTCGGCTATGATTTTTGGATGCGGCATGGTGGTGGAGGATGAGCAAGCCAAATTGCGTGCGCTAGAGGTGCTGACCAATCACCTCGCGGCGGGGCGTTGGGATGATGCGCGTAAGCCAACCCCTAAAGAACTCAATGCGACCACGGTTGTCGCTATTTCCATCGAGAGCGCTTCGGCTAAAATCCGCGTTGGGCCGCCCTCGGATGATGAGGAAGATTACGCCTTGCCGATTTGGGCGGGTGTTTTGCCGTTGCGTCAACAGGCGCTTGACCTCATCCCAGACCCTAAACTCAACGACGGAATCCCCGTGCCAGAATATTTGGCTAACAAATAAGCGGCTTCATTCACCCCCACAGGTCGTCGGGGTCGCTGTCTAACAGGTTGCCCATCAAGAGCGCACCCTCGTTCTTTTGGGGCAGCCTATTCAGATAGCGTTCGGTGGTCGTGATGTTGCTGTGGCGCAGTAGGCGGCTAATTTTCTCAATCGGGACGCCGGATTCATGCAGCGCACCGGCCACCGAACGGCGCAAGTCGTGGGGCGCGACATGCCCAATCCCAGCCTTCTTTGAGGCGTCATTCACCAGCAGCAACACGCCTTCGGTGGTCATGCCGCCTTTGCTGACCTTCCCGCCCTTCCAGATACGCCGAATCAGCGGCGAGTCTTGGAATGCGCCTTGTGTGTTCGGGATGCACAATTTCCGCCACGGCTCAATCAAGCGCAACACTTGCGGCGGGACATCTACCGGCGCGACCTTGCGCCCCTTGCCGTGAACCCTCAGCACGACGCGTTCATCTTGCTTGCTCAAATCGCCCCACCGCGCCGAACAAAGTTCCTCGCGCCGTAGCGCCATCGTAGACAGCATCGTAATCGCCAATAGATTACGCGCCGTTTGCTCTGGCGAATTTGCGATTTCGCCCGCAGCCGTCATCAGTAGGCGGATTTCACGCAACGATAACCACCGCCCTTGCCGCTGACCGTCCTCAGCTTTTGGGCCGCGTACCCGCGCCATCGCCGCCGAAACCGTCTCCGGCATCCATCCGGCCTCCGCGAACAAATCAGCCAACGTGACCAGCGCCGCGTGGGCTTGCGTGATGCCTTGCTTACCGTGATTACGCCCCATCAATTTCCCTAGCCACGCCCGCAACATGGCCGGAGTCAACAAGGTTTTTAGCGCTTCAACCGGGAGGCTTTGCATCCGCAAGGCGCGGGCGTCGCCACGGGTCGGTTTGACGCCGACCATATCGACCAAAAAGGTATCGACCCAGCGATAATAGGCGCGGGCGGTATGTGGGCTGGCGGCGCGACCCGGCAATACCCCAGCGAAATTGAACGTCAGCGCTACGGGGTCGGTCAGGTCGCGGCCATAGGATGGGATTAAAGACATCGTTTTGAGTGATGAGTGATGCGTGATGCGTTAAAAACGAAACACCGAACAAAAAGGGATGAGTCTTGAAATAATGGGGAATTGTAAAGCAAGGTCATCCGCTGATACTCCGCACTTTGCTCATCACTCATCACTTAAAGCTCATCACTGCTCTTAAAGCGTATAGCTCACGGGGTTGACGCCTGTCCCTTTTTTGCCGTCCGGCCATGTCGTCCCCGCGTCAAACCGCAGACCTTGTACCGTCGCGCCTTTCAGACTCGCGCCTTGCAGGTTCGCGCCGCTGACATTGGCGTTGCTAAGGTCTGTCCCGGTCAGGCGTGCGCCCTGTAGCTGCGCCACAGTGAAGTCCGCCGAAACTGCGACGGCTGCGTTCAAGTCGGCATATTGTAAATTCGCGCCTGTCGCCACGACGCCGGTCATATTGGTCGTGCGGAGGATGGCCTCGCGTAGGTTGGTGACGCGGATATTTGCGCCGCGCAGGTTGGCATTTTCAAAGTCGAGGCGGTTTAGGTCAATTTGGCTCAGGTCAACCCCAGCCAAGCGCGGGCGGTCTGAACTGTTGATGAGTTGGATAACCTCTTTACGGGTAACTTCAGCCATGTTACATCTGCTCCTTCTCGTAAGCGATAATCTGGTCGATGGTGGTGTCCAGCGTAGTGCTGGGACGCCATCCGGTCATACGGTTAATTTTATCCAAACTTGGCACTCTGCGCCGGAAATCTTCAAACCCCGGCTCATAGGCTTGGTCATACGGGATGAGCTTGACCTCGCTGGCGCTGTCGGCGCGGTCACGAATGCGCTCGGCCAGTTCTAAGATGCTGATTTCCTCATCGCTGCCGATGTTAACGACTTGACCATCCGCGCCCTCAGCATCGCTCAGGCGGTGGATAGCCTCAATCACATCGAACACGTTGCCGAAGCAACGCTGCTGCCCTCCATCACCATACACCTGAATCGGCTGATTCCGCAGCGCCCACCGGACGAATCGCGGCAAAACCATGCCATATTGACCACTCTGGCGCGGCCCGACGGTGTTGAACAGTCGGAATACTACCACCGGCAGCCCGACCTCTTTGTGATAGGCCAACGACAAAAATTCGTCAATCGCTTTGCTGGCGGCATAGCTCCACCGGCTGCGGCTGGTCGGCCCAAGCAGGCTATCGTCGTCTTCCTCAAATGGGAACTTGACGCCCTTGCCATAGACCTCTGAGGTTGAAGCGATTAAGACCTTCTTACGGTAGCGTGCCGCCGTCTTGAGGATGACCTCGCTCCCGCCGATATTGACTTCAATCGTCTGAATCGGTTGGCTGATGATTTTCTGCACGCCCACCGCCGCCGCGAGGTGATAGATGATGTCGCACTCGCTCACCAGCCGGTCTAAGACGGTGATGTTGCGGATGTCCTCGATGGCGAATTTGAAATTGGGGTTGGCTTTCAAGTGGGCGATATTTTCTAAGCGCCCGGTGCTGAGGTCGTCAATAATCGTGACGCGCTGACCGGCCTTGAGCAACTTATCGGCCAAATGACTGCCGATGAAACCTGCGCCGCCGGTGATGAGGGCATGAATCATAAAATGCCGCGTCCTTAATTCTGGGTAGGAAAACTCTTGCTTGTGATGCTATCGGATTACGCCCCTCTCGACAATAGCGCATCCGCCAACGGGTGGGTGAACGTCGGTCATATCCCGTGGGGTGATTCAGCTTTTTCATATCTGAGCCTATGATACAATTTTGAAATAGCGTGGCGCAGCAGGATACCCCACATCCCATGACCCCCACCCCCCAAGCCGACGAAGATACGTTCGCGTTTATCATCCACCCCATCGACATTAAGCGTGATGTCCAGCGCAAATATCCCTTCCTCGGCAGAGTCCTGAGCGAAGGGCAGATTAGCTTCTTCTCGCGATTCTGGCCGCCGGTCTATCTCAGTGAAGTGACCGGAATCACCTCTGCCTCCACCGGGCGGACGGTGCGCGGCTGGCTGATTAGCGTCCCTTATACCCCGCCGACCATGATTAGCCTCCCGCCGGAGGAGGTCTACCGCAAAATCGTCGCCGCCGGACTCAAAGCCGAGGGTTTAGGGGCGCGGATTCTGGGGCTTGGCGCGTTCACCTCGGTGGTCGGCGATGGCGGAATCACCGTCGCTCAGCGCCTGAAACTGCCCGTCACCACGGGCGACAGCTATACGATTACGGTAGCCGTCCAAGCGCTACGCGAGGCGGGCGAGATGATGGGCAAGCCGCTGCATAATGCCACCGTCGCGGTAGTCGGCGCTACCGGCGCAATCGGCAAAACTTGTGCAGAGATTCTGGCGCGGGATGCGGGCGAGTTGATTCTGGTCGGGCGGCGTGAGGACGCACTACACGCGGTCAAAGAACGCTGTAAGGGGCGGGCGAAAGTCAGCATCAGCACGCGGATTAATTCGATTTATGCCGCCGACCTCGTGTTGACCGTCACCAGCGCCGTGCATGAGATTATCGAGCCGCAACATCTCAAGCCGGGGGCGGTGGTCTGCGATGTCGCCCGCCCGCGTGATGTGAGCAAATTGGTCGCCGCCCAACGCGACGACGTGCTGGTGATTGAGGGCGGGATGGTTGAAGTGCCGGGGCCGGTGGATTTCGGCTTCAATTTTGGATTCCCCCCCGGCAAAGCCTATGCGTGCATGGCTGAGACCATCGCGCTGGCGCTAGAAGGCCGGTATGAGGATTACACCATCGGCAAAGACATCAGCGTCGCGCAAGCGGACGAAATCGGCGAGATTGCCACCCGCCACGGCTTCAAATTGGCCGGTTTCCGGTCATTCGAGAAGCCGGTGAGCGAGCAGCATATCGCTGAGGTGCGCGAACGCGCCGCCATCAATATCAAACACTGGCGTCCTGCATACTAGGATGGTGTGATTGAATTAGATGTCAAATCATAGTACTAAACGGGCTTTTTCGGCGTCACTGAACAAAGGTGACGCCAATACCGCATCACGGATACGTTGCTTTGCGTCAGGTGAAATTTCTTTTTGTTTGTTGCGTAAATCACTGGCGTAAAATTCCAAGAATTTCGAGCAATTCACATACGAATCATAGCTCAAAAACTTATGGTCACTATGCAATATCGGAACTGCATATTCAATAATTCCTCACGGTTGCGGAGAAAGGGGTTGATTTCTGTATTGATAAAAAATCCGTAAATTTTATCTTTGCCTGACATACCGACCACAATAACCCATTTGTCCTTGGGTGGCTCAGAGAGATTACAGGCGGGACACAGGTAAACGTTCCAAACCGTGATGTTGTGTGAAAAATACATGATGGCCGCCTACAACTTAGCGCCGAATATGCGTGTTTTCGCGCAGATATTCTAAAAGTTCTTCGCCCTCATCAAACGTATCTAGGATGTCCTCTAGTGGGATAGGGACGCTGGTATTATCACCCGTCCGATTTGCCCAATTTTTATGCCACGCGGGGTCTTGGTGGGTTTGATTGCTCAAATCCCATGCCGGATGTTGTCCATAGAGGGCGATGATATTGTCCAGACAGTCAATATCAGACAGGCTAAATTTCGATAATTCTGCATCACGGTTGGGGATAAGTTTATGCCCGTCAAACCGAAAGCCCAAAGTGTCCAATGTTTCTAAGTCAAGTTTCATCAGATTATAGATATTCGATGCGACGGGGCCGTGTTTCATCGCAGAGTACCAATCCCCGGTGATGAAACGTCCATATTTTTCGAGGCTGGTTTTGTCCGCGAAATACAGCAACTTCAAAACCGACATCTTGGTTGGGTCTTTGGCCTGATTCGCCAGATATATCACGGCTTCAATGCTTTTTTCTTGGTTAAAAGTGAAAAAATCAGTCATTTGTTACCTCTTTTATCAGAACATAAATTCTAAACAATGTTCTATTTTAGTAAATACCATAATGATATTATTTGTCAATAGCAAGGTCTGTTTACGCGCCGTGGGCTATAATCATCCGATGAAAAATCACTGACTGAGGATGATTCCCCCTATGCGCCGTTTTTTGATTGACACCGACCCCGGCACAGACGATGCCGTCGCCTTGATTATGGCGTTGACCCACCCGCACATCACCGTCGAGGCCATCACCGTGGTGGCGGGCAATGTCGGACTCGATAAAACCGTCCAGAACGCGCTATATCTGGTCGAACGGTGCGGAAAATCCGGCAACGTGCCGGTCTATGCGGGTGCAGATAAACCGCTGGCAGCCGTCAATCAACATGCCGCCGCGTATGTCCACGGGCATGACGGTCTGGGCGACATCGGCCTACCGCTGACCGGACGGACGCCCGCCCCCGGTCACGCCGCTGATGTCATCATCCAGACGGCGCGGAATTATCCGGGCGAGGTCACGCTCGTCACGCTGGGGCCGCTGACCAATCTGGCGATTGCGTTGCAACAAGACCCCGGCATCGTCGCGCATATCCCCCGCGTGGTCGTGATGGGTGGCGCACCAGACGGCATCGGCAATACGACTCTGACCGCCGAATACAATATCTATGCCGACCCAGAAGCGGCGGACATCGTATTTAAATCCGGCCTACCAATCGAGTTGGTCGGGTGGGATGTCAGCACAAAATATGGGATGTTGACCTATGACGATTGCGAGTCGATTCGCGCTATTGGGACGCCGCTGGCACAGTTCGCCATCGACATCCAGAAGCCGGTGATCGCGTATTGGTTGCGTGATTATGGCTATCCCGCCGCCTGTATGCCCGACCCGTTGGCGATGGCGGTGGCGCTCTCGCCCACACTCGCTAAATCTGAGCCGATGCAGGTTGAGGTCGAATTGGAGGGGACGCTCACCCGTGGGATGACCGTGGTTGAGCGCCGTCTGCACAAGGCGATTCCCAATATGCGGGTGGTGACTCAGGTTGACCGGGCATGGTTCATCCAGCTATTGCGGGCGGCGGTGCGGTAAGTAGTGGCGAAATCCTAATTTCAGGGATATTATCGCCACCCTTAGCATAACTTTTTGATGAGATAAATCTATGACCCCCGCCGACTTTGTATCCCGTTGGGCGCGTGCCAATCTGCGCGAACAGCAAGCCGCCCAGAGCCACTTTAACGAGTTGTGCCACCTGCTCGGCGTGCAGACGCCCACCGAGGCCGACCCAGAGGGGACGTTCTTCACGTTCGAGGAACACGTCACCAGAGATGGCGGCGGCGCTGGGCGGGCGGATGTGTGGTACAAATCGCGCTTTGCGTGGGAATACAAGGGCAAGCAAAAAGACCTCGACGCGGCCTATTCACAGCTTCAGAGTTACGCGGCCAGCCTGAACTATCCTCCGCTGCTGGTGGTGTGTGACCTGATTGAGTTTCGGATTTATCCGCAGTGGCCGAACATTGACCGGCGTCCGTGGGTGCTGCGTAACGAGGACTTGCTGACCGACGGCGGGCGCGATAGGTTGCGGCGCGTCCTAACCGACCCAGAGTCGTTTTATCGGGAGCGGTTGGGCGAACTGAACCAGCGCGAGAGCATCACGAAGGGGCTGGCAGCCAAGTTCAGCGACTTGGCGCGGTCACTGCAAGATACTCGGTACGGCCAGACGGTGTATCAGCCGATGCAAATTGCGCGTTTTTTGACCAAGTTGATTTTCGCCATGTTCGCGGAGGACATTGATTTGCTGCCGGTGGTGAACGGTCAAAAAGTCTTGGAAGCGGTGTTTGAAGAAGCCAAGCGCGACCCGCTGACGTTCGCGCCGACGGTTGCCGATTTGTTCGCGGCGATGGCGGGCGATAGGCCGACCTTCTTCGGCAAGCGTATCCCGTATTTTAACGGTGGGCTGTTCGATTTGCGGGCGGATGATGTGGTGATCGACCTGAGCAAAAACGAGGATGCGCGAACCCTGTTATTTGAGGTGAATCTGCGCGATTGGCGGGATGTCGAGCCGTCGATTTTCGGGACGTTATTCGAGCGGGCGCTTGACCCGTCTAAGCGGGCGCAATTGGGGGCGCACTATACCAGTGAGAGCGATATCCGGCTGGTGATTGAGCCGGTGCTGATGCAACCGCTACGCCGTCGGTGGGCGGCGGTGCTGGAAGAATCTGGGGCGCTGTGGGCAGACTTTGCCAACGAGTCGCCGCGTGTGCAGAACAGCGCCAAAACCAAGCTGGCCGCGCTGTATGAGTCGATGGTGGCGGAGTTGGGGGCGGTGACGGTGCTTGACCCGGCCTGCGGGTCGGGTAACTTCTTGTATGTGAGTTTGCTGGCGCTCAAGGACTTGGAGTATCAGGTTCACGAGCATTTCAGGCCGTTGGACATCACCGAGCGCGATATCGTGACGCCGCGCCAATTGATGGGGATTGAGGTCAACACGTTTGCGGCGGAATTGGCGCATGTGGTGGTGTGGATTGGCTATCTGCAATGGCGCTATCGGCGGGACGGGCGCAACCTGAAGGCGCTGCTGTTGGCCGCCCCCAGCACGCCGGTGATTGATGACCGCGTGGAGGATGGTGAGCCGCCGCGCATTTTGAACGCGGACGCGATTATGCGCTATGACGCGGGCGGCGTGCCGTATGAGCCGGAGTGGCCGAGCGCGACGGTGATTGTGGGGAATCCGCCGTTTTTGGGCGGGAATAAGATTCGGTCTGAACTGGGAGACAAGTATGTTAACAATTTATTCCGGTTATACGCTGACCGAATGCCCGCCTTTGCTGACCTCGTGTGTTACTGGTTTGAAAAAGCGCGGGCTGGAATTGAGGCGGGTGATGTCAAACGTGCCGGTTTGATTTCGACCAACAGCATCCGAGGCGGGGCAAATCGGGTGGTATTAGAGCGTATCAAGCAAACGGGCGACATCTTCATGGCGAGGGCGGATGACCCGTGGGTGT
>Ga0163144_10003975_pt1 | contig 33577 bp, 28 predicted proteins | sample OliLak19BULKMAT1_FD_123175 | JGI IMG/M metagenome (GOLD analysis project Ga0163144, IMG submission 123175) | Freshwater microbial mat bacterial communities from Lake Vanda, McMurdo Dry Valleys, Antarctica - Oligotrophic Lake LV.19.BULKMAT1 | ecosystem: Environmental > Aquatic > Freshwater >... | reverse complement strand
GCCGCCGACAACCCGGGCGAGCTCACCCGCGACCAGATCCGCGTCCACGACACGCTCGACGATCTCGAGCCGACCGCGCGGCCCGCGGATCTCGGCCGCGCGCTCGCCCGCGCCGCGCAGCTCCTGTCGGGCTCCAGCCACCAGCGCCGCACCGTCTATCTGTTGTCGTCGATCCCCGCCCACGCGCTCCACGACGGCGAGCCGCCGTGGGGACCCGACGGCCCGGCGCTGCAGGTCGTCGACCTGCGGGGCGACGCCGCGCTGCCCAACCGCGCGGTGACCCGCGCGACGGTCGAGGCCGATCCGTCGACCGGCAGCCGCGGCATCCAGGTCACCGCCGAGATCGCCAACTTCAGCGCCGAGCCGGTCGACGATCTCGGCGTGTCGCTGCGCGTCGGCGGTCGCGTCGTCGCGACCGGCGCCGTCGACATCGCGCCCGGCCAGCACACGATCAAGAAGTTCCTCGCCGCGCTGCCGCAGGGCCAGCGCTCCACCGACATCGTCGTCGAGCTCGCGCCCGACGCGCTGCCGATCGACGACCGCCGCTGGCTGCACACCCAGGTCCGCGACGAGCTGCGCGTCCTGCTGATCGACGGCGATCCGCGCACCACGCGCCACGACGACGAGCTGTTCTACCTCGAGGCCGCGCTCCGCCCCGGCGACCGCGCCGACACCGGCACCGCGGTCGCGAAGATCACCGTCGACGAGCTCGCCGACGCGCGCCTCGACGATCACGACGTCGTCGTGCTCGCCAACGTCAACGCGCTGCCGGCCGAGCGCGTCGCCGAGCTCGACGCGTGGGTGCTCGCCGGCGGAGGCCTGATGCTGACCCTCGGAGATCGCGTCACCGCCGCCGACTACGCCGCGACCATGGGCCCGCTGCTGCCGCAGGAGCTCGCCGATCCCATCGACACCGCGTGGGGCGCCGCGCCGGACGAGCGCGCGAGCCGCGCGCAGCATCTCGTCAAGTGGGACGCCGACCACCCGATCTTCGCGCCGTTCGGCAAGGACGCGCCCGGCCTCGTCGAGGCCAGCTACACCAAGCTGTTCCTCCTCGGACCCACCAAGCCGTCCGGCACCGGCGACGATCGCAAGGTCCTCGCGCGGTTCAGCAACGGCGCCGCCGCGCTCGTCGAGGCGTCGCACGGCGACGGTCGCCTGCTTCTCTACACCTCGTCGATCGATCGGGACTGGAACGATCTGCCGATCCACCCCGGCTACCTGCCCGCGATGCAGCAGGCCGTCCGCCACCTCGCGCGCAAGCAGCAGCGCCGCGGCGGCGACGACACCCTCGTCGGCCACGGCGTCGCGCTCGCGACGATGGAGATGACGCGCCTCGAGGTCGTCCTCCCCGACTCCGACTCGGGCACCGTGTTCGAGGGCGAGCGCCTCGCCGGCCGCGCGATCGTCCGCTTCCTCGGCACCGATCGCCCCGGCGTCTACGGCGTCACCGGCACCGACGCCGCCGGCGCCGCCCGCACCCTCGACGAGCTCGCGTTCGCCGTCAACCTCGATCCCCGCGGCAGCGACCTGACGCCCGCGGATCCTGCGGCGCTGCCGCCGAGCGGCAGCGGCGAGGGCGGCGAGGAGGAGAGCGGACGCCGCAGGGTGGAGCTGTGGCACGCGGTGGCGGCGGGGTTGCTGCTGCTGCTGTTGATCGAGAGCGTGTTGATCCTGCGGTAGGGCGCGAGGCGCCGCCGCCTCACTGCGACACCACCGTGCGACGCCTCGCTGCGAGGCGTGGTCTCACTCACGCCGTCGCGGTGTCACGTCGCGTGATCGCGCGCGAAAGAGCCCACGGCGAACCGGCGCGTAGGCGCCAACATGAAGGTCCGACTCGCCGTCCTTTCGACCATCCTCCTCGCTCTTCCTTTGCCCGCGTTCGCGCAGGACGCCACGACCGGGGCCATCGAGGGCATCGTCACCGACGCCGTCGAGGACATGCCCGCGTACGGCGCGACGATCAAGGCCGTCGGCAAGAACGGCGTCGCCGAGCTGGTGATCGTCGACGACAACGGGTTCTACAAGATCACCGGCCTCCAGCCCGGGCTCTACACCGTCACCTTCTACTACGGCACCGAGGCGCTGGTGCAGACCGGCATCCGCGTCGGCATCACGAAGACGACGCCGCTGCACGCGAAGATCGGCGGCGAGGTGATCTACACCTACGGCAGGCCGCCGCCCATCGACCCGAACAAGACGGCGAAGGGCCAGACCTTCGACCGCGACACGATCGAGCACACGTTCAGCTTCGGCACCGACTTCACCGACCTCGTCGGCCAGACCGCCGGCACGGCCAACGACGGCGTCGGCATCGCGGTGTCCGGGTCGAGCAGCCTGGAGAACCAGTACGTGGTCGACGGCGTGGTCACGACCGGCCTCAAGTACGGACAGTCGGGCAGCGGCGTGATCAACGACTTCATCGAGGAGATCGAGGTCATCACCGGCGGCTACAACGCCGAGTACGGCCGCGCGACCGGCGGCATCATCAACGTGGTGACGCGATCGGGCGGCAACGAGGTCGCCGGCTCGGTGTTCGCGTACTACACGCCCGGGTTCCTGGTCGCGGGCAGCGAGCGCACGCCCAGCCAGGCCAGCTCGATCGACGCGCGCACCGACCTCGACTACAACCTCGACGTCGGCGTCGAGATCGGCGGGCCGATCATCAAGGACCACGCCTGGTACTGGCTCGGGTTCGCCCCCCAGCTCAGCTCCAGCACGACCACGCGCGTGACCCGCCGCCGCACCGACTGCCGGGTCACGCTCGCGGACGGCACGCTCAGCGTCGCCGCCGATCAGCGCTGCGACTCGATGGACCGCGATCAGTGGGTCAGCGACGGCGCCGAGGACGTGGATCCGGACAACGGCTTCTTCATCTACGAGGACCTCGACAGCTCGGAGCTCGCGAGCGGATCCCAGGCGTACTCGTTCATCGGCAAGGTCAACGCGGCGATCACGCCCGAGCAGCAGGGGCAGATCTCGGTCCAGGTCACGCCGCAGTACGGCGGCGGCCAGCGCACCGCCGGGCTCGTCGATCAGCAGCGGCTGTCGACCCGATCGGTCACGACCGATCTGGCCGGCAAGTGGACGTCGAAGTTCGCCGACAACAAGACCGAGGTCGAGGCCGTGGTCGGCCTGCACCGGTCGTCGTACCGGTTCGGCTCCGAGGGCGGCGAGCGCGACGACCAGGCGCTCCAGGTCCTGTACTTCGGCAACCTCGGCACGTGGTCGCAGCTCGGCGGCGAATCGATGGCGACCGGCCAGGGCTGCGCCGACAACACCGGCGGCGACCCCTACGAGTTCATCACCAACTGCCCCGACGAGGGCGTGGGCTACGCGATCGGCGGCCCCGGCTCGCTCGCCGACGATCTCGAGCAGCGGCTCAGCGCCCGCCTCGGCGTGACCCAGCGGATCGACGCGTTCGGTGACCACGAGGTCAAGGCTGGCATCGACGCCGAGGACAACCGGATCGACAACGCGCGGATGTACTCCGGCGACCAGTTCCTCGAGAACCTGCTCGACCGCGGCCAGATCCGCTCCACCCACTGGGTCAAGCTGACCGCCGACGGCCCGGACGCGCAGATGTGCCGCGACGACGCGCGCGAGGAGGTCCACGCGTGCAAGTTCCTCACCGGCGCGGATCCCGAGTCCCGCGTCGAGGGCGAGACGATCAACTGGTCCGCGTACGCCCGCGACTCGTGGCGGATCCGCCCCAACTTCACGGTCAACGCCGGCGTGCGCTACGAGGAGCAGCGGCTCCGCTACGCCCGCGATCTCCGCGACTCCGAGGATCCGCTGACCGGCCGCTCGCTCGGCACCAACGCGATGGTGCTGCAGAACATGTGGGCGCCGCGGCTCGGCGTGCTCTACGACTGGACCCGGGAAGGAAGGTCCAAGATCTACGGCCACTGGGGCCGGTTCTACGAGTCGATCCCGATGGACATCAACGACCGCTCGTTCGGCGGCGAGGTCTCGCACCAGCGGCTGTGGGACGCCGGCACGATGTGCGGCCCCGCGGTCACCGGCATCGGCGGCCCCGACGGCAACGCGTGCGGCGGCGCCGATCCGACCGCGCTGGCCGACGAGACGCTGATCGGCTCCGGCGTGCTGGTCGCGCCCGGCATCAAGCCGCAGTACCTCGACGAGACGCTGCTCGGCGCCGACTACGAGCTCGCCGAGGACCTCACGCTCAGCCTGTCGTTCCAGCACCGCGGGCTCGGCCGCGTCATCGAGGATGTCTCGGTCGACGGCGCCGCGACCTACATCATCGCGAACCCGGGCGAGTGGTCGAGCGACGCCGAGGCCGACCTCGAGGCGCAGCTCGCCGGCGCCACCGACGACGCCGAGCGGATCCGGCTCCAGCGCGAGCTCGAGCAGTACCAGGCGATCCGCGCGTTCGACACGCCGCGCCGCGACTACACCGCGGTGCAGTTCCAGCTCCAGCGCCGGTTCTCGAAGTCGCTCTACCTGCAGGCCAGCTACACCTACTCGCGCACCGAGGGGAACTTCCCCGGCCTCATCAGCTACGACAACGGCCAGGTCGATCCCAACATCTCGTCCCAGTACGACCTGATCGAGCTGCTCGCCAACCGCAACGGGCCGCTGCCGCAGGATCGGCCGCACTACGTCAAGCTCGACGGCTACTACACCTTCGATCTGAAGGAGGCGGGCGCCGCGACGATCGGGTTCCGCGCCCGCGCGCTGTCGGGCACGCCGGTCGACGTGCTCGGCAAGCACTACCTGTACGGCATCGGCGAGTCGTTCCTGCTGCCGCGCGGGTCGCTGCGCCGCACCGAGTTCGACTACGGGCTCGATCTCCACGCCGACTACGGCCGCGATCTCGCGCACGGCATGCGGATCTCGGTGTTCGCCGACCTGTCCAACGTCATGAACACCCAGGGCACGTTCAGCGTCGACGAGGACTACACGTACCTGTCGAGCGTGAACCCGATCGTCGGCGGCACCTACCAGGACCTGATCTTCGCCAAGGAACAGGGCGACAGCGGCGGCGAGACCAACACGCCGATCAAGCGCAACCCCAACTTCGGCCGCACCGCGTCGCGCTACGCGCCGCTGTCGGCTCGGTTCGGCGCGCGGTTGACGTTCTAGACCTCACGGGCCGAACAGGTTGTGGATCGCCGCCGCGGTCATGACCTCGTCATCGAGCGTGACCAGCGCGGACCGCTCGACCATGGGCGCGTCCTGAGGCGGCGCGCCCGGCGCGTGCGCCCACCACCACACCGCCGAGAACCCGAACAACCCGAAGATCAACGTGCGGAGCATGCCGGGATGACACGGTCAGGCCGGGCGCGGTTGCTCCCGGACGACCACGGATTCTGGTAGAGAAGGCGCCGTGCCTCACACGCTCGTCACCGGCGGCGCCGGGTTCCTCGGCATCAACCAGGTCCGTCACCTCCTCGATCGCGGCCACCAGGTCACGTCCCTGGATCTCCTGCCGTTCGACTACCCCGAGCGGTCGAAGATCCGCGAGGTCAAGGGCGACATCCGGAGCCCCGCCGACGTCGCGCGCGCGCTCGAGGGCGTCGACCTCGTGGTCCACACCGCGGCCGCGCTGCCGCTCTACACGCCGGCGGAGATCTACTCGACCGACGTCGAGGGCACCCGCACGGTGCTCGAGCAGGCGCGCAAGGCCGGCGTCAGCCGCGTCGTCCACGTGTCCTCGACCGCGGTCTACGGCATCCCGGATCACCACCCCCTGCTCGAGACCGACGAGCTCGAGGGCGTGGGCCCGTACGGCATCGCCAAGATCGACGCCGAGAAGGTCTGTCTCGAGTACCGCGCGCAGGGCATGTGCGTGCCGATCGTGCGCCCGAAGTCGTTCATCGGCCCCGAGCGGCTCGGCGTGTTCGCGCTGCTCTACGACTGGGCACAGGACGGCAAGCACTTCCCGATCCTCGGCTCGGGCAAGAACCGCTACCAGCTCCTCGACGTCGAGGATCTGTGCGAGGCGATCTTCCTGTGCCTCACCAAGCCGCCGATCCTCGCGAACGACACGTTCAACATCGGCGCGACCGAGTTCACGACGATGCGCGCCGACTTCCAGGCCGTGCTCACCCGCGCCGGGTTCGGCAAGAAGATCGTCCCGCTGCCCGCGGCGCCGGCGATCTGGACGCTGCGCGCGCTCGAGGCGCTCAAGCTGTCGCCGCTCTACAAGTGGGTCTACGAGACCGCCGCGACCGACTCGTTCGTCTCGACGGACAAGGCGCAGCAGGTGCTCGGCTGGAAGCCGCGCTGGTCCAATCAGGACGCGCTGGTCCGCAACTACGAGTGGTATCTGGCACACCAGCACCAGTTCCGCGGCGCGAGCGGCGTCACGCATCGCGTGCCGTGGAAGCAGGGGATCCTGCGCGTCGCCAAGGCGCTGTTCTAGCGCAGCTCCGCGGTGACCTCGACGATCCGCGCGCGCAGCGCCTCGTCGCCGACGACGTGGGCCCGCGCCTAGTCGCCGCGCAGGACGCCGATCCGGCCTTCCTCGTACGCGCGGCGCGCCGGCTTCTGCTCGGCGGGGATGCCAGGATCGGCGTCGAGCTTCGCGAGGGCCTGCTCGTACGCGGCGATCGCGCCGCCGGTGTCGCCGGCCGCGACCAGGCCGTCGGCGAGGCTGTCGAACGCGTTCGACGACTCCGGGAACCGCGCGACGATCAGCCGGAACACCGCGACGGCGCCCTCGACGCGGCCCTTGATCAGGAGCTCGTAGCCGTACACGTTGGCGGTGGCCTCGGCGAGGATCCCGGGCGTCCACGCGGCGACCGCGGCGTCCCCGCGGCCGGCGGCGAGCTCGAGGAGTGGGTGCGGGATCGCCGGATCGAGCCGCGGGATCGCGGTCGGCTCGCCTCCCGGCGGGGTGATCGCCAGGCTGCCGTCGGCCGAGATCACGAACCGCATCGCGCCCACGCGATCGATCAGCTCGTCGGGCCCGACCGGCACCAGCTCGGAGCTGTCGTCGAGCGGCAGCGCGAGGCGCAGGCCCTCGCCGTCGGCGACGATCGAGAACGGCGGTCCGTCGGGGAGCTGGTAGCTGCCGGCGAACCGATCGTGCGCCTCGGCGTCGAGCGGGACGCGCGCCACCGGCTGCTCGACCCCGGGCCACCCCATCGCCGCCCACACCGTGCGCTCGACCTCCGGGAAGATCTGGGAGCCGTTGTCGGAGTTCACCATGATCACGACGCCGAACCCGTCGTCGAGGCTGGCCGTGGCGTTGGACTGGAAGCCCTCGTTCGCGCCGCCGTGGCCGAACACCGGCGCGCCGCGGTGATCGGTGAGGAACACGCCGATGCCGACCATGCCGTCGCCCACCGGCGCGACGCCGGTCGTCATCTGCGTCGCCAGCTCCTGCGTGAGCACCTTCGACCGACCCGCGCGCGCGAGCGCGACCTCCGCGAAGAACGCGCACAGATCGGTCGGCGTGGTCCACAGCCCGGCCGCCGCCATCTCGGGGTAGACGTGGCGCTCGCCCGGCACGACCGATCCGTCGGCCTTGGTGCCGGACGCCGCCTCGACGACCCGCGCGTCGGGCAGCGGCTGCTCGAACGTGCTCGCGGTCATGCCGAGCGGCGCGAGCACGCGCTCGCGCATCAGCGCCGGGTACGGCTGGCCGAGGTTGTCGACCAGCGCGAGCTGCGTGATCGTGATGCCGCCGCCGGAGTAGCTGAACGCTGCGCCGGGCGCGAGGTCGACGCGGATCGGCCCCGTGTTCGCCGGCGGCAGCCCGTCGAGCACCTGCAGCAGCGTCGGGACCGGCGCGCCGGCCGCGTAGCCCGGGAACCCGCCCACGGTGGTGCCGCCGGTGTGGCTGAGCAGGTGGCGGATCGTCACGGGCGTCTTCGCGGTGAGCTCGTTGTCGGGGAGCTGCCACGTCTTCAGCAGCGTGTTGACCGGCGCGTCCAGCGACAGCGTGCCGTCGTCGACCGCCATCAGCACGCCGGCCGCGTTCACCGACTTGCTGATCGAGGCGGCCTGGAACAGCGTCGACGTCGTGACCGGCGTGGTGCCGCCGGCCTCGGTGACGCCGTACGCGTGCGCCCACACGAGGCGGTGATCCTCGAACACCGCGATGCTGAGGCCGGGAATCTTGTGGTGCGCCATCCGCTCGGCGAGCGTCCACCGCACGTCCTCGCCGACCACCTGCACGGGCGGCAGCACGCCGTGCTCGACCGCGTTCGCGAGCGCGGGGATGCGATCCTCGACCGCGGGGCGAGCGGGCTGCGAGCCGCCGCACGCGGCGATCAGGGCGAGGAGCGCGAGGTTCCGCATTCGGGGACCATACTCCGCGGCGAACTTCAGGCAGTATCCGCGCGTGATCTTGCGCTACATCGACGGCACCGAGGAGCGCGCGGCCGAGCTGCGCCGCATCGTGCCGTCGCTCGCGTTCGAGCTGCACGGGCTGCCGGTCGGCTACGCGACCAGCGCTCCGGATCCGCAGACCCGCGCGCGCGACATGGTCCGCGCGCTGGACGACGGCGGGCCGAGCTTCGCCGAGGCGACCGACCTCACGACGATGGACGGCAAGAGCCTGCGGCTCGACCTCGACACCGACAACGCGACGCGGTTCTGCCGGTGGTTCCGCGAGAAGCCGGCGCGCCTGCACGTGTGCGTCGCGCTGCGCCGCGCCGACGGCACGATCCAGCTGTTCGGCGCCGAGTGCGAGGGCGTGGTCGCCGACCAGCCCGCCGGGCCGGTGCACCTCGGATGGGATCGCCTGTTCGTGCCCGACGGGTTCAGCCGCACGATGGCCGAGCTCGCGCTGACCGCGCGTGACGCAGCCGACCCCGATCCGGTGGGATTGCGCACGCTGGTCTACGGCGATCTCGCAAGTGCGCTCGGGATCACGTAGGTAGGTGGCTCCCGGGCCGATTTCTGATACATAGCTGCTAGCTGCATTACGGAGGCTGGATGAGCAATCGAAACGCAACATTCGCGAAACGCCAACGCGAGCAAAACCAGAAGGACAAGGCGTCCCAGAAGGCCGTGCGCCGCGAGGAGCGACGCACGACCAAGGAGCCCCGGGCACCCGGGGAAGAGGACATCGACCCGGACCTTGCCGGGATCGTAGCGGGCCCGCAGGCCGGCCAGGAGGACGGACCGCCGGAGGACCTGTCGGTGAGCCTGGTTCCTTCGCCTGACCAGGACTCAGCGTAGAAAACCGCGCCGGCGTCTGGACCCAGTCGATAGACTGCCCGTCCCATGACGCCGCGCCTCGCGCCCCCGCTCGGTTCGTCCCCCGTGGACGACTACCTCGAGCGGATCCTCACGGCGCCGGTCTACGACGTCGCGATCGAGACGCCTCTCGAACGCGCGCCGCGGCTGTGCGCGCGCCTCGGCGTGGAGCTCCTGCTCAAGCGCGAGGATCTCCAGCCGGTGTTCTCGTTCAAGCTGCGCGGCGCGTACACCAAGATCGCGCGGCTCGATCCCGAGGTGCGCGCGCGCGGGGTGGTCGCGGCGTCGGCCGGGAACCACGCGCAGGGCGTCGCCCTCGCGGCGCGCAAGTTCGGCTGCCGCGCGGTGATCGTGATGCCGATCGGGACGTCTCGGATCAAGCACGAGGCGGTGGCGGCGCTCGGCGGCGAGGTCGTGCTCCGCGGCGAGACGTTCCAGGAGGCGTTCGCGCACGCGCGCGCGTTCGCCGACGCGGAGGGGCTCGCGTTCGTCCACCCGTACGACGATCCGGACGTGATCGCGGGCCAGGCGACGATCGCGATGGAGATCCTGCGGCAGCACCGCGGGCCGCTGGACGCCGTGCTCGTCCCGATCGGCGGCGGCGGCCTCGCCGCGGGCGTGGCGCTCTACGTCAAGCGGCTCTACCCCGAGGTCAAGGTGATCGGCGTCGAGTCCGAGGACGCGCCCAGCATGCACGCCGCGCTCGCCGCCGGGCACCCGGTGGATCTGCCGGACGTGGGCCGGTTCGCCGACGGCGCCGCGGTCAAGCGCGTCGGCGACGAGACGTTCCGGATCTGCCGCGCGCTGCTCGACGAGGTGATCCTCGTCGACACCGACGCGATCTGCGCCGCGATCAAGGACGTCTTCGAGGACACGCGCTCGATCCTCGAACCCGCGGGCGCGCTCGCGATCGCCGGCGCGAAGGTCTACGCGGCGCGCGCGCCGGTGCGCAGCGCCGCGTCAGGGGCGCGGACCACGATCGTCGCGATCGCGAGCGGCGCCAACATGAACTTCGACCGGCTGCGGTTCGTCGCCGAGCGCGCCGAGCTCGGCGAGCACCGCGAGGCCGCGCTCGCGGTCACGATCCCGGAGCGGCCGGGCGCGTTCCTCGCGCTCAGCGCGGTCGTCGGCGACCGCGACGTCACCGAGTTCAACTACCGCCGCGCCGACGCCGCGCGCGCCCACGTGTTCGTCGGCGTCGCGGTCCGCGGCCGGAGCGAGGCGCGCGCGCTGTGCGACGCGCTCGGCGCCGCCGGGTTCGGCGTCGTCGATCTCACCGAGAACGACCTCGCCGGCAACCACCTCAAGCACCTGGTCGGCGGCAAGAACCCGGCGGTCGTGCACGAGCGACTGCTGCGGTTCTCGTTTCCCGAGCGCCCGGGCGCGCTGCGGCGGTTCCTCGAGCACCTGTCGCCGCACTTCGACATCAGCCTGTTCCACTACCGCAACCACGGCGGCGACGTCGGCCGCGTCCTCGCGGGCATCCTGGTGCCGCCCGGTCAGGAGGCCGCGTTCGACGCGTTCCTCGCCGCCCTCGCCTATCCGTACGTCGACGACACCGACGACCCGGCGTGCCGGCTATTTCTGTGACGCCGTGATCATCGCGTCGTGGATCGCCATCAGGCGCCACGCGTCGTCGTCGCGAACATAGAGCAGGAACAGGCGGTGCGGGAACGGCGGGTCGTCATCGGTGACGACGTTGGCGCACACCCACGCGATCGCGTCGTCGTCGGTGACGCCGAACCCGGCGGCGCCTTCCGGATCGGTGTCCGGCGGCTGCTTCTTGAGCGCCTTCTTCCACGCCTTGGTGATCTTCTTGACGCCGTGGGTCGCGCCCCGGGGCGCGGCGCCGAGCACGATCGCGTCGAACCCGGCGTCGGCCTCGACGTCCGGGAGCTGGTCGAGGCGCGCCTGCAGGTCGGTGATCGCGGCCTCGGCGAGGTCGAGGAGCTGCCGCTGCGCCGGCGGCGCCGCGCCGGCGAGCGCCGGGAACGGTCGGCCGTCCTCGAGCTCGCGCTTGGCGAGCTGCTTGGGCTTCCAGGTCTGCGACACGTGGATCGCGCGGAACGTCCACAGATCGTCGTCGTGGACGAGCACCGCGGTCAGCGCGTAGGTCGCGCCATCGAGCTCGACGTGATCGGTGGCCCACGCCGAGTGGCCACCGCTCGAGGCGACGACCTGGAGGTCGCGCGACTTGAGCTTGTGCTTCTTCACCTTCGCGTCGTCGAGGAAGTCGCCGAACGCGACCAGCGCGTCGCTGCCCGTCGGCAGCACGTGGCTCGCGCCCGGGCCGACGATGAACACGTCGTCCGCGAGCAGCGGCAGCAAACCCTCCGCGTCGCCGCGGCGCAGCGACGCGTACGCCTCCTCGATCAGATCGCGCGCCTCGCGCACCGCCTCGTCCGGCTCGACGCCCTCCGGTCGCTCCACCACCGGCGCCGACGAGCCGCCGCAGCCCGCCACGATCAACGCGATCAACCCGAGACGGATCACGCCGCGATCGTACACCGGCTGCGCCAGTCGGTGACGGCGGCGACGGTCATCGTCGCGATCATGCCGGGCGTGAAGCCGATCCGGCCGTGGCGCGGCGACGCATAGAGGGCGTCGCCGTCGCGGCGGAACTGCCGCGAGGCCGCGACGTAGGGGCGCTCGAAGCGGGTCCAGCGGTGGAACTTCGCCGAGACCGGGTCGAGATCGCGCTCCTCGGGCACGAGCCAGACGCGCGCGAGCCCCAACGCGGGCGCGATCGCGTCCATCAGCCACCGCATCGTCGGCGGATCCTGGGCGGTCAGGTGGAACACGCGACGCTCGGTCCGCGCGCCGGCCGCGACGATCCCGACGATGTCCTCGACCACCGAGTCGACCGGGATGATGTTGAGCTTCGCGTCGGGATCCGCGACGTAGCGCAGCGACTGGCGGGTCAGGGCGCCGGTCGCCATCGCGTCGAGGGCCGCGAGCTTGAGCACCCAGCCGAGGAACCCGGTGTAGCCGGTGGCCTCGCCCGTGCGGGCGTGGCCGATCACGATCGCGGGGCGGAGGATCCGCCACGGGACGCCGGCCTGCTCGCAGTGATCGACGACGAGGTTCTCGCCGTAGTGCTTGGACTGCTCGTAGCGGTTGTTGAAGCCGCGCGGCCGCGCGACCTCCTCGACGATCTCGCGGGTGTGGCGGCCGCAGACGTAGGCGGTGGAGACGTGATCGAACGCGGCGACGCCGAGCGGCAACAGCGTCTCGAGCACGCGCTCGGTGCCACGAACGTTGTGCTCGAGGATCTCGGCGAGCGCCTCCTCGGTGTCCTTGAGCGACGCGGCGGCGTGGATGACGTGGACGCCGCCTGCCGCGCGGATCCGCTCGCGGCCCGCGGCGTCGAGGCCGAGCCCCGGACGCGTGACGTCGCCGGGCAGCGCCTCGACGCGGGCGAGCGCACGCTCGAAGCGCGCGCCGTCGAGATCGAGATCGTAGGCGGCGCCGGCGTCGCGCAGCGCCTCGATCAGGCGGCGCTGCGGGTCGTGGCCGCGCACCAGGCAGAGCGCACGTGCGTCCGGAAACGCGGCGAGGAGCTCGAGGGTCAGGGGGGCTCCGAGGAAGCCCGTGGCGCCGGTGATCAGGAACGTCGTCATGGCAGCGCCCGGATTTGCAGCTTCGGTGCCGTCGCCGAGGTGGGTCGGAGCGCGCGGGCGACGCGGTGAGCGGGGCTTACGACGCGCGGGTGGCAAGTGCAGTAGCCGGCGCCGCGATACGATGGCGAACGTGTCGCACGTCGTCGACGACATCTTGCGTTCGCTCCGGATCCCCGGGCCGTGGGCGCCGCTGCCGACGACCGGCCTGTCCAAGAAGGTCTACGCGACCGCCGACGTGGTCGTGGCGATCGCCAGCGATCACCCCAGCGCGGTGAGCGACGCGCGCACCGAGTCGGTGGCCGCGCCGGCGGCGCGCGCGGCCGGCGTGCGCACGCCGCGGCTGCTCGCGTTCGACGACACGCGCGCGCTGATCGACCGGCCGTGGTCCGTGTGGGAGCGCGTCCACGGCGTCCTGCTGCGCGAGCGGTGGCCGCGCTACACCGAGGCGGCGGCATCGTGGCGCGAGGTCGGGGCCGAGCTCGCCTTGCTCCACCGCGCCGTGACGGCGTGCCCGGATCCGCGCGGGTGGCTCGCGCGCCACGATCGCGCGACCGATCCGCGCGCCTCGGTGCCGGCGCTGCGCGACGCCGGCCGCCTCGACGACGCCCGGGCCGCGTGGATCGAGCGCGTCGCGGCGCGGCTCGAGCCGCACGCCCGCCGCGCGTGCGCGCCGCGGTTCCTCCACGGCGACGCGCACGGCATGAACGTCATCGCCGACGACGCCGGTCGCCTGCTGGCGCTGATCGACTGGGGCGACGCCGGCTGGGGCGACCCCGCGATCGACCTCGCGGAGCTGCCGGTCGACGCGTGGCGGATCGCCCTCGACGGATATCGCGCCGCGGGCGGCGTGCTCGACGACGACGCGACCCCGGTGCTGCTGTGGCAGCGGCTCGACTACGCGCTCGCGCACCTCGCGCAGCCGAAACCGAGAACCGCGCGGCTCGACGAGCTCGCGCGGTTGATCGACGTCTCGCCGTGGGCGGACTGGCTAGCCTGACGTCGCGTGGCCGGCGAGCATCCGGCCCATCATCACGTCGGCGAGGCGCATCGAGCCGCCCTCGCCGCCGATCGCGATGTCGGGCACGAGCTTGACCTTCGCCTCGCCGAGCACGGTCGCGACCTGGATCGCGGTGTACGCCTCGCCGCCGAGCGCGTCGCGGCCGTCACGGTAGGTCTCGGCGCGCGCCGCGCCGACCGCACGCAGCGCCTCGGCCTCGGCGTTGCCGCGGGCCACGGTCGCCGCGGCTTCGCCGCGCGCTTGCTCGACCACCGCGGCGGCGTTGGTCTCCGCGATCCGGACCATCTGCTCCGAGCGCACGACCTCGGACTGCATGTTCGCGACCGCGCTCTCGCGCGCGAGCGCCTGGCGCTGGATCTCCGCCTCGCGCTGGGCGTCGTACGTGTGCTGGAGCTCGAGCGCGATCTTGCGATCGGTCTGGGTCTTCATCAACTCCGGCGGCGCCTGGATGTCGCCGATCAGCGTGTCGATGCACTGCACGTCGTACGCCGCGATCGCGGTGGTGATGTGCTCGAACGCCTCGCGCTGGCGCTCGCTGCGGGCGCTCAGGAAGTCGAGCACGCTGACCTGCTGGGCCGAGTTGCGGAAGTAGTTGCCGACGACCGGCTGCAGCACGTGGTCGACCAGGTTCTGCATCGATCCGATCCGCGAGATCACGCGCGGCGCGTCCTTCATCCCGATGTGGATGATCTGCGAGACGTCGAGGCTGAACGAGAACCCGTCCTTCGACCGCACGGTGATCGAGCTGAGCCGATCGTCGTAGCGGTGGCCCTCGGTGCGGTTGGCCCAGTTGAGGACGATGTTCGTGGTGGGCACGAGCTCCACCTTCATCACCTGGGTGTTGAGCGGGTGCTTGCCGGGCAGGAGCGGCTCGACCCACACGCCCTTGCGTCCGCGCTCGACGAGATCGCCGTGGCTGAAGTCCGCGCCGGACACGTCGAGGTGCTCGTGGCCGACGTAGCTGACGACCACGCCGACGTAGCCGATCGGGATCTCCGTGAGCGCGATCAGCTCGATCCGCACGAACCACGGGTTGAGGTTCCACGAGCCGCTGAGCAGCACCTGCTCCTGGAGGCCGCGGCAGCCGCCGGCGTCGATGAACGCCTGCGCGCGCTGGAAGCCCTCGTGGCCGAGGACGACCGGGCCCGCGAGGTCGCCGCTCGCGATCGGTCGGCCGTCGAGGACGGTGACGATCGCGACCTGATCGGCGGGCACGTGCGCGACGTGGAGGTCGCCGGGCCGCATGCCGTTCGTGCCGGCGACCGCCGCGGTGATCACGCGGAACGCGGCCGGGTTGATGCGGTAGCTGCCGGCGCCGAGCACCCCGAGCTGCCGCCCGCGCTCGCCGCCACCGCGCAGGAACGCCTCCGCGTCCTGGAAGTTGTCGCAGCGCACCTCGCGGCCGAGCACGTGCTCGCTCGGGATCGGCGCGCCGTCGGCCGCGACCACGCACGCGATCTGCCCCGGCGGCACGATCACCAGCGGGACCCGCGCGATCTTGTACTGGAACCGCCAGACCGGCCAGTGCCACCCCGGCGACAGCATCGCCGCCTGGTAACCCGCCTCCCCCCGCGTCGCGATCAGGTGCCCCGCCGGCAGCGCCCGACCGAACCGCTTGATCAGCAGCCCGCTCTCGTCCTCGCGGATCACCCGCAGCCCGACGATCGCCGCGATCACGAACACCGCCACCACTCCCGCCGCCACCGCCCCGTACACCGTCAGCCCTTGCAGGAAGCTCATCTCAGTTCTCCTTCACGCCCTGGAAAGAGCACCCGCCGTGCCGGCCGCAAGTGCGCGGTGCCTGACACCCCGCGTGGGTGTTCGGCGTATTCGGTTGTGCGTATCCGTAATAGGATGTGGAGATGACGAGGGTCGTGTGGAGTGGACCGCGGGCGCCGCAGGCGGTGGCGAGGGTGATGCGCGAGGTGGGGATCCAGCGGGGCGAGGCGGGAGTGGCGACGGTGGTGGCGACGGCGGGGGCGCGCGTGCCGCGGGCGCCGGACGGTCCGTGGATCTGGGTGAGCGGCGCGAGGCTCGGCGATGACCAGGTCCTGGAGGCGGCGCGCGCCGGGGCGTACGACGCGATCTCGCTGACCGACGCGGACGCGGCGGGCGTGCTCGCGACGCGGATCCAGGAGCTGGCGGCGCCGGGGCCGGTGATCGATCCGGGGGAGCTGGTCGCGCACAGCGCCGCGGCGCGCCGGTACCTCGACGAGCTCGCGCGCGCGGCGGTCACGTCGATGCCGGTCCTGCTCACCGGCGAGACCGGCACGGGCAAGGACGTCGCGGCGCGGCTGCTCCACGCGCGATCCCCGCGCCGCGCCAAGCAGTTCGTCGCGATCAACTGCGCGGCGATCCCGAACGACCTGATCGAGTCCGAGCTGTTCGGCTACGTGCGCGGCGCGTTCTCCGGCGCGGTCGCCGACTACGACGGCCAGCTCGTCGCCGCCGCCGGCGGCACCGTGTTCCTCGACGAGATCGACGACACGCCGCCGACCCTCCAGGCCAAGCTGCTCCGCGTCCTCGAGGACCGCACGGTCAGCCGCCTCGGCGAGAACGCGTGGCGCCAGGTCGACTTCCGCATCGTCGCCGCCACGAACCGCGACCTCGGCACGCTGGTCGCGAGCGGCGCGTTCGCCGGCGATCTCTACCAGCGCCTCGCGATCGTCCAGATCGACGCCCCGCCGCTCCGCGATCGTCTCGACGATCTCCCGGCGCTCGCCGACCACTTCGTCCACCGGTTCTACACCGAGGAGCCCGACACCCACCGCCACACCGTCACCCGCGTCGCGCCCGCCGCGCTGCGTGCGCTCGCGGCGTACGCGTGGCCGGGCAACGTGCGCGAGCTGCGCAACGTCGTCTACCAGGCGCTGGTCGGCAAGCGCGCCGGCGACACGCTGCTCGCCTCCGATCTGCCGCGACGGCTGCTGTCCCCGGCGGCGCGCCCGTCGACGCTCGACGAGGCCGCGCTCGCCCGTCGCCTCGACGCCGGCACGCTCGACCTCCGCGCGATGATCGAGGAGCTCGAGCGCGCGGCGCTCCGCCTCGCCCTCGATCGCGCCGGCGGCAGCCCGGCGCGGGCCGCGCGGCTCCTCGGCACCGTCGGCCGCGGCGCCTCGTCCGATCCCGCGGGCACGGTGCGCGCGATGATGAGGAGGCTGGGAGTCGCTGGCGCGAGCCGCTGATCTTCGCTACCTTCCTCGGGCCTAAGGGGGGCATCAACAACTATGGGCTGGTCAAACTGGGAAGATCTCGGCGGCGTCATCACGTCGTCACCCTCTGTGTCCTCGTGGGGCAAGAAGCGTCTCGACGTGTTCGCCCGCGGACCCGAGGGCGCGATGTGGCACAACTGGTTCGAGTCCGGGTGGAAGGGCTGGGAGAGCCTCGGCAACCCGATGGAAGGCCCGATCGTCGGCCCGCCCACGTCGGTCTCGTGGGGCGAGGACCGGATCGACTGCTTCGCGCGGAGCTCGCAGAACACGCTGATCCACCGCTACTGGAACGGCAAGTCGTGGAGCACGTGGGACAACAAGGCCGGCTCCCTCGCCAGCGCGCCCGCCGCGTGCTCGTGGGGCAACCGCCGCCTCGACATCTTCTGCAAGGGCCCCGACGGCCAGCTCTGGCACACGTGGTTCGACGACGGCTGGAAGGGCTGGGAGCAGCTCGGCACGCCGATGGGCGGCGCGCTCCTCGACGAGCCCGCGGTCGTGTCGTGGGGCAACAAGCGCATCGACATCTTCATCCGCGGCTCGAACAACGGTCTCGGCCACAAGTGGTTCGATAGCGGCTGGAAGAACTGGGAAGACCTCGGCGGCCAGATGGCGTCCGCGCCGTCGGTGTGCTCGTGGGACAACAAGCGCCTCGACGTGTTCTGCCGAGGCACCGACGATGCCCTCTGGCACAAGTGGTACAAGGGCGACGGCTGGAGCGGCTGGGAGAGCCTCGGCGGCAAGCTCCAGGACGCGCCGTGCTGCGTGTCGTGGGGTAACGAGCGGATCGACGTGTTCGCGCGCGGCGAGAAGAACACGCTGATCCACCGGTACTTTAAAGACTGATGTCGCTGCTCGCCTGCGGGACCTGCGGCGCCGCCCTCGATGTCGGCGACCGCAGGACCGCGGCCTGTCCGTACTGCGCGAGCCCCTCGGTGATCGAGCGGCCGCCCACGCCGGACCGCCCGAACCCGACGTTCGTGCTGACGTTCGGCGCCGGCAAGGATCTGCCGCGCAAGGCGCTCGCCGCGTGGACCTCGAGCCAGAGCATCTTCGCGGACTCCGCGCTCAAGCACGCGAAGGTCGAGGATCTCCAGGGCATCTACGTGCCCGCGTACCTCTACAGCGCGGTCGCGCGCACGCAGTACAGCGCGCAGATCGGCGAGGACTACACCGAGACCGAGACGTACACCGACTCCGACGGCAACCTCCAGGTGCGGACGGTGACGCGCACCGAGTACCGCCCGCTCAGCGGCCACCACATCGGCTACGTGACGGACGTCGTGGTCACCGCGTCGAGGGGGCTGCACAACGCCGAGCTCGAGGCGATCGAGCCGTTCGATCTGCGCCAGCTCCACCGCTACGATCCGGCGCTGATCAGCGGGTGGATCGCCGAGGAGGCGTCGCGCCCGCCCCAGGAGTGCCTGCACCTCGCGCGCGAGGAGGCGACGGTGCTCGAGGGCCGGCGCCTCACCGCGTTCATGCCCGGCGACTCGCATCACGAGCTGGTCTACCGCACCACCGTCGAGTGGGAGACGCTCGACCCCGTGCTGGTCCCGGTCTGGGTCCTCGCGGTCCGCTACCGGCTGGACAAGCCGGTGCTGCGCGTCCTGGTCAACGGCCAGACCGGCCGGACCCTGGGGAGCGCGCCGCTGTCGCCGTGGAAGATCGGGATCGCGGTGATGCTCGTGGTGGTCGCGTTGATCGCCGCGGCGATGGGGACGCGATGAGCGCCTGCACGCGGTGTCGCACGCCGCTCGAGGATGGCGACCTCCGGTGCGCGGTCTGCGCGTGTGTCCGGGCGGCGGACGACCGGCCCCCGCACGATCAGGTCCGCGCGCAGATCGTGCGCTGCACCGAGTGCGGCGCCGCGGTCGCGTTCGTCGCCGAGGTCGGCGCGCCGCGCTGCGGGTTCTGCGGCGCGGTCACGCGGATCGAGCAGCCGATCGATCCGATCGAGGTCGCCGAGCTCACGCTCGCGCTCGGCGTCGATCGCAACGTCGCGGCCGCCGCGCTCAAGGGCTGGCTGGGCCGCCGCGGCTGGTTCGCGCCCGACGATCTCGCGAGCACCGCGGCGCTCGACTCGATGCAGCTGCTGCACTGGTCGGCGTGGGTCGTCGACGCCCAGGCGCTGGTCAGCTGGGCCGCCGACTCCGACGCCGGCTCCCATCAGTCGGCGTGGGCGCCGCACGCCGGCCAGATCTCGATGGCGTTCTCCGGCACGGTCGTCCCGGCGAGCCGCGGCCTGACCTGGGGCGAGTGCGCGATCCTCACGCCGGCGTACGATCTACGGACCGCGGCGCCGATCCTCCCGGACGTCCCGATGCTCGGGCAGGTCGAGGCGTTCGACGCGCAGCGCTCGGCCGCGCGTAAGACCGTGCTCGCCGCGATCGAGGCGACCGCCGCCGGGCGCCTCCAGCAGGGCGCGATCCCCGGCACCCGGTTTCGCAACGTGAAGGTCGGCGTGATGCTCGAGTCGCTGACCACCCGGCGCGTCGTGCTGCCGGTGTGGATCCTCGCGTACCGCTACCGCGGCAACCCGTACCGCGCCCTCGTCCACGGTCAGCACCCCGGCGTCGTCACCGGCGCGTCGCCGACCTCGATCTGGAAGGTCCTGCTGGTGCTCGGCGCGGTCGCCCTCGTGCTCCTCGCCGTCGCGGTCGCGCTGTGACGCGCGTCGGGCTGATCTCCGACCTGCACGGCAACGCGGTCGCGCTGCGCGCGGTGCTCGCCGAGCTCCGCGGCGTCGATCGGATCGTCTGTCTCGGCGACTGCGCCACGCTCGGGCCACACCCCCGCGAGGTGCTCGCGCTCCTCCGCGACGCCGCCATCCCGTGCGTCCTCGGCAACCACGACGACTTCCTCCTCGATGCCGCGCTGGTGCAGACGTACACGCAGGCGCCGATCATCGCCGACGCGGTCGCCTGGTGCACCGACCAGCTGAGCGCCGACGACCTCGCGTTCGTGCGCACGTTCGTGCCCGGCCTGACCATCGAGCTCGGCGGCGCGACGCTCGCGCTGTTCCACGGCTCGCCGCGCTCGCACATGGAGGATCTGCTCGCGACCACGCCCGACGACGCGCTCGACGACGCGCTCGGCGGCCTGCGCGCGACGGTCATGGCGGGCGGCCACACCCACCTGCCGATGCTGCGCCAGCACCACGGCGCGCTGCTCGTCAACCCCGGCTCGGTCGGCCTGCCGATCGAGCGCTACGTCGCCGGCCGCGCGCCGACCGTGCTCGCCCACGCCGAGTACGCGATCATCGACGAGGACCGCGGCCACGTCAGCGTCACCCTCCGCCGCGTCGCCCTCGACCGCGCCCAGCTCCGCGCCGCCAACGCCTCCGTCGCCCACCCGCTCCGTGACGACCTCGCGCGCCAGTACGCGTGACGCCGATCGTGTTGTTCGGGGCCCTGTTCGCGGTCGTGGCGGGTTTCGCCTTGCTGATTCGCAACAACGAAGGCTCGCGTACCGATCGCGCACGTAGTCGAAGGCGGTAACGAGACCAGGACCGTTCTTGATCGACGACAGCACGATGCGTGCGCACGTCGATCCTGCGGAGGCGCAGGCCGTCCTCCACGCCGACGTGCGGATTGGCTGGCCGCGCGGCGCCGGAGCCGGGTATCGCGATGGGCCGGCGATCCGGCTCGTGCTCAGCGGTACGGCCGAGCACCCGCTGCTGACCAGCGACCTCCCCGACACGACCGCGTAGGCCCTCGCACGCACCCCCTCGTGCGTAACCGTCCCCCGGGTCGGGTACACGCACCCGATGCGGCGTCTCTGCCGTGCTCTCGCCCGCGCATCTCCTTCTCACGTGTACCCGTCCCCCGGGTCGGGTACACGCACGCGTCCGCTGCGCCTCACGTGTACCCGTCCCCCGGGTCGGGTACACGCACGCGTCCGCTGCGCCTCAGGTGTACCCGTCCCCCGGGTCGGGTACACGCACGCGTCCGCTGCGCCTCAGGTGTACCCGTCCCCCGGGTCGGGTACACACGTCGTCCGTCCGGCTTTCGGACGAACCCCCGCGGTGTACCCGACCTGGGGGACGGGTACGCAGCAAGGGATTGCCTGCGCTGAGCGCGAACCGCGGTACCCGACCCGGGGGACGGGTACACACCAAGAGATGTGTGTGTGCGCTGCGCGCGTACCGCGTGTACCCGACCCGGGGGACGAGTACGCACCACGAGACGTGCGATCGCGAGTCGGAGCCCGCTCCGTGCTCACTGGGCGAACCCCGCGGGTGATGGCGCCGTTGCACCGCGCCGCGGCGCGGCCCAGGATGCCGTGTGGAGACCGGAGTTCCCGTCGGCGTCGTCGCGATCATCATCGTCGCGCTCGCCGGCGTCGCCGTCTTCCTGGGTTGGGTCGCGTCGCGGGGAAAGCCGCCGAACCTCTATCTGTGCAGGCGATGCGACGCCGAGTTTCGGCGCCAGGCGTACAAGCCCTTTCCAGGGGCTTGCCCGAGCTGCGGTGCGCGCGACTGGCCGGTTTGACAGTGCTACCTTGCGCCCGTGCACCCGCAGCGCGCTCGCCTGATCGAGACCATCCGCAACGCGATCATCGGCGACGATCAGGCGCTCGACGGACCCTACGGACCGCGTCGCGTGACGTACGCGGATTACACGGCGTCGGGCCGCTCCCTGGGTTTCCTCGAGGACTTCGTCCGCGCGCAGGTGATGCCGCTCTACGCCAACACGCACACCGAGACGTCGGGCACCGGCCTGCAGACGACGCGGTTCCGCGAGGAGGCGCGGCAGATCATCAAGGACGCGGTCGGCGGCGGAGCCGAGGACGTCGTGATCTTCGCCGGCTCGGGCGCGACCGGCGCGATCTGCCGGCTGATCGACATCCTCAACCTGCGCCTGCCCAACGACCTCGACGATCGTTACGCGCTGCGCGCGCAGATCCCTGCCGCCGAGCGACCGGTCGTGTTCATCGGCCCGTACGAGCACCACTCCAACGAGCTGCCGTGGCGCGAGTCGATCGCCGACGTCATCGTGATCGGCGAGAGCCTCGACGGCCGGATCGATCTCGCCGAGCTCGAGGCGCAGCTGATCGAGCACGCGGCGCGGCCGCTCAAGATCGGTAGCTTCTCCGCGGCGTCGAACGTCACCGGGATCGGGACCAACACGCGCGCGGTCACCGCCCTGCTCCACCAGCACGGCGCGCTGAGCTTCTGGGACTTCGCCGCCGCGGGTCCGTACGTGCAGATCGAGATGAACATGCGCGACGACGCGCCCGGCGGCGACCTCATCTACAAGGACGCGATCTTCCTGTCGCCGCACAAGTTCATCGGCGGTCCGGGCACGCCGGGCGTGCTGGTCGCGAAGCGCAGCCTGTTCAAGAACCGCGTGCCGGTGATGCCGGGCGGCGGCACGGTCGTGTACGTCAACCCGAGCGAGCACCGCTACCTCGCGGATCCCGAGCATCGCGAGGAGGGCGGCACGCCCGCGATCATCGAGTCGATCCGCGCGGGGCTGGTGTTCCAGCTCAAGGAGGCCGTCGGCGTCGAGACGATCCGGGCGCGCGAGGAGGACTTCATCCGCCGGGCGATCGCGTCGTGGAGCGACAACCCGAGCCTGTTCATCCTCGGCAACGTCGACGCGTGGCGGCTGTCGATCGTGTCGTTCGTCGTCCGTCACGGCGACGACTACCTCCACCACAACTTCGTGGTCTCGCTGCTCAACGATCTGTTCGGGATCCAGGCGCGCGGCGGCTGCTCGTGCGCCGGACCGTACGGCCACCGCCTGCTCGGGATCGATCTCGACACCAGCAAGGAGTTCGAGCGTGAGATCGTCCGCGGCTGCGAGGGCGTGAAGCCCGGCTGGGTGCGCGTCAACTTCAACTACTTCCTCAGCGAGCTGCAGTTCCAGTTCCTCCTCGACGCGATCCACCTGGTCGCGCGCGAGGGCTGGAAGCTCCTGCCCCACTACCGGTTCGATCCCGACACGGGCCTCTGGCACCACCGCGGCGGCCGACCCGCCGCCGCGATGCGGCTCGCCGACGTCTCGTACCGCGCCGGCAAGATGGAGTTCCGCGCGCGCCACGCGACCGAGCCCGAGTGGTCGCTGCCCGGGTACCTCGAGGACGCGCGCCGGATCATCGACGAGGCATGTCTGGCACTCGCCAGCGCGCCACCGCTGGAGGACGCGCCGCTCACCCCCGACTTCGAGCACCTGCGCTGGTTCTCGCTCCCCGCCGAGGTCCAGGCGGAGCTGCAGGGCCGCGGCCCCGCGCGGCGTCATCACAAGGGAATCAACCTGTGAAGTACCTCCTCCTGATCGCGCTGGTCGCGTGCAGCAGCGCGCCGGCGCGCGAGGCGCGACCCACGCCGTCCAGCCCGCAGCCGCCGCAGCCGCCGGACGCCGGCGTGGTCGCGGTGATCGCGCCGCCGCTCGACGCCGCGCCGGAGTGCCTGGACGAGGTCGGCTGCCTGCTCACGGACCACGACAAGGTGCCCGCGTGCTGCGCGAAGTATCGCGGCCGCGGCTGGAACGAGCACCAGCCCGACCCCGGCCCCGATCCGCTTCCCGAGACGCTGGACTCCACCCACATCAAGAACGGCGTCGCGAACGTCAAGACGAAGATCATGGAGTGCGGTGACCGGTTTCCGGACGTCCACGGCACCGTCAAGCTGAAGGTGACCGTCGCGCCCGGCGGCTGGGTCACGAACATCGACGTCAAGGAGACGCCCGACACGGGCCTCGGCGACTGCGCCGTCTACAGGATGAAGCAGGCGAGGTTCGCCAAGGCCGTGAACGAGTCGAAGTTCACCTACCCGTTCCGGTTCTGACATCGGTGTCACGGTTCTCCGGGATCCGGACGCCGCGCCCCCCTCGGGAATCCGCGGCCGCGGACACGGTCCGCGCCCCGAAGTCGCTGGAATCGCGCGCCAGGCGTGCGGCATGATCGTTGCGATGAGGCCCCGCATGCGCAATCTCCTCCTCGCCTCGTTGCTCCTCCCCCTCGTCGCCTGCGCCGATCCCGAGCAGGACCCCAACCACCAGCAGCTCAACTCGAGCTGGGACACCTGGGAGGTGGCCAAGACCGAGGCCGCGGACACGTACCAGTACGTGCGGACGGCGTCGATCTGGACCGGCGAGCGGTTCGAGACCACGGTCGTGGTGTCGAGCGGCGTCGTGGTCGAGCGCAGCTACGTCGCCTACGACGGCGACGAGCTCACCGACTCCTGGACCGAGTACGCCGACGACCTCGGCAGCCACGAGTCGGGGTTCGAGGCGTTGACGCTCGATGACCTCTACTCGGAGTGCCAGGCCGACGTACTGCCGCGCGCCGATGACGTCAACTCGCTCACGCTGACCACGTTCGAGGACGGCCTCCTCCAGGACTGCTACACGGTCGACCAGTCGCTCGAGGACTCGGGCGCCGACGGCATCTCGCTCGAGTCGATCTCGCTCGAGCCGCTGTCCTGCGGCGCGCGCGGCGTCCCCTGCGGGTGAGTTACGCTGCGGGGCGATGATCGTCCCGTTCCAGCGCGGCAAGTTCGAGGAGCTCCCGGAGCTGCCGCGCGTCCCGCACGGGTTCTTCGCGACCCGCGCCGAGGAGGTGCCGGTGACCACGCCGGCGCTGGGCGTGACCCGCGCCCACGTCCGCGTCCACGGCAGCGGTCCGCCGCTGCTGCTGATCCACGGGCTGATGACCACGAGCTACTCGTGGCGCTACATGCTCGAACCGCTCGGCCAGCGCTACACGCTCTACATCCCGGACCTGCCGGGCGCGGGCCGCAGCGAGCCCGGCGCCGGCGCGTACCACCCCGACGCGCTCGCGGCGTGGATCGGCGCGCTGATGGGCGAGCTCGGGATCCGCGGCGCGCCGGTGATCGGCAACTCGATGGGCGGCTACCTGTGCATGCGGCTCGCGCTCCGCGATCCCGGGGCGATGTCGCGGCTCGTCAACGCGCACTCGCCGGGCGTGCCGGAGGCGCGGCTGTACGCGCTCAAGGGCCTGCTCGGGGTCCCGGGGATGAAGTCGCTGCTGTCGCGGATCATCAGGAAGGACCCGCTGCGCTGGGTCCACAAGAACGTCCACTACTTCGACGAGACCCTCAAGTCCCTCGAGGAGGCGCACGAGTACGGCGACCCGCTCGCCACCGACGCCGGCCGGTGGGCGTTCATCCGCTACCTCACGCAGACGATGTCGGTGGGCGACGTGCGCCGGTTCCAGAACGAGCTGAAGGCGCGCCTCGCGCGCGGCGAGGCGTTCCCGATCCCGATGCTCCTGATCTACGCGCGCAAGGATCCGATGGTGCCGCCACGGTTCGGCGACGTGATGGCCGCGCGGACCGGCGCGCCCCTGGTCTGGCTCGAGCGCGGCTCGCACTTCGCGCACGTCGACGCGCCCGACGAGTTCCTGCCGCCGGTGCTCGAGTTCCTGAACAGCTAACTTAGCGGCTCATCGCGCGGTAGCGGCGCACGCCGAGCGGCACGAAGATCGCGAGCAGGACGATCGTCCAGGCGATCGTGAGCAGGATCGGGTGCTTGGCGGGGAGCCCGTCGGAGACGTAGGGGTTGGGGTTGCCCCACAGCTCGCGGCACGCGGCGGTCAGCACGCTGCACGGGTTCCACTCGGCGACCGGCTGCAGCCACGACGGCAGCGTCTCGGGCGGCACGAAGATGTTCGACAGGAACGTCAGCGGGAAGATGAACATGAACCCGACCTGGTTCGCGACCTCGACGGTCGGGACGTTGAGGCCGATCCACACGCCGATCCACGACATCGCGAACGTCACCATCAGCAGGAGGCCGATGCCGGCGAGCAGCTCGAGCGGGCCGCAATGGACGCGCCAGCCGACCGCGAGGCCGGACACCATCAGCACGATCAGGATCCCGAAGTTGTAGACGAGGTCGGACATCGCGCGGCCGCTGAGCAGCGCCGAGCGCGCCATCGGCAGCGACCGGAACCGATCGATGAGGCCCTTGTTGACGTCGTCGGTCATGCCGACCGCGGTGACCACGCCGGCGAAGAACACGGTCTGCACGAAGATCCCGGGCATCAGGAACTCGGTGTAGTCGCCGCCGTCGGGCAGCGGGATCGCGCCGCCGAACACGAACGCGAACAGCAGCACGAAGATGATCGACTGGATGATCGCGAAGATCGCGAGCTCGGGGATCCGCGGCACGCGCCGCAGGTTGCGCCCTGCCACCAGCATGCCGTCCGAGAGCGCCTTGCGGATCACGACTTCACCTCCGCGGCCGGGGATGCCACGCCCTCGGCCGCGTGGCCGGTGAGCGCGAGGAACACGTCGTCGAGCGTCGGACGCCGCAGCCCGACGTCGTCGAGCGCGATCCCCGCGGCCTCGAGGTCGCGCAGGATCGCCATGAGGCGCGGCACGCCGCCGCGCGCCGGCACGGTGACGCGTCGCGATCGTTCGTCGACCACGCGGTCGTCTCCATCGCCAGCGATCAGCGCCGACGCGCGCGCCAGGTCCGCCGCGTCGTGCACGACGACCTCGATGCGCTCGCCGCCGGTCTGGGCCTTGAGCTGATCCGCCGTGCCCTTCGCGATGATCTTGCCGTGATCGACGACCGCGATCGCGTCGGCGAGCTCGTCGGCCTCCTCGAGGTACTGGGTGGTCAGGAGCACCGTCGAGCCGGCGCGCACGCGCTCGCGGATGATGTCCCACAGGGCGATCCGGCTGCGCGGGTCGAGCCCGGTGGTCGGCTCGTCGAGGAACAGCAGGCGCGGCCGACCCGCCAGCGCGCACGCGAGGTCGAGCCGCCGCCGCATGCCGCCCGAGTAGGTCTTGGTCACGCGCGCCCCGGCGTCGGTGAGCAGGAACTGCTCGAGCAGCTCCTTGGCGCGGCCATGCGCGTCGGACTTCGTCAGGCCGTAGAGCCGGCCGAACAGGACCAGGTTCTCCTGGCCGGTGAGGTTCTCGTCGACCGCCGCGTACTGGCCGGACAGGCCGATCACCGACCGCAGCTCCTGCGACTGCGTGATGACGTCGAACCCCGCGACCGTCGCGCGCCCGGCGTCGGGCCGCAGCAGCGTCGACAGGATCCGCACGGTCGTGGTCTTGCCGGCGCCGTTGGGCCCGAGCAAGCCGAGCACCGAGCCCTCGGGGACGCTGAGGTCGAGCCCGTCGAGCGCGCGCACCGTGCCGGTGCGGGTCTTGTACGTCTTGACCAGGCCTTCGGCGACGACGGCGTTCACGGCGGGACCCTACACGATCTCCGACCGCTTGACCGACCGCGGGATCGCACGGTACCCCGCGTCATGCTTCGACTCGCGCTCGCGTGCCTCCTGCTCGTCGCCTGCGGCCCCTCGGCCGCGGAGATCCGGACCGCGCGCGAAGCGCACTACACGGTGTCGATGGGCGAGGTGTACGACGCCGTCCACGAGGCCGCGAAGGCGGACTACGGGATCGCCGCCTACGACGAGATGGAGGGCTGGGTGATCACCGACGGCAAGTGGTACGCGCCCGAAGGCGGCGTCGAGCCCAAGAGCGCCGACGGCGGCCAGTTCGTCGGCGACCGCTCGGTGCACTTCGCGCTCGAGATCTACGTCCGCGGCGCAGAGCGCGACTGGACCATCGAGATCCTCCCGCGCGCGATGCAGAACGTGCAGGGCAGCCACCAGGCTCGCGAGCTGAAGCCCGACGACCCGGCGATGCCGGGCTGGGCGCACGGTAAGATCGATGCGATGTACGTGGCGATCTACAACCGGCTGAAGGCCGGGCAGGCCGCGCCCGCGCCGTGACACCCCTGCGCACCGTCGAGCGCGCCTCGCTGGCGCTCGCGTTCGCCACGCTCGCGGGCGTGGTCGTGGAGCTGTGGCGGATCGGGCCGGGCTTCGACCTGCCGTTCCTCGCGCTGCTGATCACGTGGCTCGCGGTGCTGACGTCGGTGTGGACGGTGCCGGTGGCCGGCGCGCTGATCGGCGGTCGCGCGCTGGCGCGGTGGCTGGCGCCCGGCGCCCGGGCCGACGCGATCGTGTGGGTGCCGCCGGTCGTGCTCGCGTGCGTGTCCGTCGGGCGCGGCGTGCTGAGCTGGGGCAAGCAAGCGTTCGTGCGCCAGGATCTGGCGAACGCGATCCTGCCGGTGGTGCTGCTGATCGCGTACGCGCTGATCGTGATCGGCGCGCTGATCGCGCACCGGCTGCTGCGCGCGCGCCTCGCGCGGCTGCGGCCGTGGGTCGTCGTCGCGATCGCCGCGATCGCCGCGATCGCCGCGACGATCATCCACGTGCGGCGCTACCCGGCGCTGCTCGACGACGCGCGGCTCCCGATGCTGGTCGAGATCGTCGTGATCTCCGCGCTCGCGTGCGTCGTGTTCGCGGCGGTGCGGACGTGGCGGTGGCCACGGCTGCAGCCCGGCCGGCGGCTGGTGATCGCGCAGGCCGCCGCGACCTTCGTGGGCACGCTGGTGTGCCTGTTCGCGGGCTCGATCGCGCCGCTGCGGTTCCCGATCGTCCAGGCCGCCGTGCAGACCCACGGCCTCGCCGCCGCGCCCGCGGCGCGCACGCTCGCGAAGCTCGGGGATCGCGACCGCGACGGGTTCCCGGCCTGGTTCGGCGGCCTCGACTGCGACGACGGCGATCCCGCGGTGAGCCCGCTGGCGCGGGACGTCCCCGGTGACGGCATCGACCAGGACTGCTTCGAGGGCGACCTCACCCAGGCCGCGGTCGACGCCGCCGCGCGACCGGCTCGCCCCGCGCCGCCGCGGCGCGTGCGCAACGTCGTGCTGATCGCCGTCGACACGCTGCGCGCGGACGCGCTCGGGTTCGGCGGCTCCGGCCACGCCTCGAGCCCGCGCCTCGACGCGCTCGCGGCGCGCGGCGCGGTGTTCTCGCGCGCGTACACGCAGGCGCCGATGACCCGGCGCGCGTTCCCGTCGCTGCTGTCCGGGCGGTTCCCGTCCAACGTGCACTGGCTCGATCTGCAGACCAGCTACCCGTACACGGTCTCCCACGACGACAACGTCTACCTCGCCGAGGTGCTGCAGACCTCCGGCGTCGCGACGGCGATGTCGGTCGCGTTCAACTACGCGGCGAAGTCGCGGTTCGATCAGGGGTTCGTCGACAAGCGCGTGCACCCCGCCTCGCGCGCGAAGCAGGAGCGCAACGCCAACCTGATCGTCGACGGCGCGGTGGAATACGTCGGCGCGCACGCCACGGAGAACGCAGGCGGGTTCTTCCTGTGGATGCACTTCTACGAGCCGCACTACCCGTACGTCCGCTACCAGGGCGACGGCGACCTCGGCGCGTCGACGTGGCTGCGCTACCTGTCGGAGGTCCGCAGCGTCGACGGCGAGATCGGCCGGTTTCTCGACGAGCTCGCGCGCCTCGGCCTCGCGGACGACACCGCGGTGATCGTCACCGCCGATCACGGCGAGGAGTTCGACGAGCACGGCGGCAAGTTCCATGGCGACCTCTACCCGGAGGACCTCCACGTCCCGATGGTGATCTACGTGCCCGGGGCGGCGCCGTCGCGGCACGACGCGCCGGTCGCGCTGATCGATCTCGCGCCGACGATCACCGACCTGTTCGGCGTGGCCGCGGCGCCGAGCTTCGACGGCCGGTCGCTCCTGCCGCAGGTCGACGGTGAGGACGCCCCGCCCGCGCCCGTGTTCGCCGAGCTCATGCCAGACAAGAAGGTCCCGCGCCGGATGTTCACCGTGATCGACGGCGGCTGGCAGCTGATCGTCGACTTCGCGCTCGGCGCGCGCGAGCTCTATCACCTCGACGCCGATCCGTTCGCGCAGCGCAACGTGCTCGCGGACGACCCCGCGCAGGCGAGCCGGCTCGAGGGCCTGCTGCGCCGCGCGCTGGCGACGCGGTTCGGGCACGTCGTGGTCGAGCAGGCCGGCAAGAAATCGAAGCCGAAGCCGAAGCCCGACGACGACGACAATCCGGAAGAATAGATCGTCCGGTGACCCGGACAGCGCGGGCCGAGGTGTAGTGTCCCCGCCCTATGCCCGCCCTCCGCGCTCGCGCCCGCTATCGCTTCGACAACCTGATGGCCCGAGGCATGGGCGCGCAGATCCTCCTGCTCGCGCTGCTCACCGCCGCGCTGGTGGCGATCCTGGCCGCGGCCGTCGCAGTTTTCGGTGTGCATTCCGACACCGATGGAGAGCCCGACGGGTTCGGCCGCGTCCTGTGGAAGTCCCTGATGCACACGTTCGACGCCGGCACGCTCGGCGGCGATCCGTTCACGAGCTGGGCGTTCCTGTTCATCATGCTCGCGGTCACCCTCGGCGGCATCTTCATCGTGTCGTCGCTCATCGGCGTGCTCAACAACGGGTTCGGCGCGATGATCGAGAGCCTGCGTCGCGGCCGCAGCGTCGTGATCGAGCAGGGCCACACGGTCATCCTCGGGTACACCCCGAAGATCCACACGATCATGTCGGAGCTGGCCGCGGCCGGCTCCAACGAGCGCGACCCGTGCGTCGTCGTGCTCGCCGATCGCGACAAGGTCGCGATGGACGAGGACATCGCGGGCTCGCTCGACGGCAAGCGCCTGCGCGTGGTCACCCGCAGCGGCAGCCCGATGTCGATGGCCGACCTCGAGCTGGTCAGCCTCGCGACCTCGAAGTCGGTGATCGTGCTCGCGCCCGAGGCCCACGCCAACGGCGACACGATGGCCGCGCACGAGTCCGACACCGTCGTGCTCAAGTCGCTGCTCGCGATCAGCAAGGTCGCCGGCGACGCGGGCGCGCGGATCGTCACCACCGACAACGCCGGCAACGCGTCGCGCGCCGGCACCGAGCTCCACATCGTCGCCGAGCTCCAGGACGAGAAGACCGAGGCGATCGCCCGCATGGTCGTCGGCGACGCCGCCGCGCTGATCGTGTCGCCGCCGCTGATCAGCCGCCTGCTGGTGCAGACCGGCCGGCAGTCCGGCCTGTCGATGGTCTACACCGAGCTGCTCGATTTCGGCGGTGTCGAGATGTACATCCGGCCGGAGCCCGGCCTCGCCGGCAAGACGTTCCGCGACGCCGTGTTCGCGTACGACACCTCGTCGCTGATGGGCATCGTCACCGCCGAGGGTGAGCTGCTCCTGCCGCCGGCGTTCGATCGCGTGGGCCAGCCCGGCGATCAGGTGATCGTGATCAGCGAGGACGACGACACCGTGGTCCTCAACGGCAAGCCGCAGCAGATCGGCGCCGCGCAGATCGTCGCGAACCCGCGGCAGTCCACGCGCCACCGCGAGCGCACGCTGGTGCTCGGCGCGAGCGAGCGGCTCGGCCTGGTGCTGCGCGAGCTCGACCAGTACGTCGCGACGGATTCCGAGACGCTGGTCGTCGGCAACGGCACGACGATGAAGCTGATGGACGAGCACACCGCCTCGCTCAAGAACATGACCGTCAACCACCGCGAGGGTGACGTCACCGATCGCAGCCTGATCGACGAGCTCGAGGCGACCAGCTTCGATCACATCCTGGTGCTGTCGGAGACCGAGAACCGCAACCAGGAGATGGCCGACGCGCGGACGATGATCACGCTGCTCCACCTGCGCGACATCGCGCGCAAGGCCGGCAAGTCGGTGCCGATCACGTCCGAGATCCTCGACATCCAGAACCGCGATCTCGCGGCGGTCGCCGAGGCCGACGACTTCATCGTCAGCAACACGCTGATCAGCTTGCTGGTCACGCAGGTCTCGGAGAACCACCACCTGGTGCGCGTGTTCGCCGACCTGTTCTCCGCGGGCGGCCACGAGATCTACCTCAAGCCGGTCGCGGACTACGTGCCGATCGGCGTCCCGGTCCCGTACCAGGCCGTCGTCGAGGCCGGCATGCGTCGCGGCGAGGTCGCGATCGGCTACCGCGAGGCCGCCACCGGCCGCATGCCCGACAAGCAGTTCGGCGTCGTGGTGAATCCCACGAAGAGCAACACCATCACGTTCGCGCGCGGTGACAAGATCATCGTCGTTGCGGACGACTGAGCTCATCGCGGCCATGTGGTCACCCGACGTCTACGGCGACGCGCTGCGGTTCGCCGCCACCCGCCACGCCGGCCAGACCGTCCCCGGGTCCGGTCATCCCTACGTCGTCCACCTCACGAGCGTCGCGGCCGAGGTGCTCGGCGCGCTCGCGCGCGAGCGGTTCGCGCAGCCCGATCTCGCGGTGCAATGCGCGCTGCTCCACGACTGCGTCGAGGACACGCCGACCACGCGCGACGAGGTCGCCGCGCATTTCGGCGAGGCGGTCGCGGCCGGCGTCGCCGCGCTGAGCAAGGACGACGCGCTGCCCAAGGACCAGCGCATGGCCGACAGCCTGCGGCGGATCCAGGCGCAGCCGCACGAGGTGTGGATCGTCAAGCTCGCGGATCGGATCACGAACTTGCAGCCGCCGCCGCCGCACTGGAGCGTCGAGAAGCGGGTCGGCTACGTCGCCGAGGCGGGCGCGATCCTGGCCGCGCTCGCCCCGGCGTCCGTGTACCTCGCCGATCGTCTCGCCGAGAAGATGTCGCGGTACCAGGACTACTGCCGCTGACGGTTACTCGAACGCGGCGAACGTGAACGTGAGCTGGAGGTCGGCGTCCGCGCCCTTGTTCATGAACTCCGCCGCAGCGTCGCCGCGGATCACGACCTTGAAGCTGCCGCCGAGCAGGCGATCCCAGTCGTCGCCGGCGACGTCGGCGGAGTCGAAGCTGACCGACAGTGGGATCGGCCCAGCGCCGGTGTCGGCGTCGATCGCGACCGAGCCCACCGGGTAGCTGTTGTCCGAGTCGTTCATGATGAACAGCACGTCGGTCGCGCCGGCGAAGATCTCGCCGAGATCGGTCACGCCGTCGGAATCACCGCCCAGCAGCAGGTCGAGGTCGACGAGCTCGATCGTCGCGGGATCCGCACCGCCGAGCGCGTCGTTCGCGTCGTTGATGAACGCGCCGTACGGGTTCCCCGACTCGGTGTTGATGCCCTTCTCGTCGGTGAGCACGCCGTTGGCGACGTCGTCGGACTTGGCCTTGAGGTTGATCCCGACCGGCGCCGAGTACGACACTGGATCGTCACCGCAGGCCGCGAGGAGTGTGCAAATTCCGAACAGGTAAGGGAGCTTAGACATGGCTAGATAGTGGCCCCTGACGCCCGCGCGGTCGCAGAAAAGACCGCCGCAGTTGACGGCGTCAGGACCAGTGACGCGCGAACACGCGCCGCGACCGACGACATGCTCAAGCTATGCGCGTTCCCCACGGCGAGAACCGAGCGATGACGCTCGGCGAGCGGCAGCGCACAGCGACGCGACCGGGAGCACGCCGTGTTAGCGTCGTGGCCGTGGCGCAACATCCCCCGGAGAGGCTGGTGGGCACCGTCCTCGACGGGACGTACGAGATCGAGCGGGTGGTGGGCGAGGGTGCGTTCGGCGCGGTCTATGCGGCCCGCCACCTCCGGTTGAAGCGCGCGGTCGCGGTGAAGGTGCTGCGCGCGGTCGATCAGGACGCGTTCGCCCGGTTCCGCCGCGAGGCCGAGATCACGTCGAGCCTGGGCAGCCGGTTCATCGCGCAGGTGTTCGACTTCAACACGATGCCGACCGGCGAGCCGTACCTCGTGATGGAGCTGCTCGACGGCGAGGATCTCGCGAGCCGCCTGTCGCGGG
>Ga0163144_10003974_pt1 | contig 33577 bp, 36 predicted proteins | sample OliLak19BULKMAT1_FD_123175 | JGI IMG/M metagenome (GOLD analysis project Ga0163144, IMG submission 123175) | Freshwater microbial mat bacterial communities from Lake Vanda, McMurdo Dry Valleys, Antarctica - Oligotrophic Lake LV.19.BULKMAT1 | ecosystem: Environmental > Aquatic > Freshwater >... | reverse complement strand
TGTCATAGCCGATTCCTCGAACATTAAAGTTTTCGCCTAGCCAGACAAGATTACGTCCGTTTCCGCAACCAAGATCAAGTACTGAAGCGGTCACATTGAGAATGCTGTTGCCGTACTCTCGTGTAAGCCAACGAGTAAATTTTTCAAGGTCTTCACTCGGATTCACTGAAAGCGCAAGATAACCGCCATCTTTATATTCTGATTCCCAAAAAGCTTGCCCATGCTTTCGGGTACGTTTCTTAATAGGTTTTTTCATTTTCACTGAGGTTATAGAGAAGTCATATAGTAGACCACATGATGCGTTGAGTAGCAAATCCTCGCTATTTGAGGTACACTCGTGAACATGTCAGATGATATTGTCGTAATTTACGGGAAACACGCGGTCCGCGAAGCACTCAATAATAAACCGCAGGTGGTTGCAATGGTGTATTTTGCTGAGGGTTTTGATGATGCTGAGCTTCCAGCGCTTGCTAAAAAAGCGGGAATTAAACAGACTCCTCTCAATCTTAAGAAGCTCCCGAAAGGTGTCCCTCTTGACGCGGTCCATCAAGGGGTAGTTGCGCTCATACAAATTGACGGATTAGTCCAATCATTTGAATCGTTTCTTCAAACTCTTGTCATTACCGAAAATACTTCAATAGTGATTCTAGGTGAAGTTCAAGATCCACATAATGTAGGAGCAGTTATTCGCTCGGCGGCAGCGTTCGGAGTTTCGGGTGTACTTATTCCAGAGCATCGACAAGCACCTGTGACTGGAACGGTAATTAAGGTGTCTGCAGGAATGGCATTCCATGTCCCGCTCGTTGCAATTGGAAATGTGAATCAAGCAGTGCATGATCTTAAAGAGCGAGGTTTCTGGATTTATGGATTAGACGAAGATGCAACACTCTCTGTCTATAGTGAAGGTTTTGAAAAACCCAGTGCATTTATTCTCGGCAATGAAGCGACGGGACTTCGTAAAAAAACACTTGAACATTGTGACATTCCACTTCGCATTCCGATGCACTCTCGTGTCGAATCACTCAATGCCTCTGCAGCCGCTGCTGTAATCCTCTCTGCGTGGGCTACCAAACATCCCTCTGCATTACAATAAACAATCACGTGCAAAATCATTCCATGATTTTGCACGTGATTGCGCATTCAGGTACAGTATCTACAGACTCGCACAAAGGAAATAATGATGTATCTACTCAGTAACCAGAAGGTACGACGGGTACTTGAGTGTCTTCGCGATTACCACAGAAAAACAATTGAAGAAATCACGCTCTTGTACAACCAGCTATACCCGCCTCCTCTCATGGGGAAGTACATAGGTTTTAAGACAAATGAGAGAGAACTTCAGCCTGTCATTTCTTTTCTAGAGAAGAACGGATATGTTGAAAAACACATCATGTCTTTCACATATGAGGTACATACGACCCCTCTCATTCAGTACTCACTCACCAACGTGGGAATCCAACATTTGGGTTCTCTCAAATAAACGCCATCATACATAGTGATGGCGTTTCTTTATTAATACGAACTGCCATTTCTTGTAATTGATACTATTTTAGAGCACGTACGTATTTCGTCTAATCGTATTATAATAAACATATTACACAGTTTCGTTTTACATATGAATACAAAATTACTTATTTCAATTTTCATTATTCTTTTTCTAATCGCTGGGTATGTCTTCACGAATAAAAATACTCATGTGATACCAAACAGCACCAACATGGAAAGAAATGAAAGTATGATGAATGAGGATGGTGACTCATCAATACAAGAAGCGCACACAATGCCCGACGGTACTATAATGATGGATTCTGAGGCCTCAGTAGAGACTGGAGGACACATGATGCCTGACGGGACAATGATGCAGAACTAAACCACATGACACTCTTAGCGGTATCATTTCTCGCCGGCGTACTCACAGCACTCACCCCATGTGTCTTTGCGGTCCTTCCTGTCATTCTTGGGACAGCAGTGGTACGGAATGGGAGATGGACGCCGTATATTGTTGTTGGTTCGCTCACGCTCTCTATTATCCTCTTCACCATTCTGCTTAAAGCAACGACGCTCTTAATGGACGTTCCTTCAGTTGTATGGACGTATCTTTCGGGAAGTATCCTGACGTTCTTCGGTCTCACGTTAGTATTTCCTCGTCTTAGCTTCATTAGTATCACGGGAGGTCGTACGGGTGAACGGTTGCTGGGAAAAGGTATGCGCACTAAAGGGTATTGGGGGGACGTGCTCGTTGGCGCTGCACTCGGTCCTGTATTCTCATCGTGTTCGCCAACGTATTTCATCATCCTCGCGACTGTGTTCCCACTCAGTTTCACTCTCGGGCTCTTTTACGTCAGTGCATATGCACTCGGTCTTGCACTCATGCTTTTTCTTATAGCCCTTCTCGGGGCGCATGCAGTTCGTCGATTACGCTTACTTTCAAATCCAGATGGCGTATTTAAGCGAACAGTTGGAGTCCTCTTTATCATCATTGGTATTCTAATATTTACTGGCATGGTCACGCGCATCGAAGCGTATCTCCTAGAGGTGAACGTGTTCGACATTGGTTTATTTGAATATAAACTCATTGATAGGATTCCACAGTAATATGCGTCAGATACTTATAGCACTTCTCATTGGTTCGCTCCTCATCATGAGTGCGTCTGTATATGTATACCTTCAGAGTGAACCGGTGGAGAAGAATACATCTAGCCTCGTGGGCACGCCGTACTATGAGCTCGTAAATCCAACTGGATTTATAAATACGAACGGAACACCAATTCGACTTAGTGACATTGTAGGAAAGAAAGTGGTTCTCCTTGAGTTTATGCGGTACGACTGTGTGAATTGTCAGCGTTCGTTCCCCTATATGGTGAGTTTGTACGAAAAGTACAAGGATAAAGGGCTCGAGATTGTTTCGGTCCACACACCCCAGTTTGCATACGAAAGGGAAGAGGAAAATGTGCGAAATGCAATGAAAGCCGCACGCGTGACTTATCCTGTAGTTTTGGATAATGATCTTGCAACGTGGCAGGTTTATGGAAATCGTTATTGGCCGCGCACGTTTATTATCGACCTACACGGCACTATTGTGTACGACCATATTGGCTCGGGAGCATACGAAGAAACAGAAGAAATGGTTAAAACACTACTTGAAACACTTCCATAAAATAGCACTAGTGCGATTTTCTAAATCTTCGAGCCAAGAAATACAATAAAAGTATTCCACTAATGAATAGAGCACCGAAGGTCACAATTGATTCAATATGAGTTGTTTGTTCGGTAAATGATTTGAGTGCACTCGCACCGCTGTACCCTACAAAGAGATAAAAACTATCGCGTACAATTGTTCCAATAAAAGTACCGACGAGAAATACTCGTATAGGCAATTTAATTACCCCTGACCCAAATGAAAGGAGAATGCTTGGAATAATAGGTGTGCTTCTTAGTATTGAAAGACTTACATAATCTCGTAGACCACCGGTAAAGCGTTCACCAAAACGCGTAATGTCTTTCTCATTTATTCCAAAAAGATGTCCGAATGTTTCAATGAGACGACTTTGGGCATGCTTTGTGACTGTATAGACAACAAGTGCACCCGCTGTTTTTCCGATACTTGCAAGGAGGACAAGTAAAGCGAGTCCATGGAATGAGTATTGTTGGACAGCAGCAAAAGATCCTGCAAGAACCACAATACTGGGAGAGGGAATAGGAGGAATTACTTCTTCTATGAAAGAGGCAATAATTACAAAAAGCTCCAATGGGAGAGAATGTGCAAGGTTAAGAACGAAAGATTCCAGTGTTTGAAACATTGCATATAGTATACCTGAGCACCCTATGGGTGGTATTTGCTTAAAGCTATTGCCAAAATTGAATATGTGTTGTATTATTACATCTAGTTTGGAGTTCCTTAACTTGTCCTCTTCATGAAGAAGCGGTAAAGTAACTCTACGTAAGAGCAAATCTTTGGTTTTGCATATCTTCAATATGCGGGTCAAGTCAGGTTTTATATTAGAAAAAGGAGGTAGTAATTAATACATATATAAGTATGAATCTTATTCGTTCGACGTTCTCGCCATTTCAGCAAATGTTTGCTTCTTTGGCGATATTCGCACTCGTACTCTCACTCGTATACGGGGCTATTCCGTTTGCTGTCGCTCAAGGTAACCCTAATCAAGGAAGTGGTGCTGTTTGGACAAACACTGGTCCATGTGGTGCACCACAAAACGTTAATCAATATACAGTTGGTCAGGTTTTCTATGGACATGGAAGCAATTTTGAACCAAACACGCAATATACCTGGATTGTAAAAAATACTGGAAGCCAAGGAGCCACCTTGATAAGTGGTCAGATAACAACTGATGGAGACGGTGATTTTTGTGGCGATCTCTTCACCACCACGATTAGTCAGGTTGGTGGTCCATATCAGTTCAATGTTGGCGGCGCAAAGAATGACAACTTTAAGATTGTAGCAGCAGCACCAACCACTGGTACTATTACAGTTACCAAGACTGTCGAAAACAATAGTGGTCGTAATGCACAAGTGTCTGACTTCGCACTCTTCGTCGGCGTTACCCAGGTTACGAGTGGTCAGTCAGTACAAGTTGCTCCTGGTACCTACGCGATCTCTGAAACAGGTGTCCAGACTGCAAACTACACGGCTACTTTTGGTGGAGCTTGTTCAACAACCTCAATAACTGTCGTTGCGGGTCAGTCATACAGCTGCTCAATTACGAATAATGATAATCCAATAATTATTCGTGGCTGTACAGATGATTCTGCAAATAACTACAATCCTAACGCAACAGAAGACGATGATTCATGCACCTACAACCCAAATGTGGTGCCAGGATGTATGGATCAGGACGCAGTAAACTACAATAATCTTGCAACGACAGACAACGGTTCTTGTGAATACGTATTTACGGTAAACAAAGTTGTTGCAAATTCAAATGCATCAGTGACAGGATTTAGCTACACCGTAAGTGGCCCTGAGCCAGTTCTTCAGACATCGTTCGATACTGATGCAAGCGTCCCACAGACGCTCCTCGGTGGTACGTATAGTGTAAGTGAAGTGCCTGTCGCGGGCTTCACCCCTTCGTACTCAGGCTGTCAGAATGTCGTCCTCGACGGTCCAAAGACTTGTACTATCACGAACACGTTTGATCCTGTAGTAATTCCTGGTTGTATGTACCCAGATGCAAACAACTACGTTCCGACAGCAAACACTTCGACAACTTGTACATACGACCTTACCGTCACAAAGGTAATCGTTGGTACCACAACTGTCTCAGCAAGTGCTTTTAGTTTCGTTGTTGACGACACTATTGCAACTGCGTTTGAGCCCAATGGTTCAAATGTAGTCTCAGTGTCTGCGGGTATCCATTCAGTGACTGAGGTCAATGCACCAGCATATACAACAACCTACAGTGTGGGTTGTGTCGACGTGACCATAGATGGTCCTGTTACCTGCACAATCACGAACACGCTAATTGTTAATCCAGTATTCGGCTCAATAACAATCGATAAGGTTGTTGCAGGAACAGATGCAAATGAGAATCAGGTGTTCTCATTTGGCTTATTGCTTGATTCTCTAATACAACTCTCAGCAAACAGCAACCCATATCCTATTGATGAACTCGCTGCAGGATCATATGTTATTACTGAAAATAATCTCTCAGGAGGATGGGAGCTCGCAAGTGTTGTCTGTCGAGATAGAGAGACATTAATTGATACGCCACTCACACCTGATGAAAATGACTCAGTTTCGATTACTCTTGGAGCTGATCAAGACCTTACTTGTACCTTCACCAATACTCGGATACTCGGTTGTATGAACCCTCTTGCTTCAAATTATGATGATACTGCAACAGTAGATGATGGTTCATGCACCTTTGCTGAGGATACCTACCTTCTCGAAGGATACGTATGGCACGATGAAAACGAGAACGATGTATGGGAAGGACACGAAGAATCACAGGAAGAAGCAACACCTGAATCGTCACTGACTGGATGGGAGGTGAAAGCTACGAATGGGAGCGTCACACTTATAACAACGACTGACGAAACAGGGTACTACTCGTTTACAGTCATTGCGGGCACATGGACAATTACAGAGACCCTCATGAATGAATGGGAGCTCACATTCCCTAACACAGGAAGTCACGTAGTCACGGTTCCAGAAGTGGTAACCCAGAGTGGAAGTGAGAGTATCTTTGCGTCACTCATGAGTAGGTTAATTCCGACCGCACATGCTTCACTAATCGGAACCTACGGTCAATTCAACTTCGGTAACGTCTTTAAGGGTTGTACTTCAAATTGTGGAGGCGGTGGTGGAGGAGGCACTCGTATCTCACTCAGTGATAGCGATAATGATAACGATAATGACAGCGACACCGAGATCGATCCTATCGGAGAAGTATTGGGTGAGTCGATAAGTGTGCTTCCAATCGGTGCTCCAAATACTGGTGCAGGAGGAGCGTCGTCATCACCAATCGCTACACTCATCTCATTCTTTGGTATGCTTATGTCACTTGTGACACTTCGCGTCACCAAAAATAATGCCTAAAGAAATAAATAAAGACAGCAAGGAGATTAAGGCATCGATCATGACAACACGTCACTGCGTCCGCGTAGTGGCGTTTGTCGTATTTGGATTATCGCTCGGTGCGTATCTCATACTTCAGGTATATCCATATCTTGAGGTGAAACAGATAGTTGTTGATACTGAACAAAATGTAGAGGCGAATCCCATTGCGACAGAAACACCGTATGCGCTTACGAGAGAAATGCCCGTGCGTCTTCGCGTGCCCAAAATGTCCATCGACACCACATTCGAAGCACCACTTGGGTTGAATGAAGATGGAACGATTAGTGTCCCGTCTTCCTATGAGAAAGTGGGGTGGTACAAACTTGGTGCAGCTCCTGGCGAAATAGGCACTGCGTCGATACTGGGGCATGTGGATTCACGTGTAGGTCCAGCAATATTTTTCTCCCTCGGACAGCTCGCGCCAGGAGACCGAATCTTTGTGTCTCGTGCTGACGGCTCTGAAGCGGAATTTGAAGTTCAGTATTTGGAGCGATACAAGCAAGATGAGTTTCCGACGGAAAAGGTGTACAGCCCAACGAAATACTCGTCTCTCAGACTCATAACGTGCTCTGGCGTCTTTAGTAAAGGAGAACAACGGTACAGTCATAACCTTGTCGTTTTCGCCCGACTCCTGGCTCCAGAAGTAAAAAATTAAGCCTAGAAATATGGACATACGCACTGACAGCAATCGCCTCCGGCGATTGCTGTCAGTGCGTATGTATGGTATAATAAAATTACAGTACAAAAATCTAAAAACAGCCATTTTGATGGCATTTTTATTTATCTCATGAAAAAACCAGAGAAGAACATAATCGCGTATGTCATGGGGCTCCCTGATGGCACGATGGAGAGTATTCGTCGGTACGAAAAAGAGCAGAAACAAAAGTTTCGGATAATGCTTATCTGGGACAAACACGCTCCTCAGAAGAAAACCGCAGAGGATTTTCCAAACGTTGATATATTCCTTAGTATTGATTTTACAAAAACTGGCAACATAGCAGAAGTACTTGCTCCGTACCAGGGAGACCTGCGCGCTATAACATGTCGTGCTGAATCGTATATTTCTCGATTCATGCAAATAATCCCGCATGTTCCGTATCTCCGTACCCCTTCGACAGAGTCACTCGCATGGGCAACTGACAAGCTTGAAATGCGACGACGCTTTGCGATTCTTGCAAAGCAATTTACCCCGAAATATGCAGTGGTCGGACCGAATACAAAAGTCGAACGTTCTCGCATCATACAGAAAATTGGTTTTCCACTTATTGTTAAGCCAACAAATTTAGCACAGAGCCTCCTTGTCAGTGTGTGTTTCCATGAAGATGAATTAAAGCGTTCACTCCACGCCCTCCGCAAGAAAATGGAGAAGATATATCAAGAAAATGGGCGAATAGAAGAACCTCGCATTATTGTAGAGGAATTCATGGAGGGTGACATGTATTCAGTTGACGCATATGTAAATTCACGGGGAACGATCTATTTTTGCCCTATGGTACGCGTGATTACGGGACATAACATCGGGCACGAAGATTTTTATAACTATCTTCATATGACTCCGACCAACCTGAAGATGGCTTCAATTGAAAAGGCACACATTGCTGCGGAAGCAGGAATTCACGCGCTTGGACTACGGAATACAAGTGCACACGTGGAACTTATGAAAGTGGATGACGACTGGAAATTGATTGAGATAGGTCCTCGCATTGGAGGATTCCGCGACACGCTCCACCGCCTTAGTTGTGATATTGATCACTCCCTCAACGATATTCTTATTCGTTTGCCGAAAAAACCAATTGTTCCAAAAAAATGTAAGGGATATGCGGCAACGCTCAAATGGTATCCAAAGTCAGAAGGCAAGCTCGTCAAACTGAAAGGAATTAAAAAAATTCAGGAACTGAAATCGTTCGTCACTATTTCAGTGAATAAGAAAGTAGGAGATCGATGTCGGTTTGCCAAAAATGGTGGCAAAGCAGTTTTTACGGTCACTCTTTACAATCCAGAACGGTCTAGACTTCTTGCTGATATACGTCGAATTGAGCAAGCAATTGATATACAAGTGACCTAATTTCATCAATAGTTACAGAGTATAGAGACTGTATATAATTGTGTAGCTTTTACGGCTTGGAATAAGGTACTATACACATATGCCACGCACAAAATACGTAGTGATAACTTTGTGCATTCTTGTAGGTATATTGTTAGTGATAGTGGGTTATTTTGCTTTTCGAGATACTACACTCGCACTTGAAGGATTAGAAATGAACGCGCTTGCAATTGCGTCAGACTCACAATCCGTTCAAGTATTTGTCGAGAAGAATGATACTCGGGCAAAAATGAGGGACGCACTCAGAGCATCTCTTCAAAATTTTGTATCATCTGAATCTGCTTCACCTGCAGAACCAAATACAACGACTCTAGAAAACGAAGTGATAGATGGTGAAGAAACTGTTGCGGAACCACCTACCGTGGAAATTCCTATATGCAATGATGAAACAAATAGTCAAAACGGCATCGAAACATGGGGAGTGCTCGATATCTCTCTTCAGGCAGGTGTGAGGCGTATTGCGAGTAAGGATACAACCCCTGAAGGTGTATCAATGTACGAGCTCAAAACTCTCGAGACCCCTGAAATTATGGAGACTCCACGCTGTGTAGCGGAAGGGACAGTGGTGGGCGTTGCTCGAGACGGAAGACTTTTACGTGGGAATACTTCCTTTGTTCCGAATGCGGAGGGAATTCAAGGATATGCCCGTGACGGATTTGGTATTTTTTCTCCCTATGAAGATGGAAGAGAAGTCATGAGTGCTGATCTCGATGTGTGTCATGGTCATGTGCATCCAATTGTCTGGGACGGTGAAGCAATGTCTCTCTATCATTACCATGTCACAAATGATTCTCCCTATACGGTGAGTTGTTATAGAGGAACACCGGTACCACTTCCATAGACGTATGGCACAGACCCTCATTTTCGATATTGAAACAGTGGGTGAAAACTGGGATGATCTCGACGACACCACAAAAGCCATTTTGGCGAGATGGATTGATCGAAGTACTCAGAGCGATACTGACCGTGAAGTGCAATTAAAAGATCTTCGGGAAGGACTTGGCTTCTCTCCGCTTACCGGAATGATTGTTGCAATAGGATTGTACGATCTTGAGAGGAAGCAAGGAGCGGTATATTACCAATCTGAAAGGGAAGAACAAGATATTGATGTTGGTGAATTTACATTAAAATCGAGGAGTGAAAAGGAAATGCTCGAAGATTTTTGGGAAGGTGCAAAAGCATACAACACCTTCGTGACGTTCAACGGTCGTGGATTTGATGTCCCGTTTCTTAATCTTCGGTCAGCAATTCATAGTATTCGCCCTACCCAGGATCTTATGGATGGACGATATCTCTATCAGCAAAAACAGGCGCGACATGTTGACCTTCAAGATCAGATGACATTTTATGGAGCAATGCATCGCCGCCCGTCACTCCATCTTTTTTGTCGTGCATTTGGAATTGAGAGTCCGAAAGCTGAAGGGGTGTCGGGTGATGATGTCGCGGAACTTTTTCATGGGAAAAAGTTCCGCGACATTGCTCTCTACAATGCCCGTGATGTGGTTGCAACAACGCTTCTCTATAAAAAATGGCTTGCATACTTGGCTCCTCAAAATTTTCTAAATACGTTAGACGAATAGAGTTGGCAAAGTTATGAAGAAGGTGTACCGTTATGTAGGTTTCACGCTTTTCAACTTCTGATGGAGGCAAGGAATGAACGTTCATATTGTATTTCGGATGATTGTGCTTTGTCTCTTTATGACAAACGCACATGCTCAAATAGGTCTGAAGGGCACCCATGATTCTCAGAGAAAAGAAAACAGAGAAGCTGATGAAGCGGGACTCATTCGTATCGAGAGTGATTCCATGCTTGAAATTCTGAAGTTTTCAGGAACGCTCGTGAAACTACCAAGTGTGGCAGGTGCGGAGGTGGATTATCGTTTAGAGGAAAAATGGTCGTGGGTACGACCGTGGGTCGCTGAGTTTCTCCGTGATCTCGGGCATGAATTTTTCACCACGCACAAAGCCTCTCTTCGGGTAAGTTCTGCAGTACGAACTGTTGAGTATCAAGGATTTCTGCAGCTCATCAATAGAAATGCTGCATCAACTTTCGGTGATCGAAGGTCGACGCATCCGACGGGTGCAACCATAGATATTACCAAACGCTTCTTGAGTCAAAAGGAAATTAAGTGGCTGAGGGTACGTTTGCTGGAACTTGAAGGAATGGGTCTCGTCGAGGTTACTGAAGAGTTCTTCCAGTCAGTGTTCCACATCATGGTGTTCCCAAGATACAGCGCAGTACATCTCGCTACACGCGAGCGTGAGGTAGACGAAAAATGAGGGAAAGAAATAAGTGGCCGAACGCTTCGCGTTCGGCCACTTTTGCTATACTATTTTACAATGTCTGAAACGCAACTAAGTGGATGGAAAAAATTTCCGGAAGGATTCATGTGGGGGGCAGCGACAGCGTCATACCAAGTTGAAGGGGGAATTACGAATACTGACTGGGCGAAAGCGGCTGAGGAAGGGAAGGTCCCATACGCGGGGAAAGCGTGTGACCACTATAATCGGTTTGAGTCTGATTTTGACATCGCGCAGAGTCTCGGGCACACCGCTCACAGATTCTCAGTGGAATGGTCTCGTATTGAACCTGAAGCAGGAAAATTTAATGAAGAAGCAATTACTCATTATCGTGCTGTACTCAACGCACTTCATGCTCGTGGGATAAAACCCTACATCACGCTCTGGCATTTTACGCTTCCGGTCTGGTTTGCTGAGGCAGGTGGATTTGAACAGGAACAATCACCCGAAATCTTTGCTCGTTACTGCGCATATGTTGTTTCAAAACTTGGCGACCTTTGCACAGATTTTTCTACTATGAATGAACCAAATGTATACGGTTCAAACGGATGGCTTCGCGGAAGCTGGCCACCATTCAAACGTTTTGTGCTTACTGACCTTGTTTCAATCACAAATTCGGGACGCACCTTTGAATCAAAAGCACAAAAAGGTTTTGCACCCCTCTTTCTTTATTTGCGCGTGATGAAAAACTTGGCACGTGCACATAATCGAGCCTATGATGAAATCAAGAGCGTATCTCAAAAGACTGATGTGAGTGTGGTAAAGCATGTGATTCTTTTTCATGCGAACGGGAATCCGATGAATAAACTTAAAGCACGAGTTGCCAACTATTTCTGGACATATCGGTTTATGAATCGAATTCATAAAAAATGTGACTCTATCGGCCTCAATTATTATTTTCATAAAAAATTTGGAGATCGAGGGACATATCAAAAAACTGACATGGACTGGGATATTTATCCAGAGGGAATAGAGGATGCGCTTATGATGCTCGCCAAATACCATAAACCTCTTTTTGTTTCAGAATCAGGCCTTGCCGATGAGAAAGATGCGTATCGAGCAAATTACATAGTGAGACAAGTACAGGCGACATGGAGAGCGATTGAACGTGGTGCGGATGTGCGAGGACACATGTATTGGTCACTTCTCGATAATTACGAATGGGCGCTCGGCTTTGAAAAACGTTTTGGGCTTGTTGAGATTAATTACGAAACATTGGCACGAACGGTACGACCTTCTGCCCACGTCTATAAGAAAATTTGTGAAGAAAATGCTGTAGAATAAGACCATATGTCGTGGATTTTACTCGCGGTCGCTGCCCAATTTCTCAACGCAATTGTTGCCATTATTGACAAGCATATTGTTTCGGATGATAAAACATATCCGAAGCCGTTCGTGTATGCTTTCTATACGTGTTTGATTTCGGGCGCATGGATTTCTGTCTATTTCATTAGCTTGCTTCCGTTTTCGTTTGCCGGTCTTAATATTCCATCATTTGCGAATGTCGTCCGCCCCTCACTTGAAGTGGTTGCACTTTCTTTTCTCTCCGCGTATACATTTTTTACGGCGCTCATCGCTATGTTTAGTGCACTTCGCGAGCATGATGCTTCCGATGTGATTCCTGTTATAGGATCGGTGTCTGCGCTTGCATCGTTTGGTCTTGGGTATTTCTTCCTTGGCGCAACACTTTCTCCAAATTTTATGCTTGGTGTTGCACTTCTCGCTACGGGAACATTTTTAGTGTCACGGCTTCGATTCCCATTTAAAATCGCAATGATCTCGCTCTATTCTGGAATGTTTTTTGCGCTCCATTATATTGCTATCAAAGGACTTTTTGTGCTTACGTCTTTCGACAATGGATTTTTCTGGTCACGCGTCGCATTTATGTTTTTTGCACTCACGCTCCTCATGATACCGAACTACTGGGAACGTGTTCGGGAACAGACAAAAGCGACGAGTCGCCCTGCTCGTTTCCTTATTTTTACAAATAAAGTACTTGCTGGTGTCTCTACCATTTTGATTTTGAAGGCCACAGACTTGGGCGATGTTGCAGTAGTGCAAGCACTCGGTGGGCTACAGTTTGTATTTATCCTCATGCTCGGCATTTTCTTTAGTCAAAAGCATACGCCTGTTGCGGTCGGTGAAAAATACACTCCGAGTACGATATTGCAAAAAGCAATTTTTGTTGCTGTTATTTGTTTCGGATTCTTAGTATTATTTAGATAATGCAATATTGGCTAAAACAATTCCTTAAGTGGGGAGGAGGAAGTATTGTATTGCTTTCGTTAATTCTTATAATTTTGGCCCAAAAAGAAAAGCCAGAAACGATTACCTACGGAATGTCATTTAATGTGCCGTATGCAATTGAACTCGGTCTGGATCCAATTGTTGTGCTCGCGTCTCTCATAGATGAACTTAAGATTCGGCATTTTCGTATTGCGGCACATTGGACTCTCATCGAGCCTACAAATAATGCATATGATTTTGCGTTGATGGATGAACAAGTTCGTATGATCGAAAATTCTGGAGGCGATATAATTTTTGCTATTGGGCGACGATTGCCTCGATGGCCAGAATGTCATGTACCTGATTGGGTAAAGGATAGCTCGTGGGAGGAGCAGAAAGAAGAGATACGTGAGTACATCACCACCGTTGTAAATCGGTATAAATCCTCTGATGCAATTATGTACTGGCAAGTTGAAAATGAACCATATCTAACTGTTTTTGCGTCTGAGCATTGTGGGAGCGAGCTCGACGAAACATTTCTTAAAGAAGAAATTGCACTCGTTCGAGCGCTTGATCCTACTCGTCCTATTCTCGTCACCGATAGTGGAAATTTAGGGACATGGAGTGGTGCTTATAAAAATGGTGATGCATTCGGTACAAGCGTGTATGTGTATTTCTGGAACCCCGAACTCGGACAATTTCGTACGATTTTACCTCCCGCATTTTATCGAGTGAAGGAGCGTGTTATGTCGCTTTTATATGGTGAGAAAAAAACATTTCTCATAGAGCTTGCTCTCGAGCCGTGGCTCATTGAGTCTGTCGTATCGGTACCACTTCAAGATCAATATGCACGAATGGACGTGGAGAAAATGAATGAAATTCTCGAGTATGCAAAAAAAACACGGTATGATAGCCAGTATCTCTGGGGAGCTGAATGGTGGTATTGGCTGCGCGCACAGGGCGACTCAGAAATCTGGGAAAGAGGTAAAAAGATTTTTGAATCACAATAATTCAAATCTCCCTATGACTGATTCTGAAATATGCTACGCTTGTAAGGTATGAAAGTGTTTCGTTTCATCGTCCCATTTCTTTTTGTGCGTAATTGGTATGACGGGTCATGGGAATTGTCTCGTGCGCGGATGATAATTTTTTGCGCACTCTCAATTCTGGTAGTTCTGAGTATTGGTATTGCATATCTACTCCAGGCCCCTATCATATACGACAATACTCCATGAAATCTCTCAAACGCTATCTTCTCATAGTTTCAATTTTACTGATAAGTGCACTCCTTGCGGGTATTTATGTATGGTACATGTACCAAAAAATAGGAATTTCGGAAGAGAAAAATATAATTGTTTCAACTTTGCAGAGTAATGCAGTCTAATGTCCTTGTCTGTCTAAATTCGCAAAAATCGTAAAAAAAGTTATACTAGGAACATATGAAAGAAAAACAGTCAATAGAATCAGCATTTTTAAGCATTATTTCATTGGGTATTGCTGGAGTAGTACTTCTATTACCGTTCTTAGTATTTGCTGAGGGTCCAGTTATACGGAGTGGTGAAACTGTGACGGTAGAATCAAATCAAGTGCTCGATGATGATTTCTATGGGCTTGGGGAGACTGTTACTTTGTCCGGCGTGGCGGAAGGAGATGTATATGTTGCAGGAGGTACGGTGACCATTAACGCTCCAGTGAAAGAGGATTTGGTTATCGTCAGCGGTACTACCCAAGTGCATGGTGATGTTGGTGATGACGTGCGTATTCTTGGAGGTGAGGTAGTACTTGCAAATCCAATCAAGGACGATGTTGTCGTGCTCGGTGGTACGGTACATATCCTTTCTACAGCTACAATTGGGGGGGACCTTATTTTCTTTGGTGGTGAGGTGCGAATTGATGGTCCAATTGAAGGATCCGTCTATGGAAGGGCAGAGAGAGTCCGTATCGATAGTCATGTTGGGGGAGAAGTGACAGTAAGGGCTGGAGAATCATTTACACTTGGCGATAGTGCGGAAATAGTTGGTTCGATAACTTACAAAAGCAGAAATGAAATAGTGCGCGGACAAAATGCGGTTGTAAATGGTTCAATCACGAAGGAAGCACTTCTCGAGCAACCTAAAATGTCACAACCTTCAAGTATTGCGCTCAATGTTCTTGTGTTGATTTTCTCCAGTCTCACGGTCTTCTTTATTGCACGAGGACGCACGGAACGGCTTATTGCTGATGCATGGAATACGTACGGTCGAGCAGGTCTCATCGGACTCGGGATGCTTCTCGCTATTCCTATTGTGTCTATTATTCTCATGGCGAGTATGATCGGTGCTGTGGTGGGAATTGCTCTTCTATTTCTCTACTTATTCTTCTTACTACTTACCCTCATGGCGTTACCATTATTTATCGGTTCATTCTTTGAACGATTAATGAGAAAAGAGAAAAAATTCTCTCTCGTTACTGTATTGATTGGTATTGTGGTGACCGCAGCACTCCCGTTCATTCCATTCATAGGCCCCTTACTTATTTTCCTTGCGGCACTTATAGTGTTCGGAACTTTTTGTTTTGAATTGTATAGAATTTTTCGAACGACGTAGCGTGAAGTACGTTATACTCCTCTCCAATTTCTGCCACACACCAAGTGGTATACTTGTGATGTAGGATCGAATATATATTTTAATTCAATAAATTAAGACATGAATAACAAAACAGTACACATGGTGGCATTCGTCCTCCTTGTCGTGGGTGGCCTCAACTGGCTTCTTGTTGCGTTTGGATACAATCTTGTTGAAATGATTTTTGGTGGCATGCCACAACTTGTAAAAATCATTTATATTCTCGTCGGTCTCTCAGCCGTGTACGAACTCGTAGTACACAAAGAACATTGTCGTATGTGTAAACCGTAGTAGAAGGAGTACCTACCAAAAAGCCCGCGCCTTAAAGGCGCGGGCTTTTTGGTACAATACCTATTATGGATGCGCAAAAGCGAAAAACTCGGATACTACGGGTAAGAAAGATGAATGCCATATTGCTTAGAATTTTTCCTGAAACACGTATTCATCTTAATCATACGAACACATGGGAACTCCTTGTTGCGGTTATACTTTCTGCGCAATGTACTGATGCGCGCGTGAATGAAGTTACCAAAAAACTTTTTAAGAAATATCCTACGATTCATGCATATGCAAGCGCTCCACAGCACGATATGGAACAATCTGTTTTTTCGACAGGATTTTATCGCAATAAAGCAAAACACATACGAAGTTCAGCGCGTGAGATTATCGATGTGCACGATGCTCATGTGCCTGACACAATGGAAGCGCTTCTTACTTTACCTGGCGTCGCTCGAAAAACAGCAAATGTTGTCCTTTCAACTGCGTTTGGAAAGCAAGAGGGAATTGCGGTTGATACGCATGTTCGACGATTCACTATTCGATTTGATCTTTCAGACTATACTGATCCGAAGCGTATTGAGAGAGATCTTATGGAAATTATGCCTCCATCAGCGTGGTGGTCATTCAATCATCGACTTGTTGAATATGGAAGAGCATATTGTCCTGCACATAAGCACAATTGCGCCGAACACCCCCTTACTCCAGTGTACAGAGAAGCTAATACTATTTGGCCTCGTGCAAAATAATTCTCATAATGAGCTGTAGAAATCGTCAATAGCTCGAGATTTAAAAGAGGTGGTAGTATAGAGATATGCAAATCCTCTACGCTGTTATTGATGATCTCTATTCATATACCATAGGTACCGTCGTTCGTTTTTTTATTCTAGACGAATCATTTCATACAGCATTATTGCTTGATTCTCCAAAGGTGCACATAAAAAATGAAGAGAGCACCGAAGAAACGGTTAATGGAAATGAGACGGACCCAGCCCTCACTTTTCGGGGCATGGATGCTATTTTGAGTGAACGAGCACCTGCCTATACGGGAACTATCTCGCATTCAGTGATGTATGTAGGGAGTGCACGAACGCCACTTTTTATGAATCCGACAAAGGAATTCGATGGCGTCACTTCCGAATTGGTGTACGGGTCCATGGCTATGATCCTTGAAGAGAAAGGACGTTTTGCTCGCGTTTCAATTGAAGGAAAAGAAGGATGGACGCTTCGAGACGATCTTGTTGATCGAGCAGCGTATGTGTATCCAGAATTTAAAATTGGAGAAGAAAACAATGCTGAGGATCCGAACACCCTCAGAGTCCGCGCCGTTATAGATGATATATTCCATGGGAATGAATCCGAATTTCCGCTCCAATCTGGTGAATACGTATACTATAAACTTGTACGAAAGGGGCTCTCTATTCAATGGCCCGATATACGTCCTCGAACACCAGGAGTGTGGCATACGCTCCTCAAAGGTATCTCAGGAGTCACGATTGGTGTGATACCTAAAGTCGGGTTACTAATGGAATATACACACACAGATGAGATAGGCCATCTCGCATATGTGGAAGCGGTATTTCCTGATGAATCAATCGTGCTTTCTGAAGCAAATTATCATGACCGAGGAACATATAATGAACGTACACTTGTAAAAGAAGAATGGACGTCACTCAATCCTTTCTTTATCCAGGTAACGTAATTTTACCCCATGAAAAAAGTCGCTTTTTTTGATATCGACGGAACTGTTTTTCGCTCAAGTTTACTCATTGAACTCGTTGAAGTGCTTATTCAAAAGGAAATTTTCCCGAAAAATCTTCGAGAGGTGTATACACCCTCCCAAAATGCATGGATAAATCGCGAAGGACTCTATGATACGTATATTGAAAGTGTCGTTGCTGTGTTTATGGAACATATCAAAGGTGTCCACTACGGCGATTTTGCAGATGTAGGAAGAGAAGTGGTGGCTGCACAAAGCAAACACGTGTACCGATATACGCGTGATCTTATCCGTGATTTGAAAGAGAAGGGGTATTACATTGTCGCCATCTCTCAATCACCAAAAACTATTCTCGATGAATTTTGTGCTGCGTATGGATTTGATAAAGTATATGGTCGTATTTATGAACTTGGGCCTCTCGATAGTTTTACCGGAAAAATTATTGACGAACACCTGATAAAAGATAAAGCAAAAATTATAGATCGACTTCTTGCTCAAGGTGGATTTACTCTTGAAGATTCAATAGGTGTTGGTGATACTGATAGTGATATTTCTCTTCTTCTGCGAGTTGATACACCAATTTGTTTTAATCCAAACATGAAACTCTATACACATGCTCAAAAAATGAACTGGCCTGTTATTGTTGAACGAAAAGACGTGGTGTACACAATCTAAATAGTGCGAGTGATTGTACTATTTAGATTGTTGCTAGATATGAAACAAAGAGAAAAGCAATTCGTGAAGATAGTTTGGGAGTATTACAGACGCCAAGGAAGACGGAGTCTTCCTTGGCGTCTGACTAGAAATCCATATCGCATCTTGATTTCTGAAATTATGCTCCAGCAAACACAGGTTGAGCGGGTGATACCGAAGTACCAAAATTTTTTAATGCGATTCCCTTCGCTCGAGAAATTGAGCGAAGCTTCTCTCGGTGATGTGCTTCGAGAATGGCAGGGACTAGGCTACAATCGTCGTGCAAAGATGCTTCATGAATGTGCAAAGCAAATAATGAGTGAACATCGTGGCAGATTTCCTCGCACACTTGACGAGCTTATGACACTTCGTGGTGTGGGCCACTACACCGCGGGTGCAATCATGGCATTTGCATTCAATGATGCTGTTCCCATAATCGAGACAAACATTCGCAGTGTCTATATTCATCATTTTTTTAATGATGCGACTGATGTTTCGGACAAAGAGATTCTAAATGTTGTTGAACGAACGCTCGATACGGGGAGTTCTCGTGAATGGTATTACGCGCTTATGGACTATGGCGTATTTATTAAAAAAGAATTTGGGAACCCAAATAGCAGGAGCAAACACTTCACAGTACAATCAAAGTTTAAAGGTTCAGACAGAGAGATTCGCGGTGCGATTCTTATGCTTCTCAGTAAAAATAAATATACTCGTTCACAATTATTGGGCAAACTCCCCTTTGAGGATATTCGTATTGATGCACAACTTAATAATTTGAAACGGGAAATTATGATTATTAAGAGAGGTACTACATTTTTACTTCCAGAATAGTCTATTTCGTATCTTTGAGCGCCATCGTAAAAAAGAGACCGGGAATCATAAGAAAACCGAGGACCATGAATAGAAGTTCAAATGAGAAGAAATAGAGGGTGACGCTGCCGAGAAATGCACCGATAACAATTGAAAGCGGGCGAGTGATGCGAAAGAAGCTAATGAGCGCAGTGTCATCGCCATGGGTATGCTTAAAGAAATAGGACTCTGTGGTTGTCTCTACTAAGCTCGCGCCAACACGCGTCATAAACATTGCAATCATCCACAAAGAAATTGTCTCTGGAGTAAGGAATGCGAACCACGATGTCGCAATTGCAATAATGAAAAAACCGAGAGCCATCATTTCTTTTTCCCCAAGCCACTTGTCCGCTATGATACCTATACTATATTCAAGGAGCACATACGCCATAAGACCCACAAAGAGTATTTGCCCTATAACCTCCCAATCAAAACCCATCTCCGTATAGAGATATATAGGCGTGTAGATAACCATCCATGAAAAAAAGAGTTGCAGTACAAAATGCGCACAAAAGACATTGCGGATATCACGTTCTTTCCAGAATTGCTTAATCCCCTCACGAATTGAAGTATGAGCGTACGGATTATCTTTAAATGTTCGAAATGACCATATGATAATAAAAAGAAAAGGAACAAGAAGAAGTGCACTCGTGATATATACAAATTCGAAATGTGGCACAGTGTCACCGATTAGATACCCTGAAAGGAGTGCTGAAAGTGCAATGGTGAGACTCATGATGGTCAGGAAGAGACCTCTCCGTCCACCTGTCTCGCGCTCACAATCCCCGATAAGCGCTTCCATAAATATATCGAGCGAAAAGAGAATAATCGGAACAAGTGTCTGATGAACAACAAAGAGTGCTGCAATAAAAAGCTTTGTCTCCATAAAAGGCAGCAGAAGCAGCGTCGCACATTCGACAAGTGAAAGTATCACGGTAAGTTTGACCGTTCCAAGTCTCCGGAGAATTGGGGCAATGAAGAGGAATCCAAGAATGGTAAATCCTGCACTCACCATGTAGAGGAGGCTTACAGTTTGTTCTTTAAAGAATTGTCCAAGGAATGAGGAGTTAACGTAAATTACAAGTGCCCAATGGAATGAAAGAAGGACGAGTGCTGTGTAGAGCCCGCCGAAATCACGACCACGTCGTGTGCGGCAGCGAACTTCGGAAGGAACAGGTGTTGGCATAATGATAGTGTACTAGAGGGGTGAGCAGTGTCGGTTGATTTATATACAGACAGTCCATTTGAGCGAAGGTAAGCGTTCTTGGGGTTTTAAAATCCTCTATTTTCAGAGTGTACTATAAAATTTTTAGATATGTGAATATAAGAAAAAGGCTCTCTGCAACTGAACGTATGCGGAGAGCCTTTTTCGTAGTGCAACAAAGTAATTAATGTTTTAGAACACAATCGGTTAAATCCCGATGAGGACAGGGATAACCATTGGAGTTTTGTTCGTTCGCTGGAGAAGGAATCCTGAGACAACTTGTGTCAGTTCATCTTTTACGTATTCAAGGTCTATAGGATTCGTATTCTCTGTATGTTTCTCAACTGTTTTTTTGATGAGAATTCGAGCTTCCGAGAGAAGTTGCTGATTTTCGCGCAGGTACACAAAGCCTCGTGAAATAATATCTGGAGACTTACGGAGTTTTCCATTCTTTGGATTAACGGTTGCGATGATAACAAACATACCATCTTCAGCGAGTGAACGTCGGTCACGGATAACCACTTCTTGACGAGCACCGACGGTGAATCCGTCAACAAAGATAATTTCAGACGGCGCTTTTATTTTTTGGACCGTTAGTTCAGTACCATTTTTGATGTCAATAACGAGACCATTATCAGGGAAGATGACATTTTCCTTCGGAAAGCCAGCTTCAATGTTCGCGTATCCATGTGAACGAATCATAGAATGGTAACCGTAATACGGCATCATGAATGTTGGTTTTACTTGTGCGCGAATCCATACGAGCTCACCTGAATTCCCGTGTCCTGTAGAGTGAACATCAGACGCTCGATAATGAATGATTCGCGCACCATGACGATAGAGATTATCCTTGAGCTTTTGCACGGAGAGTTCGTTTCCAGGAATAACAGATGATGAGAGCATAATCGTGTCTCGCTCATTAAGCCGAATGAATTTATGCTTATCAGTTGCTATACGCATGAGCGCAGCAAATTCCTCACCCTGTGCTCCTGTACAAAGCAATACAATACGATCCGAAGGGTAATTTTCAATTTCATGAATCGGAATAATAGTTGTTGGAGCAACCTTCATAAGACCTGCAAGCTCTGCAATCTCTAGGTTTGTCTTAATGCTCCTTCCTTCAAGTACAATTTTTTTACCAAGCTGTTCACAAACCATAATGATGCGAATCATTCGATCAAATTGTGAAGCGAATGTACCAACAATAAGTCGCCCCTGAACATTGCGAATGATTTCTTCAATATTGGTATGGACGCGAGTTTCAGGAATTGAAAATCCCCCTCGTTCAGCGTTTGTAGAGTCACCAATAAAAAGTATGTTCTTGCCTTCACCAACTTTTCCCCAAACATCTTTCTCTTTTTGAGAAGGTTCGGTACCATCATGATCGAGCTTGAGGTCTCCCGACAGTACAATATTTCCGTGCTTTGTCTCAACAGAGATTCCCATTGAATCAGGGATTGAGTGCGTCACAGGGAATGTGGTGATAAAGGTGTTGCCAATTTTGACTCGTTGATCAACTTCAATCACATTCATGTTTACTTTTGGAAGATGTGGAAACTCTTCTTGACGCTTGAGGATCATAAGCGAAGTAAGGTAGCGCGTATAGATAGGCGGATTCCCGATACGCTCAATGAGGAAAGGAATCCCTCCAATGTGATCAAGATGGCCGTGTGTAATCACGAGTCCACGAATTTTATCCTTATGTTCCTCGAGATATTGGGTATTTGGAAGAATGTAATTTACCCCTGGAGCATCCGATTCGCCTGATACGAATTGGAAACCAGCATCAAAGATGAGAATGTCATCCTTTGTCTCCATCATGAGCATATTTTTTCCTACTTCCTCTGCACCTCCGAGTGGAATAATTCGTACGGTATCTTCGTCTGTGAGTGGTGGTACAACGGGCGCTTTAGGATCGCGAATTGCTGTCCGGTGCTGTAGTGGTGGCGCAGTCATACTTCGAGGCTTTCGGGCACTGTTGCGACGCGGACCCCTTTTTTCATTTGAGGGTGCGCCTGTACCAACACGGCGGTGCGGATTTGTTTGCGGTCGGGGAGTATATGTTGGGGAAGTTCGTTGTGGAGTTCCCGGTGTTGTGGGTTCTGCATTTTGAGAAACACCATCCGCACTCCGAGTAACACGTATTTCAGGTCTACGTCGTCCGCGGTACGGCATCGGTCTTCGTGGTCCTCGATCTCCTTGTGCTGTGTTGTTATTTTGATTTTCCATAGTGTACATGTGATTCAGTAATGTATTTAATTAATTTTTTATTCGCTTGTGTTCGGAAGAAATTTCCAAATTGACTCTGTTTCGACATACCAGTTATGTATGTTTGCAAACCGTTCCTGCGCCTCACTCACTCCACCAAATGATGCTCCTGAAATACGACGTGGAAAAATGTAGAGCAATTCAGGTTGATAAAGAAAGATTGCAGGGGTCTCCGTCGCTATCTCTTCGGCAAAACGTACGAGCGCTGTATTGCGGACATTTGGATCTCGCGTTGTCCGTGCTTCCGTGAGGATTGCGTCTGTCGTGATATTCGCATACAGAGCTACGTTTAGTCCCGGATCATTCCTCTGGGATGAATGCCAAAAAGAATAGAAATCAAGCGCGCGTCCCACTTGTGTCCCAAAAAGCAGTGCTTCATAATTGCGGGGACGAATAACTGCTTGTGTAAGATCCGATTGTTCAAATTGTTTAATATTTACCTTGACACCGAGTTTTTCCCACGTGGTTCGAAGGAATTCTGCAGTTGCTTCAAAGAGAGGGTTATTGACGGTCGCGATACTTACTGAAAGTTGAGTCAATGCGCCATCAATATCTTTTTCCCACCCACCCTTTTCTGTATTGAGTTTCCAACCCGAAGTTTTAAGTATATCACGAGCAGTTTCTACAGTATCCACGGTGGTATCGAAGGGAGGGGAATCAATCGTGAGTCCATAACCTGTTGGAATAGGAGAGGTGAGAGGTACTCCGTAGCCTCCTAGTACAGTGCCGATGAGCGCTGTTCGGTCGATCGCTGCGCTGAGTGCTTGACGAGCACCTCTATCGCGAAGAGCGGGAGATTTTGATTGATTAATAAATACTGCAAAAGTTCGAGGGAGTGGTATGCGGAGGATAGTATGCTCGTCTGCAGTAATTCCGAGTTCATAGAGGCGAGAAATATCAACGCCTGCAATACTATCAATTCGTTTCTCTTTAAAATCAGCTATTAAGCGATCATCATTTGCATAAAAATTGAAAATGAATTGTTCAATTTTTGGGGTACCCCGATGATAACTTTTATGAGGTGTCAGTATGTACGATTCGGGAATCCCAGAGGGGGAGCGAACAATTTTCTCAATGCTATAGGGTCCTGAGCCTACAGCCTCACTATTTCTTTGACTGTATGGAAATTCGTCTATTGAAACATCCTTCCATATATGTTCAGGCAAAATACCAAAGGTGAGGTTTTCAATGAATGGTGCGTACGGCTCGGAAAGAATCAGATTAAGCTCGTATTCATTGATTTGCTCAACCGTGACGCCATCAAAATTGGCACGAAGTGGACTCGTAAGTACTGGTTCCTTAATACGATTAATTGTGAATAGTACATCGAGCGCGGTCACCGGAGTGTCATCATGAAAAGTGGCATCACGTCTCATAATTACATTATAGGTAAGACCGTCCTCTGAAATTGTGACTGATTCTGCAAGGTTCGGTGCAAGGATTCCTTCTCCGCCGAGCACCATGAGTCCATCATAGATGAGTGTAGAAAGATCCTTGTCTGCACGGGTAACTGCGAGTACAGGATTCACAAAGCGGGGGATACCAACTATTCCTTCAGTTAAAGTCCCTCCGTGCGCGGCTACTTCAGCTCGTCCTTTCAATGCAAATCCAATAAGTGAAAGAAGTACACTTACAAAAAGAGTAAGCACAATTGCTTTAAAAATCAGTGAGTCGCTTTCGCTCAAACGATCGACATATCCAAATATGCGATTGATGAGGGAAGGTGACTTTTCTTCAAGAGAAGAAAGGAGATTCATAGATAGTTATGAGTAGAATATTCATTAAAGAATGTAATCGAGGTTATAGACTGTCCACACACAAAGCAACTATTCTCAAATCACACCATTAGCGTGTAAAACTTCGATGGGTACTAGAGAATAATGCTCAAGAATGCAGAAGCAACAAACAGAATTGAGACAATAATCGAAAGTCGATATAAGAAAAGCTCAGCCCCACGTCGTGTGTGGTATGCAGCGCTAAAATTGTCTCCTCCAAAAGCACCACCCATGCTTGAACCGCGTTGCTGAAGCAATATCGCAGCCGTGAGAACGATAGCGAGGATTATTTGGATGTACGGAAGTATGGTACGGACGATTTCCATGACTTGGGGATAGTACCATAGAGGAGCAAAATTGTGAAGACTCGTATTTGGAAACCTATTAAAAACCAGTTTTTTGATAATGAATACGTTCGACGTAATCAAGAAGTGCTCCTGCGGCATTCACTGGTTCACCTTCGAGTGGATCATGATGTAAATTTATGAAGGGAACGGCATTACACTCAATGATACCCCACACGACACTGCTTGGATCGGCAGAAATATCTGTAGAAATAAAGTCAAAACCAATAACAGGATCATTCACCACATGTGCAGCATGCTCGAGTGCGATCTTGAGCTTGGGGTGGGTGAGAGGAGTAACCTCTCGAGCATTTCCTCCATACGAAAGTCCGATTTTTTCACTGAGATCAATGGTGGTAGCCTTCTCGAGTATTGCGTCGAGCATATATCCTCTCCGTTTAAGGAAAAGAGGTGTCATCGGCGATATTTTAAAAGCACCCACACGTGCATGGCGATTATTGTTTTTTATTTCAATTAATTCTTTTATAGTATGGACTCCATCCCCAGTGATTCGGGGAGGGTCTCCAGCGAGCACGCCGACGAGTTTCCCGTCGATCATCGTGCCTCGATAGACGCTTCCTACAAGATGTTCTTCAACGATAACTTCAGAACCGAGTTGTTGAGCTATTTTAAAAGCCTTTTTAAAATCATCTGAATCGGTAAGAAACGTAGTGGTATGTCTGCCTCTCGACCCAAACCGAGGTTTGACGATGATTGGACACTCGAGCGTTCTTCTAAATTTTTCGGCTTCCTCCACATTACGGAAACTTTCACCACGAGAGACTGGTGCCCCCGCTTCCCGGAGTCGTCTCTTCAGAAGTGCTTTATCATCTATCCATTCGGGCGCGTTTGAATTTTCTAAAATCTCTTTTGGTAATCCGTTAAAAACAATAGTCTTCCCTGAGGGTAGCGAAATGCGATATGTATCGACACCACGCCCGAAAATAGTTGCAATTTCCATTTTCCATCCCCGTACTAACGCTTCTTCAAAGAGGACTAATCCACGGTCAGAAGGAATTTTCGATGCATCTTTTGAAAATGTTACGACGCGTGTAATAACAAAGAGGCCCCATAGGTGCTCAATAATAAATGTAGAAAAATTGAAAAGTGTCTGCCCGCCGGGTATGAGAAATATTTTTCTGAAAAATGGATCTATGGTAAGGGAAAACGTTGCGCCCATGCGTGAGCTTATATGGGATGTTGGGTTGTTGCCACAATACACACACTGTTGAGATTTGGATGGAGAATCGTGAGTGGGTGATGTGATCATATGATGCTCAATCATAGCGCTCCTTCCTTAAAATTACCATGTATTCACAGACTTAAACGAATAGATATCACGTCGAGTTATATAAATGATCACCATTTTGACAGTACAAGTTTACGCTCGTATAATGACCCCCGCATAAGGCAAACTTAATAACATAATCATTGAGTCAAAAACGTATGACAGAAAAAAATGAAACAATACAGATCAAGCCACTTGGAGATCGTGTCGTCGTTCGCCGCCTCTCTGATGAAGAGATGGGTACTAAATCCGCGTCGGGCATAATTATTCCAGATACGGTGAGTAAGGAAAAACCTGAGCAAGGCATGGTTATGGCCGTTGGTGAAGGTAAATGGGATGAAGATGGAGAAAAGCGCATTCCGATGGACGTGAAAGTAGGTGATCGAATTGTTTTCTCAAAGTATGGATTTGATGAAGTAAAAATAGGCGGGACAGAATACTTTATTGTTTCGTCTCAAAGTATTCTTGCAGTTCTTAGTTAGTACGTCGCTTACTCAGTTAAAAAATATTCATTTATGGCAGCAAAAGATATTCTCTATGGGGAAGAAGTAAAAAAGAAGCTCAAGGTTGGTGTTGATGCCGTTGCGAATGCCGTCAAGGTGACTCTCGGTCCACGCGGGCGGAATGTTATTTTCGATAAAGGTTTCGGAGGTCCGACAATTACGAATGACGGTGTTTCGATTGCAAAAGAAATAACGCTCAAGGACAAATTTGAAAACATGGGAGCAGAGATCGTAAAGGAAGTTGCAAATAAGACAAATGAACTTGCAGGAGATGGGACCACCACGGCGACAATTCTTACGCAAGCGTTATTTACTGAGGGACTCAAGCACACCACGATGGGTGTGAATGCAATGGCAGTGCGTCACGGCATGGAATTGGCAGGAGTGGATGTCGTGAAAGCCCTTCATGAAATGGCGACGCAAATCACCACAACTGAAGAAATCAAACAGGTTGCTACTATTTCAGCAGAAAGTGAGGAAATTGGAGCTAAAATAGCTGAAACGATCGAAAAGGTAGGGAAAGACGGCGTTGTTACGGTTGAGGAATCGCAATCATTTGGTATTGAAACTGAACTCACCGAAGGTATGGAATTCGATCGGGGATACGTTTCTCCTTACATGATCACCAATCATGAACGTATGGAGGCTGAATATAAGAACGCGCTTCTCCTAATTACCGATGTAAAAATTAGCTCTGCGCAGCAAATTCTTCCATTACTCGAAAAAATAGCTCAGTCGGGGAAGAAGGAGTTGGTCATTATTGCTGATGATGTAGACGGGGAAGCACTCGCTACGTTTGTGGTCAACAAGCTCCGTGGTGGATTTTCTGTCCTCGCAGTGAAAGCGCCAGGGTACGGAGATCGAAAGAAGGAAATGCTCCAAGATATTGCGGTAACAACCGGTGGTACGCTAATCACTGAAGAAGTTGGCTTGAAACTTGAAAATGCAGAGCTTACACAACTCGGAAAAGCAGACCGTGTCGTTGCCACAAAAGATTCAACAGTTATTGTGGGCGGAGAAGGAGAGAAATCAGCGATTACGGGACGAGTTGATGCGCTTCGCAGTCAGATTCTTGGCACTGAATCAAAATACGATAAGGAAAATCTTGAGAAGCGCATCGCGAAGCTTTCTGGAGGTGTCGCGGTAATCCGAGTAGGAGCAGCCACAGAAACCGAGATGAAATATCTCAAACTAAAAATAGAAGATGCAGTAAATGCTACAAAGGCAGCCATCGAAGAAGGAATTGTGCCTGGAGGCGGGACTTCACTTGTGAAAGCAGCAGCCGTTGTTGAAGGTCGTGTTGATAAAGAGTTGGGACGTGACGAGCTTATCGGCTATCGCATTGTGCTTAAAGCACTTGAAGAGCCGCTCAAACAACTTGCGTTTAATGTCGGGAAAGATGATGGAGCAGTGATTGTGCAGAAAGTTCGCGAAGCAGGAGGAAACGCAGGATATGATGCTGCGCGCGCTATGATTGTGGACGACATGATTAAAGCAGGAATCATCGATCCAGTGAAAGTAGAGCGTGCCGGAGTACAACATGCAGTTTCAGCAGCAGGGATACTTCTTACTTCAGAAGTTGCAATTGCTGATGCTCCTGAGCCTGAAAAAGCAGGAGGAGGAATGCCTGATATGGGGGGAATGGGTGGCGGTATGGGGGGCTACTAATTGCATACAACCAAAGAGAACAAAGCCGGCATTAGAAGCCGGCTTTTGTCATGATATACTGTATGTATACTAATCACATTGTTAATTTAACTTTATATGTCACTTCCTCTTATTATTCTTGCTGTCGTAGTTCTTGTCGCATTCTGGGGCGTTTCTTTGTACAACCGTTTCGTGCGGCTTGTACAGCAAACAAAGGAGGCGTGGGCAGATATTGATGTACAACTCAAACGACGCTATGACCTTATCCCAAATCTCGTTGAGACAGTAAAAGGATATGCATCTCACGAACGGGAAACTCTTGATTCAGTCACGAACGCACGTGCAGAGGCTACAAAGATGCATGTAGATGCATCAGGAATTACTCCAGAAACACTTGCGGCAATGGCTGGTGCGGAACAAGGCCTTACTCAGGCACTTGGAAAACTACTCGCCGTCGCAGAGGCATACCCAGACCTCAAAGCAAATACTAATTTTCTTGAACTCCAGCGCGAACTCTCAGATACAGAAAACAAAATCCAAGCATCACGTCGCTTCTATAACGGTAATGTGCGTGATTTAAGTATTGCGCTCGAGCAGTTTCCCTCAAACATCATCGGCAATATGTTCAATTTTGGTGGACAGAAATACTTTGAGCTTCCTGAGGGGAGTACCGAGCGTGAACCAGTAAAAGTTAGTTTCAAATAATTACTTTTTGTATGGATGATCAATCACCAGAGGGAACAAAGATTTTCTACAACAAACTTTGCCGTGACCGTGTGCCTCAGATAATCAAAGAAAAAGGATTCGATTGTGGAGTGCGAGTTGTAGAACACGATGAATATAAGCGTGAAATCATACGAAAGGTGTTCGAAGAAGCAAGTGGTGTTTCCAATCACACGAGCAGAGAAAGTCTTATGAAAGAGCTTGCTGACCTTCTGATTACGATTAATGCGGTGAAAAACGAATTCGGTATCACTGATGCAGAAGTCACCGAAGCAATGACGAAAAGTCTTGTTGAAAAGGGAGGGTATGATAAGCGACAGTATCTTTCATGGTCTTCGGACACTGAATATTCATCCCACGATCAAGGCCGCGGTTTCGACGATTAAAATCACCAATATGGAGTGGTACGTAAGATTGGTATTAGGGTGTGTGCTTTTTTGCGCGCCCCTTCTCTCGCATGCCGAATACATTGAGTCTTTTGATTCTCAAATAGAAATACACAAAGACAGCTCATTTGATGTCATTGAAACAATCGAGTATGTATTTACCGAAGAAAAACACGGGATATTTCGCTATATTCCACTTATTCACCCCGAAGTCTCAGAACACTTTTTAAAGGAGCGCATCATCGAAGTTTCAATGAAATCAGTAAAAGTTGATGGAGGAGACGTGCCCTACACAGAAGAAGGTGAGCGTGATCAATTTTATCTAAAAATTGGCGATCCAAACGAGACCATTACAGGGCGTCATACGTATACAATCAAATACAACGTGAATGGCGGTCTTTCCTATCCGAAAGGTCAAGGTACTGAGTTCTATTTTAATGTAACGGGAAATGGTTGGGGGGTTCCAATGAAAACTGTCTCTGCAAGAATTTTTTCTCCCGATTCGCTCTTTCTCCAAAATAGATCGTGCTATCGAGATCTCGGAGGGAGCAGCGCATCGTGTGACCAAACAAAACAAGAGGATGGAAGTATTGTATTTAGAACTACTGAACTCATGGGAGGAGAGGGAATAACAATTGCCCAAGCGCTCAATACAACGAATGTTGAACGCATAATCATCGAGCGTTTTAAAATACTATGGGTCATGATTCCACTCGTGATTATTTTTATTGGTGCGGCCACTGTATTTCTCTATAGATTCAAAACAAAATACAGAACCGGTAGAACGATTATCGCCCAGTATGAGCCATATTCAGGTATGAAGCCGATGTACACCGGTGTAATCATGGACGGTAGGCTCGACCCTCGAGACATCACTGCCTGCATCGTGTTTCTTGCGGAGCGTGGATATCTTAAAATTAGAAAGGTTGAAAAGAAAGTACTTTTTTTCTTTGAGGTCGATGACTACGAAATAACTCTTTTAAAAGAGATCGATGACACGGTGAGTCATTTTGAACGAAGTATACTCACCTTATTGTTGAGCGAACCACTTGTACCAGATACGACTGTCACACTTTCCGAACTCAAAAGTGATCTTACTCATTTACGCACAAATCAAAAAATCCTAGTGGAATTGAAAAAGTCTCTTAATGTGGATTTACTCGATAATAAATTTTTTGAATCTTCTCTCGCATCACTTGGAATCCGAAGAAGAACAATACGTGGATATGAAGCCTTTGATCACCTTAAAGGATTCAAACTCTTTTTGGAAATGACTGAGAAAGATCGATACGCATTTCATAATGCACCAAAAAAAAGCCCAGAACAGTTTATGGAATACTTACCCTATGCAATCGCGTTTGGTGTTGAAAAGCAATGGGCGATAGCTTTTGAAGGCATTACGATTCCAAATCCTGGCTGGTACGACGGAGGTAGTGCAGGTTCCTTTTCAGCCGCAAATCTTACGACGAGTCTCGGTGGATTTTCAACAGCATTTGCCGCTTCGTCGGGAGCATCAGCTTCTTCTGGCGGCGGCTCCTCAGGGGGTGGAAGTGGAGGTGGAGGGGGAGGAAGTTGGTGACCGTAAATTAAGGAACAAAGTGACTATAATTTACAAGTTCGTCACAAAATCCTATTTATAATGGATTTTGGACGAGAGAGACTATACACATTTAGTATTTTAGGTTGCTTGCTATTCACTCTCATGTAAAATAGAGAGAATATGGCAACACTCTACACACAACAAAATAGTAATGTATTTAAAACATGGATGCTCATGACCAGCTTTCTCGTGCTTGTTATCGCCATTGGATATGCAGCGAGTTGGTACATGGGAAATTCAAGTATTCTCTATATTTCCATTATTTTTGCGCTCATCATGAATGTGGGGAGCTACTGGTTTTCTGACAAAATCGTTCTTTCTATGACAGGAGCAAAGCCTGTTACTCGTGCAGAGTATCCCGACCTTTGGAATATCGTCGAGAACCTTTCAATTACTGCCGGACTTCCAATGCCAAAAGTGTATGTTGTGAATGATCCTGCACCGAACGCGTTTGCGACAGGCCGCGATGCTGAACATGCTGTCGTTGCGACAACGACAGGACTTCTCCAAATCCTCGATCGTGCAGAACTTGAAGGCGTTATCGCGCACGAACTTTCGCATATTGGTAATCGCGACATGCTTGTTATGACGGTCGCAGTGGTGCTTGCGGGATTTGTTGCAATGCTTGCAGACTTCTTTATGCGAACGCTCATGTTCGGAGGCGGGAATAATCGGGATCGTCATCCTGCCTTTCTTATCTTTGGTATCGTCGGTATCATTCTTGCACCGATTGCGGCGCAGCTTATTAAATTGGCTGTATCACGTCGTCGTGAATATCTCGCCGATGCGTCCGGAGCGCTCCTTACACGTTACCCCGAAGGACTCGCATCTGCACTTGAGAAAATAGCGACCTACGCTCGCCCAATGCAAAAGGCAAGCCATGCAACTGCGCATCTTTTCATAGCTGATCCCTTTGCTGAAGGAAATAAAACAATAGGTCAGAAGATCGGAGGGCTTTTTCAAACGCATCCGCCTGTTGCTGATAGAATTAGAATTCTAAGGGGTATGGATGGAGGCAAATAGGTATGGCCTATATCGACACGCTCATTGAGCAATTGCGAAATGAGAAGTATCACGGCGCGGAATCCGAAGGATTCCGCGCCGATGTTACGCGTCTTCAAAACGGGGAACCGTATGAGTACGTACTCGGGCATGTCGATTTCTTAGGTGCACATATTGATCTTTCACTTCGTCCAATGATCCCTCGTCCTGAGACGGCGTTTTGGGTCGCGCGTGCAATTGAAGAACTTAAGCAAAAAGAAGGTCTTCTTCGACTCGCCGATACATTTGCTGGTGGAGGAAATGTCGCACTCGCACTTCTTCTGCATCTCGCGAACTCGACTGTTGATATCTCCGAGCTTGATTCGAATTTAAAGAAACAAATCGAGAAAAATCTAGAACTCAATCATATTGCACAAGAGCGTGCTCATGTATCGACTGCCTCAGCACTCGACGGACTTGTAGGTACGTATGACGCTATCTTTGCTGTGCCACCCTATGTACCCTATAACGCATTTCCGGATCTCGATCCGGAAATGATTAACCATGAACCGCATATCGCATTTTTTGCACATGAAAATGGACATGAATTTCATAAAATACTAGTTCAGAATGCCCACACACTCTTAAAAGATGGGGGTTCGCTTTATATGGAAGCGGATATAGATCATAATGATGCAATTCGAGAAATGGTTAAAAATACGGCTTGGAATAAGCTCGAATTCTGGCCCGATCCGTATGGGGCTACTCCAAACGTGGTATTGCGTAAATAGATTAACTGTGATATAATTAAATCAGATTCAACAACAGGAGATTCCCATGTTCAAAGGTGTGCTGGTTGTTATTGTATGTGTCCTGGGCATCTTGTGTGCTCTCGGTCCCAAACAACAACAGACAAGCACACAAAGAAAAAGTAGCGGTACTGTAACCAGTGCCAAAAAAGATGGACCAAAAGAATCCATCAAGAAAATCAACACGACACAAGAGGGTGTCGATCGGCGACTGGCGAGTATCAAGGTTCCCACCAAAATGCTCAAAAACGGAGAGGTACAAAAACTTTCCAGTGAGCAGAGGAAAGAGTACGCAGTTCTTGCTGCATTTTTCAGGCACGACCCCGTAATGCTAAAAGTTGCAGCGTGCGAATCGTCCTTACGGCACAGTCTGCCGAACGGCAGACTGAACGTAAGCCCTGACGGCTACGACGTCGGCACATTTCAGGTAAGGGTTCCAGTTCATCTAAAAGAACTTGGTCGATACGGGCTCAACCCTGCCGACTTTGCACACAACGTCGCCTTTGCGACGCATCTCTATCAGCGTGATGGTCTCCGTCCTTGGAAATCATCCCAACACTGCTGGCAGAGCTTGCGTTTCATTGCGTAAGTTAGTTCGTTCGGGAGAACCCCCCCCAACCGTCGACATCAGTCGGCGGTTTTTTTATAAAGGCGAATGACTTGCTTTTATAGTATTAAATGGTATAATTCAGGGCAT
>Ga0163144_10003973_pt1 | contig 33585 bp, 28 predicted proteins | sample OliLak19BULKMAT1_FD_123175 | JGI IMG/M metagenome (GOLD analysis project Ga0163144, IMG submission 123175) | Freshwater microbial mat bacterial communities from Lake Vanda, McMurdo Dry Valleys, Antarctica - Oligotrophic Lake LV.19.BULKMAT1 | ecosystem: Environmental > Aquatic > Freshwater >... | reverse complement strand
TGCGCCAGTCCCCACGCCCCGGCGCGATCATACCCATTGGTGAGTAAACGACGGGCGTCGGTCACCGCGTCTTCGAGCGATTGAAATTGCAGAGGTCGGCGTTTCATGCCAAGCGATTATACTTCGGTCGCACGCCGGTGGCAGAGCGAAGCAAGGCCCCGGATACTGCGCTCGATCGAACCATCCGGGCCGGCGGTGCGCTCTGACCCGGCGCGTGATCGCCCGGAACCACCCCCTGCCAAATTCCCCGTCGCTTGCTCATTTCCATACACTGCCCTACTATCCCCCTCCCGGAATTCCCGGTGTTTGACCTACTTGCTAGCGGAGATTGTTGCGTGGCCAAGTCCGAGCCGATCGAAATTGAAGCGACCGTGTCCCAGGCGTTGCCCAACGCCATGTTCAAACTGCGCCTCGACAACAGCGACCGCGAGATCCTCGGCATCGTCTCGGGGAAAATGCGTAAGCACTTCATCCGCATCCTGCCGGGGGATCGGGTTCGCGTCGAACTATCGCCGTACGACCTGACGAAGGGTCGGATCGTTTTCCGGCAGAAGTAGACGACTTCCACATTAATTTGAAATATTGGGAGCCCGAACGATTATTCGTTCGGGCTTTTCGCTTGCGCATCGAAAATACGCAACGCAGAGGCGCAGAGGTCGGAACGCAGAGAAACGCGGAGAAAACCCACTCCATTGCGAATTCTCTGCGTCCCTCTGCATTCCGACCTCGGCGCCTCTGCGTTAAACCTGTTTAGCCCAGACCGTCAGATCCGTGCGATCTGGCGTTCTGCCTTTTCGTCCGCTCGGTAAATCGTCTCGGCGATGTCGCGCGCCAATTGTTGTTTGAGTGCATCGACGCCCGCGAATTTTACCTGATCTCTCAGCCAGTCGACGAGCTCGATTTCGAGGGGTTGGCCATAAAGGTCGCCGGTGAAGCCGATGAGGTGCCCTTCGACCTGTCGCTGGTGTTCACCAAAGGTGGGCAAAGTGCCGATGCTGAGCGCGACGGGATAGGTTTGACCATCAATGGTCGTTCGGCCGACGTACACACCGTCCAAGGGAATCATCTGGTTGTCGCACTTGAGGTTCGCGGTGGGCACACCGATCGTTCGACCGCGCTGGAATCCTTTGACGACCTCACCGCGTAATCGGTACGGCCGACCGAGCAAAATCGCGGCGTCACGGGCGCGACCGTGGCCCAATAGCCAGCGGATCAGCGTGCTGTTGACGGGGACGACGGTCAGGTCGAGCAGTGCTGCTTCTTCGGCGTCCACGATCGTCAGGCCGATCTGGTCACGCTTGGACCATTGGCGCAACGTCGTGATGTTCCCGCTTCGCCCTTTGCCAAAGGTGAATGATTCACCCTCGACAAGCTGAGTAATTCGGATCGTGTCGCGCAGGATTGTCCAGAACCCCTCTGCGGTCGTGTTGAGCACGTCGGGCGTGGGTGGCAGGATGATCAATTCCGACACACCCTGTGCCGAGAGCAGATTCTGCTTCACCGACAACGGTGACAGTCGTGGCGGTGCCGCAGCGGGGTTTAAGACAGTTAATGGATGGGGTTCAAACGTCGCGACGGTGAGGGGAACATCGGCGGCCTGGGCAAGCTGGCGCGCGGTCGCGAGGAGTTTGCGATGCCCGCGGTGGACACCGTCAAAGTTGCCGACGGAAAGGACTGCCCGCGATGCCGTTTGTTTGAGTCCGTCCAGGCCGTGCAACACGCGCATTACCAAACACCTCTGAGTCGATCCCATCTTCGTCGAGCGACAGGATACCCGGAGTGACCGGTGACGCGAAACGCACCCGGGCGGGTGTCGCGATCGCGACGACCATCTCCGGGTCGGCATCCCACGCCCAATCGATGAATTCCTCGATGGCCTCGTCTGCCTGGTCGACCGTCGGCGCAAATCGCGAAAATACGCCCAGGACAACCAACAGCGATATCGCGGTCATCGCTATGCCCGAATTGCCCAACCGTGGCATCGCCAGTCGGCCTGTGGCCACTTTCGGTTGACGGGCGCGGGCGGCAAACGTTTCCATCCCCCACGCGATGCTCCAGACGGCGACGACAGCGAGCAAAATATATAGCCACTGAAAGGCGGGGGGAAACCGCAGTTTGTATGAAACCATCACCACGACCCCGACGACGAAGACGTGCGACACGTACATCGCCAGGCTCTTTCGACCCAGCCGACTGACAAACCGATCGACACCTGAACCCGCGATGCGCGTCCACAGCAAGTCGGTGACCATGATGACCATCGCGATGAACGCGATGTATCGCAACATCTCACCGCCACTGAGCGGCACCTTTACAAACCAGAGAAACTCGACTTTTGGCAGACCGAAGTGCCAACCATACGCGAGGGTGGAAAAAATGATCGTCGCGACCGTCGCGCCACCCGCCAGCCAGGCCTTGCTGCGTACCGCCAAGGCATCGTAGCGCTTGAACGCCGCGCCGAAGAGCAGACCGGCGACGAAAATGAGCTGCCACAGAACGACGTAAAACGTCTGCTGAATCGGTACTGACGCGATCTCGTGATGATTCTGCCCCCACACGAACAGCGCTACGCTCCCGATCGCCAGCACCCACCCCGCACGCCGGCGGATCGCTTCGAGCATCAATGGCGCAAGCGCCATCATCACCACGTAGAACGGCAACAGGTCGTACCCCTCGCGCAACAGCAAAATGTCGCGTACCAGCAGGTGAATCGGTGGCAGCACCTCACCACGCAAAGGTGAGAAGACCATGAACCCCAGCGTCGCGGTGTAATGGACGCACAGGATGTAGAACGCACGACGCAACAGCGTCCAGTACGTCGCTGCACGCTTTGCATCGTCCTGCGCTTTGGGCAGGAATATCCGACCGACGCTCAGCCCCGCGACGAAAATAAACCCACCTGCGGCAAAACGCAGGTAGTCCCCTACGACGGCATGGGCAAAATGTCCGATTTCGAGCCCCTGCACCAACAGATGTACGACCACCATGTCGATCAGGCATAACCCGCGCCAAAAATCCAGCCGCGCATCGCGCGGCTTGGACAACGGCAACAATGAAGTTGGAGCAAGGTTAGCGGGCAAAAGTTCTCTCGTCCGGGGATCGGTCTGCGGTAATCGTAGGCAATCGCGATGCCATCAGTTGAGGCGGTTGACCGCAACCTACAGTGATTCAAGAAATCGCACAACCTCCTCTACTGGACACGCCTCGACTGAGTTCGTTGGCGAGGGTCGACCCGTAACGTTTATGACGACGAGGATAATGCATCACCGGAAAAGAGGTGAACGCCAAGACGCCAAGGACGCCAAGTTCAGAGGGAAGAGCAAAGGCGCAGACATGGCGTAATGCACATTCTCGCTTTGCCTTTTCCTTGGCGCTCCGCGGCTTAGCATCCTTTGCGTCTTGGCGTTCACTCCCTTAAAAAAACAGATTTCCGCCGACAGCACAAAGATCAGCCCGTATAATGTTTGGATATTGTTTGGCATCTCGCCTGCGTCGGCGCGATGCGGCGCTGTCATGAACCGAGCGACATTGAAAACGAAAGGAGATGAGTCAAATGGACCCACGTCGTTTCATGTCGTTTGTATGTCGGTTCGCGGTCGGTTACCTGTCGGTTTCAGCGGGGATTAAAAAACGTAACTGTATTATCTATAACGACTTGCGAGAACATAACCCCTCGAAACTTTTTTTTCAGGGCAATGTCAGACAGAAGGCATCGTGCCAACGGGAGGTCAGTCCTTTCGCCAGCCGGTCGCGTCAGCGCGGTCTTCCAGTGTGATGCCGAGGTCGGTCAACCCCTTGCGGATGCTGTCGGCGAGCGCGAAGTTCTTGCCGACCCTGGCTTCGGCACGCAATTGGATCAGCAACTGCATGACGCCTTCAAGTGTGGACGCGTCCTTCGCAGACCCACTACCGGTCGTGGGGGTGGTCGCGGTGGCGCCACCGGTGCTCAGGGGTTTGAGGAACAGGCCCAGCAGGTGCCCGAGCTTGCGGATGGTCGTCATTCCCGCGGCGGCGGCTTGGACGAGGTCGCTGGCCTTGGTCTTCTCGACACCCGTCCGCTCGACAAAGCTGTTCGTCGAACCCGCCAACTCGTGTAGCGCGCCGATAGCGCCGGCGGTGTTGAAGTCGTCGTCCATCGCTTCGAGGAACTTGTTCTTCAGCGCCAACAAGTCGCGCACGAAGTCACCGTTCTCGCTTTCCAGCAACGTCGACGCAGCTTCGTCCATGTCGGCGTGCGGACCAGGACCGGCGAACCGCTCGACCCGCTCGAACAGGCGACCGAAGACGCTCAGCCCCTTGCGGCTGGCGACCATCACGTCTTCTGTGAACTCGATTGGCCTTCGGTACTGCGTCGAAAGGAGCATGTAACGCATCAACTCCGGTCCGTACTGCTCAAGCAGTTCGGCGGCACCCACGACGTTCCCCAGGCTGCCGCTCATCTTCTCGTCTTTGACCTCGCCACTGGCGAGCTTCGTCTTGATGCGAGTGAGGCCGTTATGCATCCAGTATTTCGCGAACGTCTTACCGGTGGCGCACTCGGACTGCGCCAGCTCGTTCTCGTGATGGGGGAACATGAGGTCCATGCCCCCGCCGTGGATGTCGAAGGTTTCACCGAGGTACTTGATGGACATCGCCGAGCACTCGATGTGCCAGCCGGGTCGACCATGACCCCAGGGACTATTCCAGCTCGGTTCACCCGGTTTGGCGGCCTTCCACAGCGCAAAGTCGGCGGGGTTGCGCTTGCCCTGACCTTCGAGCGCGCGCGTGCCGGCCTCCTGCTCTTCCACCCGGCGGTTCGAGAGCTTGCCGTAGTCAGGGTCCTTCGTGACGTCGAAGTAGACGTTGCCGTCGGCGGCGTAGGCGTTGCCCTTGTTGATGAGCTTCTGGATCATCCCCAGAATCTCGGTGATGTGCTCCGACGCCTTGGGGAACTTGTCGATCGAGTCGATCCCGAACCCCGCCAGCACGTCGAAGTACTCGTTCGTGTACCGCTCGGCCAGCGCCCCCATCGTCACGTTCTGCTTGGCGGCGGCCTCGATCAGCTTGTCGTCGACGTCGGTGATGTTGACCACCCACGTCACGTCGTACCCCTTGTACTTCAAGTAACGCTTAACGGCGTCGAAGATGACCGGCCCGACCATGTGCCCGATGTGCGGGGGTTTGTAGACCGTCGGCCCACAGAGGTACATGCCGACCTTCCCCGGCTTAACCGGCTCGAACAGGTCCTTCTGCTTCGTCAAGGTGTTGTAAACGCGTAGGCTCATGAAACAGGGATTGTAAGCCAATTATGGCCGGAGGGTAGACCTGTGACTCAACCATCATGTCGACAGCAACACGACCGCATGGGCCGCGATCGCCTCACCCCGACCGACGGCGTCGACCCCTTCGTTCGTCCCGGCCTTGATGTTTACCGGCGCACCGAGCACGTCCGACAGCACCCGCACCATCTGCGGTTTGAACGCCTTCAACCGTGGCCGCTCGGCGAGGATCGTGATGTCGGCATTGACCACCGCAAACCGCGCCTCCTTCACCATCGCGACCGCGGCCTTAAGGAACTGCAGGCTCGCAGCGCCCTTCCACGCTGGGTCGGTGTCGGGGAAGTGCTCACCGATATCCCCCTTGCCAATCGCACCCAGGATCGCGTCAACCAGCGCATGAATGACGACGTCGCCATCGGAATGTGCCACCGGCGACATGTCCGTCGCGACCACGACGCCACCAAGAACCAACTGACCTCCTGCCTGAAGGCGATGGAGGTCGTACCCGTGACCGATGCGCATCGAAGGAGACGTCACAGGTCATACTCCTTGATCTTCCGGTACAGCGTCCGCTCACCGATCGCGAGCATCTTGGCGGCTTGTTCACGGTTGCCGTTGACGAGCTTGAGGGTGTTGCGGATCAGCTCGCGCTCGGCGGCTTCGAGGCTGATGCCGACGAGGTTGTTCATGCCACCGGTGCTGCCCGTGACACGCGGGCGGATTTCCTCGGGCAACACTTCGGGGCCGATTTTTCCGGCCTCGGGAGCCAGGACGATCATGTTCTCGACGATGTTCTTGAGCTGGCGCACGTTGCCCGGCCAACCGTATCCCATCAGCGCTTGCTGCGTCTCGGGCTTCAGGCCGTCGATCTGCTTGTTGTACCGCTCGGCGGCACGCTGCAGGAAGTAATGGATCAGCAGGGGGATATCCTCGCGACGCTCGCGCAAGGGGGGAATGTGAATCGTCACACCTTTGATCCGGAAGTACAGGTCCTCGCGGAACTGCTTGTCGGCGACCATCTCGTCGATCTTGCGGTTAGTCGCGCTGATCAACCGCACGTCGACCCGGATCGACTCGTTACTGCCCAGGCGGACGACCTCACCGTTCTCCAGCACGCGCAACAGTTTGGCCTGCATGGTCGCGGGCATGTCACCGATCTCGTCGAGGAAGAGGCTGCCGTCGTCGGCGTGCTCGAAGCGGCCCTCGCGGTCGGACTGCGCCCCGGTGAACGCGCCGCGGACGTGACCGAAGAGCTCGTCCTCGAGGATGCTTTCGCTGAGCCCGGCACAATTGAGCGGCACGAGCCTGTTCTTCCGCCGTTTGCTGTTGTTGTGGATCGCGCGGGCGACCAATTCCTTGCCGGTGCCGCTTTCACCCAGAATAAGCACGGGGATGTCGCTCGGCGCAACCTGGCGAGCCGTGCGGACGACGCTCTGGATCGCGGCGCTCGTGCCGATGATACCTTCAAAACCTGCGTGGTCGATCAGCTGGGCCGCGAGCACCTCGTTCTGCTTCTGCAGGTGGGCCCGTTCAGCGGCGCGGTTGATCTGGGCGCGGAAGTACTCGAGGTCGAGCGGCTTTTCGATGAAGTCATACGCCCCTTCGTTCAGCGCCTGCTTGCACGTTGGTATGTCCGCGTGGGCCGTCACCAGCACAACCGGTGGCGACGGGGTGAGCTGCATCGCGGCGTGCAGGACAGCCAACCCATCCTTGCGCCCCTCCATCATCAGGTCGGTCGCGATGACATCATACGTCTTCTTGTCAAGCCTGGACTGGGCCTCGGCAAGGTTGTACGCGACGTCGCACTTGTGACCGAGACGGGTCAACGCTTCGCACATGACCTGCGCGTGCTCGCGCTCGTCGTCGATGACGAGGATATTGGACTTGATGACGTTGTTCTCAGGCATAACGATTGCAGTTTATACACGTCAAGGGGCATAGAACACAGGAGAACGCAACGATGACGGACCAAGGCTGAAGGATGAAACAGGAGCCTGCATTTTTCCTCCTTCAGCCTTCATCCTTCACCCCTGCCTGGAACGTATAATGGAATGGAGCCTTGCACCAAAGGACGTATGAACACCACGCACGTCAAATACCTCTTGCTCGGAGGCGGTCTTGCCAGCAGCGCCGCCGCGGTCGCGATTCGGGAACGGGACCGCGAGGGGGACATGCTCCTCGTCGGTCAGGAGATCAACCGCCCGTACCGTCGGGCGCCACTGTCGGGCGACTACCTGGCCAAACGGGCGACGCACGAGGACCTCTTCACCCTGCCCGCTGACTGGTTCACCGCCAACAACGTGCGCCTGCGCACAGGTCGGCGGGCGTCGCATATCGACGCGGCTCGCATGTCCGTCGCGCTCGACGATGGCAGCAGCGTCTCCTACGACAAACTGCTGATCGCGACCGGCGCGACCCCGGCGCGGCTAGCGGTGCCCGGCGCCGAACTGCCCGGCGTTTACTCCCTGCGCACGTTCGAGGGTGCCCATCGCTTGCAGACCGCGATCGACAAGGCTCGCGCCGAAGGTCGCAAGCATGATCAAGGCCGTGGGCGCGCGATCGTGGTCGGCGCCGGCTGGGCGGGTGTGGAACTGGCAGCGACGTTGACGTCACTCGGGATGGGTGTCGACCTGACCACCAGCCTGCCCCACCCGTGGGGCCGTTTCGCTGGCAGCACGACCGCGGGTTATGTCACGCGTCTGCTGGAATCGCGCGGCGTGCGCGTTCACTCAGCAAATACAGTGGTTGGATTGGACGGTGATGGTCGCGTCCAACGGGCGGCCCTTGCGGACGGGACCCGCATCGACTGCGACTTTGCGGTCGTGGCGATGGGCGTGACGCCCAACCGCGACCTGCTGCGCGGTTCGAGCATCGCCGCCGAGCGCGCGGTGCTGGTGGACGAACACGGCCGGACCAACATCCCCAACATCTACGCCGCCGGTGACTGCGCCGCAGTGCTCGATCCACTGTATGGCAAACATCGTTTAAGTGACCATTGGGACAGCGCCGTCCCCACCGGCACGATCGCCGGCCGCAACATGGCCGGTGATGACACACGATTCACCGACGTCAGCACATTCACAACGCAGGTCTTCGACGTCCCCGTGACGGTCTACGGTGAACCGCGCTTCGTCGACCACCGCCTGGTCCGCGGGCAACCCGGTGCCGACGAAGGCTTCGCCGAGATCGGTGTGGCGGCCGAGGGGCGAGTGAGCCAAGTCTTGTGCGTCGGGCAGGACGTCGCCGGCGTCAGAGAACTCGTGCTGAACCGAACGAACGTCACAGGGAGGGAAGAATCGCTCAAAGATCCGACGGTTGCGATCGGTTAAACGCGGTCGCCCATCGTATAGCGTTGTGAATTCAGCAGCAGGTCATCCCGAACAGAGCAGTAGCCCCCTGAGGGATCTCGCCTTGGCAACACCGCTTGGATCGTCGAAATCCCTCGCGTCGCTAGCCCCGCGCGGGATGACAACTGAAGTCATTCGTCGGTCTTTGAGAACGAAAAAGCGCTCGCGGCCCGGCTTTGCCATCAAGTATGGAAGCCGGGCCGCGAGCATCGAGCCACTGAAATGGGATGAAAGTGGGCGTGACACCGTCCAAACTATCAGGCCGACGAACCTAAATTCTTCCGGCCTGCTGCATCCGTCGTCCACGTTCAAACCGCGAACAACAGGGTGCCACGCATTCGTTAGTGTCGTGCGAGCGGATTAGTAGGTCTTCGTTTCGGTCGTAACCTTCCTGTCACCATCGGGTTCGATGGTCGTCTTCTTCATGGTCGACTTGCCACTGTTGCGATCCATATCGTCAGTGCCCTCGACCTCCGCAGACGCCCTGCAACCGACGAGCGTCGTTGCACCGATAAACAGACCCAACACCGCGACGTTTAACAGCTTGCTCATAACCGACCTCCTGTTGTGTGCAGCGACCTATTCGCCACGCCAATCAATAAAACAAACCCGGTGCCAAGCCGGCCCAGCGGGTTTTTCTCACTGAAAATGCGGATGACAACCCTGAAAGGCGTCAGATTGGCTTATTTGGAGTCGATTCTGTCGCGACTGCGACAGGAAAGCCCGGTTGATCGTCGAAGAGCCGTGGCGCGCGGTCAGTGTCGTGCGCGAGGTACTTCGCGCCCCACGCCCAGAAGATCCCACTCAGCAGGATCGATAGTGAGACGATGACAAACCCTACCTTAAAGCTGTAGTGGTCCTTCACCAACCCAATGATCGGCGGGCTGATCGCATCTCCCAGCGCGTGGATGACGAAGATGTTGATCGCAAACGCCGTCGCGCGGATCGACGGGTGCGTCACGTTCGCCAGTGCGGTGTTGCTCGGGCCCGTGTTGAAGAACAAGCAGAAGACGGTGAGCGCGAGCAATCCCCACGCATAGGGGAACGGTGTGACGAGCATCAACAGCAGCAGCGGGAACCCGACGAACATGCCCGCACTGGAAACGAGGAAGTAGGCCCCGCCCCAGCCCCGCGCGCGAAGCTTGTCACCAGCCATGCCACCGGTGATCGTCGCGACCAGCCCCGCGACGACGACGATCCCGCCGAACATCGGTGTCGCGATGTTCTCTGCCAACCCACGCTCTTCCTTCAGATACGTCGGCATCCAGTACGAAATGCCCCCCATCGCAAACGTGAACGACGTCATCGCCAGACAGTTCAGCACGTATGACGGCGTCTTCCACAGCGTCAGATAATCTGCAGGCGTCGACCGACGCGCCGGCGCCGCATCGCTCAGACCACGCTGTGGCTCTTTCATCCGAAAGCACCAGATGCCCAGCGCCAAGCCCGGCGGCAAGGTCAACAGAAACGCCCAGTGCCAGTTCCCTTCAGACGCAAACAATCCGCCCAACACGAACCCCAGCGCGCTGCCCACAGGAATCGCAGCGTAGAACCACGCCATGATCTTCCCACGGATCGCCACCGGGTATAGATCCGCCAGCAATGTCGGCGCGACCGGCCCGTACGCCCCCTCACCCACCCCGATCAGGCAGCGCATGAACAGCAGAAAGAAGTATCCCTGCGCCAACCCCGATGCGCCACTCGCCAGGCTCCAGAGCACCACACCGACCCCGATCAGCGCCCAGCGTGAGAACCGGTCCGCCAGCCACCCGAAGACCGGTGAGACGACCATGTACGACAGCAAAAACGCCGTCGACAACCACCCCATCGCCGTGTAGCTGACCCCAAACTCCTCGCGCACCGGCGCCGCGACAGCCGCCAGGATGTACCGGTCGATGTAGTTGAAGAGGTTGATAATCAGCAGCAGGATCAACGCTTTGCGCGCCCCGGGCAACGGCTGGTCGTTCACCACCGCCACCGAGGAAATCGGCCCTGCTGCTACTGCGGGTTCGTTGTTCGCCATGCGGCCGATGATAATGCCCGACCCCACGTCAAAAGCCAACCACCACCAGTCCGCGATCATGCCCGAGCCACATCGTCCGTGAGTCGGCTGCACGAAATGAGAGATCTCAATGAACGGAACGTCACCTAACAGAAAAGGGCGTGACGCCACCGCACCCAGCCAGCACGCCTGCTCCTATGCGCCCTACGCCGGTTGTCATCCCACCCACCAGCCCCACCCGATCGCCCTACACTTCGCCGACCAAGGCGCTTCGAGCCGATTTGGCAATCCCCACCCGCGGATGATAATGTGCGCGAAGCGCAAGTTAGCGTGATCTGCGCGGGTCGGTTAATAGAAGGTTAGGCGGCAGGAGCGATGTCTCCGTACGTGACGCACAATTACTGGCTCGTGCTGTTCTTCCTCGCTGCCCCCTTAATGATTTTCTTCAGGTGGCGATCGCTCATGCTCGGCGTGCTCCGCTGCGGCTTGGCCATCCTCGCCGGCTGGGTCTTCATCCATCTCGCGGTTGATCGACACTGGCACCTTCGCATCGCGTTTCTGCCTGCCAATGCCACTGAGCAACAGATGATGGACGCCACAGCGGATGGAGCGAGCCGGGTGTTCTATCTGATCCTCGGATGGGTGCCGGTGGGCTTCTATTCTTTATTCTGGTTCCTGCTTTGGCTGCCGTTCTGGTGGTTCATGGGTCGTCGGCGGCAGCCGCCTAAACCGCCGTTGGAGCGGACCGCGGCGGCGGTATAGTATACTTGGGGTCGGGCGTCGGGCGTGCGCCGCCGCGGCCGCTCAACGGCAATACGTTATTCGATTTCTCTCGGCGGGATTTCTCACGTGCAACCACACACTGCGGGTCGTCTGTGTCTGCTGGCGTTGCTTGGCGTGCCGCTGGGCTTTGCGTCTTGCAGACCGTCGGCTGTGACGTCTTGGTCGGCGGTCAGCACATTACCGGCCGCCACGACGCGTGCGGTGGCGAATCCCACGATGACGCCGTTCGCGGTGATCGACAATCCGCATCTGCACAATGCCCATCGCGTGACGGACAAGGTGATCAGTGGGGCTCAGCCGGACGATGAGGCCGCGTTCGAGGCGCTGCGCGACCTGGGTGTGCGGACGATCATCAGTGTCGACGGGGCGAAGCCGGACGTTGCGCTGGCGAAGAAGTATGGGATGGCGTACGTGCATCGCCCCACGCGATATGACGGGGTGACGCGGCAGGACGCGATCGCGGTTGCCAAGGCGATCGAGCAGTACCCGGGGTTGATCTACCTGCACTGCCATCACGGCAAACACCGCTCGGCGGCGACGCTGGCGGTGGCGTGCGTGTACGCGGGGGATGTAGCGCCGGAAGACGCCGAAGCGATCCTGCAGACGTTCGGCACGGGGAAGAACTACACCGGGCTTTGGAAGGCCGCCCGCGAGGCGAGGCCGCTCGCGCCGGGCGTGATCGCGAACACGAAGGTGACGTTCGTAGAAACCGCCGAGACGCCTGCCATGGCGCAGGGCATGGTCACCGTCGACATGCACTGGGACCACCTGAAGTTGCTGCAGAAGAACGACTGGCAACCTCTGGCGACGCACCCGGACCTCGACGCGGCCCACGAGGCGTTGCAACTGCAGGAACAACTGCACGAGATCGGTCGCACCGAAGGAGCCAAAGCGCATCCGGCGGACTTCCAGCAGATGCGTCAAGCCTCCGAGAAAGCCGCCGCCGAATTAAGCAAGACGTTGCGCGCCAAACCGTCGGACACGGCGCGGGCCGACGTGCTGGCGAAGGAGATCGGCACGTCCTGCACAAGCTGCCATAAGGCGTATCGCAATTAGGCGACCCCGCATCACAAGGGCGTGACCCAAAAAAACAACCTCCGGTCGCGTTAACGACCGGAGGCTGGCGTGTCTTCTCAACTTGTGAGAAAGGTTGTCGTCGCTCGTGCCGAGCGATGGCCCTTGCGCCGCGAACGTGCCGGCGGGTCAGGTCAGTCCCGGACGAGCTTCATGTAGCTCGGGAACTGCCCTGCTAGCCTTGCAGCAGGCGCAGGGCGGCCTGAGGGCTTGAGTTAGCCTGACTGAGCACCGTGCTCGCAGCCTGACTGAGGATCTGGGCACGCGTGAGCGCGGCCGTCTCCTGAGCGAAGTCCGTATCACGGATGGCACTTTCAGCCGCCGACGCGTTCTCGTATGCAACGCCCAAGCTGTTGATCGTCGAACCGATCGTGAACTTCTGGAACGCGCCCAGTCGTCCGCGAATGCCCGAGACCTGCTTGATCGCCTTGTCCAGGATCTTCTGGGCCGAGACGAGGTTGTCGCTGTTGAGGCTGTTGTCACCGCCGGAGCCGATGCTCGCGAGGTAGCCCAGCGACGTATCACCGAGCGAGCCGGTGCTGACCGAGGCGATGCCGATCGAAGCCTTGTCGGTCTCGGTGACCTTCGAGCCGAGGGCGAAGGTCGCGCCACCACCGATGACGCCGAACGTCTTGGTCTGGTTGTTCGTGTTGACCGAGGTGTCGAGGTCGAACTCGATGTCGACGTTGCTCGAGCGGTACTGGACCTTCAGGCCGTCCGTCTGGGCGGTCGAACCGTTGACGGTGACGTTGGCGTCGGCGCCGTAGTCCTTCGTGCTGGTGATGTTGAACGTGCCGGTCAGGGCGCGAAGACCGACGAACTGTTGCGAGCCGAACGCGGTGCTGTTGACCTGCAGGTTGCCACCGGTGACGGTCGCCGACACGCCGGTCTGCGACTTCACACCGTTGATCGCGGTCGCGATCGACGACACGCTCGTGCCACTGGCGAACGACAGTTGCTCGGTGCCGGATGAACCGGCAATCTCCAGTGTCACCGTGGCGCCGGCGACGGCGCCACCGGTATAGGTGAGCTGACCGGTCTGGGCGCTGGTAACGACCTGGACGACGACCGAGACGCTCGAACCGTCGGGAATGCGGGTCGAGTTGACCTGCAGATTCTTGACCGCGCTGGTGCCGACCGAGCTGGTGCTGTAGTCGTAGTTGCCGTTGAGCAGCTTCGTTCCCTGAAACGCCGTGCTCTGGGCGATGCGGTTGATCGTCTGCAGGATGCTGTCGACCTGCAGCTGATTGGCGGCCAGTTCCTCGCTGCTGAGGCCACCACTGTTGGCGGACTGCCCAACGAGGCCCTGCAGTTCGGTCAGCAGGCTGCTGACTTCGTTCAAACCACCCTCTGCGGTGCCGATGATGTTGCTCGCCCGCTGGGCGTTATCGATCGCGGTCGTGATGCCGACCTTCTCAGCGCGAAGGTTTTCACTGGCGATGAGGCCGGCGGGGTTGTCCGCACCGGTGTTGATCTTCAACCCTGTCGACAGGCGTTGAAGGCTGGTGTTCAGCTGGTTGTTGTTCTTTGACAGGACCCGCTGAGCGATCAGCGAGCTGACGTTGGTGTTAATACGGCTCATGATGTCTCTCCGTGACTAGTACAATTTCCGTTTCGGGGCCCAATAGGCCCCAAGGCGGTTGCGTCGGATCTGCGGTCCGAGCTTGCGCCTTTCAATCCCTTGAAAGGTCGTGGCAGCCGAAGGCCAAGGGCCGAACGCCTGACTGCCTCACTACTGCTTTGCGATCACTCTCGAAGAACACTGCAATCCAATTGCGTTGTTCCTCAAGATGTCGCATTCACATGACGTTCGCGGCCTCCTCTCTCACAAGTTTTGATCGCCGCCCGTCGTCCGCTGGTGCGGGGTGTGACGAATGGCGTTTCACGCGAACATGTCATCGGAGGACCTTAAATTTTCGCTTGCGGTTTTTAAGGCGTGCGGCAGAAATCGCAGTTATCGGGCGAATCTTGCCGGAGTGTTTTCCAGACGTTTCGCGATCATCTGATCGGGATCGCGATCTTTATCGGAATCGCGCAGGTGTTGCGCAACGTCCGCTGCGCGTTTCGATTTGGGGACGATTGAGACCGGTGGGCGTCCAACCCGTCGCCAGCGACGCGCGAAATGGGTATCGTTTGCCCCGCGGGGTGAGCCGGCTCACACTCCCGCGGATCGAAATTGGAGGCCGGACGTTCACGTTGAAAGGGAGGATGTCCAATGAGAAGCCGAAACAACTGGAAGTCGATCTGCACCGCAGCCCTGTGCGCGGTGACTGTGTTGGCTATCGCACCGACGATCGGCGCAGCACCGATCGACCCGGCGACCGTTGCGCCGCTGGTGGCGAAACTGGCCGACAACGATGCCGAAGTGCGTAAGGAAGCCGCCGCCCAACTGGTGGGAATGGGTCCCGACGTCAAGCCCGAACTTCAAAAGGCGATCGCAGACAAAGCCGATCGCAAAGTAAAGGCGCGGGTCGAATCGATCATCACACGCATTGATAACGCCACTGCCCCCGCAGCGGGTGGTGAAACGACCACCGTCGCGTTAAGCGGCACACCCATCACGCTCGATCTGCAGGATGTCGACGCTGCCGACGCGTTCGACGCCCTTTTCGCTCAGGCCAAGGGGGAATACGGAACCCAGCCCGCTAACCTGCTGGCTGACAAGGACAACGTCGCCCCCGTCACATTGAAGTACGACAAGGCTCAGTTCTGGACCGTCCTGCAAGACCTCTGCAAGCAGACGGGCCTGTCACTTTACAACAGTGGCGACGGCACGCGCATGATGTTTTCAACCCAGAACGACAAGGACTGGCTTACCCGCCCGTCCGTCGTCGCCAACGGGTTCCTGATCCAGGCGTCCAACGTCAACCGCAGTTGGAACGTCAACCTCGCCCGCCCTGCCGATGGCACCGAGACCCTGCAGGTTCAGTTTTTCGCGTATCCCGAACCGTCCCTGCGCGTCATCCGTTCCAGCTACCAGTTGAAACTCGACGAGGCGACCGACGACGACGGCAACTCTTTGATCCCCCCGCAGAACATGGGCGATGGTTACTCGTCGGGCCGACAGGCCGTTTGGCAGTTCCAGGCGCCGCTTAACTCTAAGGCCGCCACGGGCAACAAGATCGCCAAGCTATCGGGCAAGGCGAAGTTCGGCGTGATGACCGAGATGGCAAGACTGGAAGTTCCCGATATCGCCAACGTCAAAGATTTCACGAAGAACCTCGGCTCGATGAGCGTGACCATCAAAGGCCTGACCAAGCGAGCGGGAAACCCAACTAACGAGACGTATGAGTTGCCCATCACGCTGACGCGCAAGGGTGGCGACAACGATATGATCAACATGGGACCGCAAGGGTTATCGTTACACGACGCAAAGGGTCGCGAACTGTCCAGCCAGGGATGGAGTGGTGGCGGGGGTGGTGGCGGCAACTACACCTATACAATGCAGTTCGGCCGCTACGCCCGTGGAAGTGACGAGAACCGCCCGGGTGCGCCCGACAAACTGGTGTGGGATGTGCCGACAAAGATCGCGGATGTGCAGATTCCGTTTGAGTTCAAGGACTTGCCGCTGCCGTGATGGTGAGACGCCAGTCGGACCAGCCAAGGTAGTTCGTTGCTCTCGACCTGATCCGGTGGGACCTCGTCACATGCGATGCCCACGGCGTGGTGGTTGGAACGAAAACGCAACTCGGATGCGTTGCAGTACACCTATGACAAACGGTGCCAGCGCCGCAGTGTAGACGATGCCCAGCAGCAGGTTCGCAAGGCTCAGGCGGACGGCCGGGGGTGTGCTTTCGTCGATCCAGCGCGACCAGACGGCCGACTGAACATAAAGAATGACCGTGGTGATCACTCCACCCAGACACGCGACCGTCACGTGCGTCAACGGGTGCCTGCGATAGACCGCCGACTGCGCGTTGCTGAGCATCATGCCGAGCAAGCCGTACGACAGCGCGTGCAGGCCCGGCGCTTGCGCGGTCAGCAGGTCCTGCACGATCCCCAGACCAAAGCACCCCAGCAGCGCGGCGTCCCGCGGCGCGTTGATCGCGATGAAGACGGCTGCCAACAGCACGAAGTTGGGCTTGGCGCCGTTCCACATCACGTACTCGCTTAGTCCGACCTGCAGCCCGAGCGCGAGATACGCGAGGATGATGTAAGGGATGAGGCGCATGGGTTTGCTCGATGTCCTCAATCGGTGCCAGCAGTCGCTTGTGATGTCCGGTTCATCACCATCACCTCGCGCAACCGCGTCAGTGCCCCTTGCGGTTCGATGCGCAGCTCGGCGAACAGCGCGTTGCTGGGCCGCGGGCGGATTTCGACGATCTTGCCAACCGGGTAGCCGCGCAGTTGCTCGGGCCAGGACGAGTCATCGAGCGTCACCCAGTCACCGATCTGAATCTTGGCGGCCTCGATCTCCTTCATGTCCAGGTTCTCGACCTTCATCCGGTTGCGACCGATGCCCATCAGGATCGGCGGGGTCGTCGTGATCTTCAGCAGCTTGAGTCCGCCGTCGTCGGATCGTTCGTACCGGCAGAACGAGCCCATGAGGCGAAAGCCCTCATCAGTGATCAATCGCACCTGCGCCCCCAGCGGGCCAGCGTGTGAAACTCGGCCTGCAAGGCCGTCCGAGTAGAGCACGGGTTGATCGACCGCAATGCTCGTTGTGGTCGAGCCATTCAATTGCAGCGTCTCGCGCAGGGCCGACGACGCATCACCACCGAGCACCTGGACGGGCGTGCAGAACTCGCGGATCGACCCGAGTTGGGCGCGGTCCGCATTGATCTTCTTCAGGAACGCCAACTGTTCAGACATGTGAATCAGCGCGATCCGCAACTGCTCGTTCTCATCGCGAACGTCGTCGGCGGTTCGATCGTCCGGCGTCGCCTTGGGCGGATCAAACTTGTTGCGCAGCCAGTTTCCAAACCAACTGGCCGGCCTTGAAACGGGTGCGAAGAGCACGGTGAGCTGGGGCTTCTGGCGAGTTGAGAAGAGAGGAAACAGAAATGCAACCACGAACGCCAAGACCATCAACGAGGAGAACACATGATGGAACTTCAACTGTCGCATTGCATGGCGTGGCATGGGCTTTAGCCCATGGTTCCAAACTAATTAGACATGGGCTAAAAAGCCCATGCCACGTCGTTACATCTCGTCGGCGTCAGACTCCATCGTGTCTTTCCAGAGTTCGAGGTTCTCCAGATAAACGCTGGTTCCACGGGCGACGCAGGTCAGGGGGTCTTCGGCGAGCTTTACGTCCAGGCCGGTCGCGTTGCTGATGACGGTTGTTAAACCGCGGAGCAGTGATGACCCACCGGCCATGGTGATGCCGTTGTCGACCAGGTCGGCGGCGAGTTCGGGCTCGGCCAGTTCGAGCGTGCGGGTGACAGCTTCGATGATGGCCGTGACCGGCTCCTGCAGCGCCTCGCGGATCTCTTCGCTTGTGACGGAGGTTTTGCGGGGCAGGCCACTGATCATGTCACGACCGCGGACGTCCATGGTCGGCTCGTGGTCGCTCGTGGGGGCGGCCGAGCCGATCTCGATCTTGATGCGCTCGGCCATCTGTTCGCCGATCGCCATGTTGTAGGTCTTTTTCATGTGGCTGACGATGGCTTCATCGAAGTCATCACCGGCCGTGCGGACCGATTCGCACACGCTGATATCCGCCAGCGAGATAATCGCCACTTCCGTCGTGCCACCGCCGATGTCCACGATCATGCTCGCGGTCGGTTCGGTGACGGGCAACCCCGCTCCGATCGCCGCGGCCATGGGTTCTTCGACGAGATAGACCCGACGGGCACCGGCGCGCTCGGCACTGTCCAGCACCGCTCGCTTTTCGACCGCGGTAATGCCCGATGGAATCGCGATGACAACGCGTGGCCCGATGAAGTGTTTGCGACCATGCACGCGCCGAATGAAGTACGACAGCATCGCTTCGGTGATCTCAAAGTCACTGATCACACCGTCCTTCAACGGACGGATCGCGGTGATACTGCCGGGCGTCTTGCCGAGCATTTCCTTGGCGACCAGACCGACCGCGTTGCCGTTCTGCAGCACGCGGTTGGTCCCCTTTTTCACCGCAACGACGCTCGGCTCGTTCAGAACGATGCCTTCCCCTTTGACGCAGACGAGGGTGTTGCAGGTGCCCAGGTCGATGCCCATGTCGATACTGAACATCCCCAGCAGCGAGTCAAAGATCACGAGGCGTTCTCCAATGTTGGGCAACTATCGCAACGCCTGCCACAGCCTTCGGGCCGACGACGCACGCGCACAACTGCAACGACCAGTTTTCAAGTGGAAGGACGACATGAGTGGCGAACCATGAGACCGGCCGTTTTGGCGGCTTCAAAGGGCTTTGCCCTGCAAAGCGCACCGCAGTGGCGCGGCCACGAGGCTCGCGATCTCCCGATCCATCGGGCAACCCGATCCATCGGGAATCCGGACGTCCATCCTTACCCCAATCCAACGGATGCGATTTCGGAAGCGTCCGTGGTGCCCGGTCGGTTGCTACGGTACAGAGACTGGGGAAGGGATGCAAACAACGCCGATTGTCCGGCCAGTCGAAATGGGCCCTTCCATGAGCCTAATTTCGCGCGCTAAGCGATCGCTACGATAGACCTGATACGCCCTGCTACTACTTGAAGTTCGCAATTCAATTCAGAACCCCACAAGCGACCAGTGAAATCCGGTCGCACTAGCCCACAACAGCAGGTGCCGTCTCCGTTTTCGCTGGCGCGGCTGAAACATCGCCCATGGGATCGGCAACTGCGTTCTTCGGCTCGGGGAGTTGCACCGGGGGGCACGACACGTCCAGCTTCGAGACGTCGTTCTTAAATGCGAGCGTGACCGTCCAGTCCAGCACGATGCGGATCCGCCTTTGCCAGCGCGGCATTTGCATCAGGTAATAAGTGCGCCACACCCACCACGCGATAAAGCCGTAGATCTTGAACTGGTAAACCTTGCCCACCCCCTTGAACTTGCCCAGCGACGCCAGCGTGCCCTTCGGCGAGTAGACGAACGGAATGATCTGCTTGCCCTGCTTTGCGTTCAGCACGTTGTTCGCCAGCACCTTCGCCTGCCGCAGCGCGTGCTGGGCGAGCGGTGGATAGGGATGACCGTTGACGTCGGGAATAGCGGCGTTGTCGCCAAGCGCCCAGACGAACGGATGACTCGTGCTGCGCATCGTCGCGTCGACCGCGATGCGACCCCGGCGGTCCTTGGCAACGGGGAACGTGTCAACTAAAAAGCTCGGCCGCACGCCCGTCGCGATGATCATCGTGGCGGCCTCGATCGTCTCGGTGTCGCTGACGATCACACGGCCCTTCTCCATCGCCTGCACGCGGACGTTGTTGCGGATGATGACCCCGCGATCGCGCAGGACCTCGGTAGCGTACGTGCTGAGGTCCTCGCTCATCTCCTGCATGATGCGCGGGCCACCATCAAGCAGGATGAACTGCGGCGCGTCCGTCGGCACGTTGCGATAATGCTTGTGAACGTTCGCGACGAACTCGGTGAACTCGCCGATCAATTCGACACCGACCAGCCCACCACCCACGATGACGAACGTCATCAGCGAACGCCTGCGGTCGGGGTCAAGTTCGACGTCGGCCCGTTCGAAACAATCGATGATGTGGTTGCGCACCCCGATCGCATCGGCCATCGTCTTAAAGGGCCGGGCGTTCTCGCTGCCCTTGACGAGCGCGGTGTTGGTCGTCGAGCCGAGCGCGATGACGAGGTCGTCGAAGTTGACTGCGTACTCCTGATCGTTCGACAGCTTGGCCTTGACCTGCTTGGAGTCAAAGTCGACACCCGTGATCTCGGCTTCGACGAACTGCACGTGCCTGAACAACGGCCGGATCGGGTTGACCGCATGGCGCGGTTCGAGGATGCCACTGCCGGCCTCGAACAGCAGTGGCGTCATGAGAAAGTAGTTGTCTCGACTGATAAGCGTGATGCGGATGTCACGGCGGCCCTTGGCGAGCTTCTCGAGATGGCGCGCGGTGTAGACGCCCCCAAAGCCCCCGCCGAGCACGACGATGTGGTAATAGCTGCTGGCGGTTGATGGGGGCTTGGTGGTCATCGTCATGCTCGTGTTTCGCTATTCGTACAACGGTCTTGTACAGGGGACGAAGCGGCCCGGCTACATCAAAAGCCGAATCGGTTGTACTGTAGGTCACATGCCGCTATCGATCGTCCGCAAACCTTACGGCCGCTGGGCCGACGCCGTCCACCTGTCCAACGACCACGCCGAAGTGGTCATCATCCCCTGCGGCGGGCGAATCATCCGCTACGCGCGGCCGGGCGGTCTGAACATGTTATGGGAAAATACACTGACGGACGTATCGCTCGACACCGGCGTGAAGGGTTGGCACAACCCCGGTGGCGACAAAGTGTGGATCTGGCCTGACGGACGCTGGAACGACGTCCTGGGCAAAGCCTGGCCACCACCTTTGGAGATGGATGAAGCGGACTACGAAATCACGGTGACGGGCGACGCAGTACGCCTCGTCTCGCCAACTCTGCCCAAGGCCAATTTCCGCATCGTGCGCGAGATCCAACTGGACGACAACACCGCCGCGCTGCAGACGGTCAACCGCGTGGAACCCGTCGGCGAGCCTGCGGATATTCCGATCGCGGCGTGGACCGTGACGCAGGTGCCAGCCACGCAAAAGGTGACGGTGCTCGTCGAGGCGGGCAGCGAGTTGAACCAGATGTCTCGCGGCAAACTCGCGGCCGCCGACTTCTCCGGCCCAGCGGCGGTCCTGCGACGCGACCCGACCCAGACGGCCAAGGTCGGCCTCGACGGCATCGCGTTTCGCGTCGAATACGACGGTGTCGCGTTCACGCAACGCCTCGTCGGTGCCAGCGACGGTGAATGGGGTTCGGGAACCCGTGCGCAATACTACGTCGAGAAGGACAGCATCGTCCGCAGCACCTACATGGAACTGGAGTTCACCTCGCCCCGATCCATCGTAACTTCTGAAGGGCCGTGGGTGGCAGTTCGGTGGGAACTCATTGATCAGCCAAGAACGTAGTCCCACCATCGTGGCGTGCGCGTCTCGCCCATGTCGTTTCCATACCAAGAGCATGGGCGAGACGCCCATGCCACGATGTGGATGAACGTCACTTGCTCCAGATGTCCCCTTCACCCTCTGCGAACCACCGGGTCGTCGTCACCTTCTGCTGAGTGTAAAACGCGACACCCTCTCGGCCCTGGACGTGCAGGTCACCGAAGAAGCTGTCGTGCCAGCCACTGAACGGGAAGAAGGCCATCGGCGCGGGGACGCCAACATTGATGCCGATCATGCCGGCCTTGGCGCGGTGTTTGAACTCGCGGGCCGTCCCACCGCTGCGGGTGAAGATGCAGGCACCGTTGCCGTAGAGGTTCTGCGACTGGATGTCCAAACCGTGTGAAAGCGAATCGACGCGAATGACGTTCAGCACGGGGCCGAAGATCTCCTGCTCGTGGACGCTCATGTCGGGCTTCACACCGTCGAGCACCGTCGCGCCGACGTAGAACCCGTTTGGTACGCCAGCCACTTTCACGTCACGCCCGTCGGCGACGGCGGTCGCGCCGCTCTTCACACCCGCACCGATCAATTCGCGCACACGGTCGCGGTGTTGGCCGGTGATGACGGCCCCCATCTGCACGGTTGGGTCGCGGTCGGTCGGGCCGATGATCAACGACTTGGCGACCTTAGCGATCTGGGGGACGACCTTGTCTCCGGCAGCGCCGATGACGACCGCAGTGCTGCCGCTCATGCATCGTTCACCGGCGCAACCGAAGGCCGCTTCGGTCAATCCCTTCACGGCATTGTCTATGTCCGCATCGGGCATGACGAAGATATGGTTCTTCGCGCCACCCGCCGCCTGAACGCGCTTACCGTTGCGCGTGCCGGTCTCGTAGATGTAACGCGCGATCGGTGTCGAGCCGACAAAGCTGACCGCTTTGATCGCCGGGTGGGTCAGGATCGCGTCAACGATCTCCTTCCCGCCATGCACGATATTCAGCACGCCTTTGGGCAAACCTGCCTGGCTGAGCAACTCACCGATGCGCGTCGCAGTCAGTGGGACCTTTTCGCTCGGTTTGAGAATAAACGTGTTCCCACACGCGATGGCGATCGGGAACATCCACATCGGCACCATGGCCGGGAAATTGAACGGTGTGATGCCCGCAACGACACCCAGCGGATAGCGCACGGCTTCGCAGTCAATTCCGCGCGCAATGTTGGGCAGCGTCTCGCCCATCATGAGAGAAGGAATCCCACAGGCGAACTCGACGACCTCGATGCCACGGCGCAAATCACCGCGCGACTCACCGATCGTCTTACCGTGTTCGCGGGTGATGAGTTTAGCGATGTCCTCGAACTGCTCTTCAAGGAGTATTTTCAATCGAAAGAGCACGCGACAGCGCTCGATCGCCGGTGTATCGCGCCACGCCGGGAACGCCGCCGCCGCGGCTTCGACGGCTTGATTTAACGCCTCGGCTTTGGCCACGGGCGTCTCGGCGATCACCTCACCATCGGACGGGTTGTAAACCGGCGTCGTCGTGGTGCCGATCGAGACCCAATCGCCGCCGATGAAATGTTTGACTGTCGTCGCCATGATTTTCCTTAGTAGCATGGGCGGCTCGCCCATGGTGTCGGTACTCCGACACATCGAATGGTACCCCATTGGATTAAGCAATCGCGCCAGCGAAGGGAACTACACCATCGTTGGAATGGAAGATCGCTTGCGCTCGTTAGCTCGTACGGCGTACCGTCCGAAGTCACGGAGTACCGCGACACATGGGCGAGCCGCCCATGCTACGGTGAAGCTTGCTGCCGTTCCCCCGCTACAACTCCCCGAACGCGATATCCAAACATTCGAGCATAAAGTAAGCATCCGCGTGGGTGATGCACATGGGTGGCTTGATGCGCAGGACGTTGCCGAAAAAGCCACCCTTGCCGATGAGCAGCCCAAGCTCGCGGGTGCGTTCGAAAACAGCGATGCATTCGTCCTTGGCCGGTTCCTTCGTCTTGCGGTCCTTCACCAGCTCGACACCGAGCATCAGACCCTTGCCACGCACCTCACCGATGATGCTGTGCCGCTCGGCCAGCTTGTTCAGCCCGGCGATCAGCTCGTTACCGATCTTCAGGGCATTGGCTTGGGTCTTTTCCTTTTCGATCACTTCCAGCACAGCCTGACCCTGCCGCATGACGACCGGGTTGCCACCAAACGTGTTGAAGTGGATGCGGCTGTTGAGGACAGCCGCGATCTCTGGGGTGGTGACGACCGCCGCCAGCGCGGCACCGTTGCCGATGCCCTTGGCCATCGTGACGATGTCGGGGATGACGCCTTGGGTTTCGAAGCCCCAGAAGTGCGTGCCCGTGCGGCCGAACCCGGCCTGCACTTCATCGGCGATGCACAATCCACCCGCAGCGCGAACGTGTTCGTAGGCTCGATTCAGATAGCCGTCGGGGAAGACGATCGTCCCACCGACGCCTTGGATCGATTCCGCAAAAAAACCTGCGACCCGCCCGCTCGTGGCGAACTGGATGACCTGTTTCACGTCGTCGGCGAATTTCTGACCGGCCTGCGGGTCGTCCTTACCGAAATAGCCGCGGTACGTGTCGGGCGCGATGGCATGATGCACACCATGCCCACCCGGCACGTTGTACTTCCACGTGCTGTGCGACGTCAGTCCCATCGTCGATTGACCCCCACCGTGATAGCAGTTGCGCAGCGCGATGAGGTCGTAGTTTTGCGTATAGGCGCGGGCCATCAGGATGGCCAGGTCGTTTGCCTCCGAACCGCTGTTGACGAAGTAACAGATTTTCAGGTTGCCCGGCATCTTCGCCGCCAGCGCCTTGGCATACTCTGCGGGCGCGGGGTTCAGGTAAATCGTCGTCGTGTGCTGCAGTAGCGCATTTTGTTTGTCGACGGCTGCGTTCACGTGCGGGTGACAATGCCCGACACTGACCGTCACGATGCCACCGAACCCGTCGAGGTATCGCCGACCGGTCTCGTCGAACAGGTACTGCATGTGCCCCTGAACGATCATCAAGGGCTTTTTGTAAAACGTCAGCAGCGACGGTGGAAGATGCTCTTTGCGCATCTTCAACACGTCGGCGAACGACGGGCCCGTGTACGATGCAGGCGTGAAGGTGCTCGGAGGCAACGTGGGGGTGGCAATGGCAGTGGTCATAGGCCTACAGCGCGTAAGTGGTTGGTAGGACCCCTATTCCTACCAGATGAGACGACCCGTTGCACTTGTTTTCGATCCAATTTTCAAATGCGAGGGAATTCCCGTATCACTCTGATCAATACGCGTTGCAGGTCAACAAGGTGTCGCGTTTTTTAAAGTTGACCACGCAAGCCCGACTGCTGGCTCTCGTCGTCCATGCTGTGAGTATTAACGGTCTCGTCGAAGTTCAGCTTCTTTAGAATCGGGTGCTCATCCGTCAGGTCGTCCTGTGGAGCGTAACCGACCAGCTCGCGGGCGTCGGAGATGTCGAGGCGTTTAAAACGATTGTCGGATAGTCCGTGAAACACTGCGAACTGCAAGCGCGTGTCGTCGATGCAGCGTTCGATCAGTTGATTCAGGTCGCGATGACTGACCCAGGCATCGAGCATGCCCAGACTGTGTTCACCACGCGCAGCCTCAATCGGCTGGAACGCGCCGATACGCAGGCAGATGCACGACAGACCTTCCTGCTCGGCCATGTAACGGGCGAGGGCCTCACCAAAGCATTTGCTGACACCGTAGAGGTCACCGGGATTGACCGGCTCACTGGTTTTCACCTGCACGTCAGTCGGGTAACCACTGACGGCGTGGATGCTGCTGGCGAATATCAACCGCCGCACACCAGCGCTCTTGGCGGCGACCATCGTGTTGTAGGTGCCGGTGAGGTTCACCGGGAGGATGATGTCCCACTTGGCGCTGGGGTTGGGCGTGGCCGCCAGGTGCAGGACGGTATCGACCCCGCGACACAGTTCCTTCATGCGTGGCAGGTCGGTGATATCGCCTTGCACGACTTGGCCGTACTTTTGAAGCTTCATCGCATCTTCATCGAGGTCGCGATCGACGAGGATCAGGTCGTACTTTCCATGTGAGTGCTCTGCAAAGTACGAACCGATTCTGCCACCGCCACCGGTGACAAGCACACGGCGGCGCAGTGAGGTGCCGTTTGATTCTGGAACCAACGCGTCAGCAGTAAAAGAGTGGGCCATGGCTGCCATGATGAAACCGCTACGGTGTTTTTCGGAATGGCAAAAACTTACCCACGGTCGCGCCCTATTCACTCGCGACCGGCGGCGGCCTTGAGTGTGTGGTCCATCAGGATCTCCCACTCCATCCGCTGCAATTGCTGCGCGAGCTTGAGGGGTGGATGATCATCGGCAGCGTCGTAGAACGATTCCATAAAGTCGACGAGCGCATAGGCGTCCCAACCGCGCTCGATGATCGCCCGCGCATGGTCGGATGCCGGTGACGCAGTGACCAGTTGCGACCCCCGGCGAGCCATCTCGGCCATCGACGGGTGATTGCGACACTTACCGTACCAGTACTTGGCGTTGTTAAAGTCTCCCTCTCGCCGGTGCATAATCGCGTGCCAGAAACTTCCGGTCGACGTCTCAATCCCCTGTGAGAGCGTGTGCGACTTGTCCAACCAGTCGTGCCAAAGCCACAGCCCTGAAAGCGCCGCCGTGGCTTCGTCCGTGTCGGCAATTTTAGTAGACAGAATGTTCTCTGGCGTGACGGCAGCTAGGGAAATCTGACCGACGTGGCTACCCTCTCCTGTCACGACCAATCGCTGATACGCCAAATCGGGGTCAATTCGCAAAACAGCTACCGCACTGTCTGACAATAAGTCATATTGATACAAATGAACGCCCATTTGTCGCACCCGGTCTTCCGTAAATTGCGTTTAAGCGAGCCCGTCTACAATCAGCCCCTTCGGCACGGGCTTTACACCAGTAACCAATAACTATGAACAAGGAGATTACCATGATTCGTGCGATTTTAGGACTTGCGATCGTTTCTGCCGTTGCAGTTGGATGTGAATCCACCGGCTCTTCGAAGGGTCGGAACTTCAAGCCTGCCGCCAAGGACACCAGTTTGGCCGCCTATGCTGCCAACTCAAACTATCCCAGTGACAGACAAGCACTCCGTGATCAAGCGGTCACAGCGACCATCGCCAAGCAAAGTGGTGCCATCACTATCCGCAACTTCACGGATAAGACGATGCAGGAACCGCGCCTGTGGGTCAACGGTGTCTATGTCCTGCGTTTACGCACGGTTGGGCCCCAATCGGTCATCACCGTCAATCGGAACGACATGTACAACTCGGCCGGTGAAAGCCTCGGCAAAGTGCCGATCGACACGATCAACAGATTGGAACTCGAAACGGAACAGAATTTGATAGAGGTACAGGGACCGCAGTTCGACTGATTGCCGAACTGCCTACAATCCACCCCTTCCCCTGCGTCCACCAGCCACCCACCTGGTGGACGCACCTTTTTGCGCTCGAGCACAAAGTGCGCAATCGGCTTGCCCCCCACGGCGTTCCGCAAGCGCTTCCGTCCCGACGCGTGGGAAGAGTAATTCCACGCTCACCTCCTGGCAGGCCAGACATCCTCCCTTCCCCCCGTTTAGAGACGGCAATTGTGCCGCAATCCGACCTACGCAAAGTGAAAACGAACTCACCCTCCCTCCCTCGACACCTTGAATCCCTCCGCCAACTTCACCCCCTGCAGAACCGTCACGCGCAATGGAGCGAAGATGCGCGCGACGCTCTCTACCGTTGCGCCATACCGATCGAGCACCTCGCGTATCGGCCCGTCCGGTGGCACGATGAGCATGTCGCCGTCCACCTCCACCGGCACGTGAAGGTTCCCCAGTTCCAGCGCGACCACTGCGAGCGTCGAAGGGTTCGCGAAAGTGGCAACCCACACGTTCACCGGCTGGACACGCACGACCAGCGACGCGCCCGCCGCATTCCGCAGCACATCTCCATCCCGCAGTGACCGCCCGCGCGGTGGCAGGATGCCGACCGCGACGCCAGCACGTGTGGTCTTGCGGATCGCCGGTAGGGCGCAGTCGTCCCACGACAACTCGACAGCGTCGGGCGGTTCGGTTTGGCTGAACCCGGCGTCGGCGATGTTCCCCAAGATGCGATCGAAAAGCATGGTTGTGGTGCCCGAAGAGGTCGGCGCGTATGCTACCGACAACCAACCGGCCAGCCCACAACTGACGCGCATGCGATCCGTCGACGAAGCCCAGTCCGCCTCGCCACCCTCGGCCGTGAACCCGCGTCGCGCCCTGCGCAAAGGCGACGGTCGACTGGTCGTCAGCAATGTCGAAGGCCTGTCCACCGTCACGACCTCCGCTGCGACCAACCCGATGAAGCTCCTCGTCCCACGAGCCCGCGCCATCTGCGCCTGGGCCTTCACCAGCACATTCGGTGGTGGCCTGCTTGCGGGCGATTGCGTCGACCTCGATATCACGGTTGGTGAGCATTCGTCGCTGCTGCTCGGCACACAGGCGTCGACAAAGGTCTACCGCAGCCCGCAAGCGCTGGCCGCTAAGCAGTCGCTGCACGCGACCGTCGCTGCGGGCGCGTTGCTCGCGGTCCTGCCCGACCCGGTGACCTGCTTTGCGAACGCATCTTATGAACAGCGGCAGCGCTTTGACGTCGCGCCCGGTGGTTCGCTGCTGCTGCTCGATTGGATCACCAGTGGCCGGCTTGCGCGGGGTGAAAGGTGGGCCTTCACGCGCTACCTCAGCCGCAACGACTTCTTCATGGCCGACCGTCACGTCGCCAGTGACGCGCTGCTGCTCGATGGTGCATTCGAACCGATCTCTTCTCCCCAGCGGATGGGCCGGTTCGACTGTTACGCGACACTCTTCGCCGTCGGCCCGCTGGTGTCGGCCGGCGCCAAGGCGATGATAGCGGACGTCACGGCCGTCCCACTGCGTCGCAACGCTCCATTGCTCGTCTCTGCCAGTCCGCTCGCAGAGGGTGTCGTCCTGCGCGTACTGGGCGATTCTGCCGAACGTGTCGGTCGTTTCCTGCGCGACCGGCTCGCATTCGCCTGGCCACTGGTTGGTGAAGACCCGTGGACACGAAAGCCTTAACACGAGGGTCCGCTCATGCACCTTTCGCCTCGAGAGATCGACAAGCTCCTCCTTCACAACGTGGGCTTCCTCGCCCAGAAGCGGTTGGCGCGCGGGCTGCGCCTCAACCACCCCGAAGCCGTCGCGCTCATTGCCAGCGTCGTGCTCGAGTTCATCCGCGACGGTAAGCGCGTCGCCGAGCTGATGTCGCTGGGCCAGCAGATGCTCGGCCGGCGGCAGGTCATGCCCGGTGTGCCGGAACTGATCTACGACGTGCAGGTCGAGGGCACCTTCCCCGACGGCACGAAGCTCGTGACGGTGCATCACCCGATCGCGTCCCTCGATGGCAAGCTCGAGATGGCCCTCTACGGCAGCTTCCTGCCCACGCCCGACCTGACCGTCTTCGGTGACCTGCCAGGTGACACACCGGGTAAAGTGACCACCGCTGCCGGCAACCTCATGTTGAACGACGACCGCGTCGCGATCGACCTTGCGGTCACGAACATCGGGGATCGGCCAATCCAGGTCGGCAGTCACTACCACTTCGTCGAAACCAACCCCAGCCTGACGTTCGACCGCGCTGTCGCGTACGGCAAGCGCCTCGACATCCCCGCAGGCACCGCGGTGCGCTTCGAGCCCGGTGAGACGAAGACCGTCAAGCTCGTCGACATCGCCGGCAACAAGGTCATTGCCGGTGGCAACAACTACGCAAGTGGACCCGTGACGGACGCCGGTCGCGCCAAAGCCGCGACGATCGCCTGAACCCAGCAGATCCAACGATACAGGAACCCTAGTCATGGCTTACTCCATTCCCCGTTCTACTTACGCCGACATCTATGGCCCCACCGTTGGCGACCGTGTGCGCCTCGGTGACACTGGTCTGATTCTCGAGGTCGAAAAGGACTTCGCGGTCTATGGTGACGAGTGCAAGTTCGGCGGAGGCAAGGTGCTTCGTGAAGGCATGGGCCAGGCCGCGGGGGTGAGCCAGGCGGACGCGCTGGATCTGGTCATCACCAACGCGCTGGTCGTCGACTACACCGGCATCTACAAGGCGGACATCGGCATCAAGGCCGGGCGCATCAGTGGTATCGGCAAGGCCGGCAACCCCGACGTCATGAAGGGTGTGACCCAGGGCATGATCGTCGGGGTGACGACGGAAGTCATCGCCGGTGAAGGGCTCATCCTGACCGCCGGTGGGATCGATAGTCACATCCACTACATCTGCCCCCAACAGGCTTACGAAGCGATCGCTGCGGGCCTGACGACGATGATCGGGGGTGGCACCGGCCCTGCCGTCGGCACGTGCGCGACGACCTGCACGCCCGGCGCCTTCTACACCCAGATGATGCTGCAGGCGACCGACGCGTTGCCTCTCAACTTCGGCTTCACCGGCAAGGGCAACACCGCCCACCCCGCAGGGCTCGCCGAGCAGATCGTGTCGGGACAGATCGGGCTCAAGCTTCACGAAGACTGGGGCACAACGCCCGCAGCCATCGACTGCTGCCTGACCGTCGCCGAGCAGTACGACGTCGCGGTGACGATCCACACGGACACGCTCAACGAGTCCGGCTTCGTCGAATCCTCCATCGCGGCGTTCAAGGGCCGCACGATCCACACCTACCACACCGAGGGCGCCGGCGGTGGGCACGCGCCGGACATCATCAAGGTCGTTGGTGAGACGAACGTCCTGCCCAGCAGCACGAACCCCACGCGCCCTTACACCGTCAACACGCTCGACGAGCACCTGGACATGCTGATGGTCTGTCATCATCTGGATCCCTCCCTTCCTGAAGATGTGGCGTTCGCCGAGAGCCGCATTCGAGGTGAGACGATCGCCGCCGAGGACATCCTGCACGACCTGGGCGCGATCAGCATGATCTCGTCGGACTCGCAAGCCATGGGCCGCATCGGTGAGGTCATCACGCGCACCTGGCAGACCGCCGACAAGATGAAGCAGCAGCGTGGCAAGCTGCCTGGCGACCCTGCTAGTCACGACAACGGGCGCATCAAGCGCTACGTCGCCAAGTACACGATCAACCCCGCGATCGCGCACGGCGTGGGGCACATCCTCGGCAGCGTCGAGATCGGCAAGTTCGCCGACCTCGTGTTGTGGAAGCCCGCGATGTTCGGTGCCAAGTGTGAGATGGTCATCAAGGGGGGCATCATCGCGTGGAGCCAGATGGGCGACCCCAATGCCTCCATCCCCACGCCCCAACCCGTCTACATGCGCCCGATGTTCGGTGGATACGGTCGCGCCACCGGCGCATCGTCCATTGCGTTCGTATCACAAGCCTCCATCGCTGCAGGCACCGTCCAGACCTACGGTTTATACAAGCACATCGAACCGGTCCGCAACTGTCGGTCGGTGACCAAGAAGGACATGAAGCACAACGACGCCACGCCCGTCGTCACCGTCGACGCCGAGACCTACACCGTCACCGCCGACGGTGAAGCCCTCCGCTGTGAACCTGCGGAAGTGCTACCGTTGGCGCAACGGTACTTCCTCTTCTAGGTGCCGCGTCCCCGCCGTGACACGGTGCCTCCGGCCCGTGAGGTCTTCCATTCATCCACGGTTCTTCCCCCTGAGTCAACGCGGCGACATGAAGGGCCCCGCTCCGGGCCCCTCATCGCAAAAATAAAGTTTTCGTCCCCCTCTCCCGGGTGCCGTCGGCGTAACCTCCTACTCAATCGATGCTTGGCCGCGCAACCGGTCTGGAACACGTCGAAAAAACCGACCTGAAACCGACATAGAAACGACCGAAAACGACACGAAACGACGGCCGTCCACATGATTCCGATCTTCAGAATGGTTTTCAAGCCTACCCGTTTAGCCGCTGTCCCGCAGGGACGCCTTTTCTGCGACGACCAGCGCCCCGTGCGGCCCTGCGGGCCAGCCGCTAAACGTGACTCGCCGGAACGTTGGCACTCGCCTCCATCACGTGCTTATGCAATTGTCAAAGAGCATCGCACGGGCAGGAAACCGTGCGATCGGGGGCATGAAGCCCTTAACTGAGTGTATTCTCGGCCGCCCGCCGGTCAACATAAAAATTAGTAATTTGTTAGGTCTGTGGCGAGGTGCGTTTCACTGTGTCATCCCGAGGGGAGCGGTAGCGACCCGAGGGATCTCGAATTGGCACGCGGTGTCGGACTATCGAGAACCCTCACGTCGCTACCGCTCCGTTCGGGATGACACAATTGCCAGTCTGATGCCCTCTTCGCACGCAGCCATCCGCAGTAATTGGCATTTCCTCCCTGTGCAAAATTTGCACTCGTATGATGGAGGACGGCCGATCGGATAGACTAAAATCCCGGAGGAAACTACACCATGCTACGTCACATTGCGCTTTCACTGGCTCTTATCATTGCCGTCCCCACGTTTACACTCGCTCAGGAAGAGTCCAAGGTCGTCATCACCACCGACGCCAAACCGACCGACGCCGCTGCCATTCAGGCTGCGATCGACAAGGGGCTTGCGTTCTTAAAGTCCAAGCAGAACCCCGACGGTGGCTGGACGAACGACAAGCAACCGCCGGCGATCAACGCGCTGGTGCTCAAGGCGTTTGCGCAGGATTCAAAGACGGGCGCTAGCGCCGACTTCGTCAAGAAGGGTTACGACAAGCTGCTGAGCTATCAGGTCGAATCGGGTGGCATCTACAAGGACGCGCTGGCCAACTACAACACCGCCATCGCGATCAGCGCCCTGGCCGCTGCGAACAACCCCGAATACCAGACCGCGATCGACAAGGCCGTGTCGTACATGAAGGGCCTGCAATGGACCGCGGGTGTCATCGGTCCCAAAGGTGAAAGCGTCGCAGAGGCCGACAAAGCGATGTGGGAAGGGGGCTGGGGTTATGGCAACAACGCTCGACCGGACTTTTCCAACACGCAGATGGCGCTCGACGCGCTTCACGATGCCGGTGTGAATCCGCAAGACCCTGCGTTCCAGCGCGCCCTGACCTTCATCCAGCGCACACAGAACCGCAGCGAGAGCAACGACCAGGCGTTCGCTGGCAACGATGGTGGCTTTTTCTACACCCCCGCGCGAGGCGGTGAGTCAATGGCCGGTCACATCGACGCCGGTGACAAAAAAGAACCGCGCAGCTACGGTTCGATGACCTATGCCGGTCTCAAGTCCTTCATCTACGCCGGCGTGAGAAAGGACGACCCCCGTGTGCTCGCGGCCGTCGAATGGATCAAGAAAAACTACACCCTCGACGAAAACCCCGGCATGGTTCTCGGCGACCCGAAGAAGGCCCAGAACGGCCTGTTCTACTACTACCACACCATGGCCCGCGCCCTGGCTGCCTACGGTGAACCCAAGCTCGGTGACCGCGACTGGAAAGCCGATCTGACCGCCAAACTGCTGTCGATCCAGAAAGAAGACGGCAGCTGGGTCGGTGTCGAACGCTGGATGGAAGACAACCCGGTCATCGTCACGTCCTACGTCGTCCTGGCGCTGCAGGAAATTCAGAAGGCCAAGTGATTTTTCCTGCCCCTCTCCCGGTACCCCGTGAGAGGCTGGGTGAGGGTGATTCGCAGTTGCCAAAACACGCCGGCAGAAGTAATCCAGTCCCCTCTCCCTCCTTGTACTCAGGGTATTTTAGGAGAGCGCCAGGGTAAGGGGGCGTGGAAAGCCAGCCGGAGCCTTTCGGGAAATCGATTATCGCATTCGTTAAAAAGCAATAGAGCATCCACTTCAAACGTAGCGTGTCATCCCGAAGGAAGAGGCAGCGACCAGAGGGGTCAGGACTGCCAAACACTGTCCCCCGTGGCGATCCCGTTGACGGCGTCGGGCAACCCCAGACTCACGTACGCCGCAAAGACGAGGATAACGAGGGACGTTCGGGCGGCGGAAGACATGGATAGTGGTTCATAACACGTCTGTCGTTCATTGCTACATCAAACTTGCGCACTCGTACAGGTGCCCCAGATGGCCCAACATACTTGTCGTTCTTTGCTCACGTGTAAATGTATGGATAAATTGGGGATTTCCTTTGACAGTTCGCGCTTCCGGCGGGAGAGTGCATT
>Ga0163144_10003972_pt1:0-32500 | contig 33586 bp, 38 predicted proteins | sample OliLak19BULKMAT1_FD_123175 | JGI IMG/M metagenome (GOLD analysis project Ga0163144, IMG submission 123175) | Freshwater microbial mat bacterial communities from Lake Vanda, McMurdo Dry Valleys, Antarctica - Oligotrophic Lake LV.19.BULKMAT1 | ecosystem: Environmental > Aquatic >... | reverse complement strand
CGAGATGGATCACCGCGAGCCGTCATACTGGGTGTCGACTCGCTTTGAGTCTGCCTACCACGCGATTGTCGATCCGCCCACTGCAGGCGTGCTAATGCCGATGGACGCCAGCTTTCGGCGAATCGAAGCGATGCCATATGCTGTCATGTTCAGGTCCGATCAGCCAATGGCGCTTAAGCACATGGCACGTACGGTTGACGTTGTAATCGGTGCCGCGACAGAGCGGAGTCGAATTGTCCGCGGTTTGAACGATCCAGATATGTTGATGCTGTTCCACGGAACAACATTTGACAAGGCCAACACGATTTGTACCGCTGGCATATGGCATGCCCTTAGCTCTGCGCAGGAATTTGGCGACGGCAATTCATTCTACTTGTCAACGCGCTACGAATTAGCCATCAAATGGGCGCTGAGGCGATGCAACAAACAGCCTAATATGACCGTTTTGTGTTTCGAGGTGCCGTCCATCTTCTTTGACGAGCGCGAAGATGGCGTCTTGTTCCGCGAGCATGCAGCCTTCCGAATGCGTGAGCGACGTGGTCGTGCCGAAGGGCACAATTACGCGTTCCACGACTTTGGTATGCGAATGCCGCCCAGTGACGAATGGCGCGATCTCATTGTTGCGAGCCGGGAACCGCGTGATCATCACATAGCAACGGAGAACTGTGTGATTCACGGTCCAATGCGCGCCCGCGGCGGTCATCGCGCCGGCGCGCCGCCTGTTCCGCATCGACCGCCACGGGAACAGTACGCAATCCGGTGCCAATTATCCGCCGTTGAATTGCTGCGGCATCTGAGCTTTGTCAACAACTTTTCGTTCGTCGTCATCAGGGAACGTGGTCGCATCACCTTTGCCGACGGTGGTTCTTCTGACGACGACGAGGATGGATCATCGTCCTCGTCGTCGTCAGATGACGCTGACGACGACTACATCAATGCGGATGCTGAAGATGAGGAGGAGGATGAAGAGGTGGTGGATGAGGATGAGGAGGATGAAGAGTATGGCGGCGACGATGACGACGAGGAAGAGGAACGCGCACTCGCGAAAAGTAAACGCGTAAAAAAGTAAAGCGATATCTTTTTACACCACCTTGGCCTGCTGCGTGCGCTACTATCGTGCTTTAAGCCGAGCTTTTCTTGTGGTCATGGCGCGCGTGCACCGACGTGTGCCTGCACGGGCTCAGCGCCGAGGTCGCGCCGGCGTGCCACGCTTCGATGAGATAGCCGCGTTGCCCGCGTGCGTGCCAGCACCACCGCCACTGCCGCCGCGGCCGGCACCTCATCGCGGGCGCCGTGCGCGACGCCGCCGGGATTAAAGTCTAACATGGTCGGTCGCCAGAGCGCGGTGCGTGGAAGCTTGCATTGTGCGTGTCTGCGCGCGCGCGCGCGCGCACGGTGAGTGAGGCCACCAGCTCCGTGGCTATCGTGTGCGCCGTCTCGGCGTTCGTGTTAGCAGGCGCCGCACGCAGTGCGCGTCTACTTTGACTCCTATCGGGGTCGCCGCGTGTATCCGTGGACGCGGCGAATAAAATCATAGCACCGCCGCGGCTGGCACCCGCCGCTAGCTTTGCGACGGACGCGTGGCGCAAGGCTGGACACAATGAATGAACGCCGTACGCGCATTGTGTGTCGCGTATGCGTATGAAACTACCACTCCCTTCAGCAAAAAACTGCTCCGCAACGCTCGCAAACCCTTCTCCTCTCTCTCTTTTGCACGCCCGGTTCAAAGTGGAGCGTCAGTCAGTGCGCTGCCACTTGTGCTCTGTGGTGACGCTTCGTATTTGCAGCGGGAGAGCAGGAGGGCGACGAGGAATTGATGCCAAGATTGGGGTCACGCAAACGTGCAGCCGCTGCGGCTGCTGAGGCGTCACGGAAGGTGCCGCGCACTGGCAGCCAACCCGGGGCGTACGGCGGTGTCGCATCCACGTCACCACTCGTGGCGGTTGCGCGCGCACGTGATGTACGACCGGTGGTTGCGCCGGCGCCATTCGACGACGACGACGACGTGCACGTGCCGCGCAAGCGCCGCAGCCGACCGTCAACGTCACGGGCAGTGCCCACCGACACGGAGGATCCGCGAATTGTTGAGTTGCAGCGGCGGTGGCGTGCTGTTTTGGAGTGGGAGGTGGGTCGCTCCTCGTCGTGTGCTCTCTCGCGTGTTTTGCGTACGTTCCGGGCGTGCATGTTGCTTCTAAACACTGTAGGTATCACGTGCCCACGGCCACGCCTCGCATGGGGCGCGCAACGCTATTGCTGACAAGTTCGGCGTTGCCGGACGCACACTTGACGAGTGGACGCGCCGTGCGAAGGATGACAACGACCTGACGCGGCGATCAGGCTCAGGTGCGCCGCGCAGCGTCTACACGGATGAGGTCGTCGCGCTTATGGAGAAGGTGGCAGCGGAGTGGAACTACCACTTCACCTACGAGGTTATGGCCGAAAAGGTTAAGGAGGTCACGGGCGCCGGCTCGGTTGGCACTATTTGGCGCATCATTCGCGAGGAGGAGTGGGCGCGCGTCAGGCAGGTGTGCCGGCCGACGCTCACTGAGGAGCAAATGCGCGCGCGGCTCGTGTTCGCCATTATGTGGTGCGACCTGAACTGGCACGATCCCACGGTGCTGATCGTCCACATCGACGAAAAGATGTTCTACGCCTTTCGCACGGGCAAGGTGCTCTACGTTCCGCCCGGTGTGGAGCCGCCAATTCAGCACGTCTCGTCGAAGACACAGATTCCTCACGTAAGTTCCACATGTTACGCCGGCCTCACCACGTCCACAGGTCATGTTCCTTGCCGCCGTAGGTGCACCGATCCCCGGCTTTGACGGCGCCGTGGGAATCTGGCCCGTGGGCGAGCACGAGGTTGCGAAGCGCAAGTCCAAGTACTTTGCCAAGGGCGACAAGCGCTTCAGATCAACCACTATGAACAGAAACTCGTTCATTGACATGGTGAAGACGCATGTTGTGCCCGCCGTGCTGGCCAAGGCGCCCAAGTCGGTCCGCGAGGTAGAGATCCAGTTTGACAGTGCGGGCGGCCACGGCGGCGGCCACGGCGTCAAGAAAAGCCTCGCCGTGCTCAATGCGTGGGGCGCCAGGCAGCGCTTGCCCGTTCGCTTCATTACCCAGCCCACCAAGTCGCCCGACTTCAACGTTTTGGACCTGGGCGCCTGGAACTCGCTTCAGTCGGCGGTAACCGAGGTGAAGTACGACTCCGAGGCCGAGTCCCGGTACGATTTCTGATGTTTGTGTATGGGCTAGACTCCGTTCGATGCGTTTTTTCCGCTTTTTTACGCCTTTATTTGTCGATACCTTTTTTTCGGTTTCACTAACTTTTTTTGTTCTCTTCCGTTGATTTCACGCCGCTTCTTTGGCCGCGCTCGTCGTCTGAGTAACCCCTCAGGGTTATCGATCGTATCGTTGACGCCGTGAACACGGCCTGGGCCGAGTGGCATTCAGAGGAGAAGTTGCGCGCGCTGTTTGCGACCCTTTCTGCTGTCCTCAAGGCCACCAAGGACGCCGATGGCGGCAATGAGTTTAAGCAACCACACAAGAAGTAAATCGGACACAAACGGGGTCCGGAGGGCGCCGGGGCAGTTTTTTGCTGAAGGGAGTGGTATGTCTGTGTGCGGCAGCTGCAGCGCGACGAGCTGGCCAGCATGGACATTGGCGGCCGCCTCATGCGGCGCTTCGAGGCCGACTCCTCGTGCCCAGTACTCTACCTGGCCGCGCTCTCACACCTCGTGCCCTACTACACCCGACTCCAATACAGTGTCGTGCCTCCCGACGCGTACACTGTGGAAGGAGTGGACGACGTCCACTACGTGGTTACGGTGAGGGAGACGGGCGTGCGCGTGGACATGTACAAGGAGACAAAATCCCACGCCGAGCCCGCCACTGTGCTCATGGCCAAGCGCATAGCAACCATTGTGGTGCCCGAGAGCCCGCCGCGCCAGAACGGCGGCAACCTTACTTTGTCCTCGTCGTCGTCGTCGTCGTCGTCGTCATCAAGCGACGAGGCGGGACCAGCACCGGAGCGCGGCGAATCGCCCATGTCTTGGCTCGCCAGTGACAGCGATAACGACGTGCGGCTGCGCGAATCCGTGGTGGTCATGGCGCAGGCGCGCTGCGCGCGGGCAACGCAAACCCTGTTGGCGGCGCGTCGCTGAGAAAGTATCGCAAGAGACGGCAGCGCAGTGTGCCGTGCGTGGCGGCGGCCTCGTCGGCGGCGAGCGCGAGGCTGCACGGCTCCCAGCGAATGTGAATTACACCGCGCCTGCGCGTCGCCGTTGCCACCAGGGCCCCGCTCGCGGCGTGCACGGTGAGCGCGGAGTGCGCGGCGGCGGCGACTCGCGTGCCACGTGGCACTTCGTGCTCGTTGCAGCCCTCAAACACGCAGCACGTGTCGCTCCCATACACCGCCCACAGCGCGGGTGCCTCGCACGCCGTGTGGTCCGTGTAGAGCCAGGCCGTGTCGGGGCCGTACGTGGTGTCCATGTGGTGGGGAACCTCGTCCACGTGGCGCGGCGCACACGGGATGTCACCCGCGTAGAAGCGCCGCGCACACGAGAGCACCTCGGCGTAGAAGCGCCGCGCACACGAGAGCCCCTCAGCGGGCACCTCGTACCAGGAACCGTGCCATATCAGCTGCATGAGCGCCGAGTCAGTGTTCACGAAGGAGGGCATGGAGGCTGGCGCCGCTCCCAGGCCCCTCGACACGCAGCGAAAGGCGTATGCAGCGCTGGCCATGGTGTGGAAGAGCGCAAAGGCGCGCGACGCATCCCAGTGGGCGTCGGGTGCGGGGCGCGGGCTTGTCTTGTGTATGGTCAAGAAGGCCTCGCGCTCACAAGGTTCGCGCGCCACCAAGTCCGCGTAGCCCAGAAGGAGAGGCGGCAGTGTGGCTGGTTCGACCCACGAGTTACTTGTTTGCCACCCCAACCGCACCTCGAGCGCATTCACGTCCTCGCGCACGCCGCGCAAGTGTGGCCACGACACCACACTGCGTGCGTTACCCTCGTGGAGCGCGAGCTCGGCGCGCCACGCGCTTTGTTCTGGCGTGGGGGCAAGCTGAAGGCGGGAAAATTCCAGCCCCTTGTACACGTGCCCCACGCGAGCCGCCACCGCGCGCAGCGCGTACAACAGCCAGAGTCGGCGCGCGCGCTTTGACGTGCGCGCGAGGCGCGATGCCGCGGCAAGGTCGTGCTCGTCGTGGAGCAGGGCAAAAATGTCCGTTAGGAGTGTGTCCGGGAGCGTGTTCATGAACTGAGCAGTGCGCTGCCGCGCTGGAGTGCGTAGAAGGCCAGGCACGCGAGAAGCACGACGCACGCGTCGCGTAACACCGTGTTTGGGGGTGGGTGTGGGGCGGCGGGCATGAAAGACTTTTTATTTTGGACACGAATGTCCTCCCTCACGGCAGTTGGAACACAATATGTTCTTGCTGTACACATAGGTTCTCCCTGCCAGCGCTGCGTGGCACCTCGGTAGGGCACGCCGCAGTCGCGGCCTTCTACGCGTGTAATCTTCCAGCTGTGGCTTCAGCTCCGGGCAGCGGCGCACAAAATGGCTTAGAAGGGCATCGGTGCTGCAAAGCGAGGCAACCCCTCTAAATCTCACCGTGCAGCGCACTGGAACGCCCCTGGCCACTGTCTCGCACGCGATCCTAAAACACGTCTGCATTTCTTCCGGGTTGGCGGCCTGATAATTGGTCGGGTCCTGAACTCGAAACAAGCTCCTCAATTCACGCAGTTGCATATCAACCACACCGCTGGCAAAATAAAATCCAGAATTGACGATACGCATGTAATCACACAGCGATTTAAGCGTATACTCAAGTTGGCGCAGCGCGTTTGCGGTGTCGAGACGCTCGATGAAATACTCAATAGGAAAGGACGGCACACATACCGTCCAGCAGTGCAGCTCACGGTCGGGGTTCCATACCATAACAGTTCTAGTACACGTGGCCTTGATCCGATCAAAGCGGAACAACACATCACACGGCGAGCTGCGTGAAGTATGCTCACGCGCAAAGTGGGCAATGTTTGCGAGCACCTCGCAGAGGCGCCGCCGAACCGCGTCGGAGCAACATGCTCGGAGTCTGCGACACGTGGTACGCCACGCGAGGCCGTCCCATGCGGTGTAGTGGAACAGGCGCTCGAGCACCAGTTGGGGGAGAAACTCCATAAAACGATTTCGCACCTCACCATGCCCGCCTTTGAGGAGCTCAAACAAGCGGTGCGCGATCTAACGGGCCAGCTGCGCGACGTGCACGAGACGGTGGTCCATTTGCGCGAGGCGGCAAAACTCGGTGGCCTAACGGTCGCCGAGGCGCGCGAGGCGGCCAAGGCGGCGGGGCACCCGGCGTCGGCGGCAATATCGCTCGAGGAGAGCTACGACGCGCTGGGAGACGCGATGCTGCAGTCACTGGACGACTGCGTGACCTATTGTGGCGGTGTGCGGGCGGCGCTGACGCGGTACGGGGTGCTGGACCGTTACCTGACCGGCGTCGACGCACCGCTGGCCTACGTGAATGCCATGCGCGCCGCGGTGCCCGGGAAGGGTGAGGACAAGGCGACGGGTTTGGCGCGCCTCCGACACGAGATCACCGTTACGAACTCCGCCGTGATCACCACGTTTCGCGCCATGCGCGAACTCTTCACACCCTTGGACAACGACGTGCACAACGCCAAGAGCGACCTGGCCCGCGTGTGCCGCGACGCGGATCGCGTCGCGGACGGCGCCGCGCAGCCCAAGGCGCTGAAGCGCAAAACAATCGAGGTGTCGGAGAGCGAGGAGGACTCCGAGGAGCAGGGCGAACTCCTCGACAGCGGCGACGACGACAGCGACGAGGACTCGGACGAGCTGGACGACAGCTCGTTCAGTGACGGGAGCGGGGAGGAACCCGAGCTGGAGGGCGACTTTGCGCGCTTCTACGACACCATTGCGGCACCGGTGGCGTCCGCGGAGGAAGCGGCGCTGAGCGCGCTGCGGCGCGCGGTGCTCGAGGTGCAGGTGTGTTACGAGGCCATTCGCGCCGCGGTCAGGCCAGAGGCGCCGCTGGCGTTGCCGCCGCCGCCGTCGCCGCCGCGCGAGATTACCCCCGGGTCGCAAGACGCCCCCGCGCGGTCACAGACGACATCCATTGGTGACCTGGACTAGGGTGTCAGTGAATCTCGAAACGCAATGTTCCTCCAGGACGTGGGCGACGGCCTCACCAATGTCACCCGCATGCTCTACGCGGGCGTGCTCGACACCGCTGGCGGTGAGCGAGCGTTGCGCGCCCTCGCGGGACCACTTGTCATCGCGGCCACGCTCGCGCTCTACCTGCTCTTCGTGGCCGTGGTTCTGTACTGGGCCATGCACTTTGTCAATGCCATGCTTGGGAACGCGGGCGAAACGGCTCGCCGCCTCCTCGTCGCCGTGCTTGTGGCGCTATGCGTGGCAATGGTCTACCGCCACGCATGGCACGAGGACTGGGGCTCGCCGCTGAAATCCGCCACTGCCGCCTACCAGAACCTCGCCACCACGGTGCGCTTGGCTCACGACTTGGCTCCCACTCTGACGCCGCCACCGCCACCGACTGAAACACCGCCCCCGGCGACTGATTCGCCCGCGTGGCCGTGGTGGTGAACTATAAAGACACCCGCGACACCACCCCACCATCGCGGGCCGCCATGGTGTCGGCGCCGCTCGCGGTGCAAGTCGCGCAAGCGGCCGCGTACGGTGCGCTCGGCGGCTTTTTCTTCCAGAACCCCTACGTGCCCATCGCCGTGTATGCCTTTCTCTTTGGCGCCATCTTCTTCCTCGACGCTTACTCGGGCACCGTGACCGAGGCACGCGAGGCCATAGTGTACACTTTTCTGTCCGTGGCGCTGGGCGCAATTGTGGGCTGGACCACGGCCGTGGTGGAGGAGGCCCGCGCGCTGGTGAGACCCCACGGAGAGGGCAGGTTGGCCAACTTCTGTTGGTTCTTCACCGCCGTAGGCTTCACGGGCGTCGCCTCGTGGGGCATTGTGCAGTTGATCCGCGGCACCGCGCTCCCGGCCATCGGAACCGTGGATAGCGCGTGGTGGAAGGTGGCCACCAGCGTGGGGATCGCCTTCGCGCTGTGCTCGCTCTGCATGCTGGCGCTGCGCTCGGTCTACCGCATTGGCGGCAAGGAGGAAGACAGCGAGTACGACTCTCTCGTTGGCATCACGGACAGCCAGGGCGGCCGCGTGGCGGGCAAGACGCTCTACTACCTTCTCTATCTGGCCATTATCATCGCGTCTACCGCGCTGCTGTACGAGAAGCTCGAGATCTGGCTCACGGGCGAGACATTCCTGATTGTGGCCTTCCACGTCTTTGTACCCCTCATGTGGTTGTCCTTCTGGACTGTGTCCTGGTGCTATGTCGAGGCCGAGGACGTGAAGTTCGCACAGGAGAACACTAACAAGGACTCGGGCAGCATGGAGCCGCGCCTCGGCGACGGCAAGGGCCGCGCATGGGTGTCCGTGCTGCAGGTGCTCACGCTCGAGGTGTTCCACCACAGCGTCTACGTGGTGCACAGCGTGACGGACAGCGACGCGTGGACCACGTTCAAGTACGTGACCATCTACTGGTACGGCAGCCTGGCGCTAGTCTTTGGCTTCTTCTACTTCCTGCGCGGCTTCATGCACTCCAAGTACGACGTGGCACGCGCACACCGCGACTCTCGAGGGGGTGTGGTAGCCGTGGTGGGCAAGCCGATGCGCGCGGCGGCCAGCGCGTCGTCACGCAAAACGAGTTAAGCGTTGACTCCGCCGCTGCACGCACGTCGAGCTGCGCGTGGGGGATTCGCGGTGCGTGGCGGTGCAGGAACAGTGCACGCGTGGGCTTGTATACAGAGTCTTGGTGGCAAGCGTCCAGTCCATTCTCATCCACTGGCGCGGGCGGAAGAGACAGGTCCATTGCGAAGGGCCCTCGCGCGCGAGCGTGTCAACGGACCAGGTCGCGTTTGCACTAGTTCTGGCGGCTCTTGGCACGGGGTGAAGCCCACACACCAAGGCGCGCGACACACGGGACACGTGCGGAGACTGCGCAGCAGCCACGTTTCAATGCAGGCGGGGTGAAACGCGTGCAGGCACGCCACGGACACGGCGCACGGGTTGGGATCGTCGTCGAGGCAGATGGCACAGACTTCCGATTGTCGCGGTGGCGGCGGCGGCGTGGACTCCTCGGCCACCACCACGGTCATGCAAATTGGGTTTTCCATTGACCTCGCTGCGCCGCTCAAACAATATAGGAATCTCGCCACTGATGACTTCGTGCCCCGCGTGGGACGCCGCCGCGGCCCGCGTGGACGCGTCGCGCCGAGCCCCGGTGACTCCGGACCCGCACCCGTTGCCGCGCTTCGACAAACTGAACAACGTGCAAGCGAGCATCGTGTGCGAGGTGGCCGCCACGTGTGACGACGCCAGCGGTGTGCTGGAGCGCATGGCGCGCGTTGCTCTCGATGGCAAGGGCATGGAGAGGGTGTGGAGGTGGGTGTGGGCGAGGAAGGCGGTGTTGGGCGTGGAGGCCATTGTGGCGCCGCGCCACCTGAACACGGTGATCTGGTACGCGGCGCTGGACCGCGCGGCAAGGTTGTGTGCGGCACAGTGATTTACACGACTCCCTCGCCCACTGCCGCGCTTCGATTGGTGCGTGTGCAATTGCATGTCGCACGCGCTAAAAGCAGCTCCACGCGTGCTTCCAGCAACCTCATCTCGTTGCGTATGCTCTTGAATCCAGCGTCGACGGCCGCGGCAACGGCCGTGTCGCCGTGCACCACGCGCAGCACGAACGGCGAGCCAAATGCAAGACAATAGACCAGGATTAGTGCCACCACGGGTAGAGGGTCGCAGCACTTGGCGTCTCTCACTTCTGTGCGATTTGATTCAACATCCCAGCGAGGCGGCATGACGTTGACTTAATTCCGATATTTCGCCGCTTCCACAACAGGGAGGATGCCATATAAACGCACATTGGGCGTTGTGAGATCACAATGTGCCTGTGGCGCCTGCTGACCTCGCTGTGCTGCGTGGCCGTAGCCGTGCTCACCGTGGTGGCGCTCGGCCTCCACTTTGGCGCCGGCCCGCCCTCGCACAGTCACCACCATCACGACGTGTCACTGGCCCGGCTGTGGAATCAAACCAAACACGAGTACCAGCACGTGGTGCACGTGGCACACGCCGCAAACGCGCTGCGCCACGCGGTGAAATCGGATTCGACCTCGTCCTCGCCCTCGGCCGAACATGAAGGAGGGCCCGGCGAGGAAAGCACCAGCTTTCAGCGGCGGTAACGCCGCCCCCCTGGAGGTGCTGACCAACACCATGCGCGAGGCGCCCGAGAACGCGCGCGAGGGCAACCGCGACGTGTACTTTAGCGCGTGGGCGAGCGACCAGCTCGACCTGCGGCGCTTCCCGCCCGACAAGTGCGGCTGGCGCCGCATGAAGAGCGCGGACGGCGCCAAGCCGTACTCGATCAACATGGACGAGGTGACGGCCACCTACCTGGAGTGCAGCGACCTGCAGTGGGAGTTCGCGGGCGGCGGCGCGGACACGGGCGACCGCTTGGACTGCGTCGCGGTGCGCATTGTGCGGCGCCACACCAACCGCCGCGTGTCGAGGCACGTGGCGTCGTGGGCGGAGTTTTTCGCCTGCTTCAGCGCCGAGTATCGCGGCTACGTGCCCGACGACGACGCCAACGACGAGGTGCGAGGTGCGCCCGCGGCGCCTGCGGTCAAGGTTCGCCAGGCGATCGAGGCAAAACGCGCAGCCCGTATGCCAAGGGCAATGAAATGACTGCGGACTTGTCCGTAATCGCAATACACCACATGCCGCGCGCTCGCCGCCCCCGCCCCGAGGAGGAAGATGAGGAGGAAGAGGAAGAGGAGGAGGAGGAGGAGGAGGATGCAGAGACAACGGACGAGGACAGCGACGAAGTACCGGACGGCATGACGCTGTCCGACCAGGACTTCGTTTCGTCCGGGGAGACTTCCTCGGAGTCAATCGACGACGACGACGAGGACGACGACGACGACGACAGCAATGGCCACGACAACCTTCCAATTGCCACGATTACCGCCACGGCAACCGCCACGGCACCGCTGCCCGTGTCGGCACCGCGTGTGCCGCGCACCATCCAAACGCGTCGCTCTGCTCGCACCGCCGCCGATCCCGACGCCCAACCCGTGTTCGACGCGGACCACGACGGCACACTCGAAGCCGCGGCCAAGAAGCGCATGACTAAGCGCACGTTGGTGTCCGTGGATACCGAGGACATCAGCGGCTTCCTCTCGCGCCGCTCCACGCACTTGCTGTTCAACCTGCAGACCTCTGGCTCCAATGTGTCTGAGTTCGGCAACCACAACTCCTGTGGCTTCATGAACCTCTTCCGAGCCTTCTTTTGCCGCGTGCGCCGACTCGAGGAGGGCGAGACACCGCCCGAGGGCACGCGCTTCACGACCTGCGTGCTGTGCAACTCGCCCCACCACTGCACCTACGAGGTGTGGAACGCCGTTTACAGCGTGCGCGTGGGCTACGCGGGCGTTGTGTGCGCCACGCGCTTCAAGGCGCTCAAGCAGATGATGTCCTTTGGCCTAACGGCGACCAAGTGCCGCGACATTGCCAACGACGCCGTCGCCGCAGACCCCGTTATCATTGCGGCGTGGCAGAAGCGCGTGCGAGCCTTTGACCGCGCGTGTGCGCGCGCCGCGGCGATGGAGTCGGAGTGGAAGTCACGCGAGAACCATGCAGCGAACGCGCTCATTCGTGCTCCCGACGGGAAGAAGAAAGCAAAGACGCGATGACCCTTCACATCAGCGACACCGCAGCCGCAGCACGCCACTGTCGTCTGCGGCGCCGGCGAGGTTGAATTCGCGCCGCGCCGCCTGTGCTATCTCGTCCTCGGTCCACGGGTGTACCGAGCCAGCACTGAGCCTGAGCACCTCGTAGCGATGCAGCATCCCGGCCGCCGTCACACCACCGGCGTCCGCGGGATCGGCGCACTCGTAGTTGCGGCGCAAATAGGCGCCCAACTCCGCGAAGTCCGCTGGGGAATGTGCGACGCGGCGCCACTTAGGCGCAGGGGCCGTTGCACTTGTGGATGTTGTGGTGGTTGTGGTCGGCGGCAGAGGCGGAGTCCGTGGCGCGACAGTGTCCGCTGCCGCGACGGGTGTAGGCACAGCGGGCACGATGGCCACTCCCGCGGACGGCGCCACCCGCAGAGTCGGCACCGCGGGCGGCCCCCACCTGGCCCGCGCCCAGAGCGCCAGCTCGCGCGTGCACGCGTGGCTCTCGGCCTCGATGCTGTCCACGATGAAGCCCAGCACGTCGCCCAGCTCCACGTCCTCGGTGTTCTCCAGCAGCGTGATCAGTGTGGCGGGCGAGTCGGCGATGAGGCGCGTGAAGGCGCTCCGCTTGACTCGATAGTGGGTCATTTTTCGAATTCCTCCGACATTACAATGTCATCCAATGTGGCGCCACTGACCCAGAACATCCGCAATATGTTGCAACACATCACGGACGCGACTCCAGTGTGCACGGACGCAAACGAGGACGAGAGGCAAAATGCCGGCCTGATGCACTTCATGGATACGGCGCTTGCATTTGGCCACGCGCTCACAGGCGGCAGCCTGTCGGCCAAGTTTCGCGAGACGCTCGGCGCTGCCGTGTCCTCGCTTAACGCCGAGCAGCGCACCGCGCTCTTTGTCGCCATTCACGACGACCTGCTCCGGCGCAACTCCGTGCCGCCGTGCCGACGTGGCTGCCAACGCGCGGGGCGGCTGCGACGCACCTGTGCGCTGTACGGCACGGTGAGCGCGGCCATGAGCGGCGCTTGCTTGTACCCGCTGCCGGATCTGCTCTCCAGCGACGGAACCACGGCGCCGTTCAGGCGCGCACTCGAACGCGTGCTGGAGTCAGTGGTGCAGGACTACTTCCACCTGTGGATACTGTCGCGCGGCATGTCGCTCGTGCCGGATGACCCCGCGAGCCTGTCCTTCATGTACGGTGTGCGCGCGCTCGCCTCGCACGAAGAACAGCGCGCAAGGGCGCCCGAAGCACTCGGCCCGGCACACGAGATGTTTGTGCATGTGCTGGTAAGCCGCGTTCCCGGTCGCGGTGACATGGATGCCTATGATTAGTGTCGGTACACAGCCCGCATGCCAAGGGCAATGAAGTGACTTCATACCTGCGGAGTGAGAATTCCGAAATGCCCAAAAAGCACGACTGTGACTACGCACGCGAATGCAGCCGGTGCGGCGCTCCAGAATGCGTGAGATGCTCAAAGAAGGAGGGCGTGGAAGGACATGAGTGCGCGGCGTGTCGCAGATATCGGTGTCTTTCTTGCACTGAATTTATTGGCGCTCCGCGAGCGTGTCGCTGTTGCAAGGCCAGCATGTGCTACTTATGCAGCATATATTCTGTTGATCCCTCTGTATGTACCGATTGTGTTAAGCCCGTCGAGTTCATCAAATCCAAGCCGATGGGGAAACGCAGAAAGTAAACCCTAAATTCGAAATCAACCATGAAAACCACCACCAGATTCGTCGGTACCTGCTACGCGTGCGGCGGCGTGGGCCACTCCAAGAACCGCTGCCCGCGCGAGCTCGAGCGCGTTGCCGCAGCTTCCCGCCCAGCCACCGTGGTGTGCCACGACTGCAGGGCGCACGTACCCAACCTGCGCGCGCACCGGGCCTCGTGCCCCCACTCGCGCCTGGCCAAGTCTCGCGTCGCCTCCTCCATCGTGATGCCCACCGCCGCGGCGCCCACCACGGACCACTACGCCATCCTGGACGTATCGGACAGCATGAAGGGCGCGCGCCTGGCCGCGGCCAAGGCAGCCCTCCTGGAGGACATTGTGCCGAGCATGTCGGACGCGGACCGACTCGCGGTGATCACCTTCGACACGCAGGCCTTCTTCAAGCTCAAGCCTCGCGCCGTGCGGCAGCTGCGCGCGCAGCGCGAGCTCGGCCCGCTCATGGCGCGCATCTTCGCCAAGGGGAACACGGCCCTGTGGGACGCCGTGCACATGGCGCTGACCCAAGTGCGCGACCCGCACCGGCGCACGCGCCTCACCGTGCTCACGGACGGCGAGGACAACTCCTCCACGCACACGCACGCCGAGGTGCTGGCGCTGGTGGCCGCGCGCCCGAACACCGTGCTCAACATTGTGCACGTGGGTGACTCGGCCAATGTGCAGTACGAGCGCGTGTGTGCGGCGGGCCGCGGCGTCTACCGCGTGGTGCCCGAGGCGGCGCTGCGCCTGGAGCTGACGCTCGCTTTCTCCGGTGGTGGCGCCACGCTCTCCGTGTCGGTGTAAACGCTCGCGTTACCCCCGCACGCTGCGCTCGTACACAATGTGAGGCGACCAGTCGCCAGCGAGGCCTTCACTTGCTGGCGTGCTCATCGCCGAGGGGAGGCGCCGAGTGTGCGCGCACCGCGTCGAACAGGAACTGAAGCGACTCGCCCGCCTCGAACACGTCCGGCTTGCCTGGGCGACGAAGGAAGCGCGAAGGCCGCGAGTAGGGCATCAGCGCAGCCTTTGTGTCGGCATGCCAAGTAAAGCGGGGATCGGGCGGCGGTGGCCCGTCACCAGGCGCACCGGCGTTGCCACGCGCGAGCCACGCGGCGTGTGCGTCTTCGTAATTCCAGCGTATTGCATCGCGCACGAACGCTTCTCCGGGCGACAGCTCCCATGGTATTGGCGTCGGCACAAAGTTATACAGGGCATCGTTCACCTCCGCCACGAGACAGGCCCAGTTCTCTCGCATGCGCGCGGTCATCAAATCTAGCTCCCCACACGCAGGACACGTTCGTTCGCGACCGTGCGCGAACAACTCTCTCAGGCACGTGTCGTGGTGGGCGGTGTTACACGCGCGGCAACGAAAGAGAGCTCCGGATATGGCAGAGAAATCACCACGGCAAATGAAGCACGCGACGACGGGCGTGTGCATTGCGCCACGAGCACGTGCCCGCCTCCGCGCGCGCGCCTTGGGCATGGTTCGGGTATCTCGCCTTAAAATCGCGTCATGTCGGCCATGGACGTGGCCAAGCACGACTGCACGGCCGCGGCGCGCAAGTGCGGCGATTGCAACGACGATGACTGCCCGACGAGTGGCGAAGACTGTTGCGTGTGTGGTGTCTTCATATGCCATGCCTGCGCTTGCACGACTGGCTGGTGTGTTGAGTGCACGAACAAGGCCTGCTCGCTGTGCAGCGTGCGCATCGCGGCGATGGACGTGTGCGTGCGCTGCGCGCAAGAGGCTATCGACATCTGCGATGGACGCCGCCGCAGCCGCGGCGCACCGGTTCGGAAATTCTCTCTTCACCCCATGAAGTCCTCCGTTACTGCAAACGCGCACGAGCTCGGCCCCCTCGGCACCCTCCTCCACCTGCAAGCACCCACCCTGGACGCCGCGGGCGGCCCAGCACCAGTTCTGGCCTTCGTGGTGGACCGCAGCGGCAGCATGGGCCCCTATTCGGCGGCCATTGTGAACCGCGCGCTGCCCGCGCTCAAGGTCCCCCCGGACATCACGCGTGCACCTCATCACCTTCGACACGGGCACCGCGTACGCGTTCGTGGCCGCGGCCACGCTGCCCACGGTGGACGCGCGCTCGCAGAACGGCACCCGCATGGCCTCATGACCAGCGACGCGCAACCCGACACGCGGGCGCTCTCGTGCCTGGGCGCGCTGGACACGCTGCCGGGCCGCGTACCCGTGGTTGACGTCAAGATCGTGGCCAGCCTCAGCGACACCGCCGCCGCGCTGGCCTCCACCATCGAGGCTGGACTCGCACGCTCCATGCACCGCTGTCTCGCCCTCCGCACGCCTTCTCTCGCGGCGCTGTCTCGCCTGCCCGGCGAGCCGCCAGCCTCGGAACTCCTGGTGCCGCACAACGGCTGGGTGCTCGTCGCCCCCGGCGCGCTGGACACCGTGCAGTGCGGCGTGCACGGGGACAAGCTGGAGATGAAGTCACTGGGCCAGCCGGGCGGCGAGGGTGACGTGGCAGGCTTCCTGGAGTACGTGGATGCTCACGTGCGCATGATGCGCGTGGTGGGCACCGCGGGCCACGGCGCCACCGTGGAGGCTACGCTCAAGTGGTGCGCGGCCCTCTCCACGGCGCTCAACGCGGCGGCCTCGGCGGCGCCGCTGACCACGCCGATCAACGTACGCGACCGTGCTCGCGCCCTTGCTGTGCGTGTTCGTTCCCAAGGCGCCTCGCTGCTGCGCGGCCTGGCCGAGCTGGGCAACGCCAAGCTGGTCAGCTCGCTCAACGCCGCACAACAGGCCGACTTCCTGCGCGGCAACCTGCGCAGCACGCAAACCGCGAAGCGGGCCGCCAAGACTGACTCAACTCTCGACTACGACCGCTTGTGTCGCGAGGCGCTGCTGTCGTGGGTGTCGCGCAACGCGCCGGAGACGAACGACCCCAACAAGTCCTTCTTCTCGCTCGCCACGTGGGGTGATTGCCTGGCCGCAGCGGACGAACTTTACCCCGTGGCAGATGGTGTCACCGCACAGGACGTGCTGACCGTGGTTGGTGGCCTGGGCATACCGTTCCGCGGGCGGCGCGGTGACCTCCCAGACCCCTAGTCCTTCCACGTGGAGGCCGTGTACGCGGGTGGCATGTTTCTCAGCGAGAGCGACCTGCGCTCGTGCGAGGGCAACGGCACTGTGCTCACATACCCGGGCACCACGGATGTCATCAACGGCGTGGTGCCGCTGGAGAGCCTGGATCCCCAGGCGTACAAGCTCTACAGCTCGTTCGGCGGTCTGAGTGACATCGCTGAGCTGCAAGCGAGCGTCACGCTGCGCGGCGCGTTAGCGCGTGTGCCATACGACACGACGGCGCGCGACACGGCCGTGTATCTGCACCTGGTGCGCCGCGACAGCGCTCGCAGTGGCTCCGAGGCGATCATCGTCGAGTCGCTGGGCGTCCAGGTTGGCCACCGCCTTGCCGGCCCGACATTCACACCGCTGGCCGAGGCACTGCTCAAGAAGGACGCGGGCGCGTACTTGACCGGCGACATGGGCGTGTCGGGCCCCGCGAAGCCCCTGGCCCTGCTGCTGACCTCGTGGCAGTGCCACGGACTGCGCTCCACGCCCGATGCCTTCACGCGCGCACTGCGCGCCGTGTATGTGTTCGAGGCCTATTGCAACGCGCGCGCCGCCTACCGCAACGATGCCGAGGCGCGCGAGCGGGACTTGTACCACGTGCTGGGCATTGACAACGTGGCCATGGCCGACACCGTGAATGTTGGCGCGCCGGGCACCGCGGACCCTCCGTACACACCACACGAGCCCTGCGCTCCAGTGTGCCTGGAGCGCGCGCTGCTACTCCCGTGGATGCCCTCTATCGACGATTACTGCCGCCTCGGCGCGCACGCGCTGCAACTCAAGGATATGACGAAGGACGAGTTGATGGGTCGCGGTAACATCGATGCGTCTCTGCCGCGCACAACTATGATACTGGCCGCCGCCGTGGAGGCGCTCGCGTGCAGCAAGGAGGAGGAGCGCGTGGACAAGGAGAAGCGCGTTTGCCGCGGGCCCGAGCCGGGCGACTATTACGCCGCCATGGCCTACGTGAACAAGGCCCACGACGCCATCTACCGCGCCGCCTACGACAAGGCCATTGGCGCCAAGCGCTGGGCGGAGCGCAACAAAGCGCTCGCGGACGCGGTGCGCCAGATGCTCGAGTGTGACGACCTGGACATGTTCGTGGCGCTGCTGACCAGCAGCATCGTTAACCGCTCGGCGCCGGGCTGCGCCGAACTCGAGGCCTCGCTGCTCGACACGAACTGCGAGGCACAGCAGCGCTACCACAAGGTGTTCGTGCTCGCCACGGGGCGCGACCCGCGTCCTGGTCACGCCGTGGTATGGAACCTGGGCAACGTGAACAGCGCGGGCTGGGCTGCGTACGTGCGGCTCTTCGAGGGCGCCGGCTTACCAGACATGCTGGCCGCGCTCCATGCCGTGCGCGCGGTGCACGGCGTGCATCGTTATCGCGCCAGCGACAAGCCCAATCGCTGTGGCCACTGCAACTCGCGCCCATCCTTCTCCGCATACGGGTTTGCATCGCTCGAGGAGTATCGCGTGTCGGTGACGCCTGCGCAGTGGGAGACCTACGTGGCACAGCACACCAAGTGCTGCGGCTTCGCGCGGGCCAAGTGAAGAAGGTTCACGTTTCGACCCTGGTCCACGCGCTCGGAACGCTCTGGTCCGCGCGCGGCGTGCACGTGTAGATCACGCGCACGCCGGCCATGCGCGACAGCGGCGTGCGCATTGCGGCGCTCGCGGACAAGGTGGAACCTCCGGTGGCCACCACGCTCGTGCGCGCACTGTTGGACTCAATGGCACCCGAGACCCTGGAGCCGCTCTTCACCGCGCTCAACGAGGCGCGCCTCGCCGTGTGCGGGTGCGACGTGTGCGAGGAGAAGGCGCGGCGGGCGAAGCGCTGCCGCTGCCGCGCCGAGTCCTCGGACGACTCGGAACCCAACGCTACTCAGGTCGCGTGCACGGCGCTCGAGGACGCGCTGGCGGCGCAGTATCGGGCTGCCGCTGCTGCTGCTGCTCAGTGAACGTGCGTGCCAAGGGAATGCACCAGCATATGCGGCTGCCCAGCGTCGGGCTCCCAGCACGGCGTCGGCGGCGGCGTAACCGCGTGCCGCAGACGGGACGAATTCCAATAGGCGCGCTGCAGGGCCGCTTCTCGCGCGAACCAGTCTTCGTTGATCAGCAACGACCGCGAACACGCTAATTTCTCCTGCATCGTAGGACCACTGAGTGCGTGTGTAGCCACGGTTCTCTCGAATCTCGCCACGGTGAGATCTTTGAGGTAGGCTTGGCACAAGCTGCGGTTACGGTCGCCGGCTACTTGCAACAACCAGAGGCAGCCCACCGCAACGCTGCACAACACCGCGAGAGCTGACATCCGAATTTCACTGCAGCAGCGACGCCAGCCAGTGCACCTGCTGTTACGGCGGCGTCTTCACACTCGCCTCGCGCGCCGGCACGTCCGGCAGCTGCGCCGCGTACGTGACCCCGGTTCCAAAGGCCGCCGCGAAGCACGGGCACAGCTTGCGAACCAGGTCCGGCATCTCGTTCCGATTTCCGCGTCCTCGCGTTTTCATGTGCGCCAGCGTGCACGTGTGGGTGTTGCGCCACCGCGTGCCGCGCCTCGTGTACGAACTCCTCGAGGAGGTGTGCTACCGGATGAGGCCGCCGCACCGACGCCTGGGCCGAGCGTTTGAGGAAGCGATCCTGCGCGAGTGTCTCACCGGCACGAGGCTGCGCAGAACGTGCGATCACTGGCATTGTACACGATGTGGCACATTCACCACTCATTATGACGGCAATGCCACCATGTGGAGGTTGGTAGCAGATCCGTTCGCGTGCCACCGCGAGTGTCCGCTTGACAAGGCTTGGACCCCGTTCCTGAAGAGGGCGTGCGTTGCGCGTGAGGCATTGGTTGACAACGTCGCGAGGATGTTACGTAGCGCGACTGGACAGCGTTGCACGACCCGTGTGACCTGCTACCAAGACAATAGATCGGCCCTCGAAGCGGCGGCAATTGGCGTTGAAATCGGCGCGGATGGTCGCATTATGATTCGGGCGAGTTCCTGGCGTGGTGTGCATTTTTTCGCCGTCGGCAACGAAAAACTCGGAGCTGCGCTTCTCGCACCCTTGGCAGCACACTTGTTCTGGATACAACACGCAATCGAGCAACCACACATGCCGAACTTGTACGCCGCAGCAGCCCCTGAACCGCACATCGCCGCCTTGCTACTCGCCGCGCACCCCATTGCCAAGGTGGCGGAAGCCCTGAGCCACGCATGCTTCCCCGCGGACAGCCACTGGCGCATGATGCGCAACCACAAGGCGCCCGTGAGGTGGACCAAGGCGGACGTGGAGTGCGCGCTTGAGTTCATGGCCATCAGCTACCCCACGGCGCGCATTCACGACGAGCTGCGCCGCGTGTGCGGGGTCGACGGCGAGCTGCCGACGCCGGGCGTAATTGCCTTGTTGGGGCCTCACCCGTAACATCGCTTCATGTACGCTCGTGCGGCGGCGTGCCCATCGGTGCCCGTGCACGCGGAGTAGGCGTCGAGTGCGAGCATGGCATCGCCGCGGGGCTTCAGTGTGCCGCCGCGGCGATGAAAAACTCCGTTGAACAATTCCGCCACGGCGAGCGGCCGCGGGGGAAAAATCAACGCATGCCAGGCGCGCACCATGTCCGCCCCTCCACTCAGTGCGCTGCGCGTGTACCACGACGAATTCTCCACGGGCAGGGACAGGAATGGGAGCAAAAACACAAAACCACTCTCCAACGCCGACAGCGTGTAATGGTGGAGCTTCCCGCTGATTGACTGATCCCCTCGTTCGGTGCTTGCAATTACACGGAGCACTCTCCCGGCGCGCGCCTCGAATGCCTTCGCGGTAACAACACCCATGAAACGATTGTCGCGTACCACACCCTGACTCTCAACACGCGCGCGCGTGAATTCGTAGTATCTCTCGTTATCCTTGGTCACGGTTGCAGCCACGTCGCGCCACTCAATGCGAAGAGAGTCAACAAAGGGCGCCAGCGTGCCAGGGTGTGCGCTGGGCGTTGCACAACCGGCGCGAAACATGCGCTTTGCAGCCTCCTTGGGCGCTTCGCCGCCAGAAAAGCGTCGAAGGAAGAGCAGCGCAGCGGCGCTCGTATCACGCGGCGCACGCGCTAGATCGGCCAGCACGCTGGCTTGTTGCGCTTTGGTCAAGCACACGCTCCGAGCGTAGTACAGCACCACGCGTAACAGTGCCTCGTTCCCGGTGCGTGCAGCGGCGCGAGCGTGCGAGGCTCGCGCCGCGGCTGTCAGTTGATTTCGGTAGCCAGCGCCACCGCGGTGCGCCCAGCGGTAGAGTGACGCCGAGCCGAGCGCCACGGCGTGGTCGCGGAGAAAGCGCGGCGCCAATAGGCGCATTTCACTGACGGGTACCAGGAGGAGTGACGGAAACGCCTCCTGGAGCATGACACGGTCATGCAACGCCAAGTACGCGAAGAGCGCGTCGCGGATGGGGCCCAACACGAGCAGCGCGCGCTCCACCCACGACATGCGAGTATCGAATTTTCGGCGCGTTGGGTATTTTCCACTCCACTCAGGGACCGCCGAGCGAGTATTGAGTTGATGCCGGGTCAAAAAAATTCCTACATACTCGCATTTCTCGGTGCGAGTATCTAAATTAGTTGTACCCGCCTACGAAACCCACCACTCGTGTGTTCCGACTGCGAGTATTGAATTACGATAGCGCACTTTTGTTCCAGATACTCGGTACCAAAGTGCGCTGTTGCAAATTGATACTCGCAATCTGCCTAGGCAACTCTCCCAGGCACACTCTCCCTGGTATTGATTTGAATTCAATACTCGCACTCGGGTGCAGAGCTACAGACCCCAATGTTCACTGCAGCGCAGCCTGCACCATGTCACCAATGGCGCGAAGGCTGCCCTCGAGCGCGCGAACTCGCGACGGCCTCTCCGCTGTCGCGGGCATCACAGCCACTGCGCTGCGCTCCTCTACCTCGGTCTCGGAGGCGGCGGCGCCGCCACCATCATCACCACCACCACCACCACCACCACCACCACCACCACCACCAGTAGAATACTCCTCGTCGGAGTCAATGGTTATGGCGGCAGGAGGGGCTGGTGCAGCCACAAAAAGCGCCCTCCGCACACGGCGTTCCAGCGACTGTGCCGCCTCCGCGCCCGCGTCGCGCCGCCGCTGCTCAAGCACCGCGTCGTACAGGACCACGCACACGGCGTGGTAGAGTGCGTCATCGGCGCGCAGCACGCGCTGGTGGAGGATCCAATGGCCCGGCTCGGCGTCGGCACACACATCGAGGCGGACCTCATTGCGGCACGCGCTGACTCGCACGCCGTGTACCACGGCGTCGCCGCCGCCGAAAAGCCGGCGCGTCTCGCGCACAATGTCGCTCACCAGCGGCGACGCGCCATCGCGCGCACCGGCTCGCAGCTCAGCGCATGCGTAGTCATACACCTCCGTGGGCGGGTACACGCGCGGGCCGTCGTGCTCCGTGCGCGCGAGAAGGCGGTAGAGAGCCTCCGGGCACGGCCAGGCCTCGAGGTCGAGTGCGTTCAGTTTGGCCGTGTCGTCCGCGGTGCACTGAAACACCGGTAAAGCACACCCGTCCCGCACACGGTCGGGCGCGTGGTGGTCAATCCACGCCTGCGCGAGCACTGTCTTGGCCTCGCGCGACAGCGAAGCCAGCGTGTGGCGCTCCTCGTATGAGTCCTCGTCACTGCACACGGCGGCCAGGAAGAGCGGCACCGAGCGCGCGGTGTGTTGAATGATCGCCGCGCTCCACAGTCGCGCCGCAGCTGAAAGGCGAAGCCCGTCCGCGATCGAGTCGCGGTCTCGCGTCACCGTCACGCCCTCCAGCAGCACGCTGTGGCACTCGTGGCGGCGCCTCTCCACGAAGAAGCGATTCACGTATACGCAGGCGCCACCGGCGGCCGCGTCGGCGGCCGTGCGTTCTTGAATCACGCCCACGCCCGGCACCACAATGTCCGTGGGTTGCTCGTGAAACAGGTACGCGTCGACGTCGGGCAGCGCGAGAGAGGCAATCGGTCCGCGCACGCTGACCACAAAGTCCCCGTGGCGCGCCACATCGGTGAGGCTGCGCTTGCACCGCGCATAGCGCACGTTCGAGCGTTCGGTGACGCCCGCGCGCAGTCGCTGCGGCCCCTGGTGGGTGAACATGTCCAGCGTGACCTCGATTCGCGCGCGCGGATTGCGGAGAAAGGCCACCACGGCCATCTTGAGGCCCTCGCCGTGCGAGCCCACCACGTCCTTGCGCTCGCGTTTCGACGAGCAGCCCAGGTAGAGCAGGCCGAGGTCAATGCGGCCCACGCCGTAGTTCACGAAGCGCACCACGCGCTGCCGCTCGCCCCCGCCGCGGCGCCGTCTCGACGCCATGCCGTCACTGCACTCGATCTCACCGAACGCCAGCGCGCGCGACGCGTTCACCACACGCACCACCGAGCCCACCACGCGCCGCCCGCGGGACACGTGCGTGCGCGCGAACCTCGCAATGGACAGGCCCGCGTAGCCGCCGTTGGCCACGATGGCCTGGTCCAGCCAGTTCTGCACCAGCTCGCGGTACGCCTTGTGATGCGCGGTGGCTCGATCGCGCCCCAGCGTGGCGTGAAAGTACGTGGTCAACGGGCCGGGCTCCAGCCGCTCGCCGTAGCCGTCCACTCCGTTTGCGTACATGGCCTCGGGCGTGGCTTGCTGCAGGGTGTACGTGGCTGCGGCAGCATTGAGGCCAGGCACGATTGGCGGCGCCTCAGCGGCCTCCTCGGCGGCCACCTCGCCGTCTTGGTCAGACTGGTCGTCGTCGGATTCGACCTCGCTTGCGTCTTGTTCGCCTTCCGCGCCGAGCAAATCGTGCACACGTTTGAGCGACATTGTGTTTTTGGTGCGAGACAGTCACCGAAGTCTAATTTTACTCGCATCGCGCACGCCGTCATCGTACGCCTCGCGGTGCCGCTTGTGCGCCGTGGAGCGGCTGCCGCGCGACCTGTACACCTTGACCTGGCCCAGCGCCGCCTTAAACACGCTCGCCGTGTGCATGGACAGCGCGTTGCACACGGTGATCTCGCGCTCGCCCGCGGCCAGGTCAAAGGTGGGGTCGGGCTTGTCGTCGTCATCGATCTCAATCACCAGCGGCGCGCGCGGGTCGCGCCCGGCCGCCATCTCGGACATCATGTGGGCCGTCACTTGTTCCGCGTGGCGTCGCCTTGCCTCGTCCGCCACGGCGGCGCGCGCGCGCGCGCGCGGCGCTCCTTCTCCACGCGGATCTCGAGCTCGGTCACGCGCGCCGTCTCCTCCTCGCGCTCCGCTTCAAAGGCGAGGCGCAGCCCGTCGGCGACGCCCGTGCGGTAGGCCACGCGCGCCATGGCCAGCCCCTTGACGCGCTGCTTGCCCTCCTTGCAGGTTTCGTCCTTGGGGTCGTCGTCGTCCTCGTCATCACCGCCCCGCGGCGCTGCCACCACCCCGCCGTACGCCTGGGCCGTGGTCTCAAGATGGGCAAAGTAGCGCGCGAACGAGTGCGCCGCCGCCTCGGCGCTCGTGTCGAGGCCGTAGAACACAATGTCACTGTAGAGGGCCACGCGATCCCAATAGTGGCGCACCTCGAAGCCCTCCTCGACCGCGAAGCACAAGTCGGTCATCCAGCCGTGCATGAGCGTGCGGTGGCCGTTCTCCGCCACGCTCACCACCCAGCGCCCCAGCGCCAGCGCCTGCGGCGCCTTGCTGGTGGCCAGCATCACGGCGGCCTCGGTCAGGTTGTGCGCGCGCAGGTGGCGCGCGGGCAAGGCGCATGGCGTGGTCCTTTTCGTGCTGTGGCGTGCGCGCGTCGAGCGCCAGGTCCAGCATCTTCCGGATGCGCTCCACAATGCTCTGTGCGGCGGGGTCCGCGGGGGCGGCCGGCGCCGCGTCGCCGCCCGCGAGCCGCTTCACTTCCACCGCGGTGAAACTCATTTTCGACTCTCCCCAGATGAGCAGCTTCGACTACTCGCTTACCAGGACGAGCGTCGCGCGTGACGCTGGCGCGGTTGATCGGAGCCTAGGACCTTGGGATTTATCCCACTGCCACAGATGTGCCATGGCCTTTGGGACCGACGAAGCGCTGCAGTACTACAACCGCGAGGTACACGGCGGGCGTTCCGGATTGCTGAGCACCGCAGTGGGTTCGACCCATGGTTGTGGCACGTGCGCGTTGTTCTTCACGACCCGTGATTCGCTGGACCGCCACCTATACGAAAGCCGTCACAGCCGTGCAGCGGTGCCGACGCTCGACTCGCGGGCTGTGCCACCGCTTGTGCCAGCGGATCAGCCGTTTGTCGTTCGCCACTTCGACCTCGACGCTGGCCGAGAAGACCCAATGGCGCGACTGCTACTCCTCGCCGAGGCGAACGCGGCCCGCGTGGACGCCCTCGCGGCCTCAGCGGCATCACTCGCCACCACACTGGACACCCTGGTGGCGCGAGTGGGTGCGATCGAGGCCACGCTGGACCTGGCGCCGCCGCCCGAGGGCGCGGGCTACCGCGAGGCGGCCGCGCACTTTGACCCGGTCGCAGAGGCGCAGCAGTGAGACAGAACAAAAACTCTTTCATCCCGCCATGAAAAGCCGCACCATACGCAACCTCCGCACCGGAGAGGTGATGTCGATCCCGAGCCGTGTGATTCGCCTGGCCCCCGTGTCCACCTTTACCAAGAAGTTCAACGCCGTCCGCGCGCGGCGCTCCGCGCGCACCTCAGCCCGCATTCGCGCCTGCGTGGCGGGCCTCTTCAGCGACAAGCGCGTGGGTGCCGCGCGCCGTGCCATCCTGAACAAGTCGCGCGACGACGTTGGAATGCTCCAGCTGCTGACCGTGAACGACATCCGCGCGTCGGACGGCGCCGCGCGCGGTGCTCTCTTTGGCTCCGTGCCAACCAAGTCCAAGGCTGCGACGGGACTCCTGGACATTGTCGCTAATCACGAACGCGAAGTGTCAAACGTGCTGTACGAGGCTGTCAAGCGCGCCTTTGGCCCCGAGGTGACCCTGCAGCCGCTCATCGTTGATAACGGGATGCTCAAGATCTATGTGTCGTGGGACTTTGTGGTGCCGGAACCCGAGGCCGACTCCACAGACACCACCAGTGACACAAGCAACACCACGGACACCAGTGGCACCACTGACGCCACCAGCGGCACCACGAGCGACGAGGAGGCGCGTGAGTGGAAACCGGACCACGTGTGAATGAACCGCAGATCGAAAGGACTGATTGTGACGCTACCCGCGCTTTGCGTGCTCGCGGTGTGCGCCGCGGCGTCGGTGTGTGGATTCGTGTTCTTTGTCGTCTACGGCCCACTGTCGCCATATGCCGTGATCGTGGAGCGGCACGCGCGCGAGGGCGCACGAACGGCTTTTCTGCGGGGCAATTCGATCGCTTTTGCGTACGGCTCGTGGGTGCAATTGAACACGACGGCCGAGTCACTCGATGCAACGCGCGACGAGTGGCAATGCGACCTCTGCGAAAACACAACGGACTACGTGGGCATGGTGTGCGGAGGCATGCCCGGATACACGCTGGTTGTGTTTGAGTGTTCGTGCGGCGTTTACTTCGACGCGCACTTAGTCGCTGTATCTCCGCCAGCGCGCGTGGTGAAGCGCTTCTTCGTGGCGAGCACGCTTCGCCGCTTGTTCATGGACGAGCTCAAGGTTGGCGAGATACGGAGCGGCAACGTGTCCACCACGGCAGTCACGCCGACGACAGACACCACCAGGCGGCAATGAAGAGCGAGGCAACGAGGAATTGCAGCTCGATTGACGCCGCCTCGTCGCCCGTCGGCTCACACACGGGGCACAAGGAGGGATCGCGCGGGGGCTGGCTCTCCGTGTAGGCGGCCAGGCACGCGGCGTGGTAGCGGTGCGAGCAGTGGGGTGTGAAGGTGCGACTTTCATCACTGTCCTCCAGGAGGGCCCCACACACCACACACGCGTCGCCCATTGCGGCGGCCCAAGCGGTGTGTTTTCGCGCGCGCTTCACTGCGATGCGTGCCTCCTCCGGGGTGGGTGCAGGGGGCACTTTCATTATTGAAATCAGACGCCGTGCTTGTAAAGCCACACCAACCACATCTGCGCGATGAAGATGCTCGCGCAAACCTCAAAACACCACCGATCGCACGCCGCCCTCCTTGCCTTCTCCGTCACTTCCTCCTGCTCGCGCTCCAGGCGCTCCTGTTCCTGGTTACGCTTCCACGCCGCAGCGGCGGCATCTGGCACCAGAAAGCACGCCGGACACTTACGCCAGCGGCACTCCTTGTTGGCCGTGTTGCGATGAAACGCCTCGAAGCACACATCGTGCGCGCCGTGATCGCACCTGGGCCCAAATCGGCGAAACACACCGTGCAAGGCTGTTCCGCACACTATGCAAACCACCCCACTGGTCGCATCATTGCTGACCACGCGTTTGATCAGCACCGTTGGCGCGGCTCGCGGCAGACCCAGCGGCGGCGTTGCCTCGGGCCGCGCATAAACACACACGGGGCACAACTCCTTGCCCGCGGGTGCGCACGCGGTGTGGTAAGCGTGCGAGCACTGTGTCCATATGCGCCAATCGAGGCCGTCGGTGCCATGGACTCCCTCGTGGCAGCTGAGGCAGCGCATGTTGTCGAGTGAGTCTTCGTCGGATGACATGTGATTTCAATTTAAATGACCAAGGAGCGGGCCCGGCATCGCGCCCGCGCTCGCGGTGCGCTGCGCCCGCGTGAGGCACCAGACGAGGCAGCGCACGAGACACCACGCGATGCACGGCACGCGTGGGGAGGATGCGACCCCCAGATCTACATCTGCCCAGTGATTCCGCTGCCTGGCCCGCCTGACTTGTACAGAGTGCTTGATAGCACGGCACTCCCGCGCAGCGAACCGTTTGGCTTCTCGCACTTGCGCGAACGACGACACGAGACGCTGCCACCTCCATCTCAGAGACACAGCCGCGACTCCAGAGCTCGCGCACGAACGCGAGCACGAGCCAGAGGGGCGCTGTTCAGCCCAATCCTGTGCGGCATATGCGGCGGAGACTGCCACGGGGACAAGGGCGCACACTGCGACGCGTGCGGTTCCGCCCACCACGAAGCGTGCATGTTTGATGTCATGATGAGGCACAGCGAGATGATCCGGCCGTGGAACAAGCGGGATCCGCCGATTACACTTGTGACAGACTGCGGTAACACACAATGTCTATGGCGCAACTCTGCCTATGTGTTGATTGCTTTGCATCGTCGAGGCTGACGCGTGCTCACGGCGTTTTAAACTCCTGCTCCTTGCGCGCCTGCGACTCGAGCTGGTGCGCGTGCCACTTCTCAAACATCTGTCGATACGCGCGCCGCGCATACGCGAACGCACAGCACACGGCGGCGCCCAGTGCGGTCACAATGCCAAGAGCGAGCACAATGGCGCCGCCCGTCCGCTGCGGCGCGGTCGCGCGGTGGGTGACCTCGCTGATCTCGTCGCGGTCGTGGACCACGTACACGAGGCGGTCGTGGTAGGCGCGCGAGAAGCCCTCCACGGTGCCGGCCGTGGTGGCAGCCTCGTGGCAGCGCGTGTCGGGGACGTAGTTCACGTGGCGCGGCACCAAACACTCCACGGACTGCGCCGCAGGCGTGGACGCGATCGCGCGGCGCGGTCCAGTAGGGGCCGCTGTGACATTCGTGGGCCAGCAGGTGCCGTTAGCCCAGCACGTAGAGGCCGCCCACTGCAGCGCATACCCCGGCACGGGCATGGCATCCACACTGCACGCGGGCGCGGACGAAAGAGCGTGATCGGAGAAGTCCGCGAGCACGGCGCACGCGTCGCGCCCCTGGTTGGAGGCCGGCGCCACGGCGGGCCGCACAGAGTAGAAAACGCAGGTGGCCGAGTCTTTGCTCGACTGGCCCAGGGTGTTGCCCGTCCACGCGGCCGTCAGCTCGCACGTGGTGAACTTCCAGTCGTGTGTGTGCGACTCGTCGGCTCCCTGCAGCATCTGGGCGCCGTTGACGCAGAGCACCACGGCCAGCACGCTGCACGTTATCATGACCGCGTTGCGTTTGCGGAACGAGCGCGTTGTGGCCAGGGTCGCTTCGTACTCGAGCTGTGCGTCGCGCCGCAGGGTTTCAATTGTGATTGGTTCCGGGGCTAGGGGCTCCGCCGAGGATCCCAGCTCGTCTTCCTCGTCCTCGCTCATGGACTTGATTCGATTTACTTTTCGACATGATTCACACTTGTGCTTCGACCTTGGCAGAAACCGGCGCCGGTACCGTGCGCGGAAAGAAGAGGTTCACGCTCAGGAACTGCATCCCACCCTTTTCATCGACGCCAAGCTGCACATCCAGGCCACGGATGTGCGTCGCGATGGCGCGGTCCACGTCGTTGTCGCTGGCGCCGCTCCAGCCGGGAGAATCGCGCACAGCCTGGCTCAGTCGGACGCGGAAGCCACGTGTGACTGTCACCAGCCCAACGGGCACCCCGGCTTCAGCTCCGCTGTCGCCATCCGACAAATCAAACGCGAGAGACCACCGCTTCCATTCCTTGTCCTGGTGCCAGTCCGGCGCGTCGGTGAAGTGATCCGGCACCTCGGCTTCCGGTTTCAGGTCGAGGATTTGCACAATGGCCTGGCGCTCCATGACAGCGTTAGAGCCCATGTTTGAAATCGGATTTCAACTGCAGCGCATCGTTCGATTCTTTATACAATGAGTCAGCGCCCGCTGCGCGACGTGCTCGCCGACACGGCGGCCCACCTCAACACCTTGCCGCGCCACCCCGAAGCACCGCGCACACTGCACCTCTACATGATGGTCTGCGACGCGGCCACCTCGCAGCTCGGCTGCAGCTCCGATGTCAGCCTGCGCTGCGACCTGTACAACGCGCGCGAGTGCGCCCCAAGCGACGACGCCCGCACGCACCGCTGGGCCGGCCGCTGGCGCGTGCTCCTCTCGTTTCCCGTAACGCGCCGGGAGCTGGACGCGCGCGCGCTGGCCAGACACTGGTCGCGCAAGTCGCGCGTGCTGGCGCGGCGCTACGAGTATGGACTACGCATGGCGCGCGAGCTGGGCTTAGAGGCGCGCGTGGTGGATGGGGTGCGGGAGGGGTTGATGTTGTCGTCGCCGGGGCTGGCACCCGCCGGCGCCACGCAGACAACGGTGTTCGACGGGGTCGACTTTGCACGAGGAGCCCGCAAACCGCGCGCGGCATCGCGCAAGCGCAAGGTGGTTGAGACGCAGTGCGATGCGGTGGTACCTTTGCCCCCGCCGAGCGAGTCCCTGAAAAAATCGCTTCAACAATGGTGAAGCGCAAGGCCGACGCGGTGCGCTTGATACCACCAAGGCGGCGCGCCAAGCCGCGGAGCGCCGCCGACGCCTTTGACGCAGTCCTTCGGTGCCGCTTCACGCGCGAAACACTGCTCTCCTACCTGCACGCGTGTGACATCTACGTGCTGCGCCGCGTTGTCCCGCGCGCACCGCTCTCGGTGCGGGCTGTGGAGCGCGAGCGGTCCCTGGTGGCGGGGAGCGCGAGGGGGAGGGTTGCGCGGCGGGCACTAGGTGACTTTGCGCGCGAACGGCTCCTGCCCCACTGACCGGAATGCACAGTTGAACACCGCTCGCTGTCGCTCTACACATGGGCGCGGAGCCGCGGGCTGCCGTGCAGCGACCCCGTTCGTTGTGCTATTCTCTCTCAGAACGTGCCGCTGTTCGCCAGCGTGCTGGCCCTGGAGCGCGGCAACGCGGACTGCATGCCATGGGACGACTACCACAGACTTGCCGCGTGCCTCGGCGTGGACATGCTTGTCGCGGTGAACGCCGCGTGCCCGGATCGCACAGCGGCAACCGAGCTCATGAAGTTTGAGGTGCCGTGCGCCGCGACGGCGCGCGACCGCGTGGACGTTGTCAAGCATTGCGCGACGTTGGCAACGGGGGCAAAGTACTGCCCTGACTGCGGGGATTCGTCGCAGTGGCCGTTTGCTCTGCCTTGTGCCGTGGCTGACACCGCGGTACGGCTCAATGCGGTGCAAGTGATGCAATGGTTGGTTGAACAGCCCGGTGTGCACCTTTGGCCCGACTACTTGGTTGTAGCCGCATGCAGCCGCTCCGTCGAGGTGTTGCGCATACTCCTGGAACACGTCCCGGCGAACGCACGCGACAACGAACTGCTCGTCATCGCGGCTGTGCGCGACGATGCCGTGTTGTCAGTGGTGGCCGGCACCACTGACCTTGCGCGCCCGGAGTTTCTTGAGGCTGCACTAACTGGCGGAAGCGTGGCCGCGGTGCGACGCATACAAACCGCGCTTGGTATCGACGACGCGACGCTGCGGCACGACTACCTCGTGGATGCCGACCTCACAGCACGCGCGTGCACGTCCAGCGCTGACATGTGTCGCCACGTGCTCGACATAGCACGCCCGCCAGACATTGTGGTGGCAGACATTGCTTTTGCAGCGTGTGCGCGGAGCTGCTCGGCCGTGCTTCGCGTGGCGCTCGAGCACCGCCGCGACCGCGGCATGCCCCCGCCGACGCTTGGATGCGCGCTGATCGCCGTCGCACGTTTCAACAATGGCGATGCTGACGCGGTGGAATCCATACACTTGTTGCTTGCGCACGGGTGCCCGTGCACCGAGCAGGAGGTGCTCCAGAATTGTTTTACGCAGCGGCGACGCGACCTGCTGGCACAAATGCTTCGTGGGCGGCTCTCGCCGCCGGTGACCACAACATGAAGCGCCTTCACTCCCTCTTTAGCAACTCCTCCAACCTCGCCTGCAATCGCTTCGCCAGCTCAGCGTCGGGTTCGGCATGCAGCATGTCCCCGAGAAACCCCTGACACGCGCGCTCGCACGCCACGCACGCGTCGCGCCGCTCCTCCTCCAGCTGTTGGGCGCACTCGTTCAGGAGATTGGCGTAGTCGCCGTCGCCCGGTAGTGTGTTCAACAAGCCCAGCATGAGGCTCACGTGCAGGGGTTCCGTTAGGAGGCCTTTCACGTCGGACAGGCGATTGCAGCACAACAGAGCCAGCTGGGCCGCGTCCGCCACGGGCGAGGCCGACATCACCGACAGGCGGTGAATCCACGTGCAGGCGAGGGCGTCCATGAAAATCACGTCGCAGCGCGTCTCGTCGCTGGATTCCTCGTCGGAATCATCGCCGCCCCTGCGGCGCTTCTTCTTGGGCTTGGAGTGCGCCAGCAACGCGCGCTGTGTGTCGCGGAAGCAATCGAGCGCGCTGCGGCGCCCCGTAACGGCCGCCTGGGCAATCGTGCGCAGCGCGGGCACGGCGACTTCGTTCAGCGTGTCAGAGAAGGCACGCGTCGCGGCGGCTGTTATGTTGATGTCCACGAGGGTGTGGTGCAGCAGGGTCAGCGTGGTCATGGTGACCGAGTTTACTCACACTGCTGCGCGGTAAATCCCGCATGGACGCATCCCCCCCTGTGGGCGCAGCTGCTGCGCGAGCAGGTGGTGCCGTGGCTGGAGCGCGCGCCGGATCTCATGTTCATGCGCTGCGTGTGCCGCGTGTTCCGCGACGCGGTCGACGCGGTGTACGAGGTGCGGCGTTTCGTTGTGAGGCTGGAGCGCGAACATCCGCACGAGGTGTGCTGGGCAGGAGGCAGCGTGCTGGCGATGGCTCCGCTGCATTGGCCGGTTCTGCGCAGCAGCTCGACGCCCACAGTGGTTGCAGCTGTTCTCGCGTCGCACCGCGACACGATGGCGAGCACTCTGCTCCAACACGACGCGCGCGACGTTGCGCTGCTGCGTGCGGACGCGCCGTTCCTGGACAGATTCTGGGACCACGGCATAGCGGGAGGAGGCGGTTGGAATGGCGATGAGCAGCTGTGGTGGCTGCTTGTCGACGGCAAAGGGCACGGCGACTTCACGTACGAACATGCTGCAAACGAGCTCAACCGCATTGAAATCGGAGAAGAGATCACGGGCCTGGGGGG
>Ga0163144_10003971_pt1 | contig 33589 bp, 23 predicted proteins | sample OliLak19BULKMAT1_FD_123175 | JGI IMG/M metagenome (GOLD analysis project Ga0163144, IMG submission 123175) | Freshwater microbial mat bacterial communities from Lake Vanda, McMurdo Dry Valleys, Antarctica - Oligotrophic Lake LV.19.BULKMAT1 | ecosystem: Environmental > Aquatic > Freshwater >... | reverse complement strand
GGGATCCTGCAAGCGGCCCACGACGAGCCCTACGTGGCGCTCGGCGCGATGTACCTCGTGACGACGGTCCTGACCGAGTTGATCTCGAACAACGCGGCGGTGGCGCTCGTGTTCCCGATCGCGCTCGGCACCGCGCAGCGCCTCGGCGTCAACGCCGAGCCGTTCATGTACTCGCTGATGATGGCTGGCTCGGCGAGCTTCTCGACGCCGATCGGGTACCAGACGAACCTGATGGTCATGGGACCCGGCGGGTACCGCTTCACCGACTACCTGCGCATCGGCGTGCCGTTGAACATCGGGCTCGGGGTGCTCACCGTCTGGCTCGCGCCGCTCGTCTGGCCCTTCTGACGCCCACCTCGGTGCGTGAAGCGTTGCGGCTCACGCGCGCGGGTGATGACCATTGCCGCGCGGCGGGTCATCGCCGCGCGGCCGGCCGTCGCCGCGCGGCGGGCCGTCGTTGCGCGGCGGGCCGTCGTCGTGGCTCTCCTTGAGCTCGACCGCGAGGCTCGCCAGGGCCCGGTGCAACAACATGCGCACCGAACCCTCGGAGCGATCCATGCGCTCGGCGACGAGGGCCCGTGAGAGTCCCTCGACCCGCGACAGATGGATCACCTCGCGGTACTCAGGCGCGAGCCGCGCCAGCGCGGACTCGATGCGCTCCATTTCGTCGCGTAACGCGAGCTCGTGGCTCGGAGTCCGATCGGTGACGAACGGGTCCTGGAGGCTGCTCGCAGAGCTGCCGAGCTGGCGTGGATCTTCGACACGGCGCAGGTCGCGACGGTCAGCGAGCAGGAAATCTCGGCGGTGACTGAGCTTGCGGAGCGCGGTCGTGAAGAGCCAGCGGCGGAACGCGCCCTCGCCCGGGTGCTGGAAGCGCGCGGAGTGCTCGAGGATCTCGCGGCACACGGATTGCACGAGATCGGTGTGGGACTCATGCGCGCGCAGGAGCGCTCCTTGGCGGCGCTCAACGTAACGCTCGAGCTCCGGCAGGTGGCGCTGGAGCAGCGCCTCGAGCGCGGCCCGATCACCCGCTGCGGCGGCGGAGGTCAGCACTTCGATCGAGTCACTGGACACACAAACAATCTACGGCAATCAGCGGGTCGCGGCTCGAACGCTAGATCCGTTTGGGATTCTCTTCGTGGGGCACGTAAGGGAACGAGCGCTGATGCAATCTTGATTGAGACCTCTTCGGTCCCCGTTTCCCTGAGATTCACTGCACCATGCGACCCTTCCTCCTCACCCTGCTTTTGGCTTCGAGCGCCACCGCGCAGACCTTCGGACCCGCCTTCCTCGCCGACTACACCTTCACGGACCTCGGGAGTCCCGGAATGGTTCCCGGGCCGCTCGGTGGGATCCACTTCGACCCGAACGACTCGAACGTCGTCTGGGTCGGCGGGTCTGCGAACAACGCAGGCGGCGCGATCTTCGCCGTGCCCGTTACCCGTGACGCACAAGGGCACATCACCGCGTTCGCCGGACCGGGCACGCAGATCATCCTCGCGCCCAACATCGACGGCGGGATCGCCTTCGCGCCGAATGGCGTGATGTTCGTCACGACCTTCGCGAACAACAGGCTGCTCCAGTACCGGCCTGGCAGCACCTCGCCGGACAAGGACACGGACCTCTCCGCGCTCGGAGTTACCTCGAGCGTCGGCACGTGCCAGTTCGTGCCCGCAGGCTTCGCGGGCGCAGGCATCTTCAAGATCGGCTCCTTCAGCGCCAGCACCTGGTACGACATGACCCTGGTCCCCGACGCCCAGGGCACCTTCGACGTGAACGCCGCGACGGCGACGGTCTTCACAGGTGGTGGCCCCGAGGGCATCGTGTACATCCAGGACGGCAACCCGGGTTTCGCTGTGGACAGCGTCCTCATCAGCGAGTTTTCGCTGGGCCAGGTCAGCGCCTACGACATCGACGGCAACGGCGACCCCGTGCCGACGAGCCGCCGACCCTTCCTCGACGGCCTGGGCGGCGCCGAAGGCGCGGTCATCGACCCCGTCACCGGCGACTTCCTCTTCAGCACCTTCGGCGGCGGCGATCGAGTGCTCGTCGTCCAGGGTTTCTCGGCGCCGACCATCTTCTGCAATGGGCTCGCGAACAGCCTCGGCTGTGTGCCGGCGATCACGTTCACCGGCAGCCCGACGTTGACGGGCCCTGATGACTTCGTCGTCCGCTCGGACCAGATGTTGAATCAGTCGTTCGGCATCCTGTTCGCGTCGACGACGCCCGATGCCGTGCCCTTCGGCCTCGGGACCCTCTGCCTCGGCGGGACGATTCTGCGCCTGCCGGTGCAGTTCTCGGGTGGGCTGCTCGCGCCGCCCGGGACGGACTGCAGCGGCACCTACAGCCACCCCTTGTCGCAGCTCTGGTTCAACCAGAACAACCTGACGGCTGGCACCACGGTCTATCTGCAGTACCTGGCGCGGGATTCGGGGTTCGTGAACCCGAACAGCCTGTCGGTGTCCAGCGGCCTGCGTTTCACGCTCGCGCCGTGAGGCGCCCCCCCCGCTGGGACGCGCGGAGCTTAGAATTCCAGCGTGCCCGCGCTCTCGCTCGCTCCATTCGCCTGCGGCGCCGCGCAGCCGCCGCTGGCGTTCATCGGCAACTTCGCGTTGTCCGAGCTGGCGTTGATCGTGTGTGTCGCGCTGCTCATTTTCGGTGGGCGGCTGCCAGAAGTGGCGATGCGCGCCGCCGCGCAGGTCATGCGCGCGCGCAAGGTCGTCACGCGCATGTGGCGCGAGGCCGGGCTCGAACAAGAGCTGCGGCGCGTGCAGTGGGACATCGAACGCAACATGCCGCGCGATTCCGACTACGAAGTGCGCAAGCCGAGCTTCGATCGCGCGAACCCGCCACGTCCTCCCGTTGGGACTGTCTCGATTGCGCCGGCGCAGAAGGCGTTGGAGGACGCGCAGGACGCGGAGGACGGCGCGCAATCCGGCGCTGCATCGTCCGCGGCGACACCAGGGACTCTGTCACCAGGGAGTCTGTCACCAGGGAGTCTGTCACCAGGGAGTCTGTCACCAGAGACTCAGCCGCCCGACGTCGCCCCGGAGACTCCTTCACACGAGCCGCCCGCGCGACACCGGGAGGAGTGAGTCCGCCTTGCGGTTCGGCTACAACACCAATGGCCTCGCGCACCACCGGCCGCTCGACGCCCTGCGGCTCGCGGCCGCGATCGGCTACCGCGGCGTCGCGCTGACACCCGACGTCGGGCAGCTCGACCCGTATCGCCTCGATCCGCGGGAGGTGCGCGCGGTGCGCGACTTGGCGCGCGAGCTCGACCTCTGGCTGACGATCGAGACGGGCGCCCGCTTCTTGCTCGACCCTGCGCGGAAACACGCGCCGAATCTGTGTGATCCGGAGCCCGCGGCCGCGCGGCGGCGGGTCGACTTCTATCGGCGGTGCGTGGACCTCGCCGTGGACCTCGGGGCGCCGCTGATGTCTCTCTGGGCGGGCGCGGCAGGCGAGGGCCAGACGCTCGACCCGTGGGTCGACGCTGCGGCTCACCCCTCCGACCTCGACGCGGGCGCGCAGGCACTCGCACCCGGCGCCCCGGCGGCAGTCGGTGACACGCTGGCGCGCCTCGTCGAGGGGCTCGCGGCCGTCATCGCCCATGCCGACACCGCGGGAGTCGCGGTCGGATTCGAGCCCGAACCGGGGATGTTCGTGGAGCGGCCGTGTGGGTACGGCGCCTTGCGGGATCGGCTCCGTGCACGCGGGGCGAGCCTCGCGTTGACCTTGGACCTCGGTCACTGCGTGGTGACCTCGGATCCCGTCGACGGGGTCCTCGCGCGGTTCGGCGCGGATCTCGCCCACGTCCACATCGCGGACTGCCCGCGCGGGGTCCACGAACACGTCCAGCTCGGCCAGGGTGATCTCGACCTCCCGGCGGCGCTCGGGGCCCTCGAGCGAGGCGGATTCGTGGGGCTGGCGGCCGTGGAGCTCAGTCGGGACTCCCACCGGGGCCCGGCTGCGGCGCACGAGGCGCTGGCACTCCTGCGGCGATCCGCCACATTTTCCTGATCTGATGGCCTTCCGGCCCACACCTCGACCGATGCCGAGCGTAGAGTCCGTACGCCGAGGACCCGCGCTCTGTCCCGAACGGAGACGCGTCGACTCCTCAAAGCCCTCTTTCAGAGGGCCCCCTTTCGGAGGAAGGCCATGACTGACCCGCACCCCGCGCAGCGCCAGTGCCCGACCCGCTCAGATGGCCGGGCGGCCCTGTTCACGCACCGCGTGCACGAGGCCGAATGCCAGAACCGGCAACGTGGTATGTTCCACCGCTGCTTCTCCTGCGTGTACAACAACGCTTGGGTAGCCCGTAACGGGCTCCCGACTAGACACCTCGAAGCGCCGCCTGCTGTGGCCTCGGTCCAGGGCCAGACGCCCGACGACGGGCCAGCGGCGGAGCTTAGCCTGAAAGTCCTCTAGAACGGGGCCTGATCCACGTGCCGGGCATACGAGGAGCTCGGCCTTCGAATTGCGATCGACCCAAGTCGCCGCTGGGCTCCCGCCCCGAGGCGCGCCTTCGACTATGCAAATCACGCACGACAGCGTCGTCCTCATCGACTACACCCTGAAAGGTGACGATGGCACAGTTTTCGACTCCTCCGACGGCGGTGACCCGCTCGCTTACCTCCATGGCCACGGCAATTTGCTGGCGGGTGTCGAGGCCGCGCTCGTCGGCAAGACCAGCGGCGACCTCGTCGAGGTCAAGTTGTCCGCTGCGGACGGTTACGGGGTGCGGGAGGGGGGCCTCGTCGCCAAGGTCCCGCGCGGCGAATTCCCCGCGGACGAGATCGGGGTCGGGATGCAATTCCGCATCGGTCCGACGGCCGAAGAGGCGCGCACTGTGACCGTCACCGAGCTCGACGACGAGCTTGTGACCCTCGACGCGAACCACCCGCTCGCGGGAGAGAACCTGCACTTTCAGATCTCCGTCGTCGAGGTGCGCCACGCGACGAAGGACGAGCTGTCCCACGGGCACGTGCACGGCCCGGGCGGGCACCACCACCATCACTAGGAGCCTGCTGGTATCCGTCCCGTTGGCGGCGAGACCAGAGGTACCGAACCCGACCCAAAAAGTAGGCGAGAGTCGCGCGCGCGGAGCGCGCGCGACTCTCGCCTACTTTTTGGGTCGGGTTCGGTACCTCTGGTCTCGCCGCCAACGGGATTGCGTGGCGCAGGCTTTCTATCCGCGCGCCGCGGACAACACCTCGTCCTCGGTGAGGTTGCGCGGCGTGGTCTTCGCCTTGGCCAGCACCCGCGAGACGTTGTCGTCGGTCGCCTCGACGCCGTGTTGCTCGAGCACCCACACGACGTTGCTCTTGCCCGACATCGGCCCAACGGCGATCTTCTGCTGCAGGCCGAAGAGGCCCGCCGGAACGCCCGAATAGACGCGGTCCGCGAGCCAGGCGTCGCCCTTCTTGAAGGCCTTGATGACGGCCGACGCGTGGACGCCGGTCGCGGTCTCGAACGCGTCTGCGCCGAACACCGGGTAGTTCGGCGGGAACGGGATGCCGATCGACTCGGACGCGACGCGGCAATACTCGCCGAGCTTCGCGAGGTCGTTGTCGATCCAGCCGGTGAGCTTCAAGTTCACCAGCAACAGGTCCATTTCCGTGTTGCCCGTGCGCTCGCCGACACCGAGGGCCGTCGCGTGGATCCGTGTTGCGCCGGCCTGGATGGCCGCGATCGCGTTGGTGAGTCCGAGGCCCCGGTCGCGGTGGCCGTGCCAGTCGACGCCGACGTCGTCCGCGCCGAGCTCAGCGACGAGGTCGCGCACGAAACGCACGAGCTTGATCGTCCCCGACGGCGTCGCGTGACCGCAGGTGTCACACACACAGATTCGTTTTGCCCCGGCCTCGATCGCCGCGGTGTAGAGCGCGCGGATCGTCTCGGGGTGGGCGCGGGTCGTGTCCTCGGTCACGAACATGCACGGCAGGCCTTCTTTCACCGCGAAGGCCACCGCGTCCCGCGAGAGCTGAACCATGCGGTCGAGCTCCCAGTCCTCGGAGTACGCGCGGATCCTCGACGAGCCGATGAAGGCGCAAACCTCGACGGGCGCGCCGACGGCCTGCGCGACCTCGACGGCGGGCACGATGTCGGAGATGAGGGTCCGGCACGCGACGTTCGGCGTGATGGAGAGCGAGGTCATCTCGCGGCAGATCGCCAGGATGTGTTCGCGCGCCTTCGGACTCGCGCCAGGCAATCCGACGTCGGCCGTGTCGATGCCGAGGTCGTTCATCAAGTGCACGAGCCGCAACTTGGTGTCGAGGTCCGGGTCCTTCGCCGAGGGGCTCTGGAGCCCGTCGCGCAGCGTCTCGTCGTCGAACTGGAGGCGCGAGAACTGCCCGGGCCGCTCGTCGTTCCAGTCGTAGATGAGCTCCGAGTGGAGCTGCGCTCCGGGGTCGGTTCCCTGAGTCTTGCGTTCGCCGTTCTGCTGTCCCATGGTCACGCTCCATTGTAGGACCACGGGGCCGACGGTCGCGCGAAACGTCAGACTACGAGCCATTCGAGGCTCGTCGAGCGCGTGTTGACGGGGCGCGGTTCGTCCTGAGGCATGGTCCATCGGCGTGCAATGGGGCCCCGGTTGGATGTCGGGCGCCGGCCACGTCCCGAATCTCGACGTCGCCGCGATCCCAGTCGTCCCCGGGATTTGGAGCCTCGCGATCTACGAAGGTGCCGCGGGGGATTCCGGGCGCCTCGTCGGCTGGTCCATGACCGGCGGATCTGGAGCAGCGAGCGTCGGCACGAGCTGCTGCGGCCTCGCCGTTTCGAACTCCACGGACGGGCGGCGACTCGACTTGCAGTGCCTCTTCGAGGGAGTCCGCAGGCGGGCGGCTTACGGCTCGCGAGCGTCCTGACTCGTGAGCGCGTAGGCCCGACATCACGCCTCTGTTGCCATCGATTGGAGCGACCAATAGCGCCGATAGATTCCGTTTGCGGCATAGAGCGTCGCGTGCGTGCCGCTGGCGACGACGCGCCCTTCGGCGAGCACGTGGATGACGTCCGCGCGCCGTGCGGTCGCGAGGCGGTGGGCGATGACCAGCGTGGTGCGGCCGGCCTGGAGCCGCGCGAGCGCAGCGCCGACGGCGGCCTCCGCGTCGGCGTCGAGCGCGCTCGTGGCCTCGTCGAGCAAGAGGACACGAGGGTCCGCCACGAAGGCGCGCGCGATCGCGAGGCGCTGGCGTTCGCCGGCGGACAGGCGGACGCCGCGTTCGCCGAGCTCCGTCTCGAGCCCGTCCGCGAGCGCACGGACGAAGCCGTCGGCGCCGGCCGCGGAGAGCGCCGACCAGAGCTCGGTTTCGGTTGCCACCGGGGCGGCGAGGCGCAGGTTGTCGGCGACCGTTCCGTCGAAGAGAAAAACCTCCTGGGGCACACACGCGATCATGCGGCGCAACTCGGCGTGTGCGATCCCGTCGAGGTCGCGGCCATCGATCGTGATCGAACCGGAGTCGGCGCGATAGAAGCGAAGCAAGAGCGCGAACACGCTGCTCTTCCCCGCGCCGCTCGGGCCGACGAGCGCGACGACGCTGCCTGGCGCCGCCGTGAGAGAGAAGCCCGAGAGCGCCTCACGCGCGGCGCCGCGGAAACAAAGGTGGACGTCGGTGAATACGAGCTCGGGTCCGACGTCCATGTGGCGCGCGACGAAGGGCTCGGGCGGAGGAACGCGCGAAGCTGGGTCCTCGACGAGAGGGCGTATTGCGAGCAATCCGACCATCCGCGCGCCGGCGCCGCGTAGCTCGCGCAGCCCGCCGTAGAGCTTACCGAGACCGCCGATCGAGGTCGCGACCGCAAAAGTGTAGAGGAGGACCGACGTCAGTTCGCCCGCGCTCATTCGACCCGACAACACGAACTCTCCGCCGTAACCCAGCACGATGGCGAAGGCCGCCAGCGCTGCGGTCGTCGAGGCGGTGGTGAACGCGGCTTGCAAGCGCGCGCTCCGTCGGTCGACCTCGAATGATGCCTGCAGTCGCGCCGCGAAACGCCGCAACACGGTGGGCTCCGCGCCCGCGGCCTGGATCGTGCGGATGCCCGCGAGGCTCTCGTCGGCGAGAGCCAGCACTTCCGCCGTCGCGTCGCGCGCCGCGCGCGCAGAATCCTCCAGGCGTCGCCCGAGCAACAACGCGAGCACGAGCACAGGTGGGACGACCGCGAGCACGACGAGCGCCGACCGCGGCTGCAACACGAGCAGGATCGTCAGCGCCCCAGCGCACCGCAGCGCTGCTTGCACCCCCGCCGGGAGCTCGCGTGTCAGCGCAACCTGGACAACCATGACGTCCGTCCCGATGCGCGAGAGCAGCTCACCGATACGCCGCTCGTCGTAGAACCCCGCGGATAGCCCCAAGAGGTGGCGCAACACCCCTGCGCGCAGGTCGCGCAAGAGGCCGGCGCCCGCTCGCGCGAGAAGCGCGCCCCCGGCGTATCCGAGGAGGCCCATCGTCGCGAAAAGCAACAAGAGCACGCCGACGAGGCGGCGCAGCTCGCTTCGGGGCGCGCTGGCGACGGCTGCGTCGATTACCACTCCCACGATCAGGGGCACAGCCAGCGCGACGGCGCTCGCGACCGCCAGGAGCACGCCCGCGCCGAGGAGTCGGGCGAGCTCGCGCTGCGCGAGGGCGAGGACCCCGCCCGTCCCGTTCGGCGGGTGGACCTCAGTCATCAGGCCTTCGCGCCTCGCTCGGGGCGCTCGTTCCGAGCGTATTCGAGGAGGCGGCGGGTCGCGAAGACCATTGACCGTAGCTCGCGCGGTCCGATGCGCGGATCGACACGGAATCCGAGGCCGCGCCGGCACAGGCGCTCTGCGACGGGGCACTCGTTCGTGTCGCCGAAAACCGCGTACGAGGAGAGCGCCTTGTTCGACCAGAGCCGCTGGTCGATCTTCTCGGCGGCGAGCCCCATGAGCAACTCGCCGCGCTCGAGCGGCGCGTCCTCCAAGACCTCGAAGGGGAAGGTGTAGTAGCAGGGGTCGCAGCCCGGCGTGACGGCTTGGACCTGCAAGCCGGGGATACGCGCCAGCTCGCGCGCCAGATACGCGCCGCTCGCGGCGCGGCGCGCTCGAATGTGCGCGAATCGCGCGAGTTGGCCGAGGCCGATGGCCGCTTGCGCGTTGCTCATGCGGTAATTCCAACCGACCATCACATAGTCGAGCCGGGTCTCGGGTGTGAAACTCAGGAGCTCGAGCGAGGGCTTGCCATCCGGTCCAGTCTCGCCGAGGTTCATGGCTGTTCGCGCGCGCTTCGCGAGCTCGGCGTCGTCCGTCAAGAGCGCGCCGCCCTCACCTGTCGTGATCGATTTCGGGCTCCCGAAGCTGAAGCAGCCGATATCGCCGAGCGTGCCGAGCGCGCGGCCGCGGTACGTCGACCCATGCGCGTGCGCGGCGTCCTCGATCACCCAGAGATCGTGACGGCGCGCGAACTCGCCGATCGCGTCCATGTCGCAGGCGACGCCGCCGATGTGGACGGGCACGACTGCGCGCGTCCGCGGCGTCAGGACGGACTCGAGCAGGCTCGGGTCCATGTTCCACGTCTGCGGGTCCGCGTCGATGAAACGCGGTGTCGCGCCCGCTTGCATCACGGCCAGCGCTGTCGCGACGTAGGTCAAGGCCGGGACGATCACCTCGTCTCCTGGCCCGAGGCCCACAGCCATCATCGCGGTGTGCAGCGAGGCGGTGCCGGAGGACAGCGCGAGCGCGTGGCGGCTCGCGAAACGCGCCGCGAGCTCGGCCTCGAAGCGCCGCACCGTGACGCCGTCGAAAAACGAGGTGCTCTGGCTCCGCGCGACTCGCTTCAGCTCGCGCCGCTCAAAGCGCGTGAACGGTTGTGGGGGCGGGAGCGGGACCACGCGCGCGGGCCAACCGCCGGCGATCGCAGGGCGCGAGTCCTGGCTCCGCGCGCGGCGTGCGACCTCGTAGCCCGCTTGCACGAGGTCGAGCCCTTGGCGCAACGGGAACATGTTCTGGCGCGCCTTCAACCAGGCCTTGGCGGCGGGGGTCAACATAGGCTCGGTCCCGTCAGTCTAGGTGCTCGCGCGCGCCTTGGTTCATCGAGGCTGACCGTCCTGCGAGCTCTTCGACGGAACACCCGGCGGCGACGTGACCGAGCTCGTCGATCGCGCGAGAGCTGTCGGCGAACGCGTACCAACCGAAGGTCCGCCAGCCTCGAGCCGCTGCGACGCCCGACGATGGCGAGCAGGCTTCGAGCGCGCTCGCCCACGTCGCGGCGAGCGGGCCGAGGCTCACAGGCCAGGTCCCGCGCGGCTGTGAGTGTGGCTGCAACGCCGCAGCCCAATCGCGCCAGCTGATGTTCGTGCCGCCGACGATGTAACGCTGCCCGTTGCGCCCATGCTCCAGCGCGAGCGCGCACGTGCGGGCCGCGTCCTCGACGGCCACGAGCGACGCGCCGCCGGGGACAGCGCGTCGACCGAGGCTCGGATCGAAGCGACCCCACGGACCGAGGCGGAGCGACCCCGATGGGCTCCGACCGACGAGCCACCCCGGGTTCAGCACGATGGCGGGGAGACCGTAGCTCGCGGCGACGAGCACACGCTCCTCCGCCTCCCGCTTCGTCTGGGCGTGGCTGACACGTGGGCCATCGCGCCCTCGCCAGGGCTCGGACTCGTCGACGGGAACGGCCTCGCGACGGAATCCCACCGCTGCGAGCGACGAGACGTGCACGAGGCGGCCGACTTTCCGACGGCGCACTGCGCGCAAGAGCGCTGCTGTGCCCTCGACGTTCACACGCCGCTCCTCGTCGGTGTCGTGGCGACGGCCTGCGCGGTAGGCAGCGCAATGGACGACGGCATCGACACCGCGCATCGCGGAGTGCAAGGAGCGCTCGTCCTCGAGGGCGCCGATGCGGATCAGGAGCGAGTCGTCGAAGGGGCTTCCCACGGAGTCGCCGGAGGCCGTTTCGCGCAGCCGCTCAGTGAGCGTCGCCGCTGCGGCGGGCCGCACGAGGGCCGAGACGGTGTGCCCGCGCTCAGCGAGGGCCTGGACGACATGCTGCCCCAGGAACCCGGTCGCCCCTGTGACGAGCACTTCCATCGTGCACCCAGCGTACCCATATGTCCGGAGGGGCATGTCTGGATAGATGTGTCCGGAACGCGAAATGGACGAATCGAGACTCTGAGGGTTGCGAGGATCCGCGATCGTGAAATAGTGGGACTATCGCCATGGGAATCCGCAATCTCTATCGGGGCTCGATCCTCGTCAACCATACGGTCAAGCACCTCAAGTCCGTTTGGTTGAGACGCAAGCATCCATACGGCATCGTGCCGGAGAAGCCGAGCCGCGTGATCGTCGAGCCGACGAACGCGTGCAATCTGCGCTGCTCGTATTGCGGCAACAAGGACATGGCCCGGAAATGGACCTACCTGCCCTTGCCCATCTATCGGCAGTTGGTCGGCGAGATGCAAGAGCTCGGGATCCCACGGATCACCTTGCACACGATCGGCGAGCCGACGCTCCATCCGGAGCTGCCCGAGATGATCCGCCTCGCCAAGACGGCCGGGCTCGTCGTCACGCTGTCGACCAACGGCACGACGCTCGACGATAAACGCGTCGCCGACCTCGTCGATGCCGCGCCTGACATCCTCAATATCTCGGTCGACGCCGCCGATCCCGAGAAGATCGAGCGCATCCGCGAAGGGATCGACGCGGCTGAGCTCTATGCCGGCATCCAGCGCCTGCACGCGCGCCGCGAGGCGCATGGCCGCACCGTCGACAGCCCCTGGGGACCGACTCAATTGCCCTCGATCGTCGCGACGTGCGTCCTGAACCACGAATGGGATCGCGAGGAGGAGCGGGCGTATTTCAAGAAGTATGGGCCGTACGTCGACGACGTCTATTTCCATTGGCCGAATGCCCACGCGGGTTACGTCCCCGACGAGCCGCACCGCCGGCGCACATTGCTCTCCCCGCGCATCCAGGATTGGATCTACCGCAAGGTCCGCTATTCGTGCCCATACCCCTGGGACGCGCTCTTCCTGCTGTCCAACGGCGCCATGTCCGTCTGTCGTTTCGACTTCGACGCGCGAGTCACCGTCGGCCGCTATCCGGAGCAGACGCTGCCCGAGCTGTGGAACAGCCAGCAGATGATGAGCCTCCGCAAGGCGCACATGGACTTCGACTTCCGCGACTGGTCGACCTGCGAGAACTGCAAAGGCACCTTCTACGAGAATCGACACGAGCACTTCCTGCGTACGCAGAAAATGAAGCGGCGTAACAACTTCGTCGCGCGGCGTGACATGTGGCTCTCGGCCGACCCCTACAAGAAGCGCCGCCTCACAGGCACCGCCAGCGCGATCCCTGGCACACCTGCGGCGCCGCGAGGCTGAGTAGGTCAGACGGCCCGCCCATCACAGGAATACGCGGTCGTTGGGCGTCGCGGACCGGCGGGCGCCCCCGCGTGCGGGCGGAGGGTCTCGGAGCGGCCCGGGGGAAGTGTCGCCGGTGGGTCTATAGAGGGCTCCGCGCCGCTACGCTACGCGTTCAGCGTCGGGGGAGCCCCTGGCGCGCGAACCACATCGACTCGGGATCGCCGTGTGCGCGGGCCCGCTCCTCGCCCCGGCATGTCCCAGGCGGGATCCCATGTCCGACCGCGACGTCCTTCAAGAACGCCAGGCCTTCCGTGAGGCGCTCGATTCGTCTGTAGACGAAGCGGCGCGGATTCTCGGCGAGGTGCACCCGGCGGATGCAGTGGATTGGCTGCACGACGCACCCTCGGACCAGCGTCACCTCGTCTTTGCGAGGCTGCCCCCGCCGGTCCAGGCGGAGCTCTTGCAGCACGCCGACGAGGTTTTGACGAGCCAGCTCGTCTTGCGCCTCGACGCTGCGGCCCTCAGCGCGTTGATCGCCGAGCTGCCCGCGGACGAGGCGGCAGACCTCCTGGACGAGGCGGACGAAGACGTCGTCGCCGAGGCCCTCACGCGGGTGCCGGGGGAGACCGCGCAGGAGCTGCGCGAGCTACTCGCATACGAACCCGATTCCGCGGGCGGTGTGATGGCGACGGGTTTCTTGGCCGCCGGGCTCGGTCAGAAGATCGGCGACGTCGTCAAGGAGCTGCGTAAGGACAGCGAGTCGGAATCCGACCTTGGCGTCTACGTGCTCGACAGCGACGAGCGTCCGATCGGCTACCTGCCCGACCGCGACCTCCTCACGACGCGCATCCACACCCCTGTCGAAGAGGTGATGGTCGAGCCGTACCTCGTCCAGGTCGACCAGGACCAAGAGGAGGTCGCCCAGCTCATCACCAAGTACGGCCTCGACTCGGTCGGTGTCGTCGACAGCGATGGGCGACTCGTCGGTGTCATCTCGGCGGACGACGCGGCGGAGATCATCGAGGACGAGGTCGAAGAGGACTTCTCGCGCCTCGTCGGTACCGGCGGCGAGCGCCAGCAGACTCGCTTGCCCGTCCTCTTGCGCGTGCGCCAGCGCATGCCGCTGATGGCGTTGACGGTCCTCGCGGGCCTCGGCAGCGCCAAGCTTCTCGGGGCGCTCGGCTCCGATGACGGCGGCGGCGATGGCGCGGTGCTGCGCTTCCTCCCGCTCATCATCGGCCTTGCCGGCAACGTCGGGATTCAGTCCTCGACCATCCTCGTGCGCGGCTTCGCGACCGGCGAGATCGAGCGTGAGCGCGAACGCAGTGTCCTCGCCGCCGAATGGCTCGTCGGCGTGATCATCGGCATTCTCTGCGGCGTCGCGACGTGGCTCGTCGCAGGGCGCATCGAGTCGACGGGGCCCGAGGGCCTCGGCCTCGCGGTCGGTGTCGCCGTCGCAGTTGCTGTCACCTGGGCCGCGTTCCTCGGGGCCGCGATCCCGCTCGCGTGTCGTCGCCTCGGCCTCGATCCGGCGATCGTCGCGGGGCCCTTCTTGATCGCGCTCTCGGACCTCTCTGGCGCAGCGATCTACATCGTCGTCGCGCGCCGCGTGTTGGAGCAGGCGACGTGACGAGCGCGGCCGCGAATACACGCTCGCGCCGTTGGCGGCGCCGACTTTTTGTGTCGGCTTGGGCCGCGGCCCTGGTCACAACGGGGCTCGCCGTGATGCACGGCGCCTACGGTTGGGTTTACCCCATCGCGTCCGGTTCGATGTGGCCGACGTTGCGCCGTGGCGAGTGGGTCTTTCTGCGTTGGGACAAGAGGCCTCCGGAGCGCTTCGACATCGTCGTGTTCCGCAGCGCCGCCGGCGAGGCCCTCGTCAAGCGCGCCTGGGGCCTGCCCAACGAAGCGGTGCTCGTCGAGCCGACCGGTGACGTGCGCATCGGCAGCCGCTTCCCGAGTGGGGCCGGTCGCCCGGCGCTCGTGCCGGTGTTCGACTCGACCCGGCAGCCGATCGAGGCCCACTGGAACCACGGCAGCGCGACCGAGGATCCCTGGCGCAAACTCGCGAGCACTGAGGGCGTCGCGAGGAAGGCGGACGCGTCGCGTGGCGAGGTCTTCGAGGTCGACAGCCGCGCGCACCCTGAGCGCAGCGACATCGCGCTCCTGCGTCACCACAAGGGCGTGCACGACGACCGCATCCTTCCGAATGGCGAGGTCGCGTACGGCCTGACGACGGTCAACGACCTCGCGCTCTCGGTCGACGTGTTCGTCGTGGAGGGCGGCGGCGAGCTGCGCCTCGAGCTCGGCGAACAAGGCGAACGCCTCGAGTTCGGCTTGCGGCTGCCGACGGCGAGCGGCCCCGCGCGCGGCGTGTTGCGTCGCCGTCGCGGAGAGCTGTGTGTCGAGCACGTCAGCGCCGCCTTCCAGGTCCCGCTCGGGCAGTGGTTCACCGTCAGCATGAAGAACGTCGACGACGTGCTCACCGCAGAGGTCGGCGACCAGCCCCCGCTCGTCTATCGGTACAACCTGAATTCGCCGCATCCGTTCGATGACGACAAGGATGGCTACGTCGCGCCGCAGGACGAGGTGCGCCTCCCATCGATCGGCGAGCGTGCGGCGGTCGGCGCCGACGGCGCGCTCGTGCGGTTCCGCGCGCTGGAGCTCGCGCGCGATATCCACGTGTCCGCGGTCGGCAGCTATGGAATCGGGCGCGAGCAGCGCCTCGGCCCGGACGAGCTCTTCGTCCTCGGTGACGACCCCACGAACAGCACGGACAGCCGCGAGCTGGGCCCCATCCCGGTCGCGCGCTTGATTGGCCGCCCGACCTATGTCGTATGGCCACTCTCGGCCTGGCGCCGTGTGGCGCGCTGAGCCATCGAGGTCGACGCAGGCACCTCTCTGATCCTCGGTCTCAAGAAACCGTGCCGCGAGAAACAGTGCCGCACACCAATCCTCGTTTCGAGCAGCGAGGAGTACCGGAGCAACCACGATATACGGCGGATAGAGGCAACGAATGCTCGCCGCGACGGCCTCCCGAGCGACGGGACGTGTGCGGCACGAGCTCGCGATTGCTCCGGCACTTCTTGTTGTTGAAAACGACAACACGTGTGCGGCACGAGTTTGCGCGAGTTTGCGCGGCGCCCTCAGGTTTCGTCGAGGCGCCAGTCCTTCAGGCGCTGGTAGATTTTTGCGCGCGAGATGCCGAGCAGCTCGGCGGCGCGGCGTTTGTCGCCGCCCGTGCGCTCGAGGGCGGCGGTGATCGCTTCGCGTTCGAGCTCTTCGAGTGGGCGCACCAGGTCGCGGGCGCCGCCGGCGGAGGTGGCCGCGGTTGAGCTCGGCGTTCGGATGAGGCTCGGGTCCGTGAGGTCGCCGTCCGACAGCACCGCGAGGCGCGCGATCTCGTTGGCGAGCTCGCGCACGTTGCCCGGCCATGGGCGCGCGGCGAGCGCGCGCACGACCTCCGGTGAGACACGCCGCGCGCGCCCGTCGTTCAGGGCGATCAAGCGCAAGAAGTGCGCGACGAGCAACGGCAGGTCCTCGATGCGCTCGCGCAGCGGCGGCATGACGACTCGCACGCCGTCGAGGCGGTACATGAGGTCCTCGCGGAACCGCCCCGCGCGCACCTCGGCCTCGAGGTCGCGGTTCGTGGCAGTCACGAGGCGGAAATCGACCGTCCGCACCTCGTTGTCGCCGACACGCCGCACCTCGTGGGTCTCGAGCACGCGCAGCAGCTTGGCCTGTTGTTCGAGCGGCAGCTCGCCGATCTCGTCGAGGAAGAGTGTGCCGCCGTTCGCGCGCTCGAAGAGCCCTTCGCGGTCGCGCTCCGAGCCCGTATAGGATCCGCGGCGCGCGCCGAAGAGCTCGGCCTCCAGCAGCGTCGCCGGGAGCGCTGCGCAGTTCTCTGCGATGAACGGCCCGCGGGCACGGGAAGAGAGCGAGTGCAACGCGCGCGCCGCCACGTCTTTGCCGGTGCCGCTCTCGCCGACGACGAGGATCGCGAGCTCGCTCGGCGCGAGCTTGCGCAGCAGCCGGTGCGCCGCCTGCATCACACTCGACTCACCGATCAGGCCCTCGACGGGCGCGACGTGGCCGCCCGCCTCCAGGCGCCGTTCGACGATCTCGAGCCGCCCTTCGCGCTCGACGACGCGCGCCGCGAGCTCGTCCTTGAGGCGCTTGATGCGCTCGAGCCGTCGCACTTGCCGCACCGCGAGCGCGGCTTGGCCCGCGAGCAGCCCGAGCAATCGTTCTTCACGCTGCGCGAAGGCGCCAGGGCGACGGCGGTCGTCGACGACGATCGCGCCGCGCAGGGTCTCGTCGACGTCGAACGGCTGGCACAGCACCGAGCGCAGGTGAAACGTCGCCACCGACTGTGCGTCGCCATGCAACACGTCTTCACCCGCATCCGCGAGGCGCAGCGGCGCGCCGCTGTCGAGCGCGGCGCGCACGATCGTCCCCGAATACTCGACCTCGTCGGGCTCGAGGTCGCCCAGGGACGAATCGAGGGCCCGGTCGAGGGAGAGCTCGCCGTTCTCCTCGAGCACGAGGAAACCGCGTTCCGCGCCACAGATGCCCACGGCGGCTTCGACGATCGCGCGGAGCAACGGATCGAGATCCTCTTGCTCGACGAGCCGCTCGTTGATGCTCAGAAGCTTCAGTACGTCCATCTCGTCCTCGAGTGCATGTTGTGGTGTGTCGAGGTCTCGCGGCCACGGATCGGGGCGCCCCAACAGGAAATGCAGAGCGCGACCGGCGGCGTCCGCGTCGGCGCCGAGCGTGACTCGCTCGAGCAAATTGCGCGCCAGCCCGGCCGCGTGCTCGCGGCGCTTGGTGTCGACGTCGCGCGCCGCGACGGCGAGCGCCACGCGCGCCGCTCGATCGTCACGGCCGCGCAGCTCGAGCTCCTGCGCTAAATTCAGCGCGTCAGGGCCATCGAAAGTCGGCGCAGCGAGCGTCGCGAGGACGCGCTCGTCGTCGGTCGCGGTCGCGGTCGAGTCGAGTTGGGTTCGCGGGGCGGCGTGTTCGGTCGCGTCGATAGGCAGGATTGCGTTCTGTATGAGCGCCGCCTCGCGGGCGTCGGCCGTTCGCCCGAGCGCCTCTGCCGCGCGCACCGCGGCGACGCTCGAAAGCGCGGCGTGGTCCAGATCCCCACGGCACCACGCGGCGCGTGCGAGGGCGAGATGCACACGTGGATCGACGCCTGGGGCCGCGGCCTCGGCCGCGAGCGCGTGGTCCGCGACCTCGTAGCCCGTCCGCGCGCGGACCTCCTCCGCTCGCGCGCGTACGAGCAGCGCCTGTTCGCTGCGGCCGGCTCGCCGCAGGTCCTCGGCGGCGCCGGCCAGCTCGATCCGCGCGGCGTGCAGATGCCCGCGCTCCGCGAGCGCGAGGCCCAGCATCCCGCGCGCGGTGGCTGCGCCGGCTGCGTCGCCGAATCGACGGCGTGTGCCGAGCGCCTCGTGCACCAACGGCTCGGCCTGGGCGACGAGCCCGAGCTCGCGCAGAACGCCCGACAGCCCGAGCCGCGCCTGCGCGAGGCCGACCGCGTGCCCGAGGTCGCGGTAGACACGGACCGCGCGCTCGAAATGCCGGCGCGCGGCGGCGAGGTCACCGGTGCGTCGCGCCGCGGTGCCGAGGTTCAATGCCTGCACCGCGCTGTGCAGCACGTTCCCCGAGCGCGCGCCGGCGCAGTCTGCGAGCTTCAACCATTCCGCGGCGCGCGCGTGTTCGCCCTGGCGCAGGGCGCTGAGTGCGGCGATCGCAAACGCATCGAACAGCTCGATCAACGGCCACGAACCTGACTCTGCGCCTTGATCCGACGACGAATCTGCCTCCGCATTGGAGTGCCGGGCAAGGGCCGCGCGTGCGAGCTCGGCCCCGTGTTGGACGGCATCACCGTCCGCGCGGTCATGCGCTGCTTGCATGCGTTCGACACAAGCTTCCGCCGCGAATCCGAGCTCGGTGAAGAGCGCCGCTGCTTCGGCGCTGCGGCCCAAGGCGCGCGCGGTCCGGGCTCGCACCTCGAGGCGCAGTTGCTCTGCCTCGCGCCCGGAACCGAGGCCGCGCGCGACCTCCTCGGCACCTCGAGTGTCGCGCAGCACGACGAGGGCGCGCGCGAGCTCGCGCAACAACGGCTGTGGAACGGGCTCACCTTCGCTCGTGAGGCACGCTCGCAGGGCAGTGAGTCCGGCACGGATCCGACCATCGAGACCGCGCTCGTGCAGCTCCTGGACCTCCGCGAGGAGCGAGGGCAAAGCTGCGTCGCGGTGGGCGAGGTAACGTGCGGCCCAATAGCGCTCGGGCAACTCCGGCGGTTGCGTGCGCTCGGTGGTCACGGCGCGGCCAGCGCTCCCATGGCGCGCCGTGCTCGCAGAGCGCGCGGGGCTCGCGCCAGTTGCGTGCGTGCGGTCCGCCAGGCGCGCGTACAACGCGCGGCGGGCGCTACGGTCCAGCCCGAGCTCGAGGGCCGAGACCTCGACCCGTGTCGAGATCGACCGGCCGCGCGCGCTCGGCGTCACGCGCACGAGGCCCGCGTCGACGAGCAGCTCGAGCACGGTGTCGAGCTCCCGCGTCGATCCGAGGCCCGCGACTCGGGCACAGCCCTCGGCGTCGAGCGCCCCGAGCCAACGCAACGCGACCAGGAGCGAGCGCGCTTCGACGGATAACTCGCGTCCATCGACCCGGGTCAGGGGCGACCGGAACACCGACTGTGGGTCGGTGTCGGCGGCGAGGCGCGCGCCTTCCGCGCTGTCCTCAACGGGCCCGCGGAGGAAAAGCTCGGCGACACGCTCCGCGGCCTCCGCGCTCGAGCCTCGGGCCTCGACCTCGAGGGCGTCGACGAGTGAGTCGCGTTCGGCCACCGAGGCGCCCGGCAGGATCCGCGCCAAGAGGGCGGCGAGAGAGTCACGAGACTGTGGCGGAACCTCGACGTCCGAGGGCTTTGTCGCCGACGTGTGCGCGTCGATCCAGGCCGCGCCGCGTGGATAAACGAGCCCGTGGAGCGCTTCGAGCACGACGGAGCTCCACGCGCCGGCGCCCGATGTGTTCCCGCCCAGGACGTGGCCCGGCGCGCCACCGTCGAGCGCGCCGACTAGCACCAACGTCGCGGACTCCGCGCGCCGCTCGAGTCGCGCGAGCCAACGATCGAGCGCGACGGAGTCCGCGAGCGCGCCGAGCTCGACGTCGAGATTGACGAGCTCGATAGCCGCGCCGTTCACGGCGGCGTGCAGCGCCGCCTCGCGCGCGAACAATGGCCCGTCGGCGGCATGCGCAACGCGCCAGCGTTCGAGCCCGCCCATCGCGACGAGGCGCGTGAGAGACGTCGCGAGGAAAACCTGTCGTCCCTCGACGTGCGACCAAGGCGGCGGTTCGAGCCTCTGGCGGCGCGCGCGTTCTTTGAAGCGGAAGCGCACCGCAATGCGTTGCGCGAGCGCCGCGGCGTTCGCCGGGCGTCGCTGCGGGTCGCGGTGCAAGAGCTCGACGAGCAGGTCGCGCGTGTTGTCGTCGAACGCGGTGAGGTCGACGCCGGCGGCGTCGGTGAATGGCTCCGCAGGGAAGCGGCCGTACAGCTCAGCGAGCGAAGGCAGCGCGACGCCGCGCAGGGTGAGCCACGTGACTCCGAGCGAGAACAGGTCCGCTGCGACCGAAGGCGCGCCGCCGACAAGGACCTCGGGCGCGACGAAGCCGTAGGTGCCACCGCCGGGTGCGTCGGGTGCTCCGGCTGCGCCGGGCGTGGAGCCCTCGCTGCCGGCGCGCGCGGTGGTGTGAAGGAACGCGCTCCGTCGGCGGCCCGCCAGGGACGGGTCGTGCCGCGCGAGGCCGAAGTCCGTCAAGACGAGCTCACCATCCGGGCGCCGCACGAAGTTCGCGGGTTTGATATCCCCGTGCACGAAGCCACTGCGATGCAGGCCGTCGAGGGCGAGCGCCGCATCACGCACGAGCTGCGCTGCGGCGCGCGGATCCAGACCGCGCGTGGCGCTGGGATCGCGCGCGCGCTGGGCCCCATTGGACAAGGTCTCGTTGGACACGAACGAGGCGAGGTCCTGGCCCTCGATCCACTCTCGCTTGAGGAAGATGCCGCCGCCCGGGAGAGGCCCTGCGCCGAGGAACCGCGCGAGGCCGCGTGCCCTCGTCTCCATCAGGACGGCGAGCTCTGCGCCCGCGCCGACCGGGTCGCGCGAGAGCCGCAATACGACCAGCCCCGACGCGTCCCGGGCGAGCACGACGTGCTCACCGGGGCGCGCCGACAGCACTCGCTCGAGGGTGGTCCCGGGCGGGAGCGGCGGCGGATCGAGGTCGTGCGGGGACAAACGCGAGGGGTGGTGGTTGCGTCCAGGTTCTGGATCTGAGTCCAAGATGTGGACTCCGACCTCAGGGCCCGCGCAAGAATAGCTTCGACGTTGAAGCGGCCAGCGTCGCCGCTGGCGGCGTTGCCGTTCCTCGACGTAGCGCTCGGCTACGCCTTCGGCGCGGCGCCTTGCCAGCGACGACGCTGACTCGCTGAAACGCCGAAGTGACCCTTGCGCGGGCCCTTAGGAAGGCCCGGGGCGCTCCTGGCGGACGCACCGAGCTACTCTGGCAGGCTAATCTCGTACCAGCACGTTCGGCGCGGAACGGTGTCTCGGATCTGTACCCGACGTGCAGGGGGCCGAGGGGCCGCTGGGCGTTGGACCGCGATTTGCGCTACCAACGCGGACTCGCCGGTGATTGTGGCCCATGCGCGTTTTGGCCCATGAGCTATGGCGCGCCGCGGCGACCTGAAGCGGAATGCTGAGGCCGCGCAACGAATCGTTCGGGCCACGAATCGGTAAGCAGAGGTACACAATGCACGCACGGACACGAATGCTCGCCCTGTCGATCGTCTGCGCCCCATGGGCGGGCGCGGCGGCGTTCGCGGTGACGCCCGCGCCCCAAGCCGGCGCTCGTGTGTCGGTTTTCGCCGGGCCTCCCGGCGGCTTCGGCGCCGTGCAGGTCTACGACAGCGCCAGCGGCGCCCTCGTCGCTGCTCCGGGCGCGCTGCGTGGCGTGAAGCTCCTGGGCATCGATTTCGTCGGCCGCACGCAACTCGAGGAGTTCTTGCCGGAGCGTCCCCGGCGCTTCGCGGACCTGCCCGGCACGGCTGCGCGGCTCGAGCTGCCGTTCGACCTCGGGTCGCTGTATCGCTACCAGCGGCTGGATCCGGCAGGCGCACACTACGGGTTCCTGCACGTGCGACCTGGGGCCGTGCCGCGGCCGTTGTTCGAACGGCTGGGGACGGGGAGCCTCACCGAGGACCCGTTCCTCGACACGGTCGCCGTCGCGCCCGACGGGCGTTCGTTCCTCGTGGCGACGAAACCTGCTGCGGGCGGCGACCTCTTCGAGGTCCCGTTCACTCGGGGTCGAGTCGAGCTGCGCACGGCGCAGTTGCCGCCGCAAGACTTCGCGCGCGCTGGCCTCTGGCTCGCGCCCGGTGATGGCCTCGGTGTTTCGCCGCAGGGAGTGTGGCGCTTCCGTCGCGCTCCGGGCGCGCAAGCGACAGCGGTCCCGGCCCCCGCCGGGATCACATGGACAGGCCAAGCGGTGTTGAGCCGCAACGGGCAGTTCGCGCTCGCGACGAGCGGATCGGTCGCCACCGCGCGCGAAGCCTGGGTCTTCACCTGGACGGGCGCGGCGGTGCTCGCGAGCGTCGCGCCGGCACAGATCGCCGACGCCGGCTTCGCGCCGGCGTTCACGAGCGGACCTTGGTTGGCGATCTCGGACGACGGAGGCACCGCGGCGTGGGTCGAGACCACGGTCACGCAGAGCCCGCCAGCGTCGTTCCGTGACGTGCGAGTGACCCAGGTCACTGCGCCGGTGAACAACGCGGTCGTGACGGGGGACCTGTATCTGCTCGACACGCTCGACGAGGTAGGGCGGCTCACGTTCTTCCAGCCGGGCGAGCTCGCGTACGCCGCAGGCGAGGTGAACGACCCCGTCGAGGGCGGACTCGACGGCGCCGACTTCTTCTCGGCGCGGCTGACCCAAGGCGTCGCGCCCATCTTGCGCAACCTCTCGGCGACCTCGGGGCAGACGACCCCGCCGTTCTTGACAGGCATCCCGACGCTGACGCCCAACATCGCGCACCTCGTGCCGCAAACTGCTGGTAACACGAAGCTCGTGTTGCACGATGATGACAGCGAGGCTTTCTATTCGCTCGCTCTGCAGTCAGGCTCGCTCGCGTTGTTGGAGTCGGACGTCAAGTCGGCCTATTGGGTGGAGCCGGTTGGCGACTGGCTCGTCACGTCGATCGAGCGCCGGTCCGACCCACGCTTCGTGCAGCTGCATCGCATGCGGCGCGACTTGACGGGTCCGACGGTGGTGCTCACCTCGGCGCTGCCGCCGTTGGCCCACACACGGCCGACCGCGCGTGGCACGACGCTGGCGTGGATCGAGTCGTCCCTCGCCGGCGAGCTCGTGCGCCGCGCCTACCCGGGCAGTCTGGTGGTCGAGACGTGGTCGTCGACGCTTGGTCTCTTCACCGGTCCGTTGTCGATCAGCGCCGCAGATGCTGTGTGTTTCGCGCGCCAAGCCGTGAACGGCGCTATCGAGAGCCACATGTGGTACCCGGGTCTCCCCGATGTCGTGCTGCAACACCCTCTGCGGCCGGGCCATTGGTTGCCGTGAGGTTCTAGCGGAAGTGACCGTAGCGCTCTCTGGGGTGGGCGCTAGAGTCGATCCATGCCGCTGCCGCAACCCCTCACCTCCATCCTCGACGCGCACATCGCGGAGCTCGATTTCCTTCTGGAGCAGCGCGCCTCGTTGCGCGGGGCGTGGGACTGAACAACGCGCGACGCACGGGCGATCGATCAGCGCATCGTCGCGCACCTCGCGGGGCTGCTGCCCGCGGGTGAGCTTGCGGCGGAGCGTGCGCACATCGCACTGCAAGAGGGCACGTTCGGCGGCTCGTGTGCAGGGACAGCGGTGCTCATCGGACTCGTGGCGGCGCCGGGCGTCGCGACGGCGCTCGATCTCGCCCGGACACCCGATGCGCGACGAGCAGTGCGCTTCGTCCTGTGCGCCTACGAGCCTGATGTCCTCGACGCGGCGCTCCGACTGGGCGGCGACTCCGAAGCGTACGCCTTCGTAAGCCTCGCTCGTCGCCACGATCCCGCCGCCGCCGATGAGCTCGAGCCGCTCTCCAGAGGGGCCGCGGAACTCCCGTTCGGAGAAGGGCGCCAGCGGCAGGCCCTGCTCTACATCGGCCCACCAGCGCGACAGGGACCCCGCCGTCGCGCGCAGCTCGATCGTCCGCTCGTCCTCGAGTGCGTAGCTCGCCTGCGCGAACGCCGCGACGGCGGGCGGCAGCGTGACCTTGCCCTCGCCGTAACCGGTCGACGTCGAGTCCAGCGGATCGCCGAGGTCCATCGGCGAGGGCTGTCGCAGGGCCACCGGGCGCTGCGCGTCGCGCACGATGACGCGGTCCCCCTGGACGACCGGCGCAGCCCACGCCTTCTCGCCCAACACCATCACGCGCGCCATCTCGTCGATGCGCTCGGGCTGCAGCCAGCCTGGAGGTTTTTGGGGCGTCGGCTCGAACCGCAGGGGCCCCGAGTGATCGACGGACTCGTGCCGCAGGGCATTCGCCCAAAGATGTTCATGAGGATGACCTCCAGCGCACCGCATCGGCCGCCTTCGGTGGCCCAAGGCCCGGTAGCGCGCGGGCCCTTGGCGCCCGCGCGAGGCCGGAATCGAGGTGGTCGTCGGGGGCGGCGCGATCCAGAACTCCCGTGTCAGCGGCAGCGTCGCGGTGGCCGTGAACCTCGCGTCCATGCTGTAACCTGCGGGACCGTGCGCTGTGGTCCCCGGAGACACGTGGAATTACACGTGTTGGTACCGCGACTCCTTCGGCGGCGTCGAAACGTCGCATTTCACGGCTGGACTGTCCATCCGCTTCAACGAAGGAAGCCCGCCCGCGCACATGATCCACCGCTTCGAAATCAGCCTGGCCGACGTCGACCGCGGCGTCTACGTCGACCTCGATGTGCGCGCCGCGCGGCACCCCTCCGAGGACCTGCCGTACCTCTTGACGCGTGTGCTGGCGTACGCGCTCGAGCACAAGGAGGGCCTCGTGTTCAGCAAGGGCCTGTCCGAAGCCGACGAGCCCGCGCTCTGGCTGCGTACGAACGATGGGCGCGTGCTGGAGTGGATCGAAGTCGGCGCGCCGGGCGCCGAGCGCCTCCACCGCGCTTCCAAGCTGGCGGAGAAGGTGGTCGTGTACTGCCACCGCCGGCCCGACCTCCTCCAACAGCGTTGCGCAAAGGAGAAGGTCCACAAGGGCGAGGACATCCGCGTGATGAAAGTGCCGACGGACCTTCTGGCGGCGCTGGAGCGCACGCTCGACCGCAACAATCGCTGGGACTTGTCGGTGCACGAGGGCCGGCTCACGATCGTGACGGGCGGGGAGGCAATCGAGGCGGTCCTCGAAGCGGTGCCGCTGCTGCCCGTCCCAAGCTGAACCGGCGAAAAGACGAGTCCGCGGCGTCCCAGCCCATGACGGCCGAAGGCTCGCCGCACGCGGAGTTCAGGTTACCCGACGGTACGTCGAGGTCGACCGATGCCTCGGACATCGCGCAACGGCTCGGCGCGCTCGAGTTGCTGGGATGACGCGGCGCGGTCGCCCGAAACACCTCTCGATCGAGAACAGCTGGCTGGAGTCAGCGCAGACATCCCCACGGCCCGCGGCGGGGCCCGGTAGCCGCCCACAAGTCCACCCAGACCACGAGTTCGTCGCGCGCCAACGAACACCGGGCTCCAACTTCGCAGCTGGCGCATGAGCGGCGCCCCGACCAGGGCGGGGTTGCGATCTCTGGCCGAGACCCTTGAATCGGCCCTCTCGGTATCGAGCAGGCCCCCTCCATGTTCGCAACCGTGCCGGGCTCGCGGTCGAGCCGGGATCGAACTCGCGACTCATCGGCGAATCCCCGCATCGCCCGCTGCGACCCTCGCCCAAGCCCGCCACGCTCCCGATTCACCCCGCACCGCGATCTCGTCGAGCCACCCGACGAGGGGAGTGGCGCCTGGTTGCTGCCTGTGGCAACTTGTGCACCTGCGGGCGTGCCAGCTGCTCAACTTTGTCGTCGCCTCGTGGTGCGTAGCGCGAACGCCCGCGGTTTGGTAGCTCGAGCTCGGCGATGAACCAGCTCCTCATAGTATGAAGTCTGCGACATGATCCTCTTAGAAATGGTTCTCCTGACTGGTGGCTGCCTAGATCTCCAAGTCATACCAGCACAACCGCAGATTGACGTTTTACCATTCTATTGTGGCAGCGGGGCGATTCAGGATGTCCTGTGGGTGATCGGCGTGCCAGTTGGAAAGGCGAGAGAGACCGGCATGATCGGTGCGGTCGATGCCGTGCGGGTCAGCAATGGAATCCCTTCTCGTATCGCATCGGCTGCACTTCACGTGCCCGAGCCCACGGATTTCCGACCGCGTTACCTGCCGGTATCGGTGTCGAATAGCGTGTGTGATGAGCAACAGCCGGGCGAATACGACTTGACTGTGTTGGCGTTCGATGAGGGCAAGTCAGCGACTCGGTTAGCCGTGCTGTCTCTTTCATTGACGAATCCTTGCCGACTGATCCTGCTGAGAGATGCCCGACTTCCGCGTGCGAAGAGCCTTGTGGCATTTGTCGACGGCAGGCGTTCGGGCGTGGTTGGCATTGTCCGGCGTGGGCGCGACGCCAAAGATGTTCTTTTGGTTAGCGATTTCGAGACTACTCATGTAGTGCAAATCGGGAAGTTGCTAACGTCTAGGTTGGGAATATTGCATTCATCTGAGCTTCGCGTAATTGCGGCAAGGGCTGACGCCAGTGCGCATGAGACTGTCGCCCACTCAGCCCTTAACGTCCTCCTCGTCGGAGACGGCGCTCTCATTGCACTGCGGATCGTTGATCCATTTGGTATTGGTGGTGGTGGCGAGCTAGAAGAGCGTATTGCCTCGCGCCGAATTGGCGGGGTGCCTACATGGTTCGAGGCCGCCATGATCGAGACTTCGCCATGTCCGAGCGGGGAAGGCAATTCTCTCATCCATGCATGGACAAGGGACGGCAATTCCGTCGTCATTGGCATTGGGACGAACGCGGCAGACGGCTTTGTTGTAGAGTGGTCAAATGTGCTGGCGAGCGCTGGGCGGCACATTGCCCAGCCGGCACAATTAGGTTGGGGACGGCTGCATTTTGGCTCAGATCTGATCGACGGCGAATGGATCATAGCTGGAGTCGATGCACTTGAGGGTGGGCCAGCCTCGATCGCGGTACGTGCAGAGACGGGTGAGTCGCGTGTGCTCTTTGAAAGTTTGATGTTGATGCCGCCGATGCAAGGGGGCGTGCGCTTCGTTCATGGGGAGCTTCAATCCACGCTTGTGTTGGCTGCCGCGGATCAAACTGGGGGATATCTCGTCAGGTGGGCTTCAGGCTTTCAGCACGGCGATCCGGTGTGGCAGTGGCGCCGATTTGAACCGGCGGTCGAGCCCGCGCGACAAGTCATTAGATTAGCGTGGTAGGGGACACATCGCATGAGATGTGACTCTCTCGAATGCAGTTGATGTGGTGATCTCGGCAAGCGCGCGTGGCTTTCCCAAGCCCTGCCCATGAGAGTCTCGGTCGTTCCAAGGCTCCGATCCCCCGACGCTTGATGAGGACGACCACCGACCGCTGCTTTCGGCGCTCTTGTGCGAGTGGTTCGGGCCCCGCGCCAGTGCCGCCCACTGCCGCGTCGGAACATGGATCACGTTCGTGACGAGGTGCGCGGCGACCCCCGCCATGCGTCGACCACAGCACGACCGCCAAAACCCACGACGTTTGCACGAGAACGCGGCGCGCAGCTCCAAAGGGTCGCGGTGGCGAAGCCGAGCCACCGTGCGGCGCAGTTAGTTAGCTAGCTTGCTTCGCGCGGGTTGCGAGGAAACTGCGGGCTCCCCGCGGGCCGGTTGTCAGGCAGCCAACTGAACAGCGCGGGGACGAGCAACAGATCGGTGATCAGCGCGAACGTCGCCGTGGCGGCCAGCAGCAGTCCGAAGTAGTGGGTCGGTCGGAAGCTTGCAAAAGCGAAGGCTCCAAAGCCGAACGCGACCGCGATCGAGGTGACGACGACCGGTCGCCCGACGGACCACAGGGTGCTGGCCAGGCGCTGCTGCATCGGCAGCGCGTGGCGCGCCGCGAAGCCGTGCAGCAGGTGGATCGTGTCGTCGATGACGAGTCCCAAGGCGATGCCCGCCACGGTGACGGTTCCCGCGTCGAGCGGGATGCCGACCCAACCCATGATGCCGAGTGTTCCAGCAATGGGGAGCGCGTTCGCGACGACCGAGAGCGCGGCCGAGCGCCAGGACCGAAAGGCGACCAACACGATCAAGGTGATGAGTCCCAGCGCCACCGCGAAGGAGCGGATCTGGGTCTCGAGAAGCAGCACCTGGCCGCGCACGAGCAGCGGAGCGGCTCCGCTGACGCGCAGGGTGCAATCCGCAGGCAGCGCCACCTGCGCGCAGGCTTCACGCAGCGCGACGACCGTCGCGTAGGCCCTGTTGGAGGACTTCGTCGGACCGGTCAACGTCACGCGCAGGGCGGCCCGATCGCCGTCTCGCCAGAGGTAGCGCGAGAGCTCGGCGGGTGGCTCGGAGAGGAGCCTCTGCCAGAGCGCCCCGCGCACGACCGTTGGGACGTCGTCGAGCACGTCGAGCGGAGCGATCGCGCCGGTCACCCAGGCGCCGTCGCGCGCGAGCTCCCTGACTTGCTCGACGGCGGCCAGGGCTGCCGGCGTGGCAAGCGCCTCCACGCTGCCCTCCAACCACAGCTCGTACGTCGTGAGACCGAAGAAGTGCTCTTCGAAGTCGCGGGTTGCCGTCGGCACCGGGTGGTCCTCCCCGAAGAACTCGAGCACGCTCGATTCGACGCGTGTCCGCGCGACGCCTAGGGCAGCCAGGACGCCGAGCACTCCGAATAGGATCACGACCGCGGCGCGATGACGGATCACCCTGCCGATGTACCGCTCGTATCCGGACCTGGACGGCAAACCGTGGCGCGGAATCGCGGCCCGTGCCGCGACCGCCGGCACGATCGTGAAAACACCGCAGAGCACGCACACGGCGCCGAAAGCCGTGTAGAGCCCGAGGTTGCGCACCGGAGCCAATTCGGACACGCATAGCGATCCGAACCCGACCGCCGTCGTGGCGGTCGTCAGCACACACGGCCTCAGGGTCTCGCGCCAGGCCCGAGCCCAGAGCTGCTCTCGAGCTTCGCTGTCGGAGGAGTCGCTGGCCCGCGCCAGATCGAGGTAGCGCAAGCAGAGATGGATGGCGGCTGCAGAGGTCAGCACCATCAGGATGGCCGGCATCAGAACCACGAGCAGGTTCAGCGAGGCGCCGACGAGGGCCATGGCGGCGAGCGCGGCGAGGGCGGCGAACGAGCCCGCGAGCAAGATCCCCAGCAGCATGGGGAAGGAACGCAACGAGCGGTGGACGACGCCTGAGAGCAGGAGCGCGACGAGCGGGAAGAGGCCGCCGAACGACGCCTGCGATCCGCGGTCGAGATCGCGCGTGATCACGTCGGTGCCGACCAGACCGAGTCGGCCCTGGAACGGGCTCTGTTCGGCCAAGCGTTCGATCGCGTCGACCACGTCGGCGCGCCGCGCCGCCGCGAGCTCGTGGTCGAGGGTCGCGAGCAGCGCCACCCGGTCCCCGTCCGATCCGACGAGCGCAACGGAAAGCGGATCCCTGCGCCGAGCGCCGTCCGCGGCGAGCGGTGAAGCGACGGAAACCACGCCCTCAATCCGGCCCAGGTCTTGCGCCACGCGAGCGATCGCGACGCGCACGACGTCGGAATCGAGGTCTAGGGGCCGCGACGCGAGCGCCACGATCGCATCCGCGCCGAAACGCGTTTGGAAGTCGCGGTAGCGCTCGAGCTCGACGTCTCCTCGGGGCAGCCAGATCTCGGGGCTGTTGTCGATCCTCAGCCGTAGGCCGATGAGCAACGCGAGGAGGACCGCGAGGGCGCCGCTAGCCGTCAAGAAACCGCGACGGTGGCGGAGTAGCCACTCGATCACGTCGGGTCCGAGTCGGGTTTCTGGGCGACGAGCACCGAATAGCGGATCAGCCCTTTGCGCATGGCGCGGCGCATGTGACCGACCGCTGCGAGCAGCTCGACCGCATCCGATCCGAGCTCGAGCGCCAGCCGCAGCACGGCGGGCGCCTGCGCGATCTTCAATCCTTTATCCCAGGTCGGGCGGGTCTCGTCCGTGAGGTCGACGACTTCGACGGTGCGCAAACCGGCCGCTTCGAACCAGCGCACGTATTCGCCGGCCGAGACGATCTGGGGCATCAGCATGCCGCGCAGGGTAGGTTCCACGAACTTGGCGAAGTCGCTCGGCGACACCGAGTCCGCCAGCGTCCAGTCGGCCAAGAGGAAGCGACCTCCGGAACCTAGCAACCTCCCGGACTCGGAGAGAAAGGCGTGCTGGTCTGGCAGGTGACCGAGCACCCCGACCATCCAGACGAGATCGAAGGTTCCCACGAAGTCGAGGTGCGTCGCATCCATGACCCGGAAGTCGGCCTCGACACCTCGTTCCCGCGCCAGCTCGCGTGCCATGTCCACCTGCACCTGGCTGAGCGTGATGCCCGTCGGTCGGCAGCCCAGGTGCTCGGCCAACCAGACGGAGGTGGCGCCCATGCCGCAGCCGATGTCCAGCACGGAGCAACCGCGCTGGATCCGCGCCCGCTCGGCCAGGAATTCGACCAGCTGTTGCTGGGCCAGCTCGCGGTTTTCGCGTCCCGTGCGGTAGTACCCGTCGTGCAGATGGGGGCCCCACAGCCGCCGGAAGTGGGGGCTGAGCCGGTCGTAGAAGCGCGCGATGGCGCGCTTCTGCTCGTGCGGTTCGGAGTCGAGGAACATTGTGCGGCTTTGGATTCCGGTCACCAGCGCAGGAGCGCCGCCTCGGTCGCTAGTCCCGGACCGAGCGCGAGCGCCACGCCTAAATCGCCTGGCGCGGGCCGGCGCTGCGTTTGAATCTCGTCCAGGACGAACAGGGCCGTCGGAGAAGACATGTTGCCGAAGCGCCGGAACACCGAGCGACTCGCCCGCAGGTCCTCCTCGGAGAAGCCCATGTGCTCGTCGATGTTGTCCAATACGGCGGCGCCGCCGGCGTGGAACACCCAGTGCGCGATGTCCTCCTTTCGCAGCGCGTAGCGATCCAAGAGCCGCCCGACCACCCGCGCGACCGCGGGGCCCGCCGCGGTGCGCAGCTCCTTCGCGAGGACGATGCGGTGCTTGCCAGCACGATTCTGGAGGCCGACGGCGGCCATCCACTCGGTCTCGATCACCGACTCGAAGCCGAGGATGCTGGGCCTGGGTCCTCGCTGCTCGCTCGACTCGGAGGCACAGGCGCGCGAGGGGACCTGCCCCTGCGCTTGCTCGAGCACCACGGCGGCGGCGCCGTCGGCGCAGATCGCGTTGCCCACGACGGTCTCGAGCGTGTCATCGACGAACCAGCAGGCCGAACACACCTCCACCGTGACGACCAGTGCTTTGCGTCGGCGCGCACTGCTCACGTAGTCGAAGCCGCGCTGCAGCGCGGGCAACGCACCGGCGCAGCCCATGCCGACGAGATCGGCGCGCTGCACGCGGTCGGCGAGCCCCAGCGAGCGGGTCAGGTAGGCGCTCAAGCCGGGGCACAGATATCCGGTGCACGTTGCCGCCACCACGAACCCGATCTCCTCGGGCGCCACACCCGCCAGCTCGAGGGCCTTGCGCGCGGCCTCGTCGGCGAGCTCGGGCGCCGCCCGGCGGAACAAAGCGTGGAATGCATCGACCGTGGCGTTCGGATCGAACTCGGCGCGACCGACGAAGAAACGCCGCGTCTCGACCCCGCTGTTCGTGAACATCCGCCGCACGGCGCGCGAACGGTAAAAGTCGAAGTGCTGCGCGAAGACGTCGCAGACCTCGTCCTGGGTCCACTCGTGGGGCGGGCTCGCGGTCGCGACCGCGGCGATCCTGACCGGCTCTCCAACTTCCCACGCGGCGCCGCGGTCTACGGCGTCGGGCGGAGTTCGCCCGAGCGGGCTCTCGGAGTTGGTGACACTCATGACGGATCCCCCTCGAGTCCGCCGCGATCGTTGCTAGGGCAGGGGTCGGAGCGCTTCACAGCGGGAATTCTGCCAGGAGCTGGGCGAGAGGCATGCTGCAGAACCGTTGTGGCCAAGGCCCCGCGCAAGAACAACTCCCGTGTTTCAGCGGCCAGCGCCGCCGCTGGCTGCGTTTGCCGCTTCTCGATCCGAGAGTTGGCGACGCCTTTGGCGTAAGTACGGCTACGCCTTCAGCGCGGCGCCTTGCCAGCGACGACGCTGACTCACTGGAACACGGGAGTCATTCTTGCGCGGGCCCGAAGGGTCGCGGACGAGCTCCTGGGGCTGTGGCCCCCGGCATTCAAGGCGCTACGTGGTCGGGTGCAGCGCGTGACGTGGAAAACCGGGCTCCGGCGCGGAAAGTAGTCCAGGCAGCCAATATTGAAGGTCAGCGACCGCTTCCAAGGGTGGTCACGCCCCCTTCCCAGAGCGTCTTGGGCGCGCTGTCCGGGGGCAACCTGACGCTCGTCGCGCCGAGCGACGCCGCGTCCGAGAGGTCCAGTCAGCCATTCCTAGAGGCGATCGGGGACGACGAAGTCGCCGTCGGGGACGGTGGCGAGGACACGGACCATTCAGGGCGTGACGGGTCGTCGGTTGTCGAGACTGCACCGCCCGCCACCCTTGCAGGCGATGTACAAGAAGAGGAAACAGTAGAGGACCGCGAGTTCGCCCTTGTTCACCGCGGGAAAGAACGCAGCGTCGAACTGGAACTTCCAGTGGAACTGGAAGTAGGCCACCGCCATCATCCCGCTCGCAAGGAACGCAGCCAGCCGCGTGAAGAGGCCGAGCGCAATGGCCGCGCCGCAGAGGAGCTCGATTACCCCTCCGATCCATAGCTGTGAGCCCATCGGCTGCTGATCGCCCAGAATGCCGAAGACTTTCTGCACGCCATGGAACATGAACAACGCGCCCGCAATGATGCGGAGGAGCGCATACGTGTGTTCCGCCAAAGGCGCCAGGCGATTCAGGTAGAGGGGGGATGATCGATCCATGACTGCTCAGTGTTGTGGTCGGCCGACTGTGGAATTCCTTCGTCGACTCGCACCTCGACCCCTGCAAGCGCGACAATGGTCAGAGTATCCGGCTCACCTGATGAGCGACCGGTGCTAGTCGAGGTCGCCGGGACCACCCTGCACTCCGTCAAAGGAACGTCACCTGGCGCACCGCGCTGAAGTAGTCGCTGGAGGGAGACGAGCCTCATGCTCTTCATACGGTGAGAGTGCTCGTTCTCGCCCTCAAAGTCGACCAGATCGTTTGATTTCGAGGTAACGCTCGGCCAGGGAGATCGCGAGGTCCTTGGGCGCGACGTCCAGAGTCAGGGTGTGGCTCCCTCGTAAGCGCTCCAACGAGCGCGCCCGTGCCGCCCTGAAAGCGACGGCCGCAGAGGCCGAGAGGGCCGCGTCGAGGTCGACAGCCGGGGCCTTGATACGCGCCTCCACGGATCCCTCGCGGAGGCTCGCCAGAACGACGAGATGGCGCGCGCGCAACAGAGTGAGCGCCGCGCGGAGCTCAGCCTCGTCCTCGTCGTGTTGGGTCGTCAACACGACGACGAGCGAGCGGCGCGGTTGGAGCGCGCGCACGCGCGCGGCCACCTCTGTGAAGTCGGACGGTTCGAGCGTCGTGCCCAAGTCGTACACTCCGCGGAGGAGCGCATTCAGCGTCGCCGGGCCCTTGCGCGGTGGCCGCCACCGGTCGCGCCCACCGAAGGTCAACAGTCCGACCGCGTCGCCCTGGCGCAGGGCGATGTACGTCACCAATAGGAGCGCGTTCAGGCAATGGTCGAAGTGCGACAGTCCGCTCGCGTGCGAGCGCATGCGCCGACCGCAGTCGACGACGAAGAGCACTTGCTGGTCGCGCTCCTCCTGGTATTCGCGTGAGATGAGCTTGCGCCGACGAGGGCCCTGGCGGCGAGCGCGGCGAGGTGCCCGACGTCAACTACATTGCCCCATCGACGACAATTACACTTACCCATCGGGGTGTGACCTGGGCCGCTTGGACGCCAGGGTCGTGAATTGGGGGGTGCGGGGGGCGAAACCCCCCACAATCGGGGACGAAGTCCCCAGCAACTCTGGTCACGAGTCGCGAAGCGGCGAGAGACTCCTTTGAATCTGAGGGGGAGCCCCGCGAAGCCTGCCGCTGGGCAGGC
>Ga0163144_10003968_pt1 | contig 33593 bp, 34 predicted proteins | sample OliLak19BULKMAT1_FD_123175 | JGI IMG/M metagenome (GOLD analysis project Ga0163144, IMG submission 123175) | Freshwater microbial mat bacterial communities from Lake Vanda, McMurdo Dry Valleys, Antarctica - Oligotrophic Lake LV.19.BULKMAT1 | ecosystem: Environmental > Aquatic > Freshwater >... | reverse complement strand
CTTGGCCGACTGGCCGTCCATCGTCATCACGTCGGAGGCCATCACGGCGCCGGGGACCACGTGGTAGGTCAGGATCGCGGTCAGCGCCGGGATGTCGTTCAGCAGGCCTTCCACGGTGCCGGCTGGCAACTTGGCGAAGGCTTCGTCGGTCGGTGCAAAGACGGTGAAGGGGCCGGCGCCTTTGAGCGTGTCGATGAGATTTGCTGCGGTGAGCGCAGCGGCGAGGGTCTTGAAGCTTCCGGCCGCGACCGCGGTGTCGATGATGTCGTGCATGGTTTGCTTTCTGCTGGGAAGTGAACGAGTTCAGTGCTTGCTGAACGAGATGCGATGCGAGACTTTTGGTCCTGCACCGGCGGGGGGGACTGGCGATGTCGTGGCAATCAGCGCCTTGCTTCTCTGCCTTGTGGCGCGGGTTGTCGGGTGAATTGCCTGTGACTGCACAGATGAAAATGTAGGCCAGGAGCGTGTCACTGCAACGCCTTTGAATACGTCATAGTGGTCTTTTATCGGATAATTGCGTTTCAATACCGTTTCATACGAGCGCCAGCTCTCAAAACCGCCTGCCCATCGACCCGTCTGGAGAACCGCCCATGACCCTGTCAATACCCAGCGACGAACCCAGTGCCAAAACCTTGATGCGCAGCGGTACTGCCGCGCGCCTGGCGGGCGTCTCGCCTTCGACGCTGCGCCTGTGGGAACACCGCTACGGGGTCGTGGCGCCGCCCAAGTCCGCCTCGGGCCAACGCACCTACTCGATGAAAGACATCGAGCGCCTGCGGCTCATCAAGCGGCTCACACTCGAGGGGCACGCGATCGGCACGCTGGCCCACCTCGACGTCGACGCGCTCGCGGCGCTGTCATCGGGCAACCAGATGGCCTCAACGGGCGCGCAGCGGGTTCTCGTCGTCGGCCCTGCTGCGGCTCGCAAGCTCGAGCGCAGGCTGCGTCCGGCGCCAGCGCTGGTCTTCGACGACTTGGATCATGCCCAGCGCGAAGTCGTCCGCGCCGGCGCTGCCGATGTGCTCGTCATTCACGTATCCACGCTGCACGCGTCGATGACAGAACAGGTAATGGCACTGCGCAACAACCTGCCGGCGCCGAATGTCGTCGTGGTCTATTCGTTCGGGGCGGAAGCGGTCGCCGAAGGCCTGCGCGCGAACGGCATGACGGTGTCCCGCGAGCCGGTCTCCGGCAGGGAGTTGGCGCGCCTGATCGTTGCGTCGCGCCCTGTCGCGGCAGCGGTCGCAAGCGCCACTCAAGTCAGTCCCAGGCTGTACAGCGATGCCGAACTGGTGACGCTGGCCGAAATCCCGTCGACGGTGGCCTGCGAGTGCCCGCGTCACCTGGCCGAGATCGTCACCCTGCTGGTGGGCTTCGAGCTGTACAGCACGGAATGCGCGACAAGAAATAAAGACGATGCGGCGTTGCATCGCCATCTCCAAGAGGTAACGGGCACGGCCAGAACGATGCTCGAGCAGGCGCTGGCGCGACTGGTGATCGAGGAAGGGCTGGTGCTCTAGCTAGACGACGACCGGCTCGGGCTCGAGCCGGATCCCGAAGCGGCCGTAAACGCTTTCCTGGATCGCCCGCGCCAAGGTCACGACCTCGGCGCCGGAGGCGCCGCCGCGGTTGACCAGCACCAGCGCCTGTTTCTCGTAGACACCGGCTCGGCCGACGGTCTTGCCCTTCCAGCCACAGGCATCGATCAACCAGCCCGCAGCCAACTTCATACTGCCGTCCGGCAAGGGGTAATGAACCACCTCGGGGTCGCGCCCGATGATGTCGCGGCATTGCTCGACGCTCACCACCGGGTTCTTGAAGAAGCTGCCGGCATTGCCGATGAGCGCGGGGTCGGGCAGCTTGGCGCGGCGGATGGCGCAGACCCAGTCGAACAGCGTCTGCGCGTCCGGCGCGGTGATGCCGGTCTCGTGCATCTTGCGCTCGAGCTCGAGATAGCCGAGCACGGGCCGCCAGGGCCGTGGCAGGGTGAAACGCACGCGCATGATCACCCCCTTGCCAGCCAGCGCGTGCTTGAAGACGCTGTCGCGGTAGCCGAAGTGGCACCGCGGCGCATCCAGGGTGACGCTGCGGCCGGTGACCAGGTCGACCACATCGAGCGAGTGGAAACGGTCTTGCAGCTCGACGCCGTAGGCGCCGATGTTCTGCACTGGCGTGGCGCCCACACAGCCCGGGATCAAAGCCAGGTTTTCAAGCCCCGGCCAGCCCTGCGCCAGCGTCCAGGCCACGGTGTCGTGCCAGTTCTCACCGGCGCCGGCCTCGACGATCCAAGCGTCGGCGCGGGCTTCGACCAGCCGCAGCCCGCGAACCTCGACCTTCAGCACCACAGCCTCCGGGTCGCGCGTGAAGACGATGTTGCTGCCGCCGCCCAGGATGAACTTCGGCGCCCGCCCCAGTTCCGGGTGATCGATGACACGTCGCAGGGCGGCATCGCTGTCGATACGCACCAGGGTGTGCGCCGTGGCCGGCAAGCCGAAGCTGTTGAACGTGCGCAGATTCACGCCGCGTTCAATGGGCAAAGCAGTTGCTGGCGCACGTGGCATGGCAGAATTTTGACCGATGATCGGGTTTCACCGATCCGAATTGCAACCGCCCACCCCCATGCCCTCTTTCGACGCCGTTCTCGAACCCGACTTCGTGGAGTTGCGCAACGCGGTTGATCAGAGCAACAAGGAGATCGGCACGCGCTTCGATTTCAAGGGCTCGGGCGCCAGAATCGATCTGACGGAAAAGGGTGCCAAGGAGCGCGACCTGATGCTGCATGCCGACAGCGATTTCCAGATCGGCCAGGTCAAGGACATCCTGCTGGCCAAGCTGGCCAAGCGCGGTGTGGACGTCCGATTTCTCGATGACAGCGCCAAGATAGAGAAGGTCGGCGGCGACAAGGTTCGTCAGCCGGTGGCCGTGAAGTGCGGCATCGACAGCGAGCTGGGCAAGAAGATTCAGCAGCTGGTCAAGCAGAGCAAGCTCAAGGTGCAAGCCGCCATCCAGGGCGACAGCGTTCGCATCACCGGGGCCAAGCGAGACGAGTTGCAGGGCGTGATCGCCTTGCTGCGGCGCGAAATCACCGAGGTGCCACTCAAGTTCGACAACTTCCGGGAGTGATGACGATGCACGTCTGCCGAGCCCTCGTTGCATGCACCCTGGCGCTGGCCGGCGCGGTGGCGGCGCAGACCGTCACCCTGAACGGCAGCATGGGCACGCGCCAGGCGCTGTTGGTGATCGATGGGGTGCCCCGGGTGTTGGAAGTCGGCGCCGCCACACAGGGCGTTCGCCTGCTTTCCCTGTCGGCCACGCAGGCTGAAGTCGACGTCGGGGGGGTGCGTCGCTTGCTGTTCGCCGGTGCCAGCCCAGTGCGCGTCGGCGGCGCGGAGGACTTGCGCAGCGGCAACACCGAGATCGTGCTGGCCGCCGGCAGCGGCGGCCACTTCACCACCCCGGGTCAGATCAACGGCAAGGCGGTCAGCTTCCTGGTCGACACCGGCGCTACGGCAATCGCGATGGGCCAGGCCGATGCCGACCGCATCGGCATCAACTACAAATCGGCTCCGCGCGGTTTCGCCGGTACCGCCAACGGCCGCATCCCCGTCAACGTGGTGACCCTGTCGTCGGTGCGCGTGGGCGAGGTCGAGATCGCCAACGTCGAGGCGGTCGTGATGCCGTCGACGATGGAGCACGTGCTGCTCGGCAACAGCTTTCTGACGCGCTTTCAGATGAAGCGCGACAACGACACGATGCGCCTGACCAAGCGGCCGAACTGACCTCGGCTAGGCCGGCTCGGCCAGCAAGCCGCGCTTTTTCAACATCGGCTCGATCTGCGCAGCCCGGCCGCGGAAGGCCAGGTAAGTGGCCCCCGGCTCGACGCTATCGCCCGCCGCGTAGATGTGGCGCAGCAAGCGCCCGGCCACGCCGGGGTCGAACGCGTCCCCGGCCTCGACAAAGGCATCGAAGGCATCGGCATCGAGCACCTCGGCCCACAAGTAGACGTAGTAGCCCGCTGCATAGCCTGAGCCGGCGAAGAGATGCTGGAAGTGGGTGAAACGGTGGTTCACGCCCACGCCCGGCGGCAAGCCGCGCTCGCGCAACACCTGGGCCTCGAAGGCCACCACATCCTCAGGCACCTGGCTCAGCGGCAGGGCATGCACCGCCATGTCGGTCAGCGCGCTGGCGACGTAGCGAACCGTCTCGTAGGCCTGACCAAAGCGGCGGGCAGCCGCCAAGCGCTCGATCACGACCTCGGGAATCGGCTGGCCCGTCACGACATGGCGCGCATGACGTCGCAGCACCGCCGGCTCGCTCACCCAGTGCTCGAACAACTGGGATGGCAACTCGACGAAATCGCTCAAGACATTGGTGCCGGACAGGCGCTCATAGCCCACACTCGACAGCAGGCCGTGCAGGCCGTGGCCGAACTCGTGGAACAGGGTGCGCACGTCATCGAAGGACAACAGGGTTGGCTCGCCGTGCGCGGCCTTGGCGAAGTTGTTGTTGTTGACGATCACGGGGATCACGTCGCCGCCATTGCGTGTCTGCTGCCGAAAAGAGCTCATCCAGGCGCCACTGCGTTTGCTCGGTCGGGCAAAGTTGTCGTGCAGGAAGATGCCAGCGACACGCCCGTCCTGGTCGCGCATTTCGTAGGACCTGACATCCGGGTGGTAGACCGGCAGGTCGGCGCGCTCGGTGAAGCGCACGCCGAACAGGCGCTCTGCACAATCGAACGCAGCAGCCACCATGCGCTCGAGCGGGAAGTAGGGCTTGATCTCGGCATCGTCCAGGGCATACGTGCGCTGCCGAACGATCTCGGCCCAGTAGCGCCAGTCCCAGGCTTCGATCGCCTGCGTGACACCGGCCTCATGCATCACCCCATGCAGCTGAACGCGCTCACGTTCGAGTGCAACGACGCAGCGCTGCCAGACGTTGTCGAGCAGGTGAGCGACCGCAACGGGTTCGCGCGCCATGCGGTTGCTCAGCGCGTAGTCGGCATAGCATGCGCGGCCGTGCAGGGCGGCTTGCTCGGCCCGCAGCTGCAGGATTTCGCGCACGATGGCGCGGTTGTCGTTGGCACCCGGGTGCTCGCCGCGACGGGTCCAGGCCTGCCAGGCAGCTTCGCGCAAGTCACGCCGCTTGCTGAATGTCAGGAAGGGCACCAGCAAGGAGCGCGACAAGGTGATCACATGCCCGGGCAGGCCGCGCTCGGCGGCAGCCGACTGCGCCGCAGCACGGACCGAGTCCGGCAAGCCGGCCAATTCGGCCTCGCCGCTCAGCGACAAGCGGTAGGCGTTCTCGTCGGCGAGCACGTTCTGTCCGAACTGCGTGGTCAAGGCCGCGAGGCGCTCCATCAGTGCGGCATAGCGAGCTTGCACGGCAGGGGCCAGGCGCGCGCCCGCGCGGACGAAGTCGAGCTGGGTCTGCTCCAACAGCCGCGCTTGCTCGCTCGTCAATCCGAGCGTGGCACGGTCGGTGTGCAACGCATCGATGCGCGCAAACAAGGCCGCATGCATGTACACCGCATTGGCATGCGCTGCCATCGGTTCGGCCATCTCGCGCTGCACCTCTTGCAACGCAGGGGACGTCTCCGAGGCACACAAGTTGTGGAAGACCCCTTCCAGTTTCGCCAACAGACGGCCCGACGCATCGAAGCGCGCCAGCGTGTTGTCGAAGCTCGGCACCGCGATCTGGGCGCCGATGGCATCGAGCTCTTCGCGATGCTCTCGCATCGCTGCCCGCAGCGCGGGCGCGAAGTGCTCTGGACGCAGGCTGGCAAACGGCGGCAAGCCGTGGGGGGTGTCCCAGGGCTGGAGCAAAGGGTTCGGGGTCGTCACGGTCGCGTCTCGCCTGTCGCTCATCTGCCGGCCTTGATGGCCTTTTCGTCGTCTTCCAGATAGGGTCGGTTGGCGCACTCGTTGAGCCACACGGCGCGTGCTTCCTGCTGCTTGGCAGCCGCATCGACGGAGGCCGTGTTGCGCGCGTTCCAGTCGGTGACCTGGGCGTCGCGAGCGGTGGCCCGCTCGTTGTACGCCTTGGTCGTGTTCTGGTAGGCGGGCACCAATTTGGCCTCGTCGACGCCCAGCGCCTCACGCGTCTTTTGCAAGCGCTCACGCGCAGCTGTCAATTCCTCGGTCGCCTTCTGTTGTTCGCCGCGTGGCAGTTCCGACACCGACGCGCTGCGCTTGTTGAAGGACTCGATATCGACGGCGTGGGTGCGAACCCGGCCCTCCCACTCACGCACCGCCGTCAGCAAGCGGTCGACTTCGGCACGCTCGAGCTTGAGCGCCTCGCCGGAAGCGGTCAGTGCTTCGCGTTCGCGGTCGAGCGCGGGCCGCTGCGCCTCGACATCGCGGCCGCTTTGGTTGACGTCGTCCAGCCGCCTCAGGCAGGTGCGCAACTCGTCACGCGTCATCAGCTTGCCACTGCCGGTCGGCTTGCCACCAAGGGTCTTGTCCGCGGGCCTGGTGCCCGGTTTGGCCGGGGCTGGCTGGGCCGCGACCCAGGTCGCAGCCCCTGCCAGCAACAAGCAGGCCGCCATGCGGATGGGTCTTTGCAGGAGTCTCATGAGGGTTTTTGTGGGCTGGTGGAACAGGCAGGCAAACCGGGCGCCGCACACTCTGGCGCACGGTGGCGCACGGTGGCGCACAGTGGCGCACGGCGGCGCAAGGCCGCGATGATGCCATCTTGCGCCGCACCCGGATTGGCGCGGGACTGGTCAGTGCCTCGTGGCATTCCCTGCCCCGGGCGCACCGAAAGGCAACGCCATGGGCGGCAACCCGCTGTTTCGCTGGATCGCCCTGTTCGGCGACAGGGGGTGGGCCCGGACTTCGAGCCAGGCTTGGCCAACCTCAAGGCGCTGGCCGAGAAACCCTGAGCGCCTCCTACTCGCCCAGATAGGCCGCCCGCACGCGCGGGTCGGCCAGCAGGCCCTTGGCTTCGCCGCTCATCGTGATCTCACCCGACTCCATCACGTAGCCGCGGTCGGCCAGGGCCAGGGCGCGGCTGGCGTTCTGCTCGACGAGCAAGATCGTCGTGCCCTGTTTGTGGATGTCGGCGACCACCTCGAAGATCTTGTCGACCATGATCGGCGACAGGCCCATCGACGGCTCGTCCATCAGCAGCACCTTGGGCCGGGCCATCAGCGCGCGGCCCATGGCCAGCATCTGCTGCTCGCCGCCGCTCATGGTGCCGGCCAGCTGCTTGGCGCGCTCCTTCAGGCGCGGGAAGATGCCGAAGACCTTGTCGATGTCGGCCTCGATCTCGGCGTCATTGCGCACGAAGGCGCCCATCTGCAAATTCTCGGTGATGGTCATGCGGGTGAAGGTGCCACGTCCCTCGGGCACCATCACCAGGCCCTGCTTGACCAAGTCCCACGCGCCCTGCCCCTTGATCGGCTTGCCCATGAACTCGATCTCGCCGACTGCCACCGGCTGGATACCGGTGATGGCCTTGAGCGTGGTGGTCTTGCCGGCGCCGTTGGCACCGATCAGGCTGACCAATTCGCCTTGCAAGACCTCGAAGCTGACGCCCTTGACGGCCTGGATGCCGCCGTAGGCGACCTTCAGGCCGGTGACTTTGAGGAGGGTGGGTGCCATGCTGATCCTCAGTGCGCTTTGTGGCCGGCGCCGAGGTAAGCCTCGATCACCTTGTCATTGCGTTGCACTTCGGCTGGCGTACCGTCGGCAATCTGCTTGCCATAGTCGAGCACCGTGACGCGATCGCACAAGCCCATCACCAACTTGACGTCGTGCTCGATCAACAGGATCGTGCGCCCGTCATTGCGGATGCGGTCGATCAGCTCGCGCAGCACGACCTTCTCGGTGGCATTCATGCCGGCCGCCGGCTCGTCGAGGGCGATCAACTTCGGATCGGTGGCCAGGGCGCGCGCAATCTCCAGGCGCCGCTGGTCGCCGTAGCTGAGCGTGCGCGCCTTGTAGTCGGCGAACTTGCCGATGCCGACGTACTCGAGCAACTCGCGCGAACGGGCTGTGATCGCAGCTTCCTCGGCCTTGAAGCTGCTGGTGCGGAAGATCGCACCAAACAGGCCCGAGTGGGTGCGCACATGACGCCCCACCATCACGTTCTCCAGGGCCGACATCTCGGCAAAGAGCCGGATGTTCTGGAACGTGCGGGCGATGCCCGCCTTGGCCACCAGGTGCACGGCCTCGGGCTTGTAGGGCTCGCCACCGAGCTCGAAGCTGCCGGCATCGGGCGTGTACAGCCCCGTGATGACATTGAAGAAAGTGGTCTTGCCCGCGCCGTTGGGGCCAATCAGGCCATAGACCTGTCCGGGCTCGATGCGGATGCCGACGTCCGACAAGGCCTGCAGGCCGCCGAAGCGCTTGGAGACGCCTTTGACCTGGAGAACCAGCGCGCTCATCGGGTCTGCCTCACTTTGCCGCGACGGGCGCCGGGGCCGCCTTGCCGTGCTCGGGCGACGGCCACAGGCCGCGCGGCCGCACCAGCATGATGACGATCATCGCCAGTGCAATCAGCAACTGACGCAGGATCGCGGAGTCGATGCGCCCGCCGGTCATGTTCTGAATGTCGCCTGCCACATAGCGCAAGACCTCGGGCAAGGCCGCCAGCATCACGGCGCCGAGGATCACGCCGGGAATGTGGCCGATGCCACCCAGCACGACCATCGCCACGATCATCACGCTCTCCATCAGGCTGAAGGACTCGGGAGAAACGAAGCCTTGGAACGACGCAAACATCGACCCTGAAACGCCGCCGAAGGTGGCGCCCATCGAGAATGCCAGCAACTTCATGTTGCGCGTATTGATGCCCATGGCCTTGGCGGCGATCTCGTCTTCACGGATCGCCATCCAGGCCCGGCCAATGCGCGAGGTCTCCAGGCGATGGCAGATGACCACGCTGACCACGACCAAACTGAGGAAGAGGTAGAAATACAGCGTCACCGACGGTATCTTGAAGTCGCCGATGCTGATGCCTTTGCCGAAGTCGAGTACGCCGAACAGGGTCAGCGAATCGATACGGTCCAGCCCGCGCGGGCCATTCGTGATGTTGACCGGGTGCTCGAGATTGTTCAGGAAGACGCGGATGATCTCGCCGAAGCCGAGGGTCACGATCGCCAGGTAGTCGCCGCGCAGCTTCAAGGTCGGTGCGCCAAGCAAGGCGCCGGCCAGCGCTGCGAAAGCTGCCGCCAATGGAATCACCAGCCAGATCGGCGAGTGCAGGCCGTTGGGAAAGGCTGCCTTGAAGGCCTCGAAATTTTCCGACAAGTGTGGCGACGCCAGCAGCGCGTACATGTAGGCGCCGAGGGCGTAAAACGCAACGAATCCGAGGTCGAGCAGGCCGGCGTAGCCGACCACGATGTTCAGGCCCAGCGCGAGCAGCACATAGAGCAAAGCCAGCGCCATGATGCGCACCCAGCCCTGGCCGAACTGCTGCGCAAACAGGGGCAGCGCGATCAGGAACGCCGCCGCGATCAGGAAGACCAAGAGTTTGCTTTTCATCATGTCACGGCCCTCCTCACGCCCGGTCTGCGACGCGCTCGCCGAGCAAACCCGAGGGTCGCAAGGTCAGCACCAGAATCAGCAGCGCGAAGGCGAAGATGTCGGCGTAATGGCTGCCGAGCACGCCGCCGGTGAGCTCGCCGAGGTAACCGGCGCCGATGGCCTCGACCAAGCCGAGCAACACCCCTCCCACTACAGCGCCGGCCAAGTTGCCGATGCCGCCGAGCACCGCGGCGGTGAAGGCCTTCAGGCCGGGCAGGAAGCCCATCGAATGCTGCACGGTGCCGTAATTGGCGGCCCACATCACGCCGGCCACCGCCGCCAATGCGGCGCCGATGATGAAGGTGGCTGAAATCACCATGTCGGGGCGCACGCCCATCAAGGCCGCGACGCGCGGGTTCTCGGCAGTGGCACGCATCGCGCGTCCGAGCTTGGTCTTGTTGACCAGGTACATCAGCGCTGCCAGGATCACCACCGTCAGCCCCAGGATCAGGCACTGCACGACGCTGATCACCGGACCGCCGAGATCGATCGGGTCGTTCGGCAACAAGATCGGGAAGGGCTTCGGGTTCGGCTTCCAGATGATCATGGCCAACGTCTGTAGCAGCAGGCTCACGCCCATGGCGGTGATCAGGGGGGCCAATCGTGGTGCGTTGCGCAGCGGTCGGTAGGCGATTTTCTCGATCGTGAAGTTCAGCGCGGCACACACCACGATCGCGCAAACCAGCGAGATGGCCATCATCAACCAGCCCGACATGCCGGAGTCCGCCAGCAACGTGACGACCGTCCAGCTGGTCAGGGCGCCGACCATGAGCACCTCGCCATGGGCGAAGTTGATCAGGTTGATGATGCCGTAGACCATGGTGTAGCCCAGCGCCACCAGGGCGTACATGCTGCCCAGGACCAAGCCATTGATGATTTGCTGAAAGAACGTTTCCAAGCGGCGCTCCCGGTGCGACTGTCGCGAACAATTGTAGGCAGGCAAGTTGCATGCCTCGCGCTGGGAATACCCTCTTGCGATGGCGCTGGACTGGCATCGCCGCATCCTGCAAGCCGCCGCCGGCGGCTGCGCTGCGCTCAAAGGCTGTGATCGCCCGGGGTACCCTCAGCGCTTTTCGCTGACGCATTGGCCTGACGCAGTTGCACCAACTTGGCGGCGATCTGCGCTTCGAGGCCGCGCTCGGTGGGGCGGTAGAACGGCGGCGGCACCAGACCGTCGGGAAAATAGGTCGCGCCGGCGGCAAAAGCGTCGCCCTCGTCGTGGGCGTAGCGGTAACCGCGCCCGTGGTCGAGCTGCTTCATCAGCTTCGTGGGGGCGTTGCGCAGGTGCAGCGGCACCGGCAGCGTGCCACTGGCCGCTACGAAGGCGCGAACCTCGTTCCAGGCGCTGTAGACCGCGTTCGACTTCGGCGCCGCCGCCAGGAAGATCACCGCCTGGGCGAGGGCCAGTTCGCCTTCTGGCGAGCCCAGGCGCTCGAAGACTTCGGTGGCGTCCAGCGCCATGCGCAGCGCCCGCGGGTCGGCCAGGCCGATGTCTTCACTGGCCATGCGCAGCACCCGGCGCGCGACATAGCGTGGGTCGACACCGCCGTCGAGCATGCGCACCAGCCAGTAGAGCGCGGCATCGGGGTCGCTGCCGCGCACACTTTTGTGGAGCGCGGAAATCGTGTCGTAGAAGACATCGCCGCCCTTGTCGTAGCGGCGCAACTGCTCACCCAGCGCGCGCTCGAGCAAGGTCTCGTCGACCTCGCCCGCGCCCTCGGCCACGGCAGCCAGGTTCTCGACGGCATTGAGCAGGCGCCGGGCATCGCCATCGGCGTAGCCGATCAGCCGCTCGCCCGCGGCCGGGCTGATGGCTGGCAAGCCCACTGCGGCACGTGCACGTTCCAGCAACTCGGCCAGCTCGCCCCTGCCCAAGGGCTGCAGGACATGCACCGTGGCACGCGACAGCAGCGCTGAGTTGACCTCGAAGGACGGGTTCTCCGTGGTCGCACCGATGAAGGTGAACAAGCCCGACTCGACATGCGGCAGGAAGGCGTCCTGCTGGGCCTTGTTGAAACGGTGCACTTCGTCGACAAAGACGATGCTGGCGCGGCCGGTGCGGCGTGCCGCCTGCGCCCGTTCGACCGCCTCGCGGATCTCCTTGACGCCACCCAGCACTGCAGAGATGACGATGAACTCGGCGGCAAACGCGCCGGCGACCAGGCGTGCCAGGGTGGTCTTGCCGACCCCGGGCGGACCCCACAGGATCATCGAATGAAGGCGCCCCGCGGCAAAAGCGGCTGCGACGGGCTTGCCTGGCGCCAGCAAGTGGCGCTGGCCGATCACTTCGGCCAGGCTGCGTGGCCGCAGGCGCTCGGCCAGCGGTGCATCAGCCGGGGCTTGCGGCCGCGCGGCGGCGGACTCTTCGTCGGCAAACAGCGAGTCGGACATCGTGGCCCGATTGTCGCAGTGCGATGATCGCTGCATGAACCGAAACCTGCTTCTGCTCGCACTCAGCCAGGGCCTGTTCATGACCAACAACGTGGTCTTCATCGCGGTCAATGGCCTGGTCGGCCTGTCCTTGGCCCCTGCCGCATGGATGGCCACGCTGCCGATCACCGGCTATGTCGTGGGCAGCGCCCTGTCCACCGGATTGGTCGCGCGAACCCAGGTGCTGTGGGGCCGCAAACGCTCGTTTCAGTGCGGCCTGGTCGTGGCGGCACTGTCCGCCGCGGTGTGCGCCCATGCCGCCGTGACGCAGAACTTCTGGCTCCTGGTCGCCGCCACCGTGGTCGCCGGCTTCTACAGCGCCAATGCCGGGCTGTACCGCTTCGCCGGACCGGAGCTGGTGGCGCCGGCCTTCAAGGAAAAGGCCATTTCGCTGGTGCTGGCCGGTGGCATCGTCGGCGCCTTCGCCGGGCCCAACCTGGCCAATGCGACGCGGTCGCTGCTGGCGGTGCCGTTCGCCGCCGCCTACATCGCGCTGGTGGGTGTGGCCTTGCTGTCCCTGGCGGCCATGTCGCTGACCCGCTTCCCGCTCCACAAACCACCGCTGCCAGGCGCAAGCAGCGGGCGGCCACTGCGAGAGATTGCCCGACAGCCGGCCTTCATCGTTGCCGTCATCGGCGGTGCGCTGGGCTACGGCGTGATGAACTTGCTGATGGCCGCCACGCCGATCGCGATGGCGCGCTGCGGCTTGCCTTTCTCCGACGCGGCCCTGGTTCTGGAGTGGCATGTGCTGGGCATGTTCGTGCCGAGCTTCTTCACCGGCCACCTCATCAAGCGCTTCGGCGCGTTGCCGATCATGGCCGTGGGCGTACTGCTCGAGGCAGCCTGCATTGCGGTGGCCCTGTCGGGGGTCGACCTGATGCAATTCCTGCTCGCCTTGGCGATCCTTGGCGTCGGCTGGAACTTCCTCTTCGTCGGTGGCACGACCCTGCTCACCACCACCTACAGCTCGGTTGAGAAGCACAAGGCCGAAGGGGCGATGAACTTCTGCGTCTTCGCCACCATGGCCGTGACGTCGTTCGCCTCGGGGGCCCTGGTGACCACCCAAGGCTGGACCTGGCTCAACCTGGGTTCACTGCCGGTCGTGGCGCTGATCGGTGCCGCGCTGTTGTGGCTGGCGGCGGTGCGCAGGCGTGCCGCACTGGCGGCGGCCTGAAGCGGCTACTGAGTCAACACCTCGACGCCCTTGGGCGGAACGAATTGGAACGTATCGCTGGCCAACCGCGGGTTGGTGACCAGTTGCGTGAAGGTCAACAGCGACCGCTGGCCGAAACCGTCGACCAGCTCGATCGCCGTCAGGGTCTTGCCCTTGAAGCCGATGCGCAAGGACTGCAAGTTGGCGTTGTCGTCCTTCTCGCGCGGCGTGGCCTGCACCCACTCCAGCCCTTGCGCAGCCGGCAACGCGCGCAGCTCGAAGTCCTTCTCCAGCGCAGCGCCCGCCAGCAAGGCGGCCGGTGTGGCGCCGAGTGCCTTGTCCATGGGCCGCACACTGGCCTGCTGCAGATCGGCGTCGTATAGCCAGACCTTCTGGCCGTCACCAATGATCAGTTGCTCGAAGGGTTTGACGTAAGCGAAGCGGAAACGGTTCGGTCGCGCGAACTCGAAGCTGCCGCTGGAACTCTTTTTCTTCGCTCCGTCGGGCGAAGTGACCACCTGCGTGAAGCTCGCCCGGCCGCTCTTGGCGTCGCGCACAAACTCGCGCAAGGCGTCAACGGCATCGGCGCGCACGGCTGCGGCACTCAACAGCAGTGCCAAGGTCAACGCGCGCTTCATTCGTCGCGCCGCGGCACCAGCAGATCGCGATTGCCGTTGGTGGCCATCGACGACACCAGCCCCGACTTCTCCATCTGCTCCAGCAAGCGCGCAGCGCGGTTGTAGCCGATGCGCAAATGGCGCTGCACCAGCGAGATCGAGGCGCGCTTGTGCTGCAAAACGATGCCCACTGCCTGGTCGTACATCGGATCGGTCTCTCCGTTGGCTTCGCCCGGCGCGCCCGGTTCGCCGGGCTCACCGTCGAGCGTGCCGCCTTCGAGAAGTCCCTCGATGTAGTTCGGCTCGCCCTGCGTCTTCAGGTAATGGACAACGCGGTGGACCTCTTCGTCGCTGACAAAGGCCCCGTGCACGCGGATCGGCAAACCAGTGCCCGACGGCATGTACAGCATGTCGCCCATGCCCAGCAGGGCCTCGGCGCCCATCTGGTCGAGGATGGTGCGGCTGTCGATCTTGCTCGACACCTGAAAGGACAGGCGGGTCGGGATGTTGGCCTTGATCAGGCCGGTGATGACGTCCACGCTCGGCCGCTGGGTGGCCAGAATCAGGTGAATGCCCGAGGCGCGCGCCTTCTGCGCCAGCCGGGCGATCAACTCCTCGATCTTCTTGCCCACAACCATCATCAGGTCAGCCAGCTCGTCGATCACGACAACGATTTGCGGCAGCCGCTCGAGCGGTTCGGGCTGTTCCGGAGTCAGGCTGAAGGGATTGCCCAGCAATTCGCCACGTTCGGTCGCCTCGTCGATCTTCTTGTTGTAGCCCGACAGCTGGCGCACACCGAGCTTGCTCAGCAGCTTGTAGCGGCGTTCCATTTCACCGACGCACCAGTTGAGCGCGTTGGCGGCCTGCTTCATGTCGGTGACCACCGGGCACAGCAGGTGCGGGATGCCTTCGTAGACGCTCATCTCGAGCATCTTCGGGTCGATCAGGATCAAGCGTACGTCGCGCGCTTCGGCCTTGTAGAGCAGCGAAAGGATCATCGCATTGATGCCCACGCTCTTGCCCGCACCGGTGGTACCGGCCACCAGGCAGTGCGGCATCTTGGCCAGGTCGGCCACCACCGGCAAGCCGACGATGTCCTTGCCCAGACCCATCGTCAATTGCGACGCTGCGTCGTTGTAGACGGCCGAGCCGAGGATCTCGGCCAGACGAATCATCTGGCGCTTGGCGTTGGGCAACTCCAGCGCCATCGTCGTCTTGCCGGGAATGGTCTCGACCACGCGAATGCTGACCAGGCTGAGCGAGCGCGCCAAATCCTTGGCGAGATTCACGACCTGCGCGCCCTTGACGCCGGTGGCCGGCTCGATCTCGTAGCGCGTGATCACCGGGCCGGGCGAGGCCGCAACCACCCGCACCTCGACACCGAAGTCTTTCAGCTTCTTCTCGATCAAGCGCGACGTCATTTCCAGCGACTCCGGGGTCACGCTCTCGACCCGGCCCGGCGCCGCGTCGAGCAGATCGACCTGCGGTAGCCGGGTATCGACCAACTCGCTGAACAGCGGCTTCTGCCGCTCCTTGGCCACGCGCTCGGACTTTGGCAACTCGCCCAGCGGCTTGTCGATCAGGATCGGCAACTGGTCTTCGGCGGCATGGCGCTCGACCTCGACCACCAGCTCGCGCTCGCGCAACGCGGCCTGGCCCAGACGCACGTCTTCAGCCTGATCGCGTTGGGCTTCGCGGCGCTCCTTCAGGCTGTCGATGCGCTCACCGATGGCTTCGGCCAAGCGCAACCACGAAAAGCGCAGTGCCAGCGCCATGCCGGTCACCAAGGCAGCGATCCACAACACGCCTGAACCGGCAAAGCCCAGCCACTTCGCCGACAGCGGACCGAGGGTGTAGCCCAGCACGCCGCCAGCGTGACCCGGCAACAGCGCCTCGAACCGGTACAGGCGGCTCGACTCGAGGGCGGTGCTCGCCGCCAGCAACAGGGCCAGACCGAGCCAGAAGGCCGCTGAGTTGCCGGGGGGGCCCGGCTCGCCACGCAGGTTGCGCGCCAAGGACGACAGCCAGGCGCGCGCCGCCACCAGGGGCAGCCACCAGACGGAGTGGCCGAGCATGAACAGCGCAAAGTCAGAGGTCCACGCTCCGATCTGCCCAGCCTTGTTGCCCAGTGCGCCGCCGCCGCCCGAGGTGGAGAAGCCCGGGTCTGCAGCGTGATGAGTGACCAGCGCCAGCATCGCCAGCAGCCACACCACGGCGCCCGTCAGCAGCCAGAGTTGCCGCCGCAGCGGCAGCGTCGCGGCGGCGCCTGGAGCGGCCACCGTGGCTGCCGCTCCGTCGGCGCGCAGCGATCCGAGGGGAAAAGTCATCCGCGAATTGTCGCGCAAGGATGCGCGACCTCAAGCCCGTCGCTCAATCGTGCTGCAGGCGCTGCTTGATGATCACCGAGCCGTTTTCCTGGGTCTCGATGACACCGCGCTGCTCCAGATCTTTCATCACGCGGCTGACCATCTCGCGCGAGGCGCCGACGACCTTGGCCATGTCCTGGCGCGACACCTTGTTGCGAATCAGCTGCACACCGTCGACCTCGTCGGCCATGTCGAGCAGCGTGCGGGCCACGCGGCCGTAGACATCGAGCAGGGCCAGCGACTCGATCTGCCGGTCGGCAGCGCGCAGCCGCGCCACCAGGCCGCGCAAGATCCCGTAAGCCAGCTCCGAGGTGTCCGGCAGGCACTTCGAGAACTCAAGACGGCCCAGCACGAGCATATCGGTCTGAATCTCGGCGCGCACTGTCGCCGAATGCGGCTCGTTATCGATCAGGCTCATTTCACCGACGTATGAGCCGGCCTCGAGCACAGCCAGGATGACCTCGCGGCCGCGCGCATCCGCGGTGAGCACGCGGGCACGGCCATTGAGCAGGATGAACAGCGAGTTGCTCTTGCGCCCTTGCTCGACGACGATCTCACCGCGGCGGAAGCGGCGCTTGACGACGCTGTCGGCCACCTGCTGTGCTTGGTCGTTGGTCAACATCGAGAACAAAGGCACGCGACGAATCAGGTCGAGATTCGAGAGCATCGACATCGGCGTTTCTCCTTCCAGGCTGCGGTTGTTGTCAGTGGGCAGCGCCGGACGCAACGCGTCGTGGGCGACTGCCTACAATTTCGCTATTGTGCCCATTGGTGCGCTTGACGCCAGCGGGTCTCTACCCCAGGTAGTGTCGCGTGTTGGCACTCCACGACGCTCTCACCCCCACTTGCACCCTCAATGAACGCCCCCACCCAACACGCCAAGGTTCTGATCCTGGGCTCCGGCCCGGCCGGCTACACCGCTGCCCTGTACGCCGCGCGCGCCAACCTGAAGCCCATGCTCATCACCGGCATGGCCCAGGGCGGCCAGCTCATGACCACCACCGATGTCGACAACTGGCCCGCCGACGTCGCCGGCGTGCAGGGCCCCGAGCTGATGCAGCGCTTCCTGGCCCATGCCGAGCGCTTCCAGACCCAGATCGTGTTCGACCAGATCCACACCGTCGACCTGGCCCGCCGCCCTTTCACGCTGATCGGCGATTCAGGAACCTACACCTGCGACGCCCTGATCATCGCCACCGGCGCCAGCGCCAAGTACCTCGGTCTGCCCAGCGAAGAGGCCTTCATGGGTCGCGGCGTCAGCGGCTGCGCCACCTGCGACGGCTTCTTCTACAAGGCCCAGGAGGTCTGCGTCGTCGGCGGCGGCAACACCGCGGTCGAGGAAGCGCTGTACCTGTCCAACATCGCCAGCAAGGTGCATCTGATCCACCGGCGCGACAAGTTTCGCGCCGAGGCGATCCTGATCGACAAGCTGCATGTCAAGGTGGCCGAAGGCAAGATGGCGCTGCACCTGTGGCAAACGCTCGACGAGGTGCTGGGCGATGCCTCGGGGGTGACCGGCGTGCGCCTCAAGAGCACGCAGGGCGGTGGCACCCAGGAGCTCAAGCTGCAGGGCTGCTTCATTGCCATCGGTCACCAGCCGAACACCGACATCTTTAAGGGCCAGGTGGAGATGAAGGACGCCTACATCGTGACCCGCGCCGGGCTGAACGGCCTGGCCACGATGACCAGCGTGCCGGGCGTGTTTGCCGCCGGCGACGTGCAGGACCACGTCTATCGCCAGGCCATTACCAGCGCGGGCACCGGCTGCATGGCGGCGCTGGATGCGCAGCGCTTCCTCGAGCAGCAGGCCTAGCGGGCCTAGCGGGCCTTGGCCCCGACAGGGGTTTGACGCTATACTCGCGCTCTTTGCCGCAATCGGCAGAACCCGATTTTTCTGAGATTTTGGAGGTGCCCCATGGCACGCGTCTGTCAAGTCACGGGCAAGGGCCCGATGGTGGGGAACAACGTCTCCCACGCCAACAACCGCACCAAGCGCCGCTTTCTGCCCAACCTGCAGTACCGTCGTTTTTGGCTCGAGACCGAGAACCGCTGGGTTCGGCTGCGCATCACCAATGCGGCGCTGCGCCTGATCGACAAAGTGGGCATCGAGCAGGTCGTCGCCGATCTGCGCGCCCGCGGCGCCCTTTGAACTAGGAGAGCAGCATGGCCACCAAAGGCGGACGCGAAAAGATCAAGCTGGAGTCCTCAGCGGGCACCGGTCACTTCTACACCACGAGCAAGAACAAGAAGACCACGCCCGAGAAGCTCGAAATGATGAAGTTCGACCCGAAGGCGCGCAAGCATGTGATGTACAAGGAAATGAAGCTCAAGTAAGTCGGTCGAGAAGGAAGAAAAAGGGTCGCCGCGGCGACCCTTTTCGTTTGGGTGGCCGCTGTGTTCCAGCGGCCATTTTCCTGGCGGCGCAGTTAAGCGTGCGCGGCGCGCAAACGCAGAGAAAACTCCCGCAGCGCAGCCACACCACTCTCTTCAGCGCGACGACACCAAGCCTGCAACTCTGCAACCAGCTGCTCCGCCGACATGTTGGTGCGCGTCCAGAGCTGACGCAACTCCTCGCGCATGGCCACCAGCTTGGCCAAGGCTGGGCTTTGCGCCACGACCTGGGCGATGTGCGGCTTGACGACTTGCGGGATCTGGTCGTCGTCGCGATGCAACCAACGCTTGGCCAAGCGCATCTCGGCCCAGCGCGCACTGTTCTCGGCACCCTGGGCCTTGAGCTTGTCCAGCTCGGCAGCCACCGTCAGTTTGAGACCGGTGGCGTAATGCGCCATCACTTCGTAGCGATTCGCGATCAAGGCCTCCAAGGTCTGGCTATCGGCGACGCGCACGGCGCCCAAGGCCAGCTTTGGCGGCGTCTTGCGAACCTTGGCCAATCCGAGCATCTCCATGCCGCGGATGTAAACCCAGCCAACATCGAACTCGTAGGGTTTGACGGAAAACTTCGCCGACGTGGGGTAGGTGTGGTGATTGTTGTGCAACTCCTCGCCGCCGATCACGATGCCCCACGGCGACACATTGCGCGAGGCATCGGTTGTCTCGAAGTTACGGTAGCCCCACCAGTGGCCAATGCCATTGATGATGCCGGTGGCCATGACCGGAATCCACAGCATCTGGACTGCCCACACCGTCACGCCGATGGCGCCGAACAGCAGCACGTTGATCAGCAGCATGACGCCCACGCCTTGCCAACTGAAGCGCGTGTAGAGGTTGCGCTCGATCCAGTCATCCGGCGTGCCCGAGCCGTACTTGACCATGGTTTCCGAGTTCTTCGACTCGGCACGGTACAACTCGACGCCCGTCAGCAGGAGTGCCTTGATGCCGCGGGTCTGCGGGCTGTGCGGATCCTCTTCGGTTTCGCACTTGGCGTGATGCTTGCGGTGGATGGCGACAAACTCCTTGGTCACCATGCCGGTGGTCAGCCAGAGCCAGAGGCGGAAGAAATGGGACGGCAAGGCGTGCAAGTCCAGCGCCCGGTGCGCTTGCGCCCGGTGCAGAAAAATCGTCACTGCAGAAATCGTGATGTGTGTCATCACAAGCGTAACGATCAGGACTTGCCACCACGAGGCGCCCAGCACGCCATTGGCGAGCCAGTCGACGGCAGCGTCTCGCAGCAGGATCAGGGATTCCATTCTTCACCTTTCACAGGAAGGCAGATTGTAAGCGGAGCAGCGATTTGCGGGGCGATGCCCCGGCAATCCCGCGGGCACAAGTCGGCACCCCGCCATCGGCTTCGTTCCAACACTACTTCCGAGCCCAAATTGCGGCAAAGAAGCCGTCTGTTGCATGCAGATGGGGCCACAGACGCAAGTTTCCACCCTGCACCAGCCGATCAGCGTTGGCAACCTTGAGCTCGCCCAGGACGTCCCCCACCGGCACCGGGGCAAATCCGGGATGGCTGGCGACGAAAGCCTGGCACACCGCCTCGTTCTCGCTGGCCAGCAGGCTGCACGTGGCATACACCAGGCGGCCCCCTGGCTTGAGCAGGCGCGCTGCGCCGGCAAGAATGGCTGTCTGCTTCAGACTCAGCTCCTGCACCGCCTTGGGCGATTGGCGCCACTTCAAGTCTGGGTTGCGCCGCAATGTCCCGAGCCCAGAGCAGGGCGCATCGACCAGCACCCGATCGATCTTGCCGGCCAGGCGCTTGATGCGCTCGTCTCGCTCGTGCGCGATATGAACCGGATACACGTTGGACAGCCCGCTTCGCGCCAGGCGCGGCTTCAGCGCTTCTAGGCGGTGGCCGGCGACGTCGAAGGCATACAGGCGGCCGGTATTGCGCATCGCAGCGCCCAGCGCCAAGGTCTTGCCGCCCGCGCCGGCACAGAAGTCGACCACCATTTCGCCGCGCTTGGCATCCGTCAGCAGGGCCAGCAGTTGGCTGCCCTCATCCTGCACCTCGACCTCGCCCTGGGTGAACAAGGGCAGTTTCTGCAGCGCTGGCCGGCCATGAATGCGCAGGCCCCAGGGCGAATAGGGCGTCAGTGCGGCCTCGATGCCGGCAGCCGCGAGCGACGTCTGAGCCGCCTCGCGCTTGGTCTTGAAAGTGTTGACGCGCAGGTCCAGGGGCGCGGCCTCGTCCAGGCTGGCCACCAAGGCCCAGAAGCCCTCATCGCCGAGCTGAAGCTGCAGGGGCTGGGCAACCCAGTCGGGCAGGTTGTGGCGCAACTTGGGCGCCAGAGCGCTGCGGTCGATGGCCAGCGCCTGCGCCAGCCACTTCTGCTCATGCAGCTCCAGAGCCGCTTTCAGGAAGGCCCCGTCACCGGCCCAGCCGAGCAGGGCAAAGCGGCGCTCGAGCGGCCCACTGCCGGTCTGGGACAAGTGCTGGTACAGCAGTCGCCTGCGCAGCACCGAGTAGGCCGTCTCGGCCAGGGTATGGCGCTCACGCGGGCCGAGCTCTCGGTGCTGGCGCAGGAAGAAGGAGACGATGTTGTCAGCGGGTGCGTCGAACTTCAGCACCGCGCTGATCAGTTCGGTGCAGGCTTCAAGCAGGGCTTTGGGGTGCATGGGCAGGCTAGACGAGTTGAGCCGCGCCACCGGCGTGGTGGACGATGCCGCGATCCAGCCGCAACTGGCCTTGGACGAGCCAGTGCAGCGCCAACGGATAGATCACATGCTCGCGTTCGAGCACGCGCGCGGCCAAGCCCTCAGCATCGTCCCCGGGCAGTACCGGGACAGCGGCCTGGACCACGATCGGCCCGTGGTCCATCTCAGCGCTGACGAAATGCACGGTGGCGCCAGTCACCTTGCAGCCCGCCTCGAGCGCACGGCGATGCGTGTGCAGGCCGGTGAAGGCGGGCAGTAGCGACGGATGGATGTTGAGCATGCGGCCTTCGTAGTGGCGAACAAAGTTGGCGCCGAGGATGCGCATGAAGCCGGCCAGCGCGACCACGTCGGGCTGGTGGGCGTCGATTGCCTCGGCCAGCGCAGCGTCGAAAGCCGCCCGCGTGACAAAGGCCCGGTGGTCCACCACCGCCGTGGCGATGCCGCGGGCTGCAGCGAAAGCCAGCCCGGCCGAATCGGGTCGATGAGTGATCACAGCCATCACCTGGGCCGGCCAACCTTCGTCGGCACACCGACCCACGATGGCCTGCATGTTCGAGCCGCGATCGGAAATCAGAATGACGATGCGTTTCACGAGCGGCAAGCCGAGCAAGCGCGCGAGTGTAGCCGCCTAGAATCCGTCCTCCCCCACTCCGGCTCCCACGATGAAGTCCAGAGTCCTCTCCGGCATGCGCCCGACCGGCACCATGCACCTCGGCCACTACCACGGTGCGCTGAAGAACTGGGTGCGCCTGCAGGACGAGTACGACAGCTTCTTCTTCGTCGCCGACTGGCACGCCCTGACCACGCACTACGAAGAGCGCGGCGTGATGGGGCGCTACGTCTACGACATGGTCACCGACTGGTTGGCCGCCGGGCTGGACCCCGACAAGTGCACGATCTTCGTGCAGAGCCGACTGCCCGAACATGCCGAGCTCTTCACCCTGCTGGCGATGGGCACGCCGCTGGGCTGGCTCGAACGTGTGCCGACCTACAAGGACCAGATCGAGAAGCTGAAGGACCGCGACCTGGCCACCTACGGCTTTCTGGGTTACCCGCTGTTGCAGGCCGCCGACATCCTGATCTACAAGGCCGCCCACGTACCGGTCGGCGAAGATCAAAGCTCCCACGTCGAACTGACACGCGAAGTCGCGCGCCGGTTCAACCACCTCTATGGCCGTCCCGGCGACTTTGGCGCCAAGGTCGCCGCCGCGCTGGCCAAGCTCCCGAAGGACGATGCCCGCTACCTCGAAAAGCAGCGTAAAGCCTACGGCGAGAACGGCAGCGCCGAAGCCCTTGCCAAGGGCGAAGGCATGGTGACCAAGGCCGCGGCCCACATTGGCAGCTGGACCAGCGACGACAGCGAGTGCTTGCTCGGTCACCTTAAGGGCAGCGGCAGGACCATCCTGGTCGAGCCGCTGGCGCTGCACACCGAAGTCAAGAAACTGCCCGGTCTCGACGGTGAGAAGATGAGCAAGAGCTACGGCAACGCCATCGCCATGCGCGAAGAGCCGGCCGCCGTGACGCAGAAGATCCAGACCATGCGCACCGACCCGGCGCGCGCCCGCCGCGGCGACCCCGGCAACCCCGAGAAGTGCCCGGTGTGGCAGTTCCACCAAGTCTATTCGAGCGCACAAACGAAGGACTGGGTCGTCAAGGGCTGCACCACGGCTGGCATCGGCTGCCTCGAGTGCAAGCAGCCAGTGATCGATGCCATCCTGACCGAGCAGCAGCCGTGGCGCGAGCGCGCCGAGAAGTACCTGGCGAATCCGAAACAGGTGCACTGGATCGTCGAGATGGGCACGGAGCGCGCGCGCACCATTGCCAAGCAGACCATGAAAGACGTGCGCGACGCGATGGGCCTGGCCTACTGAAGCCATGCTGCAAACCATCGAACTCCACCCCGACGGAAACGCCGTCGCCACCGTCATCATGCTGCACGGCCTGGGCGCCGATGGCACCGACTTCCTGCCACTGGCCGACGAGCTGGATCTGTCGGCCATCGGCCCCGTACGCTGGCTGCTGCCGCGCGCGCCGGTGCGCCCGGTGACGCTGAACAACGGCTACCGCATGCGAGCCTGGTACGACATCCTCGGCACCGAGCTCGAGCGTGCGCAGGGCACACCGCGCGAAGACACTGCGGGCCTGCGCGAGGGATTTGCGCAAATTCACGCCCTGCTCGACCGCGAAGTGGCGCGCGGCGTCGCGTCCGAGCGCATCGTGCTTGCAGGCTTTTCGCAAGGCTGCGCCCTGACCCTGGGCGCCGGCCTGCGCTACAGCCGACGACTGGCCGGTCTGGCCGGCCTGTCGGGCTACTTGCCGCTGGCCGCCAGCACGGCGGTGGAACGCCACGCCGCCAACCTCGAAGTGCCCATTTTCCTCGGCCACGGCACCCGCGACGCGGTCGTGCCGCACGCGCGCGGCGCAGGCTCGCGCGACGCACTGGCCGCACTCGGCTACCGTCCGCAGTGGCAGGAGTACCCGATGGAACACTCGGTCAGCCGCGAAGAGATCGCCGACCTCGAACGCTGGTTGCTCAGCGTGCTCGGCTGAGCGGCCTGCCCACAGGACCGCCACGGACACCCGCACCGCCCGCACCCTGATCGCCGGCCGCGCGCTGCGCGGCTTCGTCGATGGTTCCGTGGCGGTGTTGCTGCCGGCCTACCTCCTGGCGCGGGGGCCACGGCAGCTTGGCGGTCGGCGTACTCAGCACCGTCACCTTGCTCGGGTCGGCGCTGGCCACCCTGGCCGTTGGCGCCTGGGGCCATCGCGCGGCGCCACGCACCCTGCTCCTCGGCGCGGCCCTGCTGATGGCAGCCACGGGTGGGGCCTTTGCCGGCTTGAGCGCCTTTGCGCCCCTGCTCCTGGTGGCCTTCCTCGGCACCCTCAATCCCGGCGCGGGCGACGTCAGCGTGTTCCTTCCCCTTGAGCATGCGCAGCTGGCGGGCCTGTGTGCTGGTGCGCGCGCTGCTGTCACAAATGGATGTGCCAACACGCACGGCCTATGTGATGAGCGTGGTCACCGCGCCCGAGCGCGCGGCCGCCGCCAGCTTCACGACCGTGCCGCGCAGCCTGGCCTCGGCGGCCAGCCCCGTCCTGGCCGGTGCCCTCTTCGCTGCCGGCTGACTGGCCGCGCCGCTGCTGCTCTGCGGAGTACTCAAAATAGCCTATGACCTGACGCTCTGGCGCGCCTGCCGCGGTCATCCGCTGCACGCCGACTGAGTGCACGCGGTCCGCATGGCCGCGCCCGGGGGCTGTACCCTTGCGGTCTGCGCTGACTCTTGCACACCCTGACGCCCACCATGTTCGGTCAAAACAAACCCGTTGTCTTCGAGCGCTATGGCCGGCGCCGCTCGCCTTGGCGCCTGCCGCGCTGGCTGGTGCTGCTGCTGGTCGGCGCCGCCGCCGGGGCCGGCAGCTTGTTCTACGTTCAGGAGCGCCACCTGCCGCCGCGGTTGACGGCGGCCGCATCAACCCAGTTGCAGGGCGACCTCGAGCGCGCCGAGGCCGAACGTTTGCGCCTGCAGACACAGCTGGCCACGACCACCGAGCAGCTCGATGCGGCGCTGGCCCAGAAGAAGCGCCAGGACGCCGAGTTGGCCGCACCGCGCGCGGCGACACAGCGCTTGCAAGACGAACTGAGCGCGGTGATTGCGGCTCTGCCCCCCGACCCGCGCGGCGGTGAGGTGGAAGTGCGCGCGAGCCGCTTCACGGCCAACCGCGGCGCCCTCGCTTACGACGTCGTCTTGACCCGAGAACGCAGCCCGGCGCAGGCGCTGGCGGGCAGCTTGCAGTTCAACGTGCTCGGCAGCACTGCGCGTGGCAGTGAGGCCAGCATCGAGCTCACGCCGGTGGCTGTGTCGATCGGCAGCCAGCAGGTCGTGCGCGGCAGCCTGCCGCTGCCCGACGGCTTCAAGCCGCGCCAGGTCACGGTCCAGGTGCTGGACAAGCCGGGCGGCAAGCCGCTGGGCATGCGCGTGATGTTGGTGCGCTAAACCGGCGCAGCGCGCGCGTCAGGGGATCAGTTGCGCTGCGGCGCCCGACTGCCCGAGCCGCCGGGTTGGCCGCGGGCCGTGCGAATGCGCGCGTTCCAGACCTTGAAGGCGTTCGGCGTCAACTCGCGCTTGAGCAATTGCACGACCTGGCCATGCGAGAGGCCGCACTCGCGCAGCACAATGTTGAAGGGCGGGCGGTCGTCCCACGCCACCTCGATGGCGCGGGCAATCTGGGCGGGCGTGAGGGACGGAACGGTTTTGGCCATGGACCGATTCTCCGCCACCTCAACGCGCACCGAAGGACGCGCCCTTGAACAGGTCCTTGAACTCGCGTGGCTGCGAGCGCCAGTATTGTGGCGGCGCCGTCACCTGCGCGCCCAGTTTGGCGGCGGCATGCCAGGGCCAGTGCGGGTCGTAGAGCATGGCGCGCGCCAGGCCGATGGCGTCGGCCTGGCCGCTGGCGATGATGGCCTCGGCTTGCTCCGGCTCGGTAATCAGGCCGACGGCGATGGTCGGCAGCCCGACCTCGGCCTTGACCCGCTGCGCAAACGGTACCTGGTAGCCGGGGCCGAGCGTGATGGCCTGCTGCGATGAAACGCCGCCGCTCGACACATGCACCGCTGCGCAGCCGCGCGCCTTGAGCTCGTGCGACAGCGCCAGCGTGCCGTCGATGTCCCACCCGCCCGCCACCCAGTCAGTGGCCGAAACACGCACCCAGACTGGCCGGTCGGCGCCGAACGCCTCGCGCACGACCTCGAACACTTCGAGCGGGAAGCGCATGCGGTTGGTCAGGCTGCCGCCGTAGGCGTCTTCGCGCTTGTTGGCGATCGGCGACAGGAATTGGTGCAGCAGGTAGCCGTGCGCCGCATGGATCTCCAGACCGTCCAGGCCCAGCCTCGCGGCGCGGCGTGCGGCATCGGCAAACTCGCCGCGCACGCACTTCAAGCCGTCAAGGTCGAGCGCCATCGGTGCGTCTTCGGTGGCGCCGTGCGGCACCGAAGACGGCGCCACCGCCTGCCACGCACCCGGCTCGTGCGCGCGGATCTGCTGCCCGCCCGCCCAAGGCGCGCGGGTCGAGGCCTTGCGCCCGGCATGCGCCAGTTGCATGCCGATCTTGATTGGTGAATGCGCCCGCAGCACCGCCAACACGCGGGCCAGGCCAGCCTCGTTGGCGTCGGAGTAGAGGCCCAGGTCGGCGGGCGATATGCGGCCCTCGGCCGACACCGCCGTCGCCTCCAGGATCAGCAGCCCGGCGCCCGACAGCGCCAGCTGGCCAAGGTGGATCAAATGCCAATCTCCGGGCGTGCCTTCGCTGGCCGAGTACTGGCACATCGGCGCGATGACGATACGGTTGTCGAGTTGCAACGTGCCGAGCTGCAGCGGCGTGAAGAGTGCGCTCACAGGCCTTGCTCCTGCACCAGCGAGGCGATCGCGGCCTCGACCCCATGGCGACCGTGCGGGATACCTTGCACCTGCAGCGCCGCTTGCACACCAGCCAGACAGCCCAGGACCATGGCCTCGTTCATGTCGCCCAGGTGGCCGATGCGAAAGACGCGGCCCACCAGCGGGCCCAGGCCGCCGGCAATCGCCACCTGAAAGCGTTCACGCGCCACCGCACGCAGCGCCTCGGGGTCGACGCCGGGAGCGACGGCCACCGCCGTCACCGATACCGAGCGTGCCGCCGGCATCTCGGTGAACAGGCGCAGCGCATCGCCTTCGGCCCACGCGCCCACCGCAGCATGCACCGCGCGCGCCAGGCGCGCATGGCGCGCGTGAACCGCGGCCAGGCCCTCCCACTCGATCAAGCCGAGCGCCGCCTCCAACCCGGCCATGTGCGCCAGAGGCGGCGTGCCGCAGAACTTGAGATAACTGTGCGCGCCGCGGCGACGCTGCCAATCCCAATAGAAGCGCGGCACCAAGGTGTCGCGCGCGACGGCCATGGCCGGCTCGTCGGCCGCCACGAAGGCCAAACCCGGCGGCAACATCAGGCCCTTCTGCGAGGCTCCCATGACCACGTTCACGCCGAGTGCGTCCATCTCGAACGGCGCGGCGGCGAGCGAGGCCACCACATCGACCACGAACAGCGCCGGGTGTGCAGCGGCGTCGATGGCGCGGCGCAACGCGGCCATGTCGCTGGTGGTGCCGCTGGCGGTGTCGGTGTGCACCGCGAACAGCGCCACGATGCGCTGCTGCGTGTCGGCCCGCAGCGCCGCTTCCACCGCGGCCGCGTCGATCGGCTGGCCTTCGACGTAGGGCGTGCGCAGCGCCCGCCCACCGTAGGCCTCGACCTGTTCGGCCCAGTTGTCGGAGAAATGTCCGGTGCCCGGCACCAATATTTGCGTGCCCGGGCCGACCAGATTGGCGATCACTGCCTCCCAGCCGCCGTGGCCGTTGGCAGCGTAGAAAAATACCTCGGCGCGCTCGCTGCGCAACAGCCGTTTCATGCCGGACTCGCAGGCCGCGATAAGCAGGGCCACACGCGGGTCGGCCAGATCCATGGGCTGGCGCGACATCGCGGCAACGACCTCGTCGGGCACGCGCGTCGGGCCCGGGGAGTGCAGGAATCGGTGACCGGGGATGCGGGAGGCAGAGCTCATGGTGCAGGATGGTAGCCAACGCCTGCGGCGCATCGGCGACGCCTCACTTGCGTACGGAGCGATCCTTCGCCCTCGGCAGCCCGACAGCAGGCGGCTCCGGCACCGCGCTGACGATCCAGCCTTCGAGCGAGTCCACCTGCGCTGGCAACCCGAAATCAGGCTGTTGAGCCGCCCACGCGGCCTGCATCAGACACAGCACGGCGTCCAGGCGGTCGCCGGCGGCGTCGGCCACCAGGGCGTCACGCTGGGCGTGTGTCAGGCGCAAGCGCAGGCCCAGGCGGGTGCGACCTTGCTCGATGGCATCGATGATGTCTTTGCGCGCGATCAGCCGCTCGGGGGTCTGTTGCGCCTTGTTGTCGCTCTTGTAGGAGCGGCGCTGGACGAGCTCCCGGGCAAGCAGGCCGGGGTAGGCTTCGAGCGCCACGCGCGACGGGTCGCCCGGGTGCAGCGCCGGCAGATGCAGGCCGGCCGCAATCAGCCGCGGCACGCCGGCGTGCAGCATGAAGGCGACTGGCGGGTTGACCCACTTCATCGACGGGCTGGAGCCGGCCGGTCCGTCACAGGCGCGGTGCGCAAACTTGCCGCCGGCCGGCCGCGCGGCGCAGAAGGCCGCAAAGGTATCGCGAATCTGCGGCCGATCAAGCGCAGCGTAATGCCGCATCAGGGCCAGCCAATCGCGCGGCCAGCCCAGCGTCTGGACCAGCTCGCGCGGCAGGCCGAAGGGCAAGTCGAAGGCGCCGACCCAGGGTCCGGGCTCAAGCAGCAGGGCTTCGAATGCTGCAAAGCTCGGCAGGGCGTCGACGCGCGACAGCGACACCCGCGTGCCCTGCACGCTGCCGCGGGCCACGGTGATGGGTTTCCTGGCGCTCGGCGCGCTGGTGAAATCGACGCCGATGATGTGCTGGGGCGGTAACGCAACTGCATGTGATGACATGCACGGATTGTGCGGGGCGGTCCTCGGCACAATCGCTGCATGACTCCCAAGAAGCAGCGCTGGTCGGTGGCGCTCACCGTGATCGCCATCGTGCTGGCGGCTGCCGGCCTGGCCTTCCATCTCGCCTTGCAACGCTTGCACAGCGGCATCGAAGCTGCACTCGGCCCACGCGCAACGCTGCAGTCCGTGACCCTGGGCTGGACCGGCGTGGAGTTGCGCGGCCTGCGCGTGCGCGCGGCGCAAGGCGCGGCCAACACTGCGGGGCGCTGGCCGGCCGCGGACGAGCTGAGCGCCGAGCGCGTCCGCGTGGTTCCGGCCCTGTCGAGCCTGTGGCACAGCGGCTGGCGCGTGGCCAGCATCAGCGTCGAGGGTGCCAGCCTGTCGTTGCTGCGCACGCGCGAGGGCAAGCTGCGGGTGCTGCCCAGCCTGCTCGAGGCCGAGCGCCCTGCCCCGCCCGGCCCAGGGACGGCAGCCAAACACGCACCATCGTTGCACATCGGCGAGCTGCGTCTGCGCGATGTGGTGGTCGACTTCTACGACGCCTCGGTCGCCGGCACGCGTGGTGGGCCGCACCGCATCCGCCTGGATGCGCTGCGCGCCGATGTCGGCCCACTGGCGCTGCCCACGCTGGACGAGCGCGCCGCGGTGTCGCTGCAGGCCAGCGTGGCGGGCCCGCAGCGCCCGGGCACGCTCACGCTGCAAGGCCATGTGAGGCCCGCCACCCGCGACGCCGAGCTGGCGCTGAAGATCAAAGGCTTGGATGTGGTCACCCTGCAGCCCTACCTGCTGCGCGCCAACGAGGCGAACGTCAAGCGCGGCACGCTGGACCTGGCCGTCGATGCCAGCGTGAAGGGCCAGCGCCTGAATGCGCCGGGCCGGCTCACGCTGACCGACCTGGAGCTCGGCAGCAGCGGCGGCGTCTTGGGCACCTTCGCCGGCGTGCCGCGCCAGGCGGTGCTGGCTGCGCTGGGGCGCGACGGCCGCATCGAGCTGGCCTTCACGCTGGAGGGCCGGCTCGACGACCCGAAGTTCTCGCTCAACGAGCTGTTCGCGGCACGCTTCGCCGTCGGCCTGGCCGAGAAACTGGGCGTCAGCCTGGGCGGCGTGGTGGAAGGCGTCGGCAGCGTGATCAAGGGGCTGTTCGGCCGCTGAGCCCTCAGCGTGGCGGCGCGCTGCGTTCGCCCCACAGACGCCGCCACAACCACGGCAGCGCGCGCTGGAAGTCGAACTGCGGTGCGATCTGCAACGGCACCGCCAGCGGCACCACGCCGCTTTGGCGCGTGGCCACGGCAAAGGTAAAGATGTAGGTCGGCTGCTGGCCCATGCGCAGGTCGCTGATGAGCAAGCGCGCGCCGTCCTGCCGCACGCGGTAGAAGCCTTGGCTGAAGGCCTGGATGCGCCGCACGTCCTCCAGGCCTTGCAACTCGCTGGCCAGCGCGTTGCCGCGCGGAAAGCGGTCGAAGTCGATGCGCGGGTCGGCATCGAGCAGCGAGTGGAAGCCCTCGAGATAGTCGTCGCCAGCGATCACCACGACACGCCACAACAGGCTGTTGAAGGCCGTCGGCATCACCAACACGCGCTCCGCGGCAATGCCCTGGGTCGCGAGCGCGACGCTGGCGGCGCGGGTGGCGACCTGCTGCGCCGCGACGCCCCACGCCAGGTAGGCGCAGCTGAGCGCCAGCCCCACCGCATTCGCGCGCAGACCGCCGTGGCTCTCGCGAGCGGCCAAGGCCCAGGCGGTGCCGAGCAACAAGGGCAAGGTGTAGAGCGGGTCGATGACGAAGACGCTGGCGACGGCGAAGGGGTGGTCCGAGAAGGGCAGCGCCAGCTGGGTGCCGTAGACCGTCAGCGTGTCGAGCAAAGGGTGCGTCACCAGGGCCAGCCAGAGGGCCAGCCACCAACGGCGCCAGTGCGCCCACTCGCCGTGCAGGCGGGCCACCGCCGCTGCCAGCGGCAGCGAGACGAGTGTCAGCCAGAACGGGGCGTGGGTCTCGGCCCGGTGCAGCACCATGTTGCGGATCGGGTTGCCATGGTCGATGAAGACATCCAGGTCGGGCAAGGTGCCGGCCACGGCGCCCCACAGGGCGGCCTTCCACACTGCAGTGCGCCGGCCCATCGTGGCCACGCCGACGGCGGCGCCCAGGGCGATCTGTGAAACGCTATCCATGACTGCAAATTGTCCCGGGCCGCGAATCGCCTTCGGCACGTGGGGCTGTTGGCGCCGTTCGAAGCCGCCACTCCGCCCTTCTCGACGCCAGCCGGGTGCCACTTGGCGTCGACGCTAGGCGCTCGCCAGGGCGACCACGCCGGCCGCCATGCAGCCCGCGCCGAGCAGGCGCAGGCCGCGGTCGCTCTCACCCAGCAGGCGCCCGCCGATCAGCGCGGCAAACAGCATCGACACCTCGCGCGCAGGCGCCACGTGCGACAACGGCGCCATCTGCACGGCATACAGCACCAGGATGTACGCCAGTGGTCCGAGCGTGGCCACCACCAGGGCATGGCGCCATTGGCTGTGCCATGCCAGTAGCAGGCCGCGCAGGTCACGCAACGAGGGTGGCAACAACAAGGGCACACGCAGCAGGTTGCCGACGTAGTCGACGACCACCGGGCCGATCAGCAGGACCTTGATGGCGTAGCCATCGATCACGGTGTAGCCCGCGATCAGCGCGCCCGTGAGCACACCCCAGCGCACGCCGGCCATGGCGCGCTGATGCGCGGCGGCGTCATGCGAACCGCGCCAGAGCGCCGGCCCACCGGCAATCAGGAACACGCCACAGCAGACCGCCAGCACGCCGGCAACGCCAAGCCAGGTGAGGTGCTCTCCCAACAACAGGACAGCACCCGCAGCCGCCAGCAAAGGCCCGCTGCCCCGCGCCACAGGGTAGACGACGGTCAGGTCGGACTTGCGGTAGCCGGTGAGCAGGACCGTGAAATACAGAACATGCACCAGCGCGCTGAGCCCCAGCACGGCCCACTCGAGCCAGCCCCAGCGCGCCCACTCGAGCAACCCGAACCACAGGGCCGCCGGCGCCCACAGTACGCAAGTCATCAGCACCGTGATGAGGGCAAAGTGATGGTTGCCGCCTGCTTTCTTCGCGACAACGTTCCACACCGCATGAAGGAGCGCGGCGGCCAACACCAACCCCAAGGCGGTCAAAGGCATGGGCAGATTGTCGGCGCGGGCCACGGCGCTACAGTCGCGGCCCGGACAACAGTGGAGCCAACGGCATGAACCCGGTCTTGGTCGAAGCGTGGCGCGGTGACGCAGTGGAGTCCTTCCACCGCGGCGCGGTGGCGGTGGTGGATGCTGACGGCACGCTGGTTGCCGCGCTGGGCGACATCGACCGTCCGGTCTTTCCGCGCTCGGCGATCAAGCTGTTGCAGGCCCTGCCGCTGGTGGAGAGCGGCGCGGCTGACCGCTTCGGCTTGAGCGATGAAGAGCTGGCGCTGGCCTGCGCCTCGCACAACGGCGAGCCCGCCCACGCGCGCACCGCCGGCGCCGCCTTGGCCAAGACGGGACTGGACGCGGCGGTGCTCGAGTGCGGCGCCCACTGGCCTTACCACGAACTCTCCGTGCACGCGCTGGCTGCCGCTGGCGCGGCCCCCACAGCACTGCACAACAACTGCTCGGGCAAGCACGCCGGCTTCGTCTGCCTGGGCTGCGTGCTCGCCGGCGAGCAGGACCGGCGCGCTTTCCTGGCTGGCTATGTGCGCCCCGAACATGCGGTGATGCGCGAGGTCAACGCCGCCGTGGCACAAGTCACGGGTTTCGAGTTGGACCACACGCCACGCGGCACCGATGGCTGCTCGATTCCGACCTATGCCATCCCGTTGCGTCGTCTGGCTCACGGCTTTGCCCGCGCGGGCAGCGGCATCGGCCTGGCGCCGGTCCGGGCAGCGGCCGCGGCTCGGCTTCGGCGCGCCGTGGCCAGCGCCCCTTTCATGGTCGGCGGCAGCGCGCGCTTCGACACCCGGGTGATGGAATTGCTGGGTCAGCGCGTGTTTTGCAAGGTCGGCGCCGAAGGCATGTACTGCGCGGCCCTGCCTGAGGCAGGGCTGGGTGTGGCGATCAAGGTCGACGACGGCAACACGTCGCGTGCTTGTGAAGTGGTCATGGCCGCGTTGATCGAAGCGTTTGTGCCGCTGACCACGCAGGCCGAGCGCACGTTGCTGGCCAGCCTGTCGAACCTGCAGCTGCGCAACTGGCGCGGACTCGATGTCGGCCGATTGGCTGCGCACCCCGCCCTGCGGCAACTGGCGCCACCTGGAAACTCCAGTGCGGCGTGACACATTGCCGCTGGAGCGGCTGCCGACAAGGCGAAAATAGGCGCAGCCGTCCTGCCTCATGAGCCCCACGAGACCCCCATCCAAGTACAAGCCGACGCCGTCCGGTCTGATGGACTTCGAGGAAGTCTCCATCGATGAAGCGCGCGACGTGCTCCAAGCCTTGCCGCCGGACGTGGCGCGCGTGCTCGAGGGCGTGCCGGGCTACTGGCAAAACAACCGCCGGCCGCCGCTGGCGACCGACCGCGCCCTCACCGGCCGGGCCATGGAGTGGCTGGGGCACTTGCCTGAAAGCATCCGACCGCACCTGACCGTGGTGCGCTACCCGCGCATCATCAACGTGATCGCCGCCGCCTGGCCCGTCGCGTCTCACCGTTCCGACCTGTTCGACCACCTGCTCAACGACAGGCGCATCGGCCGACGCGGCTTTCCGGTCGACATCGAGCGCGAAATCGCGGCGCTTTGCCTGCACGCCAGCAGCCTGCCTTGAGCGCCACCTACCAACTGTTCGCCGGCCGGTCGCCCCTGCTGGTGAGCGTGCCGCACGCCGGCACCGCCTTGCCCGCGGCCTTGCGCGAACGGCTGGTGCCGCGCGCGGCCGCGGTCGAAGATACCGACTGGCATCTCGACCGTCT